>PDWJ01004731.1_pt1 | contig 14555 bp, 9 predicted proteins | sample 1430881 | NCBI WGS metagenome assembly PDWJ01 (sample SAMN01162460, study PRJNA174530) | Oral metagenome, whole genome shotgun sequencing project. | biome: Marine environment; feature: Marine mammal; material: Swab sample of the gingival sulcus; isolation source: swab sample of gingival sulcus... | reverse complement strand
TTTACAAAAACAAACAATATAAAAATTATATTTTGTATTTTCTTTGACATAAATCTAAATTTTTAATGCAAAGATATTTATATTTTCAGAATATTCACTTATAACTCAATTACAGTTTTTTTGGGATTTGTCGAAAATTTCAACCTGCGGTCAGGTGTGAACTTGTCGTTTTTTTGGTATTTTTGTTTCTAAATACTAACTTTGCATTGAGTTTAAAATACAAAAAAAAGATTGACGCTCTTAAAATTTCAAGCCATGTCGAAAAAACAGTTTTTTACGCTTCTGTTTTGTATAATTTTCAGTCAGTTATTTTCACAAAACAACATTCCCGAAAAAAATACCATAGATACTTTAAAAGTTGGCGTAAAAATTTCGCCTCCTTTTATCATGAAATCTGAAGACGGCAGCTTCACAGGCGTTTCTATTGATTTGTGGAAACGCATCGAAAAAAAACTTGGTGTCGAAAGCCGCTTCTACGAGTACAATCTCAAAGGATTGTTAAACTCTATTGAAACAAGGCAGGTTGATTTAAGCATAAACCCATTGACAGTAACCAGCGAACGCCTTGAGCGAATTGACTTTACGCAGCCTTTTTTCACCGCAAAATTGGCAATTGCCATCAATGCCGAAACTGAAAATGGAGTCCTTATTTTCATTAAAAACTTTTTTTCGGTTCAATTTTTCAGTGCCATATTTTTGTTGTTTTTGGTAATTCTTATTTTCGGATTGATAATCTGGCTTTCGGAGCGGAAAAAAAACCCGGGAGAGTTCCACAAAGGCATCAGAGGAATTGGGCATGGAATATGGTGGTCGGCAGTTACGATGACAACCGTAGGCTATGGCGACAAATCGCCCAAAACACTCACGGGAAGAATAATCGGGATTGTCTGGATGTTTACTTCCGTAATAATAATTTCCGGACTTACCGGTAGTATTGCAGCCTCGCTCACGGCGCAAAAAACAAGTTTGACAATAAACTCGCTCGAAGATTTGTATCACGCCTCAGTTGGCACGGTTGCCGGATCGAATAGTGCGCAGATATTGTTGCAGAAAAACATAAAATTTAAAAAATGTAAAAACATAAAAGAGGCAATGCGATTGTTGGAAAATCAGGAACTTGAAGCAGTATTGTACGACGAGCCTATTTTAACCTATCTGGTAAACAAAAAAGATTTATCGGAGCAGATTATAATCACGCCGATACACGACCATTCTCAATATTTTAGCTTTTCGTTCCCTCACGGGCATCAACTGACAGACACGATCAATTATCTCTTGCTTAACGAACTGGAAAGCGTCCGATGGAAAGCCATCATAAATCAGTATGATTTGAACCAATAAAGACTTGCTCAGGAAACGCGCGGCTGCATTTTTTCGCAGAAATTAGGTTCTATCAATCAGAGCTGTCCGTTTTCAATGCGCGTGATGATGTCTTCGATCATGCGGTCGTCGCCCTCGGCATTGTATTCCGATTTGAGGTTCGAGCCAAATATCCGGGCAACAGATTGCCAAAAAAAAGCCGAAAACGAACCCTTAAACTGCTTCACAACATTGTAGGTCGTTTCTCCGGTTTCTCTATCGACGAGTTTTATCAAAATGCGTCCTTGTAGGATTGTCAGCTTAACCAATTCGCCCTCAAACTGCGCTCGCAGCTCTTTTTCTTTTTCGTTTATAAATTTTTTCTGCGCTTTTTTGTTCGGAATCGTATCTAAGGCGGCTTGAATTTCGGCATATTTTTGTTCGATTAACTTTGCATAAGGATATACTTTTTTCACATACCGCACGAGCCTGCTGTACCTTTTTTTGTGCCTCATGTTTGAAAAGCGAAAAGGCGGCAAAACGGTAATTTCTTTTAAACTTATATGGATAGAGGTATCGCCGTCTATAACTTGTGCCGGAACAAGAAAACCGTTTTTTTGTGTCATTTTAGGCACTTTTCGCAAAGTATCCTGCGAATAACAAGCGGCGGCAAAAGCAATATAAAACAAAAAAAAGAAGACAATCGTTCGCATGATTCCGGATAAGTTCATTGATGTTTTAATAAAGAAACTCTATCAGATATTTTATATTATACAAAAATACAAACGAAATATGAAATATTATCTCTACTTTTGAGATTTACAAAAATATTTTTAAAATCATACCATAATAAGTGCGGTATGAGAATAGCTTATACATAAGGCATGCCCTAAAAACGGTGAAATTCAAGGCACAAAAAGTTTTAAAAAAAAGTGATAGAACAATGAAGAAGCAATTCTATATAAAATCTCTGATAACAGCAGTTTTCATCATCTTATTTTTCAAACTGAACGCACAGTTCTACAACGGACATCAGATGACTTTCGGGAAAAACCGCGTACAATATCGTGATTTTTTCTGGACGTATTACAGATACGAAAAGTTTGACATCTATTTTTATAATCAAGGCAACGAATTTGCAAAGTTTACCGCGTCGGTGGCAAATGAAAAACTTAGCGAGCTGGAAAATTTTTTCGGATATTCGCTCCAAAAACGCATTATTTTTATTCTCTACAACCGACAGTCGGATTTCAAACAAAGCAACATAGGACTTGTTACCGGAATTGAAGAATACAATACCGGAGGTGTTTTAAAAATAATTGACAACAAGGTGTTCCTTTATTTTGAGGAAGATCACAACAATTTTGAAGAGCAAATTACAAGCGCCGTTGCCGAAGTGCTTTTCACGGAAATGATTTATGGCGGAAATATGCGCGAAAAACTCACCTCATCGGCTCTGCTGAACATTCCCGAATGGTATTCGCAAGGACTGATTTCCTATGTGTCGAAAAAATGGAATCAGGATATTGAAAATCATGTGCGCGACGGCATTTTAAGCGGCAGGTATAAGAAATTCAATCGCCTTTCCGGTGAAGATGCCATTTATGCCGGACATTCGCTATGGAAATATATTGCAGACATTTACGGCGAATCCGTAATCTCAAACATTGTTTACATGACAAAAATCAATAAAAACTCAGACAGCGGCTTTTTATTTGTTCTCGGATTATCGCTTCGCGATATTCGTCCCGATTGGCTTGAGTATTATAAACAAAGGTATCAGCACGATACGATTGCAAAATTCTACGACGAACAAAAACAAATCGTAAAACGACCGAAGAAAAACCGTGTTTATCAGAATATAAAAATCAGCCCGAACGGAAAATATATTGCCTATTCAACCAACGAGCTGGGAAAGTATAAAATATATCTTTACAATACAGAAACCGGAAAACGCAAAAAAATATATAAAAAAGGCTACAAACTTCAACAAATACACGACTACTCTTTCCCTGTCATTGCATGGCATCACGGAAGCAATATTCTGTCTTTCATTACCGAAGAAGCCGAATTTCGCGTTTTGACAAGCTATTTTATTGATACGAAAGAAAAAAAGACAAGACATTTGCCCTACGAAAAAGTATTTAGCTTCGCTTATTCGCACGACGGAACGCAAATAGTAATGTCTGCCTTGAACAAAGGACTGATTGATATATACGTACACTCTATACTCTCCGGCACAAGCCAAAGAATAACCCAAGATCTGGCAGACGATTTGAATCCGCAATTCATCAACAAATCGTCGCAGATTCTTTTTTCGTCGAATCGGACTTCTGACACGCTGCGAAACGAGAAATACGTACATGCAGCCACCTCGAAAAACTACGACTTGTTTGTGTACGACTACAAAAATCGCTCGCGAAAACTTACCCGCATCGTGAACACTCCCAATATCGACGAAAAACAAGCCGTAGAAATGGCGCACAACATATATTCCTACCTCAGCGACGAAAACGGAATCGTAAACCGACACATTGCAAAATACGACAGCACAATAAGCTATATTGATACAACAACGCATTATCGCTACTTTACCGCTGCATATCCGTTAACAAACTATCCCTCAAACATTATTGAACACGACATCAATAAAAAAAATCTTTCTTTTGCTGAAATTATCTATAAAAACGGCAGAAACAGATTAAACTACGGAAAACTAAAAACCAAAAGAAAATCCTATGCAGGCGAGTATAAAGATACGGAATATAGAAAAAACAAAATCGAGGAAATTGCAGAACAAGATAGTTTGCAGAAAATTAAAGCCAAAGAAAAAGCAAGGATAAAACAAGAGGAAGAAAAAAAGAAGGAAGAAGAAAAAAAAATTGCACCTCCGCCAAAAATCAATCCGGACAGTATGCTGATTGATGTGCGCAACTATGTTTTTGAACGTGAAAAATACAGCGAATATTACAAACAACTCAACAAGGCTGAAACATTCAACAAAAAGAAAAAAGAAAAAGACAAAAGCATTTACAGACAAAACTATCTGACCACTTTCTACACGAATTATGTTGTAAATCAAGTAGATTTTGGTTTTTTAAACACCTCGTACCAACCTTATACAGGCGGCGCTGTGTATTTTAATCCGGGATTTAACGTGCTGTTCAAAATCGGGACAAACGATTTGTTTGAGGATTATAAAATCGTTGGCGGAGTCAGGTTTGCCGGAAATTTTGACAGCAACGAATATCTTCTGAGCTGGGAAAACCTAAAAAAACGCTGGGATAAACAATTGGTGTTTCATCGCCAAGCCTACAAAACAGATTTGAGCTATTACACACTGAAAACCACCTCGCAGCAACTGACGTATTTGCTAAAATATCCTTTCAATCAGGTTTTGTCGGTGCGCGGGAGTGCCAATTTCAGGCACGACAAAACGGTGTTTTTATCCGAACATTACCCTTCCCTGCTTGCTGAAAATATTTACCGAAGCTGGGGAAGTCTCAAAATTGAAGGAATTTTTGACAATTCGAGAAGTCTCGGCATAAATTTATACGAAGGAAGTCGGGCAAAAATGTGGTTTGAAGCCTATAAACAAATAGACGAAAAAAAATCAGACTTATTCGTCGTTGGAGTAGATATACGCCACTATGTGCCGATTCACAGAAACCTGATTTGGGCAACAAGATTTGCGGCAAGCACCTCCTTTGGCAATGCAAGACTGATTTATTACTTGGGTGCTGTGGATAACTGGATAAACTATTCGCCCGATATTGAAACCTTTGACCAAACAACCCCGACAAACAAAGATGTCAATTGGGCGTATCAAACCATTGCAAGCAATATGCGCGGATTTGCGCAAAACGTCCGCAACGGAAACTCCTTTGCATTGATAAACAACGAAATACGCTTCCCTATTTTCAATTATCTTGCAAACAGACCCTTAAATTCCGACTTTTTTAACAATTTTCAGATTGTCGGTTTTGCAGACATCGGAACAGCCTTTGTCGGCATGTCGCCGTATTCTAAAAAAAACTCGTACAATCACACCGTAGTTCGCAATGGCCCCATTACGGTAACGGTCGATAATAACAAATCGCCATTTGTCGGCGGAATTGGTTTTGGTTTGCGAAGCCGTTTGTTCGGCTATTTCCTCCGAACCGACTGGGCTTGGGGAATCGAAAACAATGAAATTTTACCAAGAATATTTTATTTATCATTAAGTTTGGATTTTTAATCTCAAATGCTAATTTCGTCTGAGGAAAATAAATACTTTTTATTTGACAATTATTAGAAAAATGTGTATCTTAAACATATATTTTTCAAAATTTGAAACAATAATCAAACAAAAAATACTTACACTATGAAAGGTTGGACAAAAATAAATTCGTTTGCCAGATTGCATCAAGCAGAATTACGCAAAGATATTTTAGAACAAAACGACATTAAAGTCGTAATAGTGAATGCAAAAGACAGCATGTTTTTGCTTGGCGAAATAGAGCTGCTGGTCGAAGATGCCAAAGTAGAACAAGCAAAGTTCTTGTTGGGAGAATTTGAAGGCTGGATAAAAGTAGATTCGTATATCTGCCGCAACCAAATAGAACGCCTCGAAGCCAAACTGAAGGAAAATGAAATTGAAACCCGAATTTTTTGCAGAGAAACATCAACAAACCTCCTTCCCGATTACGAATTATACGTAAAAAAAGAAAATGGCGAAAAAGCAACAGCATTGCTTAGGCAAATTCCCGGCTGGGGAAAAATAGCCGAATTCGATAAAGTTACCCAAACAGCACACCGAGTTGAGAAACTCGAAAAAACGGGCATTGAAACCATCGTTGTAAACAAACGAGACGAGGAGTTTAATTTGCTTTTTGTCGAACTGTATGTCGAAGAAAAAAATGCAGCAAAAGCAAGCAAACTTATCGAGGAATTTGACGGCTGGCAATTTGTCGATGAGTTTCCGTCTGTTGAAAAAGCAGAATTGAACGAAAGCCTTTTGGAACGCAACTTTATTGATGTTCTTGAGTTTCAGAAAAGAGATGACGAGGGGAAAATAATCACGATAGAACTTTATGTGGAAGAAAAAAATGCAAAAGATGCCAAACACCTGATCGACGAAAATAAAAAATGGGTCTTGTTGAAGTCGTTCCGAAATATGTACGGTGCCGTTCTGCACAAAGAGTTAATGGAAGAAAATAAAATAAACGCAGTGATAATCAGCGACAAAGATACGGCTTTTCTGATTGGCGAAATCAATCTCTTTATCGAAGAAAAAGATCTACAAAAAGCACAAAAACTCCTTGTAGAATACGAAAAAAGCCTGAAAGAATTAGAAAACAATGCGAAACAAGGCGAATAAAAACATATTGTTCTAATACACTGATATTCATACAACATTGAAACCTATTATTACACGCAGCATAACCGGATTTGTGCTGGTTGCCTTGATAGTTTCCGCCCTTTTTTTGGGGAAATATACTTTTTTTATTCTTTTTTTGGCAATAACGGCATTTTCCGTTTGGGAATTTTTCGTGTTAAGCCAAAAAACAAACTCGCATCCCCAAAAATGGGCAGGCATCGTTGGGGCTGTTGTTTTATTTTGCGCCACTTTTTTTTCCGTAATTTTCAACAAAGCCGTGTTGTGGAGCATCATTCCTGTTATTCTTTTTATTTTTATTTCAGAACTGTACCGAAAAAAAGACCAAGCCTTGCAAAATATTGGCATAACACTGCTTGGTATTTTATACATTGCCGTTCCGTTTTCAACATTTAACTACTTGGTGTGCAATCCATTTACCCAAAACGAATACAGCCATTCACTCTTGCTTGGCTTTTTCACGATAATTTGGCTCAACGACACGGCAGCGTATTTATTTGGTGTCAATTTTGGTAAAAACAGACTTTTCGAGCGAATTTCGCCCAAAAAATCGTGGGAAGGCAGCATCGGCGGCGCACTGACGGCAATATGCTCGTCGTTGCTGCTTGCTTTTTTCTTTCCGGAACTGACCGCTTTGCAATGGGCGGGTTTTGCGCTCACCGTAGTCGTTCTGGGAAGTTATGGCGATTTAGCGGAATCACTCCTAAAAAGAAGCATCAATGTGAAAGATTCGGGGAAAATCCTGCCCGGACACGGAGGTTTTTTAGATCGCTTTGATGCGGTTTTCTTGGCAGCTCCGGGAGCTTGGTTTTACCTTGAACTGATTCGTTTTCTTTCCTGAAAAAAGTCTGAAACGCTTTTTATATGCGCTGTGGCGTAATTGAAAGTGCCACGCTCAAAGTTCGCACGTTTGTAGCCATAGCGTATATACTTATTGTGCGATGTTGTGTAAAATTTAAACGATAACGACCTTTGTGCATTAAATCAAAATAATCTTCTTCTCAACAACTTCTTGCCCTATTTTTATAATCAGAAAATATGTTCCGCTTCTTGCATTTTGGGGCAGGCTAATTTCTTTGAAATGTTTACCTGTTTCGTATTTTTTCTCGGAAATGGATACAGCTACTTTGCCTTCGATGTCGTAAATATTAAAGCTAACTTTTTCTTTTTTATGAATATCAAATTCAACTGTTATCTGCTTGTTTGAAGACGGATTGGGATAAATATTTACGTTATTGTCAGATGTTTTACGAGTGTTTTCGGTTATTGATAATAATGAATAAGGGATTACATTTATGCCGGCGTTTTGGCAACTTATCCAAAAATCACCTTCTTTGTCAAATAATAATCTTTCTACATTATTGCCCGATAAAAGGCTGTTTTGCGAATTATAAATTGTCCAATTTTCATTTTCAAGCATTACTAAACCGTAATAATAAGTACCTATCCCAATATTATTATCCGAATCGCTTGTAACATATGCAACTGAATTACATGGTATTTGGGAATTATTTATATTGTAATTGCTAAAAGTTTGAGTTTGGGAGTTGTAGTGCCAAAGCCCCTCTCCATATTCTAAACCTATATTTATACGAGATAATGTACCAAACCACACATCGTTATTTTTGTCCGTTACAATAGACGAAGCCCAATAATTTGTCGTATCTCCAATAAAAAAAGTATCTACAACTGAATTTTCTATTCTAAAGATGACACCTTTTTTGTCAAATGGCAGATTATTTGCGTAAATCACACCATTTTTATCAAAACAAAGTCCTTGTATATTATTATCTGCAATAATAGTTTCCCAATTATTACCGTTAAATTTGAACAAGCCTTTGGTCGTGCCAAGCCATAAATTACCCGAAGCATCTACTTTTGTTCGAGACGATTGTTCTTTTCGATTATCAAAAACCGCAAAATATTTTCTTAAAGGCTCGTAACTGATAACAATGGATTGGTCGTGCCAAATTTTCAACGAATCAGTATTGTATTTTATGTTAAACATTGAATTTAATGCATTCACAGACGAGCTGTCAATGTCTGTCCAAACATTTCCGTCAAAAAAAGTTAAATATTTTTCAGTTGTCCAACTTACAACCCATTTTCTATTATTTTCGTCGCAAGCCATATAAGCTATGTAATTACAGTGCAATCCACTGTTGCTGAGTTGCTTATTCATATTAGTCCACTGATTATCTTTATATTTTGCAATTTTTAACCGACTTAATCCATCATAGTTATAGTCCAAAATACTTGCCCACATAGAATTATCGGACGTGAAAAACATTTTTTGAATATTGCCTTTTGTGGTATTTGTATCTTGTGAAGCGATATAATTCCAATTATTGTTCTTATAAATTGCTATTTTATCATTTTCAAGCCCCACATAAATTTGATTGTCATTTATGTCAATATCAAAGAAGTTGATTACCTCACCATTTGGCGGAATTATGGAATCTGTGTACACAATGGCATTACTGACTTCTTCCGGATAGCTGCTATTAGGGTCGTTTCGGTCAAAATACTTTAAAACGCTGATGTTTTCAGTGGGCGAGAATTTTTTTATTTTATTATTTTTCAATATCCATAAGTCGCCGTTGCTATCTTGCGAGCAATAAAAAGTCGAAATTGCACCTTTTAGCAGGTTCATATTGCCATTTTCTAAAACATAAATAGTTCCATCACCCCAATTATGAAACCAAACATTATTGCTATCATCAAAAAAATATTTTTTTGGAAAAAAAGGATATGACGCTAAAGGCGTAAGCACTTGTTTATAAGTTATTTTCTCGCCATCAAATTTACAAATATACATACCTGCACCAAACCATTTATTGTCTTGTTTGTCGATGGTTAATCCGTTAATTCCCTTGAAATAAACGTCAGGAAAATCTAAATTAACTTGCGTCCACGTTTCGCCATCGTATTTCAGCAAATCGCCTGTGCCATTTACTCCCCAAAGATTTCCTTCCGAGTCGAGGTTTAAATCTGAAATCGAATTTGATACAAATAATGGCTCATCTTTTTTTGTCATTATTTTCACCGTATTATCCGATTTGTTGATTTTTACAAAACCGCCCGGAGTAGAAGCATAAATATATTCATTACTTTCTGCTAATGACGAAATAAAGTCAGCTGATGTGTAGGTTTCCCATTCGCTTTGAGCAAATACACTGCCAAATATGAGAGAGAATAAAGTGATTAAAAATGTAGGTTTTGTTTTCATTGCTTGGTGTTTAAAGTAGTATTCCGGTTGATAAATTATTTTTTGTTTAACCTTAGTAGAGAAAAACGAGTTTTCTTCTACTAAGGCAAAAAATTAAGCACTTTCAACAAGCGATTAGATACGCTTTAAATCAAACCACTTTAGCGGTTATTCTTGCGTATGAGATTCAAGGCAGAGCCATTCTTAAACCACTCGATTTGATTGCTGTTGTAAGTGTGATTTACAGGGAATGTTTCCTGAGTTCCGTCTTCATGATGAAGCACGACGGTCAATTGTTTTCCTTCCTGAAAATTCTCTAATCCAACAATATCTACGGTATCGTTTTCCTTGATTTTTTCGTAGTCGGGTTTGTTTGCAAAGGTCAAAGCAAGCACCCCTTGTTTTTTCAGGTTTGTTTCGTGGATTCGGGCAAAAGAGCGCACAATAACAACTTTAACGCCCAAATGTCGAGGTTCCATGGCAGCATGTTCACGTGATGATCCTTCGCCATAATTCTCGTCGCCAACTACAAGCGAGCCACAACCTTCGGCTTTGTAAGCTCTGGCAATGTCCGGAACAGCGCCGTATTCGCCTGTCAATTGGTTTTTGACATTATTGGTTTTTTCATTAAAGTTATTTACGGCTCCAATCAGAAGATTGTTGCTTATATTGTCCAAATGTCCTCGATACCTCAACCAAGGTCCTGCCATTGAAATATGGTCTGTCGTACACTTTCCTTTTGCTTTTATCAGCAGCTTGAGACCTTTAAAATCTTTTCCGTCCCATTCGTCAAAAGGGGTTAAAAGTTGAAGTCTTTGCGAGTCCGGCGCAATTGCAATGGTAATTCCTTCTCCGTTTTCGGCAGGAGCAACAAAACCATTGTCTTCAACAGCAAAACCTTTTGGCGGCAATTCAATTCCTTGGGGTTCGTCAAGTTTGACGTTTTCCTGATTTTCGTTTTTCAATGTGTCGGTCATCGGATTAAAGGACAAATCGCCAGCAATTGCCAAAGCGGTTACTATTTCAGGCGAGGCAACAAAGGCAAAGGTATTTGGGTTTCCGTCGTTTCTTTTGGCAAAATTTCGATTAAATGAAGTGATTATCGAATTTTTCTTTTCTTTGTCAGGATTGTGTCTTGCCCATTGTCCAATACAAGGTCCACAGGCATTTGCCAAAACTACGCCTCCTATTTTGCCAAAAACACTCAAAAGTCCGTCTCTATCTACGGTATATCGCACCATTTCGGAACCCGGAGTAATGGTAAATTCAGATTTCACCTTCAGATTTTTATCCAATGCTTGTTTTGCCACCGAAGCTGCACGCGTGATGTCTTCGTATGATGAGTTTGTACAAGAACCTATCAATCCGACTCCCAGTTTTTGCGGAAAGTCATTTTCTTTTATGGCTTGGGCAAATTCTGAAATTTTCCACGCTTTATCGGGCGAAAAAGGTCCGTTTATGTGCGGTTCTAATTCAGAAAGGTTTATTTCAATTACTTGCTCGAAATAGAGTTCCGGATTTTCGTAAACTTCCTTGTCGCCTGTGAGAATATGTTTGATTTTATTGGCTTCATCAGCTACTTCTTCGCGATTGGTTTCGCGCAGATAGGCTTCCATTTTCTTGTCGTAGCCAAAAATTGAGGTTGTTGCTCCAACTTCTGCGCCCAATTTCAGGATTACGTCTTTTGCAGAAGCCCAACCGCAGAGTTTGCCTGTGAGTTTCACGCCGATAAGTTTGGGGAATTTCAGTTCCCAAGGCATTCCCGCCATCACATCGACAGCGTCGGCACCGCCCACACCAACGGCAACCATTCCCAAACCGCCTGCGTTTACGGTATGCGAATCTGTTCCAATCATCATTCCGCCCGGAAATGCGTAGTTTTCAAGCACTACTTGGTGTATGATTCCGGCTCCGGGTTTCCAGAAACCTATTCCGTATTTGTTTGAAACCGATGCCAAAAAGTCATAAACCTCTTTGTTTACGTCTTTCGCGATTTCCAAATCGGAACTTGCACCGCTTTTTGCCTGAATCAGATGGTCGCAGTGTACGGTTGATGGAACAGCAGTTCTCGCTTTTCCCGCTTGCATAAATTGAAGCAATGCCATTTGCGCTGTGGCATCTTGCATGGCAACACGGTCAGGCATAAAATCAACATAATCTTTGCCGCGCTCGTAGATTGCCAAATTATCCGCATCGTAAAGATGGGCATAAAGTATTTTTTCGGTTAGCGTCAGAGGTTTGTTCACAAACTCAGAGGCTTTCTTTACCCTTTGTTCCATTTGCGCATAAAGGGTTTTTATCATTTCCAAATCAAAGACCATAAAGTAATATTTTAATTGTTTAACATTCTTTTTTATTCCAAACAATACAACACAAAAAATAAGCGGATTTTTGTGTAACTTGTTGAAATAAAACAAATATATAAAAAGTAACTCAAATAAAAATCAGACATTGTTTATTTTTTGCAATAATAGCAAATATTTGAAAGGAAAGAATTATTTTTTTAAGAAAAAAAGAGACTTTTCGGCTCTTTGCCGAAGAGTCTCTTTTGTGCTTGTAAGCATTTGTTTTTATAGCACACGAAGTTCCTGATTATTTGCCAAAACGATAACCCAAAGATAGTTTCAAAACACGGTGGGATTCTTTATATCCGTTGTTGTCGGAAGGCGAGACATTTGCCAAGCCCAAATCATACGAAAGCCCAAGTGTGAGATTATTCAGCGCAACACCGCCTCCAAAAGTCAGACCGAAATCGAGGCGTTTGAGGTCAGCATCATCATCACTGCCCCACTCGATATCTTCTTCTTCTGATATATCTACTCCTAAAACCTTGCCATCTATTTTATTTTTTCCGAACAATCCAAGCCCAACATACGGACCTGCTTGTGCAATAAGTGTTATGCCTCCAAGCTCATGTTGAAACATCACATTCAGCGGAAGATCAAGATAGTAAAGATTTTTTTTGGTTGTAACATCACTTACATCCATTTTTGTGCCTTTGGTTGTAAAAAGCAAACCGCCGCTAAAAAACAAATCGCCGGAAATCGGAACAATTGAGTTAAAACCAACATGAAAGCCGGGCTTCATTTTGAAGTCGTCATCGTAGTCTCTGTCATCGTCTTTAGCCATCATGTTTGACATGCTAAGTCCGCCCTTTATTTCAAAAGTTTGGGCATAGCCCTGCAAAGCAAAGGAGAACAAAACGAAGAAAATGGAAATTTTAAACAAGTTTTTCATAGCTTTAAAGTTTTAATTGATAATTTGAGCTTAATTTTAGCATTTATTTCTGCTATTTGATTTTTTTTAAACGCTTTAAAGATACTATTTATTTTTAATTTATTCGTCTTTTTATGGCTTCTTATTGAAGTTTTTTGTTGTATGAATAAGATTTGCTAAATCTCCAAGATTTAGCAAATCTAAAACAGATAAATTCGTTTTTTATAGCACACGAAGTTCCTGATTATTTGCCAAAACGATAGCCCAAAGATAGTTTCAAAATACGGTGGGATTCTTTAGCTCCGTTATCATCGGTAGGCCAGACATTTGCCAAGCCCAAATCATACGAAAGCCCAAGTGTGAGATTATTCAGCGCAACACCGCCTCCAAAAGTCAGTCCGAAATCAAGTCGTTTGAGGTCATCTTCATCATCACTGCCCCACTCGATATCTTCTTCGTCTGATATATTTTCTCCTGAAATCTTGCCATCTATTTTATTTTTTCCGAACAATCCAAGCCCAACATACGGACCTGCTTGTGCAATAAGTGTTATGCCGCCAAACTCGTGTTGAAACATCGCATTCAACGGAAGATCAAGATAGTAAAGATTTGTTTTGGCTGTAACATCACTTACATCCATTTTTGTGCCTTTGGTTGTAAAAAGCAAACCGATGCTAAAGAAAAAATCGCCGGAAATCGGAACATATGAGTTAAAACCAACATGAAAGCCGGGCTGCATTTTGAAATTGTCATCATAGTCTCTGTCATCGTCTTTAGCCATCATTTTTGCCATGCTAAGTCCGCCCTTTATTTCAAAAGTTTGGGCATAGCCTTGCAAGGCAAAGGAGAATAAAACGAAGAAAATGGAAATTTTAAACAAGTTTTTCATAGCTTTAAAGTTTTAATTGATAAGTTTGCTTAAATTAAAAACAATATTAAAATTTCTGATAAATACGCATAATATACATAATATCAATCAATTACAAGAGCATACTTTTTAAATCACCTCCAAAATTAGAAGTTGGGAATTAGAGCTGTTCATAGAAATTTTTTATTGATTTTTAACCGCAAAGCAATGCAATGAGTGAAGTCGAATTGGATGCAAAAGAAATATTTACAAGCTTTGCGGTTTAAAAATTAAAAAAAAAATCGTAACTTTGTAAAGAAATATAAAATCATAAGAATATGAGCAAAAAATTAATACGATTTGATTGGGCAATAAAAAAATTGCTAAGAAATAAGGCAAATTTTGTAGTTTTAGAGGGATTTCTGAGTGAGTTATTATATGAAGATATAAAAATCAAGCAAATTTTAGAAAGTGAAAGTAATCAAGAATACGATGCAGATAAATCTAATCGTGTTGATATTCTTACGGAGAACTCTACCAAAGATTTAATAATCATAGAAATTCAAACTACTTATGAAATAGATTATTTTCATAGAATGGCTTACGGA
>PDWJ01003620.1_pt1 | contig 14555 bp, 10 predicted proteins | sample 1430881 | NCBI WGS metagenome assembly PDWJ01 (sample SAMN01162460, study PRJNA174530) | Oral metagenome, whole genome shotgun sequencing project. | biome: Marine environment; feature: Marine mammal; material: Swab sample of the gingival sulcus; isolation source: swab sample of gingival sulcus... | reverse complement strand
AGCAAGTATTCTGGTGTCGCCGCATCGGCCAGGATGCCTGGCAGTTTCCCCAGGGCGGTATGGATCCGGACGAGACACCCGAGGAGGCGATGTTTCGCGAGCTGCGCGAGGAGACCGGCCTGCTGCCGCACCATGTCGATGTGCTGGGGCGCACCCGCGACTGGATGAAATACGACTTGCCCGAGCATCTGGTGCGTCGGCATTCGCAGCCGGTGTGTGTGGGGCAGAAGCAAATCTGGTTTTTGCTGCAATTTCGCGGTATGGACAAGGATGTCGATCTCAACCAGGGTGACAAGCCGGAATTCGATGACTGGTGCTGGGTGGATTACGAGCTGCCGGCAACCCAGGTGGTGGATTTTAAACAGGAGGTCTACCGGCGCTCCATGGACGAGCTGCGTCACTTGTTGCGGCAGCTACCATGCTAGCCGAGCTGCAAAAAATTGTTCAGGAAGTCAGTGCCTCTGACAATCTGGACGATGCCCTGGCGCTGATCGTCAATCGTGTGCAGGGCATTATGCAGGTGGATGCGGTGTCTATCTATCTGGCCGAGCAGGCCGAGGGCAAGGAGGAGGGCAAGCGCGAGCTGGTGCTGCGCGCCACTCACGGCCTGAATGAAAAATCCATTGGCCGCATTCGCCTGGCCGAGGGCGAGGGGCTGGTCGGGCAGGTGGCCGAGCGCGCCGAGCCGCTGAATCTGGACGATGCCGCCTCCCACGAGCGCTTTCGCTATTTTCCCGACTCCGGCGAGGCGCTGTTTCACTCCTTTCTCGGTGTGCCGATTGTCAACTTTGGCGAGGTGCACGGCGTGCTGGTGGTGCAGCAGCGCACACCGCGCTTGTTCGATGAAGATCATATCGCCTTTTTGCTGACCCTGGCGGCACAGATTGGCGGGGCGATTTCTCTGGCCACCGTCAGTCAGGAAGTCAGCCAGCGCACGCGGGCGACACTGCGCCCGCGCCGCGATCTGCAGCGCATCAAGGGCTTGCCCGGTTCCTCGGGGCTGGCCATCGGCAATGCGGTGGTGGTTTGCACCCTGGCGAATCTGGACACGGTACCGGATCGCGTGCCGCGCTCCATCAGCGACGAGCTGGCCGCATTTGACCGCGCTATCCAGGCCAGCTGCGAGGATATGCGGCGGATTGGCAAGAGCATGCGCGAAGTGCTGCCGTCCGAGGAGGCGGCGCTATTTGATGCCTATGAAATGATGCTCGATGGCGGCCCGCTGATTGACGACACCATCAAGGCCATCAAGGCGGGCAACTGGGCGCAGGGCGCTTTCCGCAAAACCATTCAGGCACATGCCAAAATCTTTCTGGAGCTTGATGATGCCTATTTGCGCGAGCGCGCCGAGGATATCAAAGACCTCGGACGGCGCGTGTTGATGCACTTGCAGGAGAAAAAAATCGCGCTGCACGACTGGCCGCGCCAGACCATTTTGGTCGGCGAGGACATCTCCCCCACCCAGTTGGCCGAAGTCCCCGCCGACCGTTTGGCGGGGATTGTCTCTGTGCATGGCTCCGGCTCCTCGCATGTGGCGATTCTGGCGCGGGCGATGCAGATACCGGCGGTGATGGGCGCAACCGATATCCCGCTCAACCATATCGACGGCCTGGAAATTGTGGTTGATGGCTACGCCGGGCATATCGTCGCCTCCCCGGGCTGGGCGCTGAAGCGCGAGTACGGCCGCCTGATCAAGCAGGAGCGCCAGCAGACCAGGGAGCTGAGTGATCTGGCCGACAAGCCCGCCGTGACCAAAGACGGGGTGCGCATCAACCTGCTCGCCAACACCGGGCTGATTTCCGATGTGACCCCGTGTCTGCAAAGCGGCGCTGAGGGCATCGGCCTGTACCGCACGGAAATTCCCTTCCAGATTCGCGATCGTTTTCCCTCCGAGGAAGAGCAGTACGATATTTACCATCAGGTGCTGGCCAGCTTTGCCCCCAGGCCAGTGGTGATTCGCAGCCTCGATGTGGGCGGCGACAAGCCGCTGGACTACTTTCCCATCAACGAGGACAACCCCTTCCTCGGCTGGCGGGGTATCCGCATCAGCCTCGACCACCCCGAGCTGTTTCTGAACCAGGTTCGCGCCATGCTCAAGGCCAATCACGGCCTCGGCAATATGCGCATCCTGCTGCCGATGATTAGCAGCATGCACGAGCTGCAGGCCGCGAAAAAGCTGATTGCCCAGGCGCACGCCGAGCTACAGGCCGAAGACTACCGCGACCCGCTGCCCAAAATCGGCGTGATGATCGAAGTGCCCTCATTGATTTACCTGATGGATGTGCTGGTCAAACACGTCGATTTCTTCTCCATCGGCACCAACGATCTCACCCAGTATTTGCTCGCCGTGGACAGAAACAACGAGCGCGTGGCCAGCTTGTACAACGCCCTGCACCCGGCGGTGCTGCACGCGATTCTCGCCGTGGTGGAATCCGCCAAGCGCCACGCCAAACCCGTCTCGGTATGTGGCGAACTGGCCGGTGATCCACTTGGCGCCCTGTGCCTGATGGGCATGGGCGTGCACAGCCTGAGCATGAGCGCGGGCAGCCTGCTGCGGGTAAAAAAAATCATCCGCAGCTTCAGCTCTGAGCAATCGCAGGACATCGTCTCCTCGGTGCTGGCGCTGGAAGATGGCAACGCCGTGCGCGACCGCCTCCGCGAGGAGCTGGAGAAGGCTGGCCTGGGCGGCTTGATTCGCCCCGGCAAATAAACGCAGTCTATCTTCTACCGCCAAAAAGCGGGCTTTGCAGACTATCCGCATAGCCTATGCCGCCTATGCGGATAGTCTCGCGGGCAGGCCATTGCGCCCGATCCTGGCAAGCTACTGCAGCTTTTTTGATAACAAGTCTCAATTGCAATAAAATGCAGCCCCAACCAAGAGCGTATCGAGCGAGAGTGCAATGTTGAGCAATATTTATGCAGCCGGTGGCTGGGTTATCTGGGTGTTGAGCGGCTTTTCCGTGCTGGCGCTGACGGTGGCAATTTACAAGCTGATACAGTTTGTTCGCGCCGGTATCTGGGCGCACAGCGGTGTCGAGGCCGCCTTGCAACACTGGGTTGCCGGGGATGCCAAGGCCAGCATTGAGCAGCTGCGCGCGCAGCGCAGTGCCGTGGCGCGCGTTTTGCTGCGCAGCTGTGAGATGTTGCAGCAGGGGCAGCCCGAAGCGCGGGTGCGCGAGGAGAGCCTGCGTCTAGCTGGGCACGAGCTGTTTGTGCTGCGCGACCACCTGCGGGTGATCGAAGTGGTGGCGAGCCTCAGCCCGCTGCTGGGTTTGCTCGGCACCGTTCTGGGCATGATCAGCGCCTTCCAGCAAATGCAGCTGGCGGGGGCGCAAGTTGACCCCAGTGTACTCTCTGGCGGTATATGGGAAGCGCTGCTGACCACGGCAGCGGGTTTGGTGGTCGCCATCCCCGCCGTGATGTTGCTGAACTGGTTTGAACAACAAGTGGAGCGCTGCAAGCACCACCTGGAAAACAGCCTGACCTTAGTATTCACCGCTCCCCGCCCGTAGCCTGTCCAGATGCGAATCGACAGCCCCGCGCCCGCCCGCCACGGAATCAGCCTGACGCCGCTGATTGATGTGGTGTTTATCCTGCTGATTTTCTTTATGCTCGCCTCCAGCTTTGCCCGCTGGCAGGGCGTGGAGCTGGAACTGGGGCGCAGTCAGACGCTCAACACCAGCAAGCCCGAGCTGGTGCTGATTCAGCTGCAGCCCGGTGGCCTCTGGCGCAGCGATGGCCAGACGCTGGCCCCCGAGGTGCTGATTGCCCAGCTGCAACAGCGCCAGCAAAACGAAAACCTGGCGATTGCCCTGCAAGCGGGCGCGGGCAGCCGCGTGCAGGAGCTGGTCGATGCGCTGGCGCAGCTCAAGGAACACGGCCTGAACAACCTCTCTCTGGCCAAGGGCAGTGAGCAATGATAAAAATCCCCCAGCCGGAAAAATCCAAAGCGCCGGAAAACACCCTGCCAATGATCAACGTGATCTTTCTGCTGTTGATTTTCTTTATGCTCGCCGGCGCCTTTACGCGCCCGGAACCGTTTGCCGTACAACTGCCCAACGCCGCCCAACTGGCCGACTTGCAGCGCGAGGAGCAACTCCTGTATATCGCTGGCAATGGCGAAATTGCCCTGAACCAGCGCCCGCTGAGTTTGGATGAGCTGGCCGCCGTTGTGGCAAATTGGCAGGGGCAGCCATTGCAGGTCAAGGCCGATGCGGATATGCCCGCCGAGCGCCTGATTGCCGTGGTCGAAGTGCTGGCCGAGGCGGGGATTAGCCAGGTGCAACTGCTCGCCGAGCGCGTGGAATGAGTGCGCTGGGCAGCAAGCCGGCAGCGGCGGGGCAGTGGTTGCTGTCCCTGCTGCTCGCCCTGTGTCTGCACGGCGCGATCTGGCTGCTGGCAACGCGCCTGCCCGAGCCGGACAGCGAGCCGCTGACCGCGCAATACCCGGGGCAGGGCGGTATCGACGTGGGCATTGCCCAGCTCTACTCACCGCCCGCGCCCGGCCCGCTAACGGACGGCGAGCCGACCGCCACCGTCAAACCCCCGCCGCCCAAGCCAAAACCACCCGCGCCCAAATCGGTGGAAGCCAGCGCACCAGCACTGATTCAGGCCGAGCAGCCAGCACCGCAGGTTGGCCCCGGCGTGCTGGCCGAACCGGCGGAAGAATCGCCGCCAGAGGAGCTGCCAGCGCAGCAAGAGCCTGAGCCAGCTGTACCATCAGACGAGACCGACGCTGCCCCGGATTCTGGCGGCGGAGGCGGCACGGGAGAGCCGGTAATACCCGGCGGCTCACCGCAGGGCGTACCCTATGGCGTGGCCTACGGCAGCGGCACGGGCGGCGCGGCGCACACCGGCAAGGTTAGCTATCACGCCCGCCTGATGGCGCATTTGCTGCGCTACAAACGCTACCCCAGCCGCGCCCGACGGCGCGGACTGGAAGGCACGCTGGAATTCACCCTGACCGTGCGCGCCGATGGTCGCCTGAGCCAGTACGCCATCAGCAAAAGCTCAGGCCACCCCGCGCTGGACAAGGCCACGCTGGCCATGCTCAAACGCGCCCAACCCCTGCCGCCCATTCCCCCTGAGCTTGGCATCAGCGAGCACCACGACCGCTTCCGCGTCAGCTACAAGCTCGACGACTGAGCCGAGACTCGTTATTTCCGGGCTATCCGCATTGTGCATCCTGCAATGCGCAAACTCCCACCATCCCTGGTGGTCGTCCACATTGTGCATCCTGCAATGCGCAAACTCCCACCATCCTTGGTGGTCGTCCGCATTGTGCATCCTGCAATGTGCAAACTCCTCACGTCCTGTGAGTCGTCCGCATGGCGTAAGTTATTGATTTTATTCAATGCGGATAGTCCGTCAATAGCTGGTTTAGCTGCCTTGATCAGCGTTGTCGTCTTGAAAAGAGAGCCGTATATCGCCTTGCGCTAAATAATAATGGTAATGATTATTATTTGCGTTACTGTGTGTTTGGTTATAAAATTTTCCGCCCCGTAAATTTTGACAACAGCGGCATACAGTATTGTAGATACAGCGGAGTACAAGATGACAAAGCGCCTTTACGACCCCAGCCAGGAGCACGACAGTTGTGGCGTTGGTTTTCTTACCCATAAAAAAAGCCGGCAAACCCATGAAGTGATTACCCTGGTACATCAGGCCTTGTGCAAAATCCCGCATCGCGGCGGCATGAATGCGCAAGGTATTGGCGATGGGGCGGGTGTCAATATTGATTTGTCGGTCAACTTCTTTCGCTATCTGACTCAGCGCGATGATTTGCAGGCGGGAGAGTATGGCGTGGGCAATTTTTTTATGCCCCGCGAGCCGCAGGCCGCTGAGCAGGCGCGCCGACTGATTGCGCAGGTTTTGTCACAGCATCAGTTGGATATTGTGTTGTGGCGCACCGTGCCCGTGGCAGAGTCTGCGCTGAATGCGGCCAGCGCCAAGGTGCAGCTACCCATGGCGCAGGTGGTGTTTTTAAAGCCTAATGCCGGGCAAAGCTGGGATGAGTTTGAGCGCCTGATCAACCAGGCGCTGCTGGAAATTGAGCAAATTGCCTTTACCAGCGAGCAGTACGGCGAGCTGTACCCCATCTCGCTCAGCTCGCGCACACAGGTTTACAAGGGGCGCCTGAACTCCTGGGAAGTGATTCCGTATTTTCAGGATTTGGAGAATCCCGAGCACCAGGTGACCACGCTGTTTTTCCACACGCGTTTCTCGACCAACACGGAGCCCAACCCCTGGTTTGCCCAGCCCTTTCGCCGCATGGCGCACAACGGTGAACTGAATACCGACCGCAAAAACCGCCTCAGTGAGAGCGCAATTGCCCGCCACGGTGGCAAGACGGCGATTTTCCCCAAGGGCATGTCGGATTCCGCACGCCTGGATCAAACCCTGCAACGCCGTTATCTCGACGACCAGCTGGCGATTGACAAGGCCATTTTGGCCATGATGCCCCCCGCCTGGGAGAATGACCCCAGCTACCCCGACGATGTGCGCGACATGCTGGAGTATTTCAGCCTGTATGAAGAGAAAAATGATGGCCCGGCAGCGCTGATTTTCTCTGATGGTATCAAGGTCGGCGCACGCCTCGACAGGCTCGGGCTGCGGCCACTGCGCAGTGTTGAAACCGAGGACTATCTGGGCGTTATGTCGGAGGCGGGGCAGATCGACTTTCCTCCCGATTCGGTTCTCCGCCGTGGCCGCATTGAAGCCGGCGGCATGATTTTATTTGATCACGCCAGCGGCGAGCTGCTCACCTCGCGCGAGATTCTTGCGCGCATGGCCGCTGAGCGCGACTACAGCGCCATGCTGCAAGCGGCGCGTGTCAGGCTGGGCGACTTGCCCGATCAGGCGCTGGACAGCTTTACCCACCAGCCAGAGCTGGAGCTGTTTGCCCTGCATGTCGGCTACAGCCTCAATCAGGAGAGCTTCAAGTTTATGCTCGACCCCATGCTGAATATGGGCATGGAGAAAATTTCCGCAATGGGCTACGGCATTGCCCCCAATGGCCTGACTGCCGACGAGGGCGGCATGTCGCGCTATTTCAGCCAGCGCTTTGCCCAGGTGACAAACCCGCCGCTGGATTCCATCCGCGAAGCCGATGGCATGACGCTGCGCGTGGCGCTGGGCGGCAAGCCCTATTTCACCGAAGACACCGGCCACCGCCAGATTGTCCTGCCCAGCCCCATACTGCAACCGCAGCAGCTGCTGCAAATTATGGCGGCGGGGGAACAGGGCATTTGCTCGGTGGCGAAAGTGGACATGCGCTACCCCTTTAATGCGGATAGTCCAGAATTGAACCAGCAAGCCATGGAGCAAAAGCTGGCGTTGCTGTGCGATGAGGTCGAAGCACTGGCCGCCCACACCGATATTATTATCCTCGATGACAGCGGTTTGAATCGCGAGCAGGCCGTGTTGCCACTGATGATGGCGGTGTCGGCGGCCAATCAGCGCTTGATTAAAACCGGACTGCGCTTTCACGCCAGTCTGGTGGTGCTGAGCGGGCAGGCGTGCAGCACTCACGAGGTTGCCCTGGCGCTGGGCTTTGGTGCATCTGCGATTTGTCCGCTGTCGGTTTACCACCGCTCGCTGGAGCTGAACAACAGCATGGCGGATGTTGCTCAGGGTTTGCAGCAATTTCAGAAAGCCGTGGACAAGGCGCTGATGAAAACCATGGGCAAGTTTGGCCTGTGCACGGTGGAAAGTTATATCGGCGGGGAGTTTTTTGAAGCCAACTTTATTGATACCAGCGACCCCAAACTAAACGCCATCTTCCCCAATATCTACTCGCCGGTGGGCGGCGCGCGCTTTGCGGATATCGCGCACAGCGCCTGGGACTGGCACCGGCAGATGCTGGAAGTCAACGATGCCAAGTTTGTGCCCCTGCTCGGCCTGTTCAAGGAGCGCAGCGAGGGCGCGGGGCACAGCTTTGGGCAAATGGCCGTGCGCACCTTTATGGATATGACCCACGAGGCCATCAGCTTTGTCAGCCCCGAGGAGCTGGCCAGCATGCAGGATGAGCCGGTACTCAGCCTGCAGGATGCCGCCTACCAAATGCAAAGCTATCAGGTGCGCAGCGCGGAAGAAATTGACCAGCACCGCATCTCCCCGGCCTACCGCACATTTTACAAGTCCATGTACGAGGAGCGGCTCAAGCGCCCCGCCGCCCTGCGCGATGTGCTGGCACTGCCGGTCAACTTCAACACGGCGCAGACCAGCGGTGAATTTTATGATCGCCTGCGCCTGTTCCGCTTGCGCGGCAACAACACCTATGCCGTACAGGGGCTGAGCGTAGAGCGCCACGAGGATTCTCAATACACCCTGCACCTGGACGGGCGCGACAATGGCGCGCAGCGCCACCGCGCCCTGCGCGATGCCCTGCTGCAGCGCTTTGCCGATACGGTGACAATCAGCTGCCAGGCGCACAGCCTGCAGGTGCAGGCCAGCGCCCAGGCCGCCCGGTTTCTGGATAATGTGCTGAGCGCACCTCCGGCCATTGCTCTGGACGAGGTTCAAGCGGCTCACACGATTACCCCCAGCTTTGCCTCGGGGGCGATGAGCCACGGCGCGCTGGTGGCCGTGGCGCACGAGGCGGTCGCCATGGGTACCAATATTGCCGGTGCCATGAGCAACTCTGGCGAGGGCGGGGAGAGCTCCAGCCGCTACAACACGGTTCGCTCCAGCAAAATCAAGCAGTTCGCCTCGGGGCGCTTTGGGGTCTGGGTCGGCTATCTGGCAGACCCCAATCTGGAAGAAATTGAAATTAAAATTGCCCAGGGCGCCAAGCCCGGCGAGGGTGGGCAGCTGCCGGCGAAAAAGGTCAATGTAGAAATTGCCGCCGCGCGCGGGGGAACTCCGGGAGTGGAGCTGGTCTCGCCGCCACCGCACCACGATACCTACTCGATTGAAGATTTGGGACAGCTGATTCACGACGCCAAGGCCGCCCGCGTGCGCGTGATTGTAAAGCTGGTCTCGTCAGAGGGCATTGGCACAATTGCCGTGGGCGTGGCCAAGGCCGGCGCCGATGTTATCAATGTTGCCGCCGGCACGGGCGGCACGGGCGCGGCGCAAGTCACCAGCCTGAAAAACACCGGGCGCATCGCCGAGCTGGGGATTGCCGAAGTGCACCAGGCGCTGTGCGCCAACGGCCTGCGCGACAAAATCACCCTGCGCTGCTCCAATGCTCACCAGACGGGCATGGATGTGGTCAAATCGGCCTTGCTGGGCGGCGACTCCTTTGAGTTTGGGACGACGGCGCTGATGATGCTCAAATGCGTTATGGCCAAAAACTGCAACGTCAAATGCCCGGCGGGGCTGACTACCAATGCCGAGGCCTACGAGGGTGATCCCCGCGCGCTGGCGCAGTACTTTATCAACCTCGCCCACGAGGTGCGCCAGATTCTCGCCAGCATCGGCTTCAGGAGCCTGCGCGAGATTCGTGGCCGCGGCGACTTGCTGCACCTGATCGACCACCCCTGCATTGTCGGCAACCTGGACATGCGCTCGCTGCTACAGGTGGCGAGCGAGGTACATATCGACCAGCCCGTTTATCTGCAGGCCGACTTTGCCCCCGATGATGCCCTTATCGAGCAGTTTCGCGCCCGCTTCAGCGGCTTGCAGGCGGGGGAGACCCTGCACCTGCAAGCGGGGGCGCTCAACAACTGCAACAAGACCACAGGCGGCCAGTTCAGCATTGATATTGAACGCCTGTTGAACTACGAACTCAGTGCCGCCGATGCCAGCCTGCACCCGCATGTGTACATGCTCGACAATGGCCGGCGCATTTTGGGCGATGGCGTAGTATCCATCCGCAGTGCAAACTCTGCCGGGCAAAGCTTTGCCGCGTTCAACAACTCGGGCGTGACCCTGCACCACACCGGAACCTGCAATGATGGCGTGGGCAAGGGTGCCAGTGGCGGGCGCATTGTTATACACAACCCCGGCGGGGGCGTATCTGCAAGTGCCGCCGATATTCTGGCGGGGCGGCCAGCCAGCGAGGCCAATGTCCTGATTGGCAACTTTGCCCTGTTCGGCGCCACCGGGGGGCAGCTGTATGTTGAAGGCCAGGCGGGAGATCGCTTTGGTGTGCGCAACTCCGGCGCAGTGGCGGTCGTCGAAGGCGTGGGCGACTTCTGTTGCGAGTATATGACCAATGGCAGTGTGGTCAATCTGGGCGGCTTTGGCTACGGCTTTGGCAATGGCATGAGTGGCGGCACGGCATACCAGTACGATCCGGGGCATAGCTTGCCCGAGCGTTGCGCTGCCGATGCCGTTGTGCCCCTGTGCCTGGGGGACAGCGCCAATGCGGATAGTCTGCTGGGGCAGGAGCAAGCGCTGTTGTGGCATCTGCAAGAGCATGTTCAGCACACCGCCTCCAGCAAGGCGAGAACCCTGCTGGATAACTGGGCGCAGGTGCGCGAGGATTTTTACATCGTCATTCCAACGGCGTTGTTCAAGCACCACTGTGCGGAGCGCATTATCACGGCGATGAACCGCAAGACCATGATAGAGGAGCTGTCAGTCGCCTGGGGTGAGCAGCTCCTGCAGCATATCCGCATTGCCTACCAATCCGGTGCGCCGCTGTGCAATGGCGAGGTGCCGGCGTATGGCGACTGCGATACTGCGCTGATATATCAGTACATTATCACCACCGGGGTGTTCTTCCGCGCCGTGGAGCAGGCGGAAAAAAACGACATGCTGCACGCCGTTGATACGGTGGTGAAAAAGTGGGCGCTGACGCTGGACTTTAAATTGCAGGAGCAACTGTTTAAAGACCTGAAGCAGGCACTGGATGGTTACAGTGAAGAGGCGCTGTCGGTACTGCTGGCACAGAAGCGGGTCAAGGACTACAAAACCGCACTGAGTCATCGTGAAGTTGCCGACACCTGCGCGCTGGGAACCACGGCGTGGATTATTGATCGCGATCGCGATATTCACAGCGCCTTGCAGCATATCAACAGCCTTGAAGAGAACCTCGCCAGGCACTACCTGCAAGTTATTGCCAACAGCATTCGCCAACAGCATTCGCCAACAGCAGAAGGCGGCATAGAGAATCGATATGAGTGATAAAAAAATCCCCTACCTGCCCCTGCGGGCCGATGAACTCCCCTTCAATGGCGAGCAGCTACAGTGGTTGAGCGGCTTTATGTCCGGCCTGCACTCGCGCTTGCTGGTGGATGACAGCCAGGTGGCTGTCGCCGCTGGCACAGAGGCCAGCACGCGCAAATCCCTGCACATTCTGTTTGGCTCGCAAACCGGCAATGCCGAGGGTGTGGCCTACGATATGGTAGAGCTGGCCAAAGCCCAGGGCTATGCGCCGCAAGTGCTGGACATGTACGAACTGGGCGCCGCAGACTTGGCCAATATGCCGCGTCTGGTGGTTGTAACCAGTACCTATGGTGAAGGCGAACAGCCCGACAATGCCGAACTTCTGTGGGAGGCAATCAGTGCTGACGATGCCCCCAGGCTGGACAACACCTACTTTTCCGTACTGGCTCTGGGCGACACCAGCTATGACGACTTCTGCCTGGCGGGTGTGCAATGGGACGAGCGCCTGGAACAACTCGGCGCAACCCGTGTGCTCGACCGTGTGGATTGTGATGTGGATTACGAAGACCCGGCGGCGCAGTGGGCGCAATCCGTGCTGACGGCGATGCAGGACAAGGGCATTGATGATGCCGCTGTCCCCGTTGCTGCCAGCGCAGGAAAAAAGCCGGCCAAGAGCGCCTTTAACCGCAAGAACCCCTTGCTGGCCGAGCTGACCAGAAAGCATGTACTGACCGGCGCGGCCTCCAGCAAGGAAATTGTCCACTACGAATTTTCCCTGGCCGGCAGCGGCGAGAGCTATGAGGCGGGCGATGTCCTGCACATCATTCCCCGCAACCCGGCGACATACGTTGCCGAGTTTCTCGCCGCCACGCAGCTCGATGGCGAGGCAAGCCTGGCCGAATATGATGGCCGCAGCCTGAAAACCGTACTCAGCGAAGAGCTGGAAATCCGCCTGCCCAACACCCTGCAGCTCAAATTTATTGCCCAACACGCCGCCAGCCCCGAGCTGAACGCACTGCTGCAGGAAGACCAGCAAGAGGCGCTGATGCAATTTATCTACGGCAAGGACTGGGTGGACTTGCTGACGGCCTTCCCACCGCAAAACCCCATCCCCCAGGCGGAACTGCTGGCCCAGCTCAAGCCCCTGGCGCCGCGCGCCTACTCCATTTCCTCCAGCATCAACAAACACAGCGATGCCGTGCACCTGACCATAGGCAGCGTGCGCTATAAAGACGGCGGCCGCCAGCACGGTGGCGTGTGCTCCATCCATCTGGCCGATGAGGTTCAGCTTGGCGAGACGGTAAAATGCTATTTTACCGGCAACAAGGCCTTCTCCGTACCCGACGACAACAGCACCCCGATTATCATGGTGGGGCCGGGCACGGGTATCGCACCGTTTCGCGCCTTTTTGCAAGAGCGGGAATACCGCGTGGACAGAGGTGAAGCGGCGGGGGAAAACTGGCTGCTGTTTGGCGATCGCAACCGCGAGAGCGACTACATCTACCGCGATGAACTCGAAGCCATGCGCGAGAAGGGTACGCTCAACCGTCTGGATTTGGCCTTCTCGCGCGACCAGGCAGAAAAAATCTACGTGCAGGATCGCCTGCGGGAAAACGGTGCGGATATCTACGCATGGCTACAGCGCGGCGCGTATTTCTACATCTGCGGCGATGCCTACCGCATGGCCAAAGACGTAGACAAGGCTCTGCACGAAATCATCGCCGCACACGGCAACCTGGATGCCAAGGATGCAGAAGCCTATGTCAATGAACTCAAAAAGGCCAAGCGCTATGTGCGCGATGTTTATTAGAAGTCTTTTTCAAGCTATCCGCATTGCAAGAGCATAATGCGGACATGCCACAGGGTCGCGAGCGCTCCTTGCGCTCTTGCGACATTCCCCACGTCCTTGTGGGTCAGACGTGGCGGGTTTCCGCATTGCAGGAGCAAATGCGGATAGTCCGTAGGAGCACAGGTTCAGCCAGCCTTAGTAAAAAAGCCCACTGTTGTAATGCGGATGCAAGGTGCAAAGCCCCTTGCGGGAGAAGGGAATAACATTGCCGCCGAGTTGCTGGCAGTAGCTGTCGGCTCGCTCGCGGTAGTTGTCTATGGCGTAGCGGCACAGCGCCTGGTATTTGCCGGTTTTGTGTGGCTCGCTCAGGGCGGTGTTAAGGCGCGCACAGACCCACTGATAGAGGCTGGTTACTTTGTAGACATCATCATGGCGCAGGCAAAGTGCGATGATTTTATCGCTCGCCTGTATAAAGCCCATCAGATTATCCACGCCGTGTTGCTGCCCGGAGAAGGCCTTGAGACTGGCAAAGGCCAGCTCGGTATTGGCCTGCGCCAGCGCGCGCTGATAGTGATCCCGGCAAGTGGCCAGGTGCGCTTTTTGTTCGGGTGTCGGTTGGCTGCAGGCGTGTTGTGGTTTAAGCATGACAAGCGGATTATTCGAAATCGGCCTGCATGTTATCAAGAATAATTCTCATTAACAAATGTTAATAAACCTTATTTTATATCCTGATGCAGCGCTGCCTTGATAGTCGCCTGTGGCACTTGCAGTACCGGGCAGAGGTCGACGCTGGCATCGACGGCGAAGACGGTTTGCAGTTGTTGGGCATCCAGCACTTGCCGGGTGATGCCCTGGGCGGCGACGCGTCCCTGGTGAATCAGGGTGACATGGCTGGCATAGCGCAGCGCCAGATTGATGTCGTGGAGCACAATCACAATCCCCTTGCCCGCCTCGGCCAGCTCGCGGAGCAAGTCCATTAACTGCAACTGGTGGGCAATATCCAGCGCCGAGAGCGGCTCGTCGAGCAGCAGCAGCGGAGTATCCTGCGCCAGTACGCGCGCCAGTTGGGTGCGCTGTTGCTCGCCCCCGGACAGGCTGGAAAAGTTGCGCTGGGCGAGATGGCCAACCCCGGCCAGCTGCATGGCGCGGCGGATGTGTTGCCGATTGTCGGCGGCGCTGCTGTGCGGATGCGGATAGCGCCCCATGGCGACAATATCCTCGACCAGCAGGGGAAAGCTCACCGCGGTGAGCTGCGGCAGCACAGCGCGCTGCCGCGCCAGCGCCAGGCGCGAGTAGTGTTTAAGCGGCTGCGCGGCCAGACTGACTTCGCCAGCACTGGCTGCCAGTTCGCCACTGAGCACTTTCAGCAGGGTGGATTTGCCCGCGCCGTTGGGGCCCAGCACGGCGTGTATCTGCCCCGGCTGGAGGCTGAAATCGACAGCCTCCAGCAGCGGTTTGCCGCGTTGCAGGCAGAGCTTGCGGGCTTCAATCAGTGCAGCCATTACAGGTGGATTCTCTGCCGCTGGTGCAGCAGCAAGTAAATAAAGAAGGGGCCGCCAAGCAGAGCGGTGAGAATGCCAATGGGCAGCTCCGCCGGGCTGATAATCATCCGCGCGGCGACATCGGCCAGCACCAGCAGGCAGGCACCGAGCACGGCAGAGGCGGGAATCAGAAAGCGGTGGTCGGCACCGACCAGCAGGCGAATCAAATG
>PDWJ01005423.1_pt1 | contig 14557 bp, 9 predicted proteins | sample 1430881 | NCBI WGS metagenome assembly PDWJ01 (sample SAMN01162460, study PRJNA174530) | Oral metagenome, whole genome shotgun sequencing project. | biome: Marine environment; feature: Marine mammal; material: Swab sample of the gingival sulcus; isolation source: swab sample of gingival sulcus... | reverse complement strand
GCAATGAATCTTGAAGCTTTTATTTTAGGCTGCGGCGGGATGATGCCGCTTCCGTACAGACATTTAACATCGGTTTTACTTCGCCGCGAGGGCGACTTATTTCTTTTTGATTGCGGAGAAGGAACGCAGGTTGCTTTGAGGCGGCTTAATTTAAAATGGAAAAAAATCAATGCGATTTTTATCAGCCACACGCACGCTGACCATATAACGGGCTTACCCGGAATGCTTATGCTTTCTGCGCAGGTTGACAGGGACGAGCCGCTCTATATTATCGGGCCGCCCAAGATTGCGGAATATGTGGAAACAAGCCGCCGTGTTCTGGATATGTATATCAATTACGAAATTGTTGTTAAAGAAATAACCGAGCCGGGCGTGGTTTATGCCACCAACGAATTTCAGGTGCGCAGCTTTTGGCTTGAGCATACAAAACCCTGTATGGGTTATTCGTTTGAAGAATTTGAGCGCCCCGGAGAATTTAATCCCGAAGCTGCAAAAGCCTTAAAGATTCCTTGCGGACCGCTTTGGGCAAAACTGCAAGCCGGAAATCCCGTTACTGCCAAAGACGGCTCGACTGTAATGCCGAATCAGGTAATGGGCGAAAACCGAAAGGGCAGAAAATTCAGTTTTGTAACCGATACAAAGTACCTGCCGACAATTGCAAACGAGGTAAAAAACTCCGATTTTTTTGTTTGTGAGGGAATGTTTGAAAAAGGAATGGAAAAAGATGCCGCCGAAAAAAAACATATGACCTGCACCCAATCGGCAAAAATTGCAAAGGACGCACAAGTAAAAAAGATGGCGCTTATTCATTACAGCCCGCGCTATACCGACAAACAGCTTAAAGTTCTTTTGGATGCAGCGAGGGAAGTATTCCCAAATACAATTTTATCCAAGGACAGAATGTGCGTAAAATTGGAGTATGAAGATTAAGGAAAACTTAAACCGTCATACTCCAATTTAAATCTTTTAAAAACTGCAAGCTAATCGGAAGCCTGTATCGTCGTACGGAGAATTAGAGGGAAGCCTGGCTCCGGATAGTTCAACATTGCTACCTTCTAAGTTAAAAGAACCTCCACGCATAGGATGATTATGAGCAGCGTGTCCACCAGAGTTGTACGGACTGAAAAGGAATTCATCTACATTGCCTGTCATATCATACAAACCTAAGCGGTTCGGCTTCTTTTTTCCGCAAGGATGTGCTGTACCCCCGCTATTATCACTGGACCAACCAACTTCGTCCAAATTATTACTGCCGGCATACTTAAATGCCCAATCAGGGGCTGTAGGGTCTCCGCCGCGGGCAGCAAACTCCCACTCAGCATCAGTGGGCAACCGCCAACCTTTTTTTCCTGCCATTTTACTTTCGTCAAGCGAGCTATAAAAATCCCAAACAGTCGGCATAGTGGCATCTCTTAAAACATCATTGCTACCGGTGCGGTAAACACAATCATCTATTCCCTTTGTTTTTTCGGTATAGGCATTGCACCATATTATACAGTCATTCCAGTCTATCATTGTTACGGGGTGGTCATCTGTCGCTCCGGAGTTTTGTCCGGGAGTGCTAAAAACATAAGATTCGGCAGGTTGTCCCGCTCCGCCTGTAGGGCCGGTTGCCCAATCGTATACTTCTTTCCATAACCTGTAAGACACTTCGCTATTGGCAATTTTAAAAGGCATTACCGTTACAGGACCTGTGTGTACGACTCCGTCTTTATGTACCTTCCATTTGCCGTCTGTCGGCTCGCCGTGCTCGACGGTTACACCTGCAGTAGTACTTGCAGGAATAACTTCAACCATAGTGTTAGGTAGAAACACTGTTGTTTCAGTCTTTTTGTTGGAATTCGAGCCTTGCGGACAAGCGGTAAATCCAATAATCACACAAAAAGCCAACACTGTAAGGGCAATGCCCTTAAATACATTTGTTTTTTTCATAAAAAACCTCCAAAAATAAGATAAATTTATGGATATAAAAAAATATCCACAAAACAAATCTGTACAAAAAATACAAATTTCTTTTGAGGACATTTCCTGTTACGAGAATTATAAGAGTTATTTGCTTGTTTTGAATTATTAGAGATTGGGGGGGGGGGTATTTTAGCAAACAAATTTAAAGCAAAGTATTTAATTTTATTTGAGAAAATTTTTTGCTTTGTAGTTTGCATTAAGCCTAACATAATTACTATTATAAATATTTTATAAAAAATGTCAAGAGGGTGTATCAACATATTTTCGTGCATTTAACACGGGGTACTAGACAATATATTTAAAAAAATATATAATAAAGTTGTTTGCAATATAGTTATGCTTGCGAGAGTAAATTTCGGCTATATTCACAGAGGTATACGTTATGAAACAGTTAAGGAAAGTTTCTGTCATATTGGTTGCATTAGTTTTATTCACTGGTGCAAGTAGTGTGTTGGTTGGTTGTAAACATTCTGCTGAAACATCTGCGACAACTGAAAACAAACATCATCCTGCAGAAGAAATAGTTTGGAAAAATGATGATGAAAGCTGGGGAGAAGAGTATATTTATTTTGAACCTCTTTCAGAAACTGCCGGTAAGTATTATTTTTGCTATAAAAAAAATTCAAGTTATTGGAATAAAACCCATACGTCTATTTTTGATTATACACGAAATGGTGATTCTTTTAAGATTGACGGGACACCTATAGCTTCAAACTTATACAAAAGTTACAAGTCCAACACCTGGCGAAGTAAAAATAGGTGCAGCAAATTTTGTAGAGCCCTCTTAGCAAAAATAAAACCTCTTTTTTAAGGGGCTTTTTATTAAATATTATAAAATAATACAGCACATAATATTGTTTTTATACCCGAGTCGGTAGGTTTTAATTTAATAACTTTTACAGGAGAAGAATAAATGAAAAAAAGATTTTCAATTAGGAACAAGCTTATAATAATATTTGGGGCATTGGTATTTGCAGCTCTTTTTATAGCAGGTTTTATTTCGGTAAATGTTGCCCGCAAGGCGGTAATGCAACGGATAGAAATACAACTAAAAAAAGAAGCAGGCTATGTAGGAGAAATCGTTACAAATGACATAGAGCAAACTGTCAAATACCTTGAAGCTATTGCACGAACACCACTACTTAGAGATTCTCAAGTTTCTTACGAAGAAAAAACGGCTTTATTGCTAAAAGAAGCATCCTCCACAGATGCCAAACAACTGTTTATTGCCGACACTAAAGGAAATAAATACACGATAAAAGGGAAAGATTTTTCAATTGCTGACAGGGAATATTTTAAAGAAGCCATGGCCGGAAACCAATATATTACCAAGCCTTTAAAAAGCCGAGTTACGGGCGAGCTGATAACGATAATTTCCGTTCCACTCTATGACAACAGTAAAAAAATTATAGGTGTTATTTATGGTGTTTATGACGGGCTTGCTTTAAATCAATTTATCAAAGATGTTAAAGTCGGTGATACAGGAGAATGCTACATTTTAGATGAAAAAGGAACATTTATAGCCTATTCGGATAAGGAAAAAGTTTACGAACAGTATAATATCATTGAGCATGCAAAAACCGACCAAACACTTAGCTCTCTTGCAAATTTTATTGAAACTGCCCTCGCAAGTACCGAAAGTGAAATCGGTTATTACGATTACAAAGATGTTAGTTTTATTGCTTCCAATCATAAAATGCCTGCAACCGGCTGGACAGTTATTATACGAGCCCCTTCTCACGAATTTTTGGAAAGTGTTTTAACTTTACGCAAAACTTTAATAGGCGTAGGACTGGGTATGTGGATAACCGTTCTTATTGTTATTTTCTTTGTTGCTCTGCGTATTGTAAGACCGATAAATGTTGTTGTAAACGCATTAAGAAATATAGCCCAAGGCGATGGAGACTTAACCGTGAGACTTCCGCGTGTAGGAAATGACGAGGTAACCGATCTTTCCGAATATTTTAACCGAACAATCGAAAAAATAAATCTTTCTATTAAATCGGTTATGGATGGTACATCCGATATGTCAAAGGTGGGACAAACTCTTTCGAATAATATGACAGCAACTGCGAGTTCCATAAATCAAATCAGTGCAAATATAGAAGGCGTAAAGGGACAAATTTTAAACCAAAGTGCAGGCGTTATCGAAACAAGTGCCACAATGGACGAAATTATTCGTACTATACACAGTCTTGACAGCAGAATTGCCAATCAAATAAATACATTAAGAGAGCTTATCAAGATTATTAATGACAGTGATCAAACGACACTCGAAACCCGTAATATTTTACATAAGAACGATGAATTAATAGCAGAGCTTGTAACTACATCTTCTGAAGGTAAGTCCGTTGTTACGGCTTCGGAACAAGAAGTAAATAAAATCTTGGAAGAATCAGGAACTCTTATGGATGCAAGTACAATTATTCAAAATATAGCAAGCCAGACGAATCTTTTGGCAATGAATGCCGCAATTGAAGCCGCACATGCGGGAGATGCTGGAAAAGGTTTTGCAGTTGTTGCCGACGAAATTAGAAAGCTGGCGGAAGAATCAAGCTCGCAAGCTAAAATGATTACCGCATCACTTAAAAATTTAAGTACCGAAATTGAAACGGTATCGCAATCGTCAAATGACATTGGTGAAAACTTTATGTCAATATTTAGCAAAATAAATGAAGTTAAAGAGCGAAGTGCAGGAATTATGCGTATTGCTCAAACCCGAAAAGAACAAAGTGCAAAATTGCTTAGTTTGGTAGAAAGTGTGGATGGCATAACAAATGAAGTTAAAGACGGTTCTGCTGAAATGCTTAAAGGCGGCGAACAAGTAGCCGGCGAAATGCAAAAACTTGAAGATCTGACACGAATTATAACTGACAGCATGAACGAAATGGCTGCCGGAGCTGCACAAATTAACAATGCAGTACAAGAGGTAAACGAGATGAGCAATCAAAATCAAAAAAGTATTGAAAGTTTGGCGGAAGAAGTTCATAAGTTTAAGGTATAATAGTATATAGTATATTATATGCCAAAACGTGTAATTATATGTACTTTTTAAAAGCCACTTGAAAAAGTGAGAAACTTTTGCAAGTGGCTTATTTTATGAAAAACTTTTTTTATTTTTCTTCATTTCAGACTTGACAAATCCATAAACTTATCTGATAATTATTAGTAGAGCTTTTGTTTCGTTTTAGCGAACATTAGGATTTATTTTTTGAAAACTAAAGTTTTCTACGGATAGTTTTATGGAGGTATGGTAAACCTTCGGCGGTCGGTTACCGCCTTCGTTTTATCTACGAGTTTCGGCTTAATTCAAAAAGAGCCGAAACATCGCATATTGTATGTGCTTTCTCATTTCATTACGAAAGCACGGTTAAAAATATTTTTCAACTTTTGATAAAGTTTTCAAAATATTTTTATGGGAGGTATTTATGAGTGGATTATGGAATGAATTAGAAAAATTGAAGAGCTGCAAGTGGGTGGATTTAACACATCCTTTAAACAATGACAGCCCGTATTGGTCGGGAATGCCTAAAGGGGTTCTTGCCTTGGGCGAAACTGCCGTTTCTTTTGAAGAGATGAATTTATGGATTCAAACTTTTAAATTCCCGGGACAAATTGGAACGCATATCGATTTCCCCGGACATTTTTCAAAAGGGAATAAATTATGTAAGGATTATGGCGTAAAAGACTTTGCTTATCCTATGGTGGTTATTGATGTAAGCGAGAAAGTAAAAGCAAATCCTGATTATGAACTTACAATAGACGATATTCTTGAATTTGAAAAAAAATACGGGAAAATACCGAAAAACAGTTTTGTCGCAATGCGAACCGATTGGCATAAAAGGTGGCCGGACGGCGCTGCTTTGGCGAATGCTGACAAGGATGGAAACGAGCACTTCCCCGGGTGGACAATAGAAACGCTTAAATTTTTATTTGATGAAAGAGGTGTCGCGGCTAACGGGCATGAAACCCTAGATACCGATGCTCCTATTACAAGCGGTGCCGTCGGAGACTTGCAGTGTGAGCGATATGTTTTGGACAGAGGAAAGATTCAGCTGGAGCTTATGGCAAATCTGGATCAATTACCGCCGGTCGGAGCAATTATTTTTATCGGCGTAATCTCAATTGAAGGAGCAAACGGCTTACCTGTTAGAGCATTTGCAATATGTGAATAAAAACAAACTTGCAAATTCAAATTTTTTCTCCTATTGTAATTTGTAACGAAATACGGTAAAATCTGTTCTAGTTTTTTGCTTGAAGTTTTAAACTAAATAAATAAAATTTCAAGCAGAACTTTAATAAATTTTTAAGAGGTGTTTTTATGAAAAAACAAAGAATCGGTTTGGCATTGACCGGTTTGATAATTGCGTTAATTTTAACATTGCTTTTAACAGCTTGTCCGCCAAGCATAGCTAATAATCCTAGCACGGATGGGAACCAAAACTCCAACGGAGCAGGCGGAGGAGGAGCCATTACGGAAGCGGATATTTTGTCGGCATTTGGTTTGCACCGCGGTGTACAATCGGCATACGAGGCAGCTCAAAAGATCAAGACTGCCACTCCGACACAGGCAGGACTTACCTTTACCGAGTGCACAATTGTTGCCTATGACGACCAAGCAGGCAGCTTTACCGTATACTTAAAAGGCTCAAAAAACGGAAGTAATTTTGATAAACCGTTTACGATAACCGGTTTTACACACCCGTACGCCGGAGCAACGCCGCAATCAATGGCTACATTAAGCAACCAAAGAAAACTTTTGCTTGACAATGCCATTAAAGAAAACAAAAAGCTCTCTGATTTTATAAGTGCATCGAATGCTGTAAAGGGAGCAGGGTTTGTATCGTTTGAAATTCGTTTGAGCAACGGAAAAAATGTGAAAGTTGGGAAATATCCTGCCTACGATATAACGGTTCAATTGGAAGAAAAACCCGGAAAAAAAGTAAAAATGACCGGCGATTTTAAAATAAAATATAAAAAACTTATTGCCGGCGGATCACCAACAGAATCTTATGGCAGTACATATTCCCTTAATCCGCATTTGCAAGAAGAAGCGTATTTTACAGAAAAAGATGTGTTTAATTATATAACCAAAGCCATAAAAGATAATGTTATCAAGGTAGATGGTGAAAAATTTGCTTCCGAGTTTTATGCAAAAGCAATATTCTTAAATAGCGCTGTTGCAGGAATTTTTAACTATGATAAATTTGATGAATACAAAACACTCTACGAAAACGCAGGCGGAAGCGGAGAACTTACCATAAACAATCTGGGAATAGGCATACATAATACCAGAAACGGCGGAATTAAAGCGGATGATTATGCAGGAAAACTTACTGTCGATTACTATGTGCAAACAGCTGATAAAATTACAGCGGACAATCCTGACGGGGTTCTTCCTATCAAAGCAGAAAAAACAGGATTTCAAACAGTTTCAGCAGAATTATTAAAAGCAAATTTCTTTCTTACAAAAACAGGCAATAAGAACCTTGCAAAGACAAATTGGTTGGCAAAAAATATACCACTTCGCTCTCTTTTAAGAGAAGATGAATCCAAGAAAGGCGACAATTCCGGCGGGTGGTATAAACTTGAAGATATACCTGCTTTAAAAAATCCCTTAAGCCCAACAGTGAATACATGGTATCTTACTGTAAACGGAAAGCCGACAATGGCTGAATCTCTAGCGGAGTCGGTAGAGTCTCTTTCACTTATAACGGACTTGAGTAATAGAGAATGTCAAATTCTAATCACAAGCATTCAAGTAAAAAAAGTCAATAATGAAAAAAAACTTGAACTGATCTTTGATTTTGAAGGCGTAGGAGATCCTATAACAATCTCCATAGAACCTTTTCCGCTGCACCTATGGGAATAATAAAAAAAACACGCACTAAGTGCGTGTTTTTTTTAAGACCTTTCGATTCTTAGCTTAATACAAGTTCTTTTTAAGCAAGTGGCGGGGGTCAATGGGGATTTCGTTTATTCGCAATTCCCAATGAAGGTGCGGGCCTGTCGAAAAGCCGGTTGTGCCTACCTCGCCCAGCTTTGCACCTTGATTTAAAACAACGCCTTCTTTTACATAGATTTTATGAAGATGATAGTAAATTGTGTAAACTCCGGGAAAGTGTTCCAGCACGATGGTGTTCCCTGTAACAATTCGGCTTTCGGCAAGAACGACTTTTCCTCCGCAGGGAGCGCTTACTACGGTGCCTGTCGGAGCGGGATAATCTACGCCCCAATGCCTGCGCTCGGTAACCTTTCCGTTAGTGTATTTTGAAATGCGTTTTTCGCCGAAGGGCGAGCTTATTCGAGTAACCTTAAAGGGCAAGACGAAGGGACCGGGAAACAAAATTGCTTTCGGGTCTTTAGCTTTTATTACTTCGGCAAAGCGGTTTTTCTGCTCGGTTTTCTTTTCGCTTTTTTTGTAAATAAGGTCGGTGTTTTTCTTGTTAAATTTCATTATATATTTCGGATATTCGGTATCGTGAATGGTGAAGGGTTTTGTTTCTTCAAAGATTTCGTTTTCAAGTTTTTTGTCTTTAAAAACGATTTGAGCTTTTATTTGCCATTCGCTAGGCTGCCACCAAGTTGCAATTCCGGCTATGACAACAAATTCGGTTTGCTCCTTATTTATGGGGAAAGCGTCGAGTTTCTGCACAGGCGTGTTCTTATTGTTTATAAAAACCGCAGAAGCCTTTTCAATTTTCTTGTTAGCCTTAAACCGAATGTTTATAAAATTTCCGATGTTTGAACTTTCGGGAATCGTAATTTCGTATTCGGGTTTTTCAATCTGCGCCTCCGCAGAACCCTTTGTGCAAGCTGTAAGAGCAAGCCCGAAAAACACGAACCAAAAAATAATTTTCTCTTTCATTTACATCTCCGCCTTTTTTAAATCTAAAATTATCATTTGAGGAGTAACCGTTCCGTTAAAAATATTCCTCGTAATATTGAAAACAATGTCAACCGAATCGCCGACTTTAAGCTCTGTATTCAGTTTGCCGCCCGCCTTCCAATAAATTGCATTCCATTTATATTTGCCACAATCCAAATTTAATTTTAAATGAAGCGGCTCGGCTTTGCCGACAATATTTGCCTGCAAAATTTTTAAGTTTTTTGCCATAAAAACCAAGGGTGAAAAACCTTGCCCGAACGGCTCGAACTTGTCGATTACGCTAAGAATTTCCGGAGTTAAAAATTGGTGCGGAAGTTCGGCATCAATATTTATATCGGGAGAATCGGAAGCCGAATCAAATTCGATTGCGGCGGAATATCGTTTTAGCGACTCCAACAATTTAGGCAGGTTTTCCTGCTCGATGGCGAATCCTGCGGCAAAATCGTGGCCGCCAAAATCCAAAAACAAATCTCGATAAGCTTCAAGCATATCCAAAAGTTTATAGCCCCGAGCCGAGCGGACAGAGCCGACCGCAGTGCCGTCATCCATCAGGCAAATAATAATCGCGGGCAGGTTAAAATAATCGGCAACGCGCCCCGCAAGAATCCCTGTAACGCCGCGGTAAAAATCACTGCTGACAGCGACTGCAAGTTTTTCGTTATAATCTTCAAGCGATTGCCTTGCCAAGGGAATCGCCTTTTCCAAGGCAGAAGCGCCGAGCTTTTTCCGCTCTTCATTCATTTTCAAAATTTCTTGAATCTTTTGAGTCCGCACCGAAGAATTTTCCGCAAGCAAAAGTTCCACCGCAGTTTCGGGGCTGCCCATTCTGCCTGTCGCATTTATTAAAGGCGAAATATTCCAAGAGATTTCGTTTGTGCCGATTGTAACTCCGACAAGATTTTGCGCAGTAATCAAATCCGCCAAACCAAAACGGGGCTTTTGATTCATTTTTCGCAAACCCTGCCGCACGATGATTCGATTTTCGCCTTGCAGCTCCATCATATCAGCCAGTGTCGAAAGGGCAACCAGCTGAATTTCGTCATCAACCCTTGTGCCGAAAAAATTATTCTTCTGCTGAATATAGGTGATGAAAATATTTATAAAGGTGTCGATTTCAGAAATAGGTTCGGCGGAATATTTTGCAATTTTGGAAAATTCTTTTAATCGGAGAAGGCTCATCTCTCCCATAGACGGAAATTGTTTTGCAACTTCCGGTCTGAAATCAAAAAAGTTAAACTCAACGCCGTTGCCGAAAATCGTTTGTAATTGTCTTTGCTGTAAAGGTGCGTCCCAAACAAAGATTTGCTGTCCCGATAAAAACTTGCCTAAGCGGGTTTCGCTAAACGAAAGCATTCCGGGAATAATTGTTTCGGCGACCTTGCCGACTTCTACCATATTTACAAGTTTAACCGCCTCGATTGTAAACGAATCATTTACCGGCCGCACATTTAGAAGGCAGATTTGCTGTTTGTAAAAAGGCTTCATTCCGAAGCGGACGGCGGTTATCAGCTTCCACGCTGTGGAGCAGCCCGTAAGGTCGCCGTGCGGATAGCCCGAATCAGGCACGCAGGCGTTTATAATAACCGAGGCGTCCGGCACGGTTTCCCGCGGGGTGTGGTGGTCAACGATGATTACATCGATGCCTAATTTATTCGCTTCTTCAATTTCTTTAAAGTTTGAAATGCCGCAATCGACTGTGATGATTAAGGTGCCGTTGTTTTCGTAGTGTTTTTTTACCGCCTCAACCGAAAGCCCGTAACTTTCGTCGCCTGTCGGAACCTGCCAGCTTACCTCCAAGCCCCATTCTTTTAAGGCTTCGTACAATAAGGCGGTGCTTGTTATTCCGTCAACATCCCTGTCGCCGAAAATTAAAACCCGCTCGCCTTCTTCGATTGCATCCAAAATTCGGTCAACGGCATCTTCCATATTTTTAAAAAGAAAGGGGCTGTGCAAATAGCGCATATCGTCTTCCAAATAGAAAAGAATATCCTTGCCTTCTATAATTCCGCGCCGCACCAAAATTGACGCAACCAGAGATTCACAATCGTATTTTTTTATAATTTCCGTTACAAGCTCACGGCCGATTTCTGTTTTATTCCAATTCATTTTACTTAAAAATTTATGCGCTTACTTAATTGTTTTAAAAATTAAGTCCTGCTTTTTCGGAGCGGTGCCGGAATAAGAAACGGCTTTTTGCAATGACGGTAAAACGGCGTTGATTGAAGCGCTGTCTTTTGAATATACAAGCATTATCGTTTCGCCCTTTGTAACCTTGTCTCCCGCTTTTTTTAAAAGCTCAAAACCTGCATCGGGGCAAACGGGGTCGGTCGTTTTGTTTCGCCCAACGCCAAGATTAACACCTGCCAAACCAAGCGCAAAAGAATCGATGCTGTCGATGTAACCGTCTTGTTCCGCTTTTAATTCCATGCTAAACCGGCTGCGCCTTTTTCCGTATTCTTCCATAAGAGTCTTCGGGTTGCCGCCTTGAAGCTCGATATTTTTTAAGAAGAGTTCAAGTGCCTTACCCGATGCAAGGGCGTCTTTTGCAAGTTTTAAGGCTTCTTCGGAGTTGCCCGCCTTCCCGCCCAAGATAAGCATTTCGGCTGCCAAACTTAAAGTTAAAGCGCTTGTGTCTTCAGGGCCGCAGCCTTTTAAAATATCGATTGTTTCTTCAATTTCTAAAAAGTTTCCGACCATTCTGCCGAGCGGCTCATTCATATTTGTAATTAAGGCCGTCGCCTTTTTGCCCATTGTCTTTGCGGTTTCGACAAGGCTGACAGCCAAGGCGTTTGCATCTTCGAGCGTTTTCATAAAAGCACCCTGTCCGCATTTAACATCGAAGACAAGCCCGTCCGAGCCTTCCGCAACTTTTTTAGAAAGAATGCTTGCCGTAATTAGGGGAATCGATTCGACCGTGCCTGTAACATCGCGCAAGGCGTACAAGAGCCTGTCGGCGGGCACAACTTTTTTAGTCTGCCCCGTCATCGCAAATCCTGTTTTAGAAATAAACTCGCAAAATTCTTCGGTTGTAAGATTGGTTTTGTAGCCCGCAATCGAATCGAGCTTATCGAGGGTGCCGCCCGTATGCCCCAAGGCTCGCCCGCTCATCATCGGCACTTGAATTCCGCAAGCCGCAACAATCGGAGCCAGCGGCAGGGAAAGTTTATCGCCGACCCCACCCGTTGAGTGCTTGTCGATAAAGGGTCCTGAAAGCGAAGATAAATCCATCACCTCGCCCGAATGCAGCATCGTTTCGGTCAGGATTGCAGTTTCTTCAAAAGTCATTCCGTTAAAATAAACCGCCATCAACCACGCCGAAATTTGATACTCGGGAATTTCGCCTTTTACATAACCGTTTACAATAAATTCAATTTCTTCTTTAGTAAGGGGTTCAAGGAGCTTGCCTTTTATGCCCCGTTTTTTCATAATTACATCAGTCGCTCGCATATATTCTCCAAAATAATTTTGAGCCGCTTACAAAAGTTCGTCACTTTTTACAGCGGCTTTCAAAAAGCTCATTACATTACGCTTTTTGGTATATATTGTAAGCACTTGCAAAACTCGTCCGGACTTTTGCAAGTGCCTCATTTTCAATTTAATAGTAGTATGAACCTGCGGAAATGTCAAGAGGCAGGAAAATTCGGTAAATAAAGTTGACAAAACATTTGCTTCGTGATATACTGTTTATACAAGGAGGTGAAATAAATGTACAATAATTTTTCAAAGACCGGAAAGATAATAATTATAATAAATATTATTTTGACAGTCGCTGTTTTGATTTTTCATTCTTATAATGTTGTTCGGATAAAACAAACCGAAAATAAAATCAACGAATATTTAAGCCTGCACAAAGTTTCAAGAGATCACGCTATTTACACTTTAAAAAAGAACGGCGAAAACTTGTTTTTAGGCGATGAGTTTCATACTTTTTCGGGGCTTATATTTTCTATTGTAACCTTACTGCTGTCTTACTTTTACATAAAAAACAGCGAAGGTTATATAGCCGTTTCCTTGGCTGCTTCAAGTATTTTTACTTCGCTTGTTGGGGGGCTTTTAATTCTTTATATGTTTTTTGCAGGCAAATATGATAAGAGACTGAATTAAGAAAAAACCGATTTTTTTCATAAACGCCTTATGCATTGGTTTTAACCGCTATATATCATTGGTTTTAATATTTAAAAATGATAAAAATTTAATAAATTTTTAAAAAAAGACTTGCAAAATTACTAAAAGTGATATATAATGTATGTTGAAAACAATAGAATTGGAGGCTATATGGATAATATAAACACTACCCCCCCCCGAAAAAAATTGAGGATGGGCAATATGAAAAGTAAATCTAAAAGACGCTTTTCCATACGGAATAAGCTCATAATGGCTTTTGGGCTTTTGACGCTCGTAATTCTTTTAACGCTTGGATTTTTATCCATAAGAATTTCACAAAAAGCCGTTATCGATAAGGTTGAAATTCACTTAATTGATAAAGCATCAGACACAGCCGAAATTATTAACGGACGAATTAATCTTTTTTTTCAATTTATGGAAGGAATTGCCCGAGAGCCTGCTTTTAAAAATGAAACCTCTATCGAAGAAAAACTTGCAACCTTGAAAAAAGAAACCGACACCAATAATTTATTAACCGATATGGGGTTTATAAACACTCAAGGCAAAATGTATACTGTAAGCGGAACAAGTATTTCGGTAAATTCTGAAAAATGGTTCAAAGATACTTTGGCAGGCAAACGCTCGATTACAGAACCGGTTCAGTCCTTAACGGATAAAAATTTGGTTTTCACCCTTGCAATTCCCGTGCATAGCGGTACCGGCAAACTCATCGGTGTTCTTGCCGCTGTTCTTCCTGCTAAAAAACTTTCGGATGACACAGCCGATATAGTTATCGGCAAAACAGGCAATTGCTATATTGTCGGATTAAAAGGTACTGCAATCGCTCATAACGATTTTAGTATGGTAGAATCAAAATTCAATTATCTTGAAGGAGCAAAACGAGATACCAAATTAGTTTCTGTAGGAAAATTTGTAGAACATGCTATGCAAACAGAACAAAGTGAAGTCGGTTTTTATGACTTTAAAGGAATCAGCTGGATTGCCTCTTATGCAACCGTTAAGAATACGGGCTGGACAGTTTTTATTAGAGCACCAATCGACGAATTTATGGGTGCTGTAAATATATTAAGAAAATCGATGTACTTAATAGGTATAATTATGCTTTTAATTTCACTGCTTATCGTATTCATTATTGCAGTCAGAATTATGAATCCTATTAGGTCAACAGTTTCCGCCTTAAAGGATATAGCGGAAGGAGAAGGAGACTTGACAGTTCGTCTTCCGATTGAAGGCAACGATGAAATTACCGAGCTTTCACAATACTTTAATGAAACGATAGCAAAAATAGGTTCGTCGATTAAAACCGTAGGAGAAAATTCTCACATTATGAGCGAAATCGGAAGTGAACTAGCAAGCAATATGACGGAAACCGCAAGTGCAGTACATCAAATCAGCGCAAACATAAACGGCGTAAAACAGCAAGCTCTTACGCAAGCGGCAAGTGTTACGGAAACCGCCGCAACCGTCGAAGAAATTATTCGCACCATTACTCAATTAAACGGAAGCATCGAAACTCAAGCGGCAAGCGTTGCCCAATCTTCTTCCGCAATTGAAGAAATGGTTGCAAATATTGTATCT
>PDWJ01003619.1_pt1 | contig 14557 bp, 15 predicted proteins | sample 1430881 | NCBI WGS metagenome assembly PDWJ01 (sample SAMN01162460, study PRJNA174530) | Oral metagenome, whole genome shotgun sequencing project. | biome: Marine environment; feature: Marine mammal; material: Swab sample of the gingival sulcus; isolation source: swab sample of gingival sulcus... | reverse complement strand
TACGCTTTAGGAGATGATAACAGAAAACTTTGAGAAAGCACAAGTGTTTCATCACGTTTTGTGGCTTTCTCGCAGAGAAAGGAATGGTCATAAACATGTTAAATGAAAAAGTTATCATGGCCGGCTTTGGCGGTCAGGGCATTATGTCGATGGGACAACTATTGACCTATGCGGGCATGTTAGAGGGCAAACAGGTTTCATGGTTGCCGTCCTATGGTCCGGAAATGCGCGGTGGCACGGCAAACTGTAACGTCATCGTCAGCGACCACTTAATCGGTTCGCCAATTATTACAGTCGATGCCACTTGTGCTGTCGTGATGAATTTGCCGTCACTGTTAAAATTCGAACAAAATGTGCGCAAATCCGGTTTGCTCATGATTAACAGTTCGCTAATCGAGCAGAAGGCGACGCGCGATGACCTCGACGTTTACTATATTCCCGCCAATGACATCGCGTTGGAATTGGACAACAATAAAGTTGCCAACATGGTGATGCTCGGCGCGTATTTAAAGTTAACTGGCGCCGTTAAAAAGGATTCCATTATCGAAGCGTTTAAAAAGGTATTCGGCCCTACAAAAGAGCACTTAGTACCGCTCAACAAAGCTGCTCTTGATAGGGGCGAAGCGTTTATTGCACAATAGAACTTACTGAAAAGGGTCGCTCATAATGGCGACCTTTTTATCAAGATAAACAATCCCAGATTATAGCTACAATAATCCAGAGGTGCGTATGAATTTACAAAAGTTGACAATTGGACAAATGGCGTCACTCAATCGCGTTACCACGCAGACGCTGCGCTACTATGATCGCAAGGGGTTATTAAAGCCGTATTGTACTGATGAAAAAAATGGCTATCGCTACTACCATATCAACCAGTGTGCCAGACTCGATATGATCAAGTACTTACAGTCGACTGGCGCCTCGCTGGCGGATATAAAAATTACATTGAAAGGCGTACACAATACCGACTTACTACTCAAATTATTGGCGGAACGCTTGACGATGCTCGAACTCGACATCGCGCGCGCACATCAAAAAAAAGTTGCCGTTGAAAAATTAATCGCCAATTATCAGAAATATCAAAAGATTACTTTTGACGATGCCGTGTTTTTAGAATATCAGTCCAAACGTAGTATATATAGCTATCGCACTGCATTTAACTACTTTGAACAGGGTGTGACCGGCTATGAGATGATGATGAGTGAGTTGCGCCAACTATTTGATAGCGAGCATTTGCCAATTTGCTATTTTTGCAATGTCGGTACGATAATGCGCAAAAAATATATCGATCGAAATCAGCTTTTTTCCGATGAAGTCTTCTTCTTTGCCGACGACGCCTTTTCAGATCGCGGCAATCGCGTCAACAGAGAAGAAATCGCCGAAAATTGGTATCTTTGTCTATGTAGTGAAGATTTCGCTAAGGAAGGTGAATTGGCATTAAAGTTAATAGCTAATGCCGCCGAAAGGGGTTATAAAATCATTGGCGACTACCTATGCGAGGTGATCTTAGAATATCCCGACTTTAACGAAAAGCCGCGTAACTTGTATTATAAACTGCAAATTCCCGTCAGTCGAACTTGACATTATTCTTACTATAAGCTTTACAATAATAGTAGGGTATTAGAGTGTAAGAATAAGGAGGGATTTTATGGCAGAGAAGTTAAAAGTTGCTCAGTACGGTTGTGGTAAAATGAGTCATTATTTAATGCGCTATCTGTTGGAAAAAGGCGCCGATATCGTAGCGGCGTTCGACAAAAATCCGGACTTAATCGGTCAGGATATAGGGGAGTTTTTGGGTCGTGAAAAGCTAGGCGTGACGATTAGCGACGCCGATAAAGCCGAAGAAATACTAAAAGCCACTGCGCCTTCGGCTTGCGTTGTAGCGACGATGAGTACGGTTGAAGACATCAAGGGTGCCTTTATTGCCTGTGCTAAAAGTGGCGTCAACGCAATTGCCACTTGTGAAGAAGCGCTTTATCCTTGGAATTCTAATCCTAAATTAACTGCCGAACTGGACGCGCTCGCCAAGCAAAATGGCATTACACTAGCTGGTAGTGGTTATCCCGATATGTTCTGGGGCGTATTAATTGACGTCTTGGCGGGGTCGCTGCACAAAATTACTAAGATTAAGGGCGTCAGCAGCTACAATGTAGAAGATTATGGCATTGCCTTGGCACACGGTCACGGCGCTGGCTTGACGCAAGCTGAATTTATGGAGCAAATTGGCAATTACAATCAGCTCAGTTCAGATGAACAAAAGAAATTGGTGGAAAGCGGCGAATACGTTCCCAGTTATATGTGGAACCAAAACGGCTGGCTCTGCAGTAGAATGGGGCTTACGCCAATATCGCAAGTACAAACCTGTATGCCGACATCGCACACCGAAGACCTACACAGCGAAACGCTCGGCATGACGATTAAAGCCGGTGAACCGACTGGCATGTCAGCTGTCGTAACGACGGAGACTGCCGAGGGCATTACGATTGAAACAGAGTGTATTGGCAACGTCTATGCACCGGATGAATTCGATCGCAACGATTGGTCGTTCTTCGGGGAGCCGGATATGACAATTAAGGTCGACCGTCCCGCTACTGTCGAATTGACTTGTGCAAATTTAATCGGCAGAATACCGGCGCTTATCAAGAGCGAAGCGGGCTATGTGACGACCGAAAAACTGCCTAACAATGTTTATTTAGTAAAAGAAATTGGCGAATACATTTAGCGTTGTATGGGCACTTGAGAATTATTAGTTAAAAAAAGGCATCGCAGTGTCTTATATAGCTGCGATGCCGTTGTGTTTATTGATACTTTTGAATGTATTTCATAAGTAAATTGGCAATGTGGGCGCGATTTGCACTGGATTTTGGCGCGATAGTCGTATCGCTCAATCCGCTTATCAAGCCTTCATTCACTGCCCATTGCATGGCGTTAACCGCAAAATCAGAAATCTGGCTTTTATCGCTATATTTCGCTAAATTTGAAGCTTTATTGACGTCATGTCGCTTGTATTTTGCGGCATATCTGTAAAGCATTGCTACAAGTTCTTCTCGCGATACTTTTCTATTGGGTGCAAATGTATTCTCGCCCACGCCGTTTACTATGCCGTTTGTACTCGCCCAGTTGACGGCGGCGCTGTACCACTTACCGGCTTCTACATCGCGATATGTCTTTTCTAAAGCGTTTGCTTTGCTGCCGGACAATCGATATAGAATAGTAACGATTTGCGCTCTGGTTACATCTCCGCTCGGATTAAACTTTGTTTCGTCTTCACCTTTCATTAAATTGTGTTGATAGGCAAATTTTACGGCGTCATAGAACCAACTGTCTTTATCTACATCTTTAAAACTGTCTTGGTAAATTCTTTTGCTTTTTTGTTTTAACTCGGGTTTAGCGGTTTGCTTTGTCTCCACTATGGATTCTGACTTAGCTATCGTCCGCGATTTGCGCTTAGACTTCGGCACTGACCTGGGTTCCGGCTTAGGCACTGGTCTAGGTTCAGGCTTTGGCTCGGGTTTAGGTTCAGGCTTAGGCTCGGGTTTAGGTTCTGGCTTTGGCTCGGGTTTAGGTTCAGGCTTTGGCTCGGGTTTAGGTTCCGGCTTTGGCTCAGGCTTAGGCTCGGGCTTAGGTTCAGGCTTAGGTTCAGGCTTAGGCTCGGGCTTAGGTTCCGGTTTAGGCTCAGGCTTTGGCTCGGGCTTAGGTTCAGGCTTAGGTTCCGGTTTTGGCTCAGGCTTAGGCTCGGGCTTAGGTTCAGGCTTAGGTTCCGGCTTTGGCTCAGGCTTAGGTTCAGGCTTAGGTTCCGGTTTTGGCTCGGGCTTAGGCTCGGGCTTAGGTTCCGGTTTAGGCTCGGGTTTGGGCTCCGGCTTGGGCGAGACTACAACTTTTTCAAGTTTTATAGTTATAACTTGTTCATCCAATTCATTTACAGCATAGTCCACAGACTTAGCTACATAGCCATCTTGCTCAGCCAATACGGTGTAAGTTTTTCCCGCCGCTAGCTTGTAAGTGTTATTTTCTGCATTTATTGGGTCGCCGCTGCCTTTTTCTGTTACAGTTATCGCAGCGCCGGTAATATTGTTGCCATTTTCTTTATCTAGCACCTTCACAAGTATTGCTTTTTCTACTGTTTCGGCAACGGTTTTTTGTGCGGTGTGCAGCTTTTTTTCCACTCGTTCAGTTTTAAAGCTTTCGCCTTCAACGGCTCTGACTCTCTGATAAACAGTATAGTCTTTGTCGGCTTGTAAATTCTCAAAAACTGGCGCGGTTTGCCATGCGCCATCATTCAGTTTGTACTCGGCGTTTTCGACCGCTTTTAGACTGATAGTATCGTCAGTCACATTTTGTACCGTTATCTGCTTTGCCATTCGCGCCGGCACATTCAGCTCGAAAGCGGCGCTATCCATCATATAATTGTGACCTTTTTTTACAATGGAAATGACCTTGCCAATATAGGGTGTAACATCTAGTTTGCCATCTGAATCCGGCGTTATAACTTCTCCGTCAATTGTGTATTCACCGTCTGTCAGACCGGTTATTTTTTCGTTTACAAAATCAATTGAAACGTCCGCTACGGTAGCGCTGGTTAGTACGATGTTTGGCGCAGGGGCGTCTGCCGGATAGTTACCGCTAAAATCGTAACCCGTATTAAATCGCGTTCCGCCTTTTATGACGATGTGCCCGGCGGGATACTTGTTAAGCATTCTCGTATAATTGTCGTTCAGCGAAATAGTCGGGTTGTTTGGAATGCTTAAGCTATCTGGTTGTAATGTGACCGCGCTGTCTAAATCGGTTAGCGCAGAGCCCATACCGCCATTGATGTGTTTAATGAGCTTGGTGGCGTAGTTTGCGCGTTCGTCTAATGAATGCTCTTCAAAATCAGTTAAGCCGGCGTATGTACTGCGCGTCAGCTTTTTTATCGCCAGATCGAGACTATAGCCGTCGGCGATGTTTTGCATTAGCGTATCGAGACCAGATCTTATTTTGACGACATCCGGTTCTTCATTTGAGGGGATATCGCCGTCGTCGGCAATTAAATGACCTAAATACATACAAGCTAAATAACCAGAGGCGTATGAAGCATATAAATTTAGAGTGCTATGTGAATTTGGTTCTCTACCTTCTACTAATGTCGCAATGCTCAAGGCTTTTTTTAAATCGGCTTCGCTAAGACTTTCATCAGTTATCTCTTTTCCGACGAGCCTGCTTAACATGCTATTGACAAAGGCGCTGCCACCACCCGATACTACAGCCGTACCTTCGATGAACCAATTTGGCAACCTGCCGCCAATTACGCCAAATTCGCCGGTGACTCTAGTCGCCAACATTCCAGATGTCAACGTTTCTATCATCATCGCATGCATGATTTCGTGCGTGATAGTTGAAATCAACCTGTTTTTGTTTTCTTCTGTCATTGGCTTGCCCGGCCATCTAAAGCTGAGCATATTTACTTCCATCGAAAATCCGATTTCTATTTCTTCTTTTGGATAGTGATTCACAGCGATTTGCGTATTTACCGCCGCATTAGTGTTTCCGTTTTCGCTATCGTATTCAATTAAACCTAAGGTGATTCCAATGCCTTTTAAATGCCCAAAGGTCTTTGGGTAGATCGCTGTCATCTCGTCTGCCGCGGTGGCAACGATCGCTTTGATTAAATCTCGGTATTCTTTTTCGATTGAATAATTTTGGATTTCGAGGCGCCCGTTTTCAACTCGCACTTGATATTTTTTTGCATCTGCGTAGGCGGTTGTGTTGATGCTTGTCGCTATCAGAACGAGTGAAAGTAATAGCGCTGTTAAACGCTTCAAGTAATTGTTTTTCAATTTTTCCTCCTTGTATCCAGAGTATTCGCACTACCACATAAAAATCGCCTCAAGCTTTCGAATATCTGCTTTATAAATCTTATAGCGATTTTCACGCACTAGCGCGAATGATATGGGTTGAGATATATCATTTATACATAATCATATCGGCAATAACGCAAGCTATATTTAGCACAAAACTATTGTTTTTAACTGTCGATATAAGATTATTTCACAAAGAAAAAACAGTACGTATTGGTAAAAAAATAAAATGTTAAAAATTTATATAAAATAAATTAACTTTACACATTTCACCCTAAGGTTTAATATTGAATGTAATAAACCTTAGCGCAGTTGAATTTTTAGATAAAGGAGACCACCATGTTTAAAACGCTCGCTTTTCTTATCAGGGTATTCGTTTTTTTAATATTAAATGAAAAAAAATATTGGAAAGTAAAGGCGTTGACTAAGGAAAACAAAATTGCTGAAAAAGATGCGTTATTGGAGAAAACGGCTAAGTCGTTTGCCGATGTCGTACTCTCGGCAGCGCGGTTAGAACTAGTTGTGGAAGGCGCTGAAAATCTACCGCCGAAGGGTACGCCAGTCGTGTTTACGCCCAATCACGGCTCCTATTTTGACATTCCGATTATGATCGCCGCAGTTCCCGGCATCGTGGGCTTTGTTTCAAAGCCGGAAAATGCAAAAATTCCCTTTATTGGCAAATGGATAAAAGAGAGTTATAGCGTTTATATCGACAGAAGCTCTGCGGCAAATGCGATAGAGGGGCTTCGTTCGGGTGCCGAAATATTAAAACGAGGGCACCGTCAAGTTATCTTTCCCGAGGGCACGCGTTCGCGTGACGGTAAATTGCAGTCATTTAAGCCGGGTAGCTATAAATTGGCTAAAATGTCTAATAGTTTGGTTATACCGGTAGCGATTTGCGGCGCGCATCAAATCGTTCAAAAAAGTGGTAAAATCAATACGCTTACCATTCGCGTAAAGTTTTTTAAAGCGCTCGATTCAAACCTCAATACGGTAGAAATGGCGCGGAATGCAGAGACGAGCATTTCAGAGTATGTTGAAAAATATATATAAATATTTATAGAAATCAATTGACATCGTTTAAAATATCAGTATAATATACATAAATTAATTAAATTGATTTATATAAAACATTGGAGGAGATTATGTCATTTGAAAAGTTAAAAGAAATCATCGTTGAAAATTTAGGTATTGAAGGCGATACGATAACATTGCAATCGCATTTGCAAGATGATTTGGGAATCGATTCGCTCGATGCCGTTGAACTAGCATTACAGATTGAAGAAGAACTCGGCGTAAAGATTCCCGATGACGTCTTTGCCAAAATGGAAACGGTTGGCGATTTAGTCGCTTACGAGGGATAATTTAAGCTTAGGAAGAATGATGATATTAAATAGATTATTGAATATCAAATATCCCATTATTCAAGGTGCGATGGCACATATTGCCACTGGCGAGTTTGCCGCGGCGGTTTCCAATGCGGGAGGCCTAGGCGTCATCAGCTCTGCGGTGTATACGGCAGATGAATTGAGACGACAAATACGCATTTGCAAGGCTAAGACAGAGCGCCCCTATGCGGTCAACTTATTGCTATTACACCGTGAAATTGATGAAATTGTCGATGTCGTATTGCGTGAAGACGTTAAAATTGTCACTACTGGAGCCGGCAATCCGTCGAAGTACATGATGGATTTTAAGGTAAACAATGTAAAGGTAATGCCCGTGGTGAGCAGCGTAGCGCTGGCAAAAAAATTGGCTTCTGAGGGCGCTTTTGCAATTATTGCGGAGGGCTGCGAAGCCGGTGGGCACGTCGGCGATTTGTCGACGATGGCACTTTTACCACAGGTCTGTGATGCGGTTGATATTCCAGTGATTGCGGCCGGTGGTATAGCCACCGGTCGACAACTGTTGGCGGCAAGGGTGCTGGGCGCTTGTGGTGCGCAAATCGGCACAGCGCTGTTGGCGACTGCCGAGTGTCCAATTCACGAAAACTACCAAAAGAGCGTCGTCAATGCGCGCTCTTCGCGCGTCGTCGTCATCGGTGGATTAAATGGTTATAAGACACAAGTGATTAAAAACAACATGACCAGACAGTATATTGCGGCAGAAAAAGCCGGCAAATCAAAAGAAGAACTCGAACTCTACACCATGGGCGCCTTGGCGCGTGCGGTTAGGCAGGGCGATGTCATCAACGGTTCAATAATGGCTGGTCAGGTCGTTGGACAAGTCAATGAAAAAACTGATTTGGCAAATATTTTCAAGAAGTTAATGTGCGACTACGAAAGTGTTAAAACGCAAATATGAGTGTGCTCAAACTGAGAAATAAAGCCTTGCAGATTCCGCTTATTCAAGGTGGTATGGGTGTGGGCGTATCGCTCTCGTCGCTGGCGGGAGCGGTTGCTCAGTGCGGCGCAATGGGTGTGATTAGCGCGGCGAACATCGGCTTTGATAGACATCAAGAACTGTTGTCCGATTTGGCGACTGACAAGCGCCGACTGGCATATCACATCGATAGGGCGCGATCGCTCGCCGATGGCAACGGACTCATTGGCGTAAATGTCATGGTGGCGATGACCTACTACCGCGAAATGGTCGAATGTGCCGCTAACGCCGGTGCCGACGCCGTTATCTGCGGTGCCGGATTGCCGCTTGACTTGCCGAAGTTGGTTGGCGATAAAATGCTCTTTGCGCCAATTGTCTCCAGTTTAAAAGCGCTGCAGGTACTCGTTAAGATTTGGCAAAAGCGCTATGGCAGATTAATGGATTTTGTCGTCGTCGAGGGCGCCGATGCGGGTGGACACCTCGGCGTAGCGCGCGAGCAATTGGCTGATTATTCACTTTCTTCTGTCATTCGACAAACGCGACAATACATCGAACAGCTCAATCAAAAGTTTGATCTCGACATTAAATTGTTTGCCGCCGGCGGCATTAGAAATAAGGCGGATGTTGCCAAAATAATCGCCAGTGGGGCAGATGGCGTGCAAGTCGCCACGCCGTTTATTGCGACAGTCGAATGCGATGCCTGCGCTGCGTTCAAGCAAACGATCGTCGAGGCTTCGGATGATGATTTACAAATAATCAATTCACCGGTCGGTATGATTGGCAGGGCGGTTCGCAACGACTTCATTAAAAAAATAGAAAAGCGAAGAATAGTGCCGACCAAGTGCATTAATTGCATAAAAACTTGCGATCCGGCTACTACGGCTTATTGCATAAGTGAGGCGCTTACGAGTTCGGTGAAACGGGGCGCCGGACTGGTTTTTAGCGGCAATAAAATCAATGCGATCGATCGCATTAAGACTGTGAAAAAAGTAATTGAGGAGCTAATTTAATGAAACTGGCTTTTGTATATGGCGGGCAAGGTGCCCAAGTCGTCGGCATGGGTAAAGATTTTTATCAAAATGACGACTTAGCAAGACAATTTTACGATCAACTGCAATTGGATACAGATGTCAAAAAGTATGCCTTTGAAGGCAGTTTAGAGGAAATAACTCAGACGGACATTACCCAAATTGTGATCGTCGCACATCAAGTGATGGTGACTAATCTATTGAAAAGACACGGTGTTATTCCGGCTGCGACGCTTGGACTCAGTATTGGCGAGTACAGCGCGCTATATGCAGCCGGTATTTTAACGCAACAAGACACGATGAAAGCAGCAGAAATGCGCGGGCGTTACATGGCAGAGGTCGATGCCGACACGGCGATGTACGCCATTTTAAGAGCAGATCAGGCGGAGATTGAAGCAGTTCTCGAAGAGGTTAATGCCGGTAGAGAACTGCGCGCCTATATTGCCAATTTTAACTGTCCCGGACAAATTGTAATTTCGGGCGATCGCGTCGCTTGTCAAAAAGCTGCAGAAAAACTGACTGAGTCTAAAAAGCGGGCGATTGCACTCAATGTGTCGAGTGCCTTCCATACGCCTTTTATGGATGAGGCAGCGCAAAAGTTTGCTAAGTTTTTAGAGCAAGTTAACTTTAGCCAACCCAATATTCCGCTGTTTAACAACTTGACCGGCGAAAATACAGCTGTCGATGCCGCGATGATGGTCAATCAAATGAGACGACCGGTCAAATTAGAAATCGGTATTCGCAATCTACTGCAAAGCGGTGTCGACACAATCGTCGAAATTGGCTTTAACGACACGATTAAGAACTTTATAAAGCGAATTGATCGCAAGGCAAAAGTAATTACGATATCAGATTATGAGAGCTTTAAAGCTTTTGTTGAGGATTTTTATGCGTAATAAAAATGTATTTATAACGGGTGCAAGTCGCGGTATCGGTAAGGCAATTGCCCTAAAATTTGCCGCGATGGGCTACGATGTCATCGCCAACTATCGAACTGAGGCGTCGCTTTCGCAATTGCAAAGAGAAATTCAAGCGTATCCCGTCAAGTTTTTTAAAGTGAGGGGCGATGTGACTTCGGCGCAAGACTGCGAAGCGATGTTTAGCGAAATTAAAGAGCAGTTTGAAGCACTCGATGTGCTCGTCAATAACGCCGGGATAACCCGCGATAATTTGACGCTGCGCATGTCCGAAGAAGACTTTAGAGCTGTAACAGATGTAAACACGATGGGGACGTTCTTTTGCATGAAGTTCGCTTTTAAAATGATGATGCGACAACGCCACGGTAAAATTGTGTCGATTGCATCTGTCGTCGGCATGCACGGCAATGTAGGGCAGATTAACTACGCTGCTTCCAAGGGCGCAGTTATTGCGATGACTAAAACGCTTGCGAAAGAAGCTGCGGCGCGCAATATCAATGTCAATGCCGTCGCGCCCGGTTTTATTGAAACCGATATGACGGACGCGTTAGGTGAAGCGGTCGTCGGCGAATTAAAGGATAAAATTGCATTAAAGCGAATCGGTCAGGCGACTGACGTCGCCGAAGCCGTTTATTTTCTGGCAAGTGAACAGGCAAGTTATATCACCGGTCAAGTGCTGGTAGTCGATGGAGGTATGAGTATATGAATCGCGTAGTAGTAACTGGAATTGGCATCGTTTCGCCAATAGGTAATGATTTAGAGACAGTTGTCGACAACTTAAAAAATGGATTCAATGGCATCTCTGAAATCGAGTTGTTCGATACGACGGATTTTAAAGTAAAAGTAGCAGCTGAGTGTAAGCATTATAATGCAGATGATTTCTTTCCCAGAAAGGAGTCGCGTCGCATGGACAGATCTAATCAATTTGCCATCGTCGCTGCCCGCAAAGCGCGTGAAGATGCAAATTTGGAGATTCCCGAATCGACCCGCGTCGGTTGTATTATGTCCAGCGGCATCGGCGGATTAAACACGATAGACAGTGAAATCACACAGGCGCAAAAACGCGGCTACGACAGAATGAGCCCGTTTTTTATCTCAAAATCTATCGCCAATATGTCTGCGGGACAAATAGCCATTGATTTGGGCATTCACGGCTATGTTTCTAGCAGCGTAACCGCTTGTGCATCAGGCTCTAACGCCATAATGGACGCCTACGATTTAATTCGCATGGGTAGACAGGACATCGTCTTCGCGGGCGGTTGCGAAGCGAGTATTAACCCATCCGGAATAGGTGGTTTTACGTCGATGAAAGCGCTCAGCGACAGCAATGACGTCAATCGCGCTTCAATTCCCTTTGACGTGGAACGCTCTGGTTTTGTGATGGGAGAAGGCGCCGCTTGTCTAGTGCTGGAAAACTATCAAATGGCAGTGCAGAGGGGCGCTAAAATATACGGTGAAGTGGTCGCCGCTGAAATGACTTGTGACGGTCATCACATAACGTCGCCGCACGAAGATGGAAAATACCAGATTGAAGTTATGCAGCAGGCGATGCGTGCAGCAAATATCGAACCGCAAGAGCTCGACTATATTAATGCGCACGGCACCTCAACTGTGCTCAACGATCAAATCGAAAGTCGTTCTATAAAGGGAGCTCTGGGTCAACACAATAAGAGCGTTGCTGTATCTAGCACCAAGTCGATGACTGGACATTTATTGGGTGCAGCCGGTGCGTTGGAGAGCGCGATATGTCTGTTGGCAATCAATCACAATTTTATTCCACCGACGATAAATTTACAGAAACGCGAAGCGGATAATGAACTCGATATAGTCGCCAATCAAAGCAGAAGCGGTAAAGTTAAATATGCGCTCAACAACTCCTTTGGCTTTGGCGGTCACAACGTGGCACTTATCTTTAAGGGCATGAGCAATGAAGTATGATTCTAATCAATTATTAAAAATTTTACCACATCGGCATCCGTTTTTATTAATCGATAAGATTTTGGAAAGCGAACCCGGCAAATCGGCGGTCGGTTTAAAGACCATATCGATTTCCGATCCGGTATTTCAAGGTCATTTCCCCGAATTTCACGTTTATCCGGGCGTTTTACAATTAGAAGCAATGGCGCAAGTGGGGGCAGTAGCCCTCCTTGAACAGCCCGAAAACGCTGGCAAAATCGCTTTCTTTGCGGGGGTGAAAGATGCAAAGTTCAAAAAAAATGTAAAACCTGGCGATACTTTAATCATTAAAACTGAGTTAACCAAAGTAAGAATGGGTATAGGAATTGCGAAGGCTGAAATTGTAGTTGATGATTCAATAGCATCGACTGCAACTTTAATGTTTGCGATTAATTAGGAGTATTAAATGCCATGATGGAAAAAGTATTTAATGAGATTTACGACAAGTTTAAGTTGAATTTTTACAGGAACATTTTTCGCAGTTTTTCGGATCGAGAATCTAGCTTAACTGCATCTGAAACGTTTTGCACTGAAGTCGTCAAGGGCTTAAATAAGCCGACGATTAATCAATTGGGTGAATTTTTGCGAATTTCGCAGCCGAATACGGCGTATAAAGTTTCGAACCTCGTCAAAAAAGGTTACATTACTAAAACGCAGTCTTTAGAGGATAAGCGCGTGTTTTTTCTCGATGTAACGGACAAGTATATCAAGTATGAAAATATTAAATACGAGTACATTAATTTGGTATTGGCGCGCACGAGAGAGCGCTTCAGCGATGAGGAAATCGAAAAATTCACCGAAATGTTGACGGTGATATCAAATGACTTAATGCCGGAAATATCCGAATTTCTGGAGGAGAGAAAAAACTAGCATAGCAGTGCGCTAACTTAGCGGGGGCTTGTCCTCTGAGTTAGCTCAATCCAGTATGCTTTCAGTTTGTTTGGGTCAATAGTTGTTACGCTAAGTGAAAAATTGTCGTTAGCGGAACAGACCGCAAATTTGTAGTGGCAATCTATTTTGCATTGTCTCAAAAAGTAATTATCGTTTGTTTTAAAGAGCCGGCTAGAACGGCTTTTTTTAATGTCGATACTGTTAAAGGGCAGTTTTAAACCGGAGCCAATTGCCTTGCTATAACTTTCCTTTAAAGTCCACAACGCGTAAAACGAATTGATTCTATCAGCAGTATTTTGTGCCATTAATGCCGCATACTCTTCGTCAGTCGCCATGCGCCGTGCCACTGCGGGGCGCCATTTGCCAATGCGTTGTATGTCGATGCCGACAGGGTAGGCGTCGACCGCGCAGACAATCCACTGATCGGAATGAGATATGTTGAAAAAAACCGAACTGTTCGCGAGCTCTGGCTTGCCGTGTTCATTGTATATAAAGGAAATAGTTTGATTTGAAAAGTTACAATAGTGGCAGAGCAAATAGCGCAATAAAAGTCTGCCCCACAAGAATTGATTGGCAGCTGATGCACTTTTATAGCGTCTATAGCGCGTTAAATCGCCTTTGTCGAGTGCGCCGAGCAAAGCCGTTGAGTCATCGATATCGCATTTTGGATAGTTTTTAATAGCGCAAATAATCATCTGTTGACCTATCTATTTATCCTCGCTTTAAGTTATTGCTATCATATCACAATATAACGCTTGCAGCAATCTAGCGAGCCGTAGAAATATTATAGTGATATTCATTATAATCTATCATTTTTCGTAAATTTATCGACCTTTCTCATTGATTATCATTTGGTAAAGGGTTATAATGCAGTTGTCAATGACAAATCAATTGAATCGCATCTGATGCGCCAAAGGCGATGGCGAATTTAGTAAATGCGATTCAGTCAATGATAAGTTAACCATAAGTAAACTATATTGGGAGGGTTATTATGGCTTTTGTAATCAAGGATACGTGTGTTAGTTGTGGCGCTTGCGAACCGGAATGTCCGAATGGCTGCATCACTCAAGGCGATGGCATTTATGTAATTGACGAAGCAACTTGTATCGACTGTGGCGCATGTGCAAATGTATGCCCGGTAGATGCTCCGGTGCAAAAATAATTATTGCTTTCTGAATTGAGAGGAGGATTATTATGGCTTTTGTAATCAAGGATACGTGCATTAGTTGTGGCGCTTGCGAACCGGAATGTCCGGTTGGTTGCATTACTCAAGGCGATGGCATTTATGTTATCGACGAAGCTTCTTGTATCGATTGCGGCGCATGTGCAAACGTATGTCCGGTAGAAGCTCCGGTACAACAATAGTAAGTGCTATAAAACGTCAATTGAATTGACGAGGGCGACGCGTTTTTAACCCATGGTTAAAGACGCGTTTTTCATATGTAAATTTTATGTAGCGCCATCGATTATACAGTTTCGGGAGTGCTTTTTTGGGCAAATCGCCCGCAATCAAAGGGCAAATTTTAATATTCGGTAGAGATAGTTACGAAAGTAATAAAACTGAACAAAATTTTGTTCTTTCTATTAAATAAATTGCTTGCTAAAA
>PDWJ01003618.1_pt1 | contig 14558 bp, 13 predicted proteins | sample 1430881 | NCBI WGS metagenome assembly PDWJ01 (sample SAMN01162460, study PRJNA174530) | Oral metagenome, whole genome shotgun sequencing project. | biome: Marine environment; feature: Marine mammal; material: Swab sample of the gingival sulcus; isolation source: swab sample of gingival sulcus... | reverse complement strand
TATTGTCCCTGATATCCTCTGCCTGGGCAAGGCCCTTACCGGTGGCTATATGACACTTGCGGCGACTCTTGCAACAGCCGAAATCGGGTATGGGATTTCTTGTGAAAGGCCCGGTTACTCGGGGGTCTTTATGCATGGTCCAACGTTTATGGGAAACGCTCTCGCCTGTGCGGTGGGGTGCAAATCGCTTGATCTGCTCGTTCATTCTGTCTGGCAACAAAATATCAAACGCATTGAACAGGCGTTGTTGAATGGGCTCGGGCCTTGTCGTAATATCAAGGGAGTGCGTGAGGTTCGTGTCCTTGGTGCGATTGGGGTTGTGGAGATGAACAGAGCTGTCAGGATGGACTCTATTCAGCAGCGGTTTGTGGAACATGGTGTTTGGGTACGTCCGTTTGGTCGTCTGGTTTATGTAATGCCACCCTATATCATCTCTGATGAGGAACTCAGCCTGTTGTCCGGGGCAGTTTGCAGTGTCATTGCGCAAGAGGGGACAAGCGATGAATAAGACGGAGGCAAGATGTGAGGCTGAACTTGCCGTCCTTGCCGCCAGGGGGCGGCTGCGAAGTTTTCGTCCTTTGCGTGATCGAGATGGTGTTCACGTCTGCTCGGAAACCGGGGCAATGCTTAATCTCAGCTCTAATGATTATCTTGGTCTTGCCGGAGACCGGGAGTTGGCGCAACGTTTTTACCGCCAGTATGAAAATGTTGAATGCTGCAACCGTTTTGCCCTTGGCAGTACCTCCAGCCGCCTGCTTGCCGGAGACAATGACCTTGCCCATACCCTTGAAAATGAGCTGGCAATGAGCTATGGAGCAGAAGCTGCCCTGCTGTTTAATTCGGGATACCATATCAATATTGGTATCTTGCCCGCGCTCTATGGCAAGCGCGATCTTATTCTCTCCGACAAGCTCAACCACGCCTCCATTGTTGACGGGACCAGACTTTCGCTGGCGACAACGAAAAGATACCGGCATCTCGATTATGATCATCTTCGCTGGCTCCTGAACAGACAGAGAGCTGATGCTGACCGGGCTGTTATTGTCAGTGAATCGGTTTTCAGCATGGATGGTGATGTCGCTGATCTTCATCAACTTGTGAGGCTAAAGAGAGAATTTGCTGCGGAACTCTATATCGATGAAGCGCACGGTCTTGGCCTTTATGGTGCGCATGGCCTCGGCAAGGCCGAAGAAGCCGGTCTGCTCGCTGAAATCGATTATCTTGTCGCGGTCTTCGGCAAGGCGATGGCCTCTCAGGGCGCCTTTGTGATCTGCAGTGAGACGATCCGCAATTATCTTATCAATTCTGCGCGATCCCTTATTTTTACTACCGCCTTGCCACCGGTGACAGTCTTGTGGAGTCTTTTTGTCTTTCGCTATATGAAAGGGCTGGCATCGGCAAGGAAGGCTGTTGCCGAGCTTGCCAATCGCCTGCGTTGCGAGTTGCGCGCCAATGGTTTGCAGACAGAGGGCACCACCAATATCGTTCCGGTCATTATCGGTGAGGATGCTGTTACGGTTCGGCTTGCTGAAAGAATCCAGCAGCAGGGTTTTTTTGTCCTGCCGATCCGTCCGCCAACGGTTCCTGCTGGAACCAGCCGGTTCAGATTATCTCTTACTGCCGGAACAGACTGGCAGGAGATCGCGGAACTTCCTGCGAAAATAGCCGAAGAATTGCGACGAGTTGAGGGGATGTTATGAGATGGCAGTGGTTGCACCGGGCGGGCAAGGGACGGCTGCTTCTTTTTTTAAATGGCTGGGGGATGGACGCAAAGAGTGTCGCTCATCTGCTGCCGGGAGATTATGATCTGCTGATGCTTTTCGATTACAGCTCACGAAAACTGCCGCAAGAGGTTGATGATGCATTGAGGAGGGCATCGTCACGCTCTGTTTTTGGTTGGTCAATGGGAGTCTGGATTGGCAGTCAGTTGCTGGCAGAGTATCAATTTGAGGCCGCTGTGGCCTGTAATGGAACACTTTGCCCGATTGACGACAGGTTTGGTATTGCTCCGGAGATTTTTTCTGCAACCATGGCGCATCTTGATGAACAGAATCTTTTGAAATTTTACCAGCGGATGTGCGGTAAAAGGCAAGAGGCGTTTTTTCCGGAACGTGCTCCTGGGCGTGATATTGAAAATCAGCTGAGCGAGCTGAAGTTTTTTTGGGATCTGCGAAAAGAGATGTCAGTAGTGCCGGAAAAGCATCTGCCCTGGCAGCGGGTTATTCTGTCCCGACAGGATAGAATTTTTCGTGCCGCTCAGCAGCGGGCATTCTGGCAGGAGAGGCTTCCTGTAAAAGAGATTGATACCGGTCATTATCCCTTTACCCTTTTTTGCTGCTGGGCAGACTGGCTCGCCTTATAGCTTTTGGGAATGGATCTCGTTGCAATGGTAAAAATACAACCAAAGCCACCCGTTGGTACTGTGAAAAATGAAACCCTTGACAAGATGCGTATTGCGCGTTCATTTGCTGCCAGTACAGTCAGTTATGAATCGCATGCCAAGGTGCAGTGCAGTCTGGCTGACCAGCTTGCCAGGATAATAGCGACAAAGGGGTGTGCGTGGCAAAATGGACTTGAGATTGGTTGTGGAACAGGATATCTGAGCTGCCGTTTGCTCAACAAGCTGACCCTGCAAAAAATCTATCTTAATGATCTCTCCGCAGAGCTGTGTCATTATGCCTCTGATCGTCTCGCCGCAAAAGATGTGGCCGTGCAGCTGTTGCCGGGAGATATTGAAAAAATATCCCTGCCGGATCAGCTTGATTTAGTTGTTTCCTCATCGACTTTGCAGTGGATTGAAGATCTGGAAGCCCTTTTTGCGAAAATAGCCGGGGTTCTTTCAGACGAGGGGGTCTTTGCCTTTTCTCTTTTCGGGGCAGGGACGATGGTCGAAATTGCCCGGCTTGCTGGCAGGGGATTGCGGTACAGCGATTATTTTTCGCTACTGCATCTGACGGAAAAATATTTTACTTTAGAGCAAAGCGGCAGCAGAGAGGATGTTCTCTTCTTCCCCTCGGTACTGACTCTTTTCAAACATATTCGTAATACCGGGGTTGGAGGGTTGCAGCGAAAACGCTGGACATATTCGGGGCTTAAGGATTTTGAGAGGCGGTATTGGCAGCAATATGGCACTGAGGCCGGGTTGCCTCTCTCGTATAACTCCCATTATTTTCTGGCGAGAAAGAAGAAGGTTTGACGTTGTGATTGAAGAAAATGAACAACAGAAGTAACGGAAATATTCTCGCAGTCACAGGAATTGATACCGGTGTTGGCAAGACAGTTGTTACCGGGATGATTGCCCGCTCGCTGCTGAATGAAGGTTTTGCTGTCTTTACCCAGAAGCTGGTACAGACCGGATGTGTGAATATCAGTGAGGATATCCTTGAGCATCGCAGACTGATGAAAATCTCTCCTGTCAGGGAGGATTTTGATGGACTCAGTTGTCCTTATCTGTTTGCTGACCCCTGTTCTCCTCATCTTGCTGCAGAAATGGCCGGAGAGCAAATAGATGTCGCAAAAATCTCTGCTGCAACGGAGATTTTGTCACGACGTTATGATATTCTCCTGGTTGAAGGAGCCGGAGGACTCTCTGTACCGTTAACATCTGACTACACATTTCTTGATTATGTTATGGAAAGAAAATACCCTGTAGTTTTGGTTAGTTCTCCGCGCCTTGGCTCTCTTAATCACACCTTGAATGCGCTCGAGCTTCTTTGGCGCCGCAATGTTCAATTGGCGGCGATAATCTATAATCTTCATGGAGTCGAAAACACGATTGCGGCAATGATTGACGACAGTCGTCGTATAATGTTACGTTATCTTGAAAAATTTCAGATGGAAGCAGAAGTAATTGACCTTGCCTCTTTTCCATTGATGTCAAAAGGGTTTCAGGCGGCGGTTTTGCGAATGCTTTGCCGTGTTGGTGAAAATATAGGCTGAAATAATATGGAACAACCTGTTTCAGGAGAATAATTGTGTCTGTTTCTGTGGTAATCCCGTTGTTTAATGAAGAGGAAAGTATCCCGGTTCTTTACAGGGAACTTGATGAGGTGTTTGCGCTGATCGATGAGGAGTATGAACTGATTTTTATCAACGATGGGAGCACTGATGCCAGCTCTCAGATCCTGACCGATCTGCATGAAAAAGATCCTCATGTGATGGTCATAAATTTTCGGAAAAATTTTGGCCAGACCGCAGCGATGTCTGCTGGTTTTGATCATGCTTCGGCAGAGATTATCATCGCCATGGATGCTGATTTGCAGAATAATCCTCGCGATATTCCACAATTAGTCGCGAAGATCAGGGAAGGCTATGATGTTGTTACCGGCTGGCGATATGACCGTAAAGATGCTTTTATAAACAGACGGTTACCTTCGATTATTGCCAATAAGCTCATTTCCGGGGTGACCGGAGTCAATCTGCATGATTATGGTTGCACCCTAAAGGCCTTTCGCCAGGAGGTTATCAAAAATGTTCAGCTTTATGGGGAGATGCACCGTTTTATTCCGGCTCTTGCCAGTGGTGTTGGGATGAAATTCACAGAGGTCAAGGTCGATCACCGCGCCAGACAATTTGGGAAAACAAAGTATGGCATTTCCCGGACGGTACGCGTGATTCTCGATTTGCTCACGGTAAAATTTCTCCTCAGCTATGCCACCCGGCCTATTCATGTTTTTGGTTCGTTGGGGCTTGTTTTCGGAGGGGTTGGTTTTCTCCTTGCCTTGTTTATGGTAATTCAACGGCAGTTCTTTGGCCTCTCTCTTGCTGAGCGGCCAATGTTACTGTTGGCAATACTGCTCATTATTGTTGGTTTCCAGTTCCTGTCAATGGGGCTTATTGCTGAATTGCAGGCGAGGACCTATCATGAGTCACAGAACAAGCCAATATACCATGTGAAAAATATTCTGTCGGCAAAACTTTCTCGTAAAAAAGACTGAGAATTGTTGATGAGTAAGGTGGCAAAAGAGACAGGGCAACTGAAAATAGAAATTATTATTCCGAACTGGAATGGTGAATCGCTGTTACGCAGCTGTCTTGATTCACTGGAGATGCAGACCTATCGCCATTTTTCGGTAACTGTCGTCGATAACGGTTCTACTGATAACTCCCTGGGAGTTCTGGCACGGGATTTCCCGAAAGTACGGGTGCTCTCCTTCTCCGATAACAGGGGGTTCAGTGTTGCAGTGAATGCGGGTTTGCGGAAAGCTCGTCACCCCTGGGTACTGTTGTTGAATAATGATATGGAAGTGGCCCGGGATTGCCTTGCCCGTCTGGTCGAGGGGATTGAACGGTATCCGGAGTACGATTTTTTCGCGTTAAAGATGTATAATTATTATCAGCGAGAGCTCCTTGATGGGGCTGGCGATGGTGTCTTGCGGGCTGGAGTGGGATATCGTCTCGGGATCATGGAACACGACAGCAGTAATCGCTACAATCGTGATTATCAATGTTTTGGAGCCTGTGCTGGTGCTGCTCTTTATAAGCGAAGTCTTTTTGAAAAGATCGGCTATTTTGATGAGGATTTTTTTGCCTATCTCGAAGATGTCGACCTCAATGTTCGTGCTTCGATGGCGGAGATGAAATGTATGTTTCTTGCGGCAGCAAAAGTGTATCATATCGGTTCTGCGACAACGGGGTCAAAATTCAATAATTTTACCATACGTTATTCTACCAGAAACAATATCTCGTTAATGGTAAAAAACTATCCGAGTTTGCTGGTGCTTCGTTTTTTTCCTGCGATTATTATCTATCAGTTTTTCTGGTTGTGCTTCTGTATAAAAAAGGGCATGCTCCGTTTCTGGTGGAAAGGAATACGGGAGGCGTTCTCTTTCTCGTCTCTTGCGCTGTTCTATAGAAAACATCGGCTGGAGTTGGCAGCGAGAAGCTGGCGCCAGATCTGGCGTCAGGGGGATCGAATCGTTGTTGCCGAAAGAGAGGTGATACGTTCAATTATGGCAAGAAGAGAAGAAAACGGCAAAAATACCATCCTGCTCAGGTTGTATCTCTATCTCTTTTGCTGATTGGTATGAGCCAGTTACATGTTATTATCGTAACCCATAATTCTGAACGGGTGCTGCCCCGTTGTCTTGCTGCTCTGTTTTGTCAGTTGCGGCAGGTTGATAGCTGTATTGTTGTTGACAGCGGCTCACTTGATCCTGAGAGGCATCAGCAAATATGTCTGCAAAGCGGGGGAGCTGTAAGATTTGTTGCTGTTGAAAACAGAGGCTTTGGAGCAGGCAATAATATTGGTTTTGCCTGTCTGAAGGAGAAAAAAACAGCACGGGATGATATCGTTCTTTTTCTCAATCCTGATGTGTTTCTTGCCAACGACGTTGTTGAGAAAATTTGTGCGATATTTGCTCAAAATCCTCGAGCTGGAGCCATCGGCGGAACCTTGCTTGGATATGATCTGCATCAGCAGCAACCTTCAGGGAGAATTGATTCTACCGGTATTTTTCGCCGCTGGTATGGTCGCTGGTATGATCGCGATCAGGGCAAATTCGAGCAGAGTCGTCAGGGCTGCGAACAAGTCCCGGCTCTTTGTGCGGCGCTGATGGCCTGTCGCATTGAAGCGTTAAGGGATGTTATCAGGACCAACGGCGGGGTATTTGATGAGCATTTTTTTCTGTATAAAGAGGATATTGAGCTTAGTTTCAGGCTCAGGCGCAATGGCTGGCAACTTTTTTATTGCCCTGAAATTCGAGCATATCACTGTCGTGGATGGAGCAGTCAACGCACAAGGATGCCTTACAGCCTGCGATTGATTTCTGCAAAAAATGAGATACTGCTCTATCGTAGGCATCCTTCCCCATATATGTTATGGGCGGTTGCGAAGTATCTGCTGGTCAGGATCTTTCGGGTATGAGAGAATGGTATGAGTCAACGTCGTCTTTCTGTGCTTGTTCCTGTTTGTAACGGTGAAAAATATCTTCCCGATTTTTTTACGGCACTTGCGCATCAGACGCTGCAGCCAGATGAAATTATTATTGCAGATTCGGAATCAGATGATGCCAGTTTCCAAATCTGCAAGGAGTATGGGGCAAGAGTTCTTCCGATAAGACGGGATGATTTTGACCATGGGGGAACGCGAAATTTACTTGCGGCCGAGGCCACCGGTGAGCTGCTGGTCTATTTTACTCAGGACGCAGTTCTTGCCGGGGAAAAATCGCTGCAGTTGCTTGTCAAGGCCCTTGAACAGAGTGAGGATATTGTCTGTGCCTACGGCAGGCAGCTTCCTGCTGCTGGTGCAAATTTGCAGGCTTCTCTGCTTCGAAGTTTTAACTATCCAGAGTGCTCTGAAGTGAGGAGTTATCTGGATCGTCAGCGCCTTGGTCTGAAAACTGCCTTTATCTCCAACTCCTTTGCCGCATATAAAAAAAAGCGACTTCTTGCTGGTGGTGGATTTCAGCATGGTCTGGTTTTTGGAGAAGACACCTGTACCCTCGGAAAACTGTTGGCAGTTGGGTATAAAGTTGCTTATTGTGCAGAGGCGACTGTTTACCATAGCCATAACTATTCGTTGGTTGAAGAGTTCCGGCGTGCTTTTGATATCGGGGTGTTGCATGGCAGGGAAAGGTGGCTTGTTGATACGTATGGTCGGGCAACCGCTGTTGGTGGAAGTTATGTTTATTTTCTGCTGCGGAGAATCATAAAACAACATCAGTATCATCTGATAGTTGACTGGCTTCTGCGCAATGGGATCAAGTTTGCAGGGTACAGTCTTGGCAAAAGACATGCCTTTTTACCCAGAAGACTTTGCCAGAGTTGCAGTATGCATTCTCGCTGGTGGAAAAGGATCGAAATGAAAAATCCAAATGTTAGGAAACAAGGAAGATCATGATTCCGGTAAATCTAAGAGAGCAAAGTTCTCTTATAGCGAGAATGCTTCATATTGTTGATTGTCTGCTGGTTGTGGGATACCTCTGGGGACTGGTGCATTGGTTTCATGTCCCCTGGAGCAGTTATTATAGCCGGCTCGCAATTATTGCCGGTGTTTGCGCCTTTATCAGCTTCCAGTCTTTTCAGCTTTACCGTTCCTGGCGGGGATGGAAGTTGATTCTTGAATTTGTTGTGATCCTCAAGGCCTGGGGAGCAGTAGTGGGATTGTTGTTGTTCTATTTTTTTCTCTTTAAAATATCCCATGCTTATTCCAGGTTCGTTATTCTTGTCTGGTCTCTTTCTTCTCCGTTTTTGATTTTTGGGCTGCATACTGCTGCGAGAAAACTTTTGCGCAGTTTTCGAAGCAGGGGTAAAAATGTGCGGCGGGCAGTAATAGTCGGAGCCGGCAATCTTGGCAAAGAATTACTGGCGGAAGTTGAATCAATGCCCTGGTCTGGAATTGATGTCGTTGGCTTTTTTGATGACAAGATTCTTCAGCAGAAAAAACAGAAGGCAAAGACACCGGAGAACCCCTCTCGTTATGATATAATCATTGCTGAACAGGAGGTTGGTAACGGCTACTCCTCTATAGCAGGAAAACCTCTGCTCGGCTGTATCTCAGATATTGTCGGTTATCTAAAAGAACACCAGATAGATTATGTGTATATTGCCCTTCCGATGCGAGCCGAGAGAAAAATCTTTAAAATTCTTCGGGAGTGCCGCTCTCTTGGCGCCCGTATCTATCTTATTCCTGATATATATCTCTACGGATTACACCATGCCAGGGTGCAGTCATTGGGTGATATGTTGATCTTGAACTTTAATCCACATACCGAATGGAAAAGAAGTTTTGATGTTGTTTTTTCCTTGCTGGTACTCCTGCTGACACTGCCTCTAACCCTTGTTATCGCTCTGCTGATAAAATGCAGTGATGGTGGTCCCGTTTTTTATCGGCATAAACGGATCACCATAACCGGTAAAACCTTTGATTGCTTAAAATTTCGGTCAATGGTTGTTGGCGCTGACACCATGCTTGAGAAGCTTTTTTCGGAAAGACCGGAATTACGCGATGAATGGGAGTCAACATTTAAACTTAAGAACGATCCTAGAGTGACCGCAATAGGGAGAGTGTTGCGAAAGACCAGCCTTGATGAATTCCCCCAGTTTCTCAATGTGTTAAAGGGAGAGATGAGTGTGGTCGGTGCCAGACCTGTTATCGCGGATGAGTTAACCGATTTTTATAAGGAAAGCGCCGGACTATACTGCTCGGCAAAGCCTGGAATTACCGGGCCATGGCAGGTTGGACGCCGTTCTAATATTGATGATTATCAGGAGCGTGTTGAAATTGATGACTGGTATATCCTTAATTTCTCCCTCTGGACAGACGTTAAAATTATTATAAAGACGGTGATACGTATGTTTACAGGCAAGGGGGCATTTTGATGGCAGTTTTCGGCAAAAAAATTGTTTTCGGTGTCTGCGGTTCCATAGCCGCTTTCAAGGTTGCAGGCTGGGTAAGCAGGCTTACCCGGAAAGAGATATTGGTCGATGTGGTGATGACTGAAGCCGGCAGAAAATTTGTCGCGCCACTGACCTTTTCTTCCTTAAGTGGGCGAAAGGTGCACACCGGGATGTTTTCTGACGATGGTTCGATGCACCATATTGAACTGGGAACGGATGCAGACCTGCTGGTTATTGCTCCTGCGACAGCTGATACTCTTGCCCGGCTTGCCTGTGGTATGGCCAATGACCTTTTAACAACAACGGCTCTTGTGGCCCGCTGTCCCAAACTTCTTTTCCCGGCGATGAATCCACGGATGTACGAGCATCCGGCAACGCAAAACAACGTTGAGATCCTGCGCCGCGCAGGCTACCGAATTGTTGAACCCGCCTGTGGTACTCTTGCATGTCGGGATAATGGCATTGGTCGTCTTGTCGACTGGGAGGTTGCCGAAGCGGAAATTTTGCGGGGGTTGACCGTGCAGGATCTTTCCGGTCTGAAAATAGTTATCAGCGCAGGCCCAACAAGAGAAGCGATCGACCCAGCCCGTTTTATCAGTAATCGGTCTTCAGGGAAAATGGGGTATGCCCTGGCGAGAGTTGCTTCGATGAGGGGGGCGGAAGTTGTTGTCGTCAGCGGTCCCACCAGCCTGCCAACGCCTGAGAATATTGAGCTTGTCAGCGTTGAGTCTGCTCAGGAGATGTTTGATGCTGTGATGTCACATGCCGATTCTGCCGATGTTATTATCAAGGCTGCCGCTGTTTCTGATCATCGTCCGAAGCAAAAATTTGAACACAAGATCAAAAAGAATGATCTTGGTGAACATATTGATATTGTCCGGAATCCTGATATCCTGTTTTCCCTGGGACAGCAGAAGAGACCAGGCCAGATTCTCGTTGGCTTTGCCGCTGAGAGCAAAAACCTTGAGCAGGAGGGCAAGCGTAAGCTGTCGGCCAAAAATCTTGATATCATCGCGGTTAATGATATCAGTTCCGCCAGGGCCGGATTTGAAATTGATACCAATGAGGTCCTTCTTCTTGATGCGGCGGGTGAAAAAGAGTTGCTGCCGCTGCTTTCAAAAGAGGAGACTGCATCCCGTATTCTTGACAAGGTCGTTACCTTACGCGGATAACCATCTCTTTTTTTGATGTTCAAGCGGATCCGAATCTGGATTGATCTGGTTTTCAGCAAAAATGGACAAGCTGTCTGGAAAGAACCCTTGTTAACGCAATGTATTGTCTGATTTCAAGCTGTTCTGGGCGAATCGACGGGGAGATCCCTGCCTTTTTCAGCGCCTCTCCGGCGATTTTTTTCCTTTGTTTTTTTTCTGTCCCTGCTGCATGCCGAATGCGCGGTATATCTTTGAGGGTGTTTTCTATGGTTTTTCGTCTTTGATGAAAGGTCGTGCGCACGATCTCTTTGAGCAGGCTCCGGTCATAAGATTCGGAACAATCAATACCCCGAGGAGAGCGATGATGAAAATGAAGGCTGATAACCATTGAGTCAACTTGAGGCCGTGGATAGAACTCTTCTGGCCTAATGAGAAAATGGTTTTCGACCGTGGCGCAGCTTGCAACAAGTATTGTTGGAATCCCATACTCTTTGGTGCCGGGTGATGCGCTCAGTCTCAGAGCGACTTCCTTTTGCAGCATTACCGTTACGGTGTGAATATATCTGGCATTGTCAATAAGTTTGAAAATGAAAGGATTTGAGATTGAGTAGGGAAGGTTGGCAATAATTTTCAGTCTGTCTTTGCCGTTGCCGATATCTCTCATAATTTCTGAGAAATCTGCATTGAGGATATCGTCGTGAATGACAGTAACATTTTTCGGCAGCAAATTTTGCTCTTTGTGAAATCGTACCAGCCCACTGTCTATCTCAAAACCAAAGACATGACTCACCTGCTTTGCCAGTGGCAGGGTCAGGGCACCAAGGCCTACCCCGACCTCGACAACAGTATCATTTTTGTCTGTATTACTGGCGTTGACAATGGCCTCAGCTGTTCTTTTATGGACAAGAAAATTCTGGCCAAATCGTTTTTTTGGCGCAAGACTGTATCTGTGTAGAGTTTCGCAGGCCTGCCGTCCATATTGAGTCATTTCTGCTCCTTATTGTCCAAGTGCGGAACGGGAAAAAACGTCTTGAGTGAGCAGATTCTCTGTCTTTTTTTGCAACAGATACTGTTTTTGCCCGGCAAGGGCGATCATTGCAGCATTATCGGTGCAAAACTCAATTGACGGGGCGTAAAAGTGCAGGCCCTGTTCTGAGCAGAGACATAAAAAACGTTGACGTAAAGAGTTGTTAGCGGAAACACCGCCGCCAATACAGATATCTTTTATTTTGTATTGTTTTGCAGCCTGGATTGTTTTCGTTGTTAACACTTCAACAACTGCTTCCTGAAAAGAGGCGCAGATGTCTTCGATTGGCAAGGATGAAGTCTGTTGTCTGAGCAGGGTAACTTTGTTCCGTACCGCTGTTTTTAGACCACTGAAACTGAAGTCAAGAGAATCGCCAAGCCAGGCTCTGGGAAAAGAAAACGCATTGCTGTTGCCGGTCTCTGCCTTTCGGGAGATCTCAGGCCCACCGGGATAGCAGATATTGAGAAGCTTTGCTACCTTGTCGAAAGCTTCGCCTGCGGCATCGTCCCTGGTTCTGCCAAGACATTCAAAATCAGTGAAGCTTTTTGCGAGATAGAGTCCTGTGCTGCCTCCGGAAACAATTAACGAGAGATAGGGAAATGAGGGCGTTTTTTTCTCGAGAAATACCGAGAGAATATGGCCTGCCATATGATCAACACCGACCAGTGGGATTTTTTTTACATAAGCGATTGCTTTGGCGTAAGAAAATCCTACCAGAAGAGAACCAACCAAACCAGGTCCCCGGGTAGCGGCAATTACCTCAACATCGTCTATTGAAGTATTGGTCTCGGTAAATGCCGCTTTCAGGAGCGGATGGAGGGCGGTAAGGTGTTGACGGGAAGCAAGTTCTGGAACAACACCTCCAAAGATCCTGTGGATGTTATCCTGACCACTTCGCAGATTGATCAGCAGGCGGTTATTGTCGAGCAGCGCGACTGCGGTGTCGTCGCAGGAACTTTCAATGCCAAGTGTCAGCATGATCTATATCCTGGTGGCTTGTCTTTATCATTTAGATGACGTATTTTACTTTTTTGGTGCCGGTTTGGGTATAAAGAGCAACGATTCAAGTATACTATAACAACTGTGTTCCATTATCTTTTTTGGGTTTTGCGGAGCTCAGCTCTGCTGTGTTTTGGTGAAGTTTGAGGAAATTTAACCTCGGAGAGTATTTTTGGACGAAAAAATACAAAGGTTTTCCCCTGTTGTCGATCATTTTTCGCGAACAATTTCCTATTTGCGTCTTTCTGTAACGGATAAGTGTAATCTGCGTTGCCGATATTGTATGCCGCAGGTTTCAGAAAAAGATCTGGTTGCATCCAGAGAGTTTCTTCCCCATCATCAATTATTGCACTATGAGGAGCTGTTACGGGTTGTCAGATGCGCTGTCGCATTAGGGCTATCAAAGTTACGTCTTACTGGCGGAGAACCTTTATTGCGCAATGACATTGTCGATTTTGTTGAACAACTGACAACAATCGCTGGATTGGAGCAGATACGCTTGACCACAAACGGCGTTTTGCTTGAGCGTTATGCCAACCAGCTTTACCAACTGGGAATTCGGCATCTCAACATATCTCTGGACACCCTCAGCAGAGAAAAATTTACCCGTATTACCGGCAGAGACCTTTTCAGTAAGGTATGGCAGGCTCTCAACACTGTTATTGAAATGGGATTTCAGGTAAAACTCAATGTGGTTGCGATGAAGGGGATAAATGATGATGAATTTTGTTCTTTTGCCGATTTTGCCCTGAATAATCCTGTTCAGGTTCGGTTTATTGAGTTTATGCCGACAGGTGATGCGGGAAGCTGGCATTACAGGAGGTTTGTTGCGGTCGAAAATATACGGCAACTGATTGAACCCCTGGGAAAGATGACTCTGCAGGCGCCGGAGTCAAGTGCTGGACCTGCTCGGATCTATACCCTGGAGACTAAGACGGGGAAGCGGGGAAGAGTTGGCTTTATCAGTCCTCTCAGTCATCATTTCTGTGAGAGCTGCAACCGGTTGCGTCTTACTGCAGAAGGGCGTCTGCGAGCCTGTCTGTTGCATGATACTGAAACGGATCTGAAGGCACTGCTTCGTGGCGGAGGAAGTGATGAACAGATTATGGCGGCAATAAGGGAGGCAATAATAAACAAACCAAAGGGACACGGCCTGCAGAGCGCAGAAGATGTGGTGTTGCAAAGTCGATATGACGGCAAGATGTCCCGGATAGGGGGCTGATGCCTTTTTCGTTTTTTCGAAAATTATTGCAGTAAGCGGCAGGTTCGTATTATTTCCGTGAAAATAGTTGTCACCGCTTCTTCGGGAAAAGAGTTGTTGTTGTCGAGTAAAAGGCGTTTGAGAATTTCTTGTTCTCTTGCTGGATCGTACTTTTGCTGGTTTTCTGTCTCCTTGATCTTGCCAATTTCTTTCGCGCAGGCAAGTCTTCTCTTGAGTAAAGAGAGAATGGAGATGTCAATTTCATCAATAATTTTACGTAGTTCTGGTATTTTTTTTTGATCCATGACAATAATGAGCAAGAATATGTTTTTACCGGGTTAGGCACAGGTATAATGAATTTGCACCAGAGTTATTTTAAAAATTAGAAAAAATTATTATTGCTGTCAAGGATTCTCGCAGAGGAAAGGGGAACTGCAAAGGTTTGCGGGTATTTTCTGTTGAAAAATTGAGAACAGGGGTAAACAAACAGTAAAAAAAAGGGAAAATAAGGATTTTCTTTTTTATTTTATAAATAATTCCTTGATTCCCTATTGTTATTCCATTATGGTGGCAGTTTATAGACGCAATTGGTTGTTGATAAAGTTTTACCGCTGGGGTAAAAACTGTTTTTAACGCCGAATTTTTAGTTCAGATAGGTGTAGTACAAAAAGCCGAAAGTCTGTTTGACGTTTCGGTATAAGACGAATTCGCAGGGAGGAACTATGAACAAGAAGGAATTGATTGAAAAAATTGCAGACGCGGCTGATATCACCAAAACAGATGCAGAAAAAGCTCTAAATGGCACTCTTGCTTCTATTGCTGAAGGTTTGAAAAGTGGCGA
>PDWJ01003617.1_pt1 | contig 14559 bp, 11 predicted proteins | sample 1430881 | NCBI WGS metagenome assembly PDWJ01 (sample SAMN01162460, study PRJNA174530) | Oral metagenome, whole genome shotgun sequencing project. | biome: Marine environment; feature: Marine mammal; material: Swab sample of the gingival sulcus; isolation source: swab sample of gingival sulcus... | reverse complement strand
CACCACATATTTACTTGCTGTCTTAAAAGAAAAGCCCACATAATTAATGAGTAACCCCATTTTTTGCCGCAGACGGGTTAGGTAAGCAAACCCCACGGCGATCTGTGAACTTTTGTCCCCATATTTTGGGTTACACATAGCATCCTCCTTTGATAACGATGAAAAATAAAAGAAAGAATATATGTTGTTGAATCTCTACTCAATCTCTAAGAAATACGCTGGGCGGAGTTGTTTATACGCCAGACGGAATGGGAAGGTTTTGGTTTGAAATGGAGAGAATGGAGTGCAGGAGTTTGTTGATTGCAGCCAGCGAACCATTGGATTAACTCCGGAAAAGTCTGTCCAGTCGGCTGAGGAGATTGCAGATGCTGTTCGATCTGGCGGTGGATGATAGCAGTTATTGCGAAGCTATGGGTCTACTACCCCGCCGCTTGCAGTGCTCAAATTTGTAGTTTAGTGGTTTGCTAAGCTTTTTCCAAAGCGTCAATACCCCGCCGCTTGCGGCGAGGTAGTTTATTGCGCATTGTCCGGTAGCAGGATCAATTCTTCCGGGCTGAGATGTAGGTAGACCCTGGTACCGGTTGGAAACTGTTTATCGCTTGCTGGTGCGGTGGTAAACAGTTCACCAATGGGGGTTGAAATCAGATATTCGATTACCGGGCCCATATAGGATGAGTTTGAAATTGTGCCAACTACATGTTGCTGAGGGTTTCCCTCCTCACTGATCTTAAACATTTCCGGACGAAGTGAAAGTTTGATCTTGCCCGGCTGGTTGGTCAGTTTTCTTTTGCCGAGTTCAATGGTTGCGTCGCCAAGGAGTATCTTGTTCACACTGCCGCATTCAAGGATAGCTTCAACCACATTTGATTCGCCGATGAAGTTGGCAACAAAGGCTGACTGCGGATTACGATACAGGTCACGAGGCGGCCCCTGTTGCTCAATCTTACCATGATTCATAACAACGACCTCATCGGAGACAGAAAGGGCCTCAGCCTGATCATGGGTCACGTAGATGGAGGTGATGCCGGTTTTCTGCTGTAATCTGCGGATATCATCACGCATGGAACGGCGCAGCTTTGAATCTATATTACTGAGCGGTTCATCAAAAAGCAGCACCTTTGGCTCAAGTACCAGCGCTCTTGCAACGGCTACGCGCTGTTGCTGACCGCCAGAAAGTTCGTCAGGATAACGTTTCTGATATCCCTGCAGGTTAACGGTTTCAAGCGCCTTGCTCACAGCCTCTGCGATAAAGCTCTTCTCTTTTTTCAATACACCCAGTCCGTAGCCGACATTTTTTTCAACATTCATATGGGGAAAAAGAGCATAAGATTGAAAGACCATGCCCACATCGCGCTGGGTTGCTGACAGCTTTGTCACATCCTGATCTCCAAACCAGATCTCTCCAGAGGTAGGAGGTTCAAGTCCTGAAACCAGACGCAGCAAGGTGGTTTTTCCGCAGCCGGAAGGGCCGAGCAAGGTGGTCAGGGTGCCTTTTTTGAACTCAATATTAAGGTCATTAATGACCTCAGTTTTATCAAAATGCTTGGCTATTTTTTTCAGGGTAATCTGTATTGAACTGTTAGCTGCCATCATCTTTCCTTCTATTTTGATTAGATCTGCTTGTCAATGCGGGATCGACCGGTAATAAATTCAATGAACAGGGTGAAAAACAACATCGTCAAAATGAGTATGGAACCGTAAGCCACGGCAACACCATTATCGCCACTTTCAACCCGTGAGAGGATGTAGGTCGTTGCCACATTCGTGCCGGCAGATGCCAGAAAAATTACAGCTGAAACCGTGGTCATTGAACGGATAAAGCTGTATGCAGTCGATGATATTATGGTTGATTTAAGAAGCGGCAGCAGTACTGAACGCAAAGTTTTGAAACTTCCCGCTCGTTGCAGAAGAGATGCCTCCTCAAGGTTTGTCGATATCTGGCTGAGCGCTGACATACCTCCCCTGATACCAACAGGCATGGCTCTTATTGACATGGTTATAATGAGAATAATCGCAGTACCGGTAAGTTCCAACGGTGCTGTGTTAAAGGCCATGATGTAGGCAATACCGGTTACGGTGCCAGGAACAGCAAAGATCAGTATTGTGCCGAAGTCGATGACGCCATGCCCAACAAACTTCTTTCTGGTCAGCACGTAGGCGATCAGAATACCGATAATTGCCGTAAGTGGTGCGGCAATAAACGAGAAGAAGAGCGAGTTGAAAAACGATGGCCAGCCGCCGGAAGAGAAACCGTTTGCCCAGAGTTCCTTGTGATGCATCAGGGTGAGGGTGTAGTCTGCACCCCACTGCTTAACAAAACCACCCAGAAAGATACTGGCGTAGAGTATACCAATCAGCAGTAACCAACAGCTCACAAAAATGGTCAAGCCTTTTTGCAGGCCTGAAGGCAGTGGTGTAACATTACCTGCAGTTTGTACGCCCGTTACTGTAACAAAGGATTTTTTGTCCAGATACTTCTTCTGGACGAGAAAGATGGAAAGCGACAGCAGCAGCAGCAGGATGCCAAGGGCTGCTGCCTTGGCAAAATCAAGCTGGGCTCCGGCAATGGAAAAATAAATCTCCGTTGACAGTACATCATAGTCGCCGCCCAGCACCAGCGGATTACCAAAATCTGCGGCAGAGGACATAACACTAAGGAGAAAGGCGTTGGCAAGACCAGGTGCCAGCAGTGGCAAGGTAACGTTTTTCAGGGTATGCCATCTGGTGCCGCGCATGGTAAGGGATGCTTCCTCCATGGCCGGATTGATGGACTTCAACATGCCGACGATGACCATATAACTCACCGGCGTAAGAGAGAGAATCTGAGCAAGGAAAATTCCTGCAAAACCGTAGATATAACCGGATCGTTGTACAAGAGCATCCGCACCGTCCGGGATAAATACGCCGCCGCTCCCGAAAAGATACATCAGGAAATCACTGAGTAGCCCTGCCCTACCAAATAGTAATATCAGCGACATCCCCACCACAAAGGGCGGTGTAATAATTGGCAGAATATAGAAAACTCGCATCAGATGTCTCAACGGCGAGGTGGATCTTACGGAATAGAGGGCAAAGAGCAGACCAAGCAAGGTGGTTACTGTGCCGACAGTGATGGCGAGGGTGAGGGTATTGAGGATAACCCTGCTTATACCAAAGGAGGTGATGATCTTGAAGAACTGGAGAGGAGCAAAGGTGCCCTCCTTATCGATGAGCACCTTGTGAAAAATTTCTATAACGGGATAAAAAACAAAAATGCCGATAACAAAAATAATAAAGACAACAGTTCCTGAAATAAAAGTGTCACCCTGGAGAAAGCCAAGCTTTGCTATTCCATAGGAGAAGAGAGCGGCAAAAACCATCAATATAAATCCCGTACCAAGTCCCATGGATTCTCCTGTACGGGTAAAATCAACGATGATCATAAAGATTGCAGCAAGAGATACCAGAACAAAAAATTTTGCCTGAATTTGCCTGGCGTTGACCAGTTTTAACAGTGGAAAACATACTGCAAAGATAAGAGGAATAAGCAGGCTGAGTTTACGGGAACGCCAGCCGAGGGCGTCAACATACTCATCAATTGTGCAGTCAAAAAGTCCGTATTCAAGGGCAAACCAGGGCAGCAGAACATAGGCTACTGCCCCGACCAAGAGCCAAATTACTATGCCGGTATGAAAACTCCGGTCACCTGTGGTTACGTGCATAGGTGTTTATACGATGAGGTTGTACCGGCATATCCGGTAATAATTTATGGGGTGTGTAAATTGATATCAACACCCCATCATTTACAGCCTAAAAAAGAATTATCTCTCAAGTGACTTGATCTCTTTTACCCAACGATCAATTAAGCTGGTCCGCTTCTCTTCCGTGCCGTAGGTAACAAAGTCGTAGTCGATCAGGTTAACCTCGTCAAGACGAATAGCCTCTTTAGGTACTGCTGCATTGACGTTGGTCGGAACCTGGAACATATCGATTTTGCCACCGATCTCCTGGCCTTCCTTGGAGAGCATGAAGTCAACAAACTTCTTGGCGTTTTCCAGGTTACGGCAATTTTTGATGATTGAAAGTCCACCGATCTCATATCCGGTACCCTCGGAAGGGACGACGAGTTCCAGAGGGAAACCGTTCTTAATCTGCTTGGCGTGATCATGGAGGAAACCAATACCGATAAGGGTTTCACCGCGTGCAGCTGCCTTACCCGGTGCAGAACCGGACTTGGTATATTGGGCAACATTCTTATGCAGTCTTGCAAAGTAATCAAATGCCTTATCTTCACCCCAGAGCTGGACAAAGGTAGCCAGGGCGGTATAGGCAGTACCAGAGCTTTGCGGGCTGGCAATCTGAATGAGTCCTTTGTACTCTGGCTTTGTCAGGTCTTCCCAGGACTGAGGCATGGGAAGCTTGTTTTCGGCAAGCAGGTCGGTGTTTACAGAGTAACCGAGAACACCGGCATAAACGCCTGTGGTCTGGTTCTTCTTGTTTGTTGCTGGGTTTTTGAACTGCTCACCAATCTCTTCAAGCATTGGTGATTTGTAGGTTTCAAGCAACCCATTTACACCTGCCTGAGAGTGTGGGTCAAGGGTTCCTGCATACCAGACATCGCCTTTGGGATTGTCCTTTTCTGCAAGAATCTTTGCATAGGTGGAGCCGGAGCCGGAACGGGTCATCTGCACCTTTACATCATACTTTTTGGCAAACAGATCGGCAGCTACCTGGCATGGCTTTGGCTCATTACTGCAATAAATGGTTAATCTCCCCTTTGCCATTGCAGAAGTAGCACCCATTGCCAGAAGAAGTCCTGCGGCTGCAACCAGTTTGTACACCTTCATTGATATTCTCCTTTTGATTTTAATCGGCTGAAAATATGAGTTACCTCAGATAATCAGAAAACCTAACTCTAATCGGAGAGGAGTGTAAATGCAAGAGCTGAGACAGAGAGGAGGTTTCTTTTTGTCAGCCAAAGGTATTACAAGAGAAAATAATAAAAAAATCAGGCCGTAATCCATGTAAAAATCGCTGAACAGCTACTTTTGAGCATACGTCACAGGAACTCCCCCAAAACGCAAAATTGATGGCGTTCTCGAACTGAGTAACATTGGCGACGATGAGGCCTTTCTGGACATCGAACGTGTCGAGTGTTGCGGGGCCCAGAGAACATTGTAGGGGAAGAACTGTAAGACTGGTGCCATCAATAGTATACCCCGTCTGCCAGGAAACGAATTGTTTGCCAAAAGTACAGGCGAAGCCGGTGAAAACGAAAAAGCCCAGTTTTCCGGAAATGTCAGTGGCCCGATTCTACCTGATAAACTCTATGTTGGATTCTCCGGACGCTATTGCCAAGAGGATGGCTTTATCACAAATACCATGACTGGAGAGAGTGGATACCAGGGAGTCATGGTAAAGACGAGATAAATCACGTCGTTGAATCCATGGTGCCGGGACTGCCGGGCGTGGGACTCACCCGCCGCGATATCGAAGGCGACGCTTACAGTGTCTCTGCCCATGCCAGTTATCCTGTCTGGGAGAAGCTGGAAGTAAGTGCCGGGGTGCGATATGATCATGAAAAACGGGAATTCAAAGATTATATGACCGGCCTTGCGCTCGATGGAACATGGGAAGAAGTCTCTCCAAAAATTGCCCTTGAACATAGACATTGTGATATCTATGGCTATGCCCAGAATCTGTTTGACGAAAAATATGACCAAGAAAACTAGTTCGGTGACAGTTACACAAGTTACAGTGAACCGAGATACATTGGCCTGAAACTGGTCTACCAGTTCTAGCAACATTGTAGGGAACGTGGTATGGCATCGCCTTTTTTTCCCAGAAGGATTTATAACGCTGTCTTTTTGAGCGGCTTGTACACTTTTTCAGTATCGAATTGAATAAACGCCCTCCCCTGCCCGTGGTAACAACAGGTAAAAACAGGTAAAAACAGGTAAAAAAAGAATACCATTACCTCTGAAAAACAAGGCCATTCTTTCGTACCAAGGCCCGGAAAACCGGACCCTGGTGCAGGCAAATTATGCAGGAATAGAACGGATCAAGCGGATCTAGATGCTGTTACTTGATGGCGGCAGCACCTGCCATGGCAACAGTCTCGTCTTCATCGACACTACCACCGCTCACCCCAATGGCACCGATAATGACGTTGTTTGCGTCCACCAGCGGCACGCCACCAGCAAAAATAACCAGGCCGTCGTTGCTGATTTCAATACCGTACAGAGGCTTACCAACCTGAGAGGCTGCCCCCAGGGCACGGGTGGACATGTTGAAGTAGCGAGCCGTGACCGCCTTTTTGATGGAAATGTCGATACTGCCGAGAAAGGCATCTTCCTGGCGATAAAAAGCCTTCAGGTTGCCGCCTGCATCGACGATAGCAATATTCATGGGAACCTTGATTGCCTCTGCTTTTTTCAGCGCTGCAGTCAAAATCTTGTGGGCCTGGTCAAGAGTGATGTCACCTGGAAGGGTCTTGATAGCTTCGTCGGCAAAAACAGAACCATTGCTGAACAGGACAAAAGAGAGAACAAGCATTACAGAAAGCACTAATTTACGCATTTTCGCCTCCTCTGAAAGATGATGGTTTGCCTGCTTATGGATACAATGGACACACCGTGCGGCAGGCCGTTACCAAAGCAGATATCCACCTGGAATATTCGCCTATTTCCCGCAAGCTGCCGTCCGTTACACGCAGAAATCTACCTTGATCATGGACCATTGGCAATGTCTTCCTGCTACTATGGAAAAATACCCCTGTTCTTCACGAAAAAAGTACCTTCTTGTTTTTGACGATGAGCTAAAAGAAGCCCCAAAAAAAGGTAAATATGCCGGTGAGAAAATTTTCATTTGCACTGACAAATACCAGCTTGACACAAAGTAGTAAAAGACGTTTCTTTTACTTTTCCCTCTCTTTTTGTGACCTTCACTGACAGCTGGCTTGTTTTTTTCGTGTCGAAAAAAAGAGCAGCGGAAAAAACGAGTCACTCATGAAACTTCAGAGAGGTAATACGATGGAGCCTCACCGTAGAACCTTTTGAAGGCAGCGCTAAATTGACTGGGGTTGGAATAGCCGATACTGTAGGCAACTTCAAGGATTGAGTATCTACCAGTCTCCAGCAGCTCCAGGGCGTTGCTCATCCGCAGCTCCCGGATATACTGGCCAATAGACCTTCCTGTCTGGATGCGAAAGCCTTTTTTCAGGTAGCATTCATTGGTCCCCACCCGTCTCGCCAGTGAGGAGATGGTTGGTGGTGCCGCCCATTCCTGACGCAAAATATCCACAGCCATCTCCACTGCGGGTGTATTCTTTTGCCACCCTTCTGCCGGGGCAAAGGTCTGCTCAGTTCCCAGGGTCAACAGCTGCGCCAAAAGCTCCAGGGCCAGCGATTCAAGATGGAGTTTGCCAAAAATCGTCTGATGCTCTGTGAGGAGCAGTTCCCTGGCGGTTTGCATAAGCCCGGCCGACGGATGTATTCTCTCTGCTAAAGGGAAAAGATGATGGTCGCGCTTTGCAGCTCTGGCTCCTGATTTGCCAGCAATAAGCCGTTCCAGGCTTCTGGTGGTCTCGTCACCGCAATTTCCCAGCCAGGTTTCAATAAACCTCGCAGGCAGGCCAATGGAGATCCCGCGGATGGTATCATCATGGTGTTGGCTATACACCCTCTGTTTCTGCTGATTATGACCAAACCAGACAGCACCGGGGCCGATAGTCTGCCTTGGGCCTCCCGGGAACTGCAAATCAAAATGCCCTGAGAGCAGTATATTGAACTGTATGGGCGCCATCAGTTGGTAATAAAAGGATTCAGGACGCTCTTTTAACTGAAAATTGGACAGCCCCACATAGAGTCCGCTGTTCATCTGCAGCATTTTTCCCCAGCCCTTCCCTCGCTCCTGGTTCACTTCAAAGCGTGTCTCACGAAGAAAGGGGGATGAGGCACAGACCTCGCACCCGAAAAGGTCACGTCGCAGGCTCTCTTGTTCATAGTAGGCAAAAGGGTCATCCATTATGTTCCCATATTTTTTTTATTTCAAGAAGATATAAAGTTTTCCCGATTGGGGTGGAAAAATTCCCGCTTGGAGTAGAGCTGCCACCGTCCCCCTTTCTATAAGTACGAATAATTTGGGTGCGCCGCAATGTTTAATATAGGTTAATCAAGTTATATCTGCTTAATATTTTTCGGCAGCAGATGACGCGGCAAAACTGCCGGGTTTGATTGCCTCTTTGTTTCTGGAGCAAAGTAATTCACAAAAAAGGAGAATCCTAGATGAGAGAAAAGAACGTATCCACACGGAGAAGGCTAACCGTGCTCGTGGCGTCTTTTTGTGTTTGTGCGACGCTTTCAATGGCAAAAGAGAGCTCCTCTGCAATGGGAGAGGAGAAAAATGGTGGTAGTCGAGGCGGTGTTCGCCAAGAATTTAAACTAGATACGATAACTGTCTCTGCCAATAAACAGGAAGAAAATATTCAAGATATCCCTTTTAGCATCACCGTGCTCGGTCAGGGAGACCTGGAAGATAAAAAAATTGTATCCATATCGAATCTTGTCGATTATGTGCCCAATGTCTCAACATTTGACTGGGGAATGGGAGGCTTCAACAATATCACCAGCCGGGGGCTTTCAGCGCCTTCTTTCTCTTGGTTTACCACATCCATGGGTATGTATATTGACGGTGTCCCTGCCCTGGGATCGTTTGGGTATACAACGGCTATTCTTGATATTGAGCGTATTGAGGTGTTACGCGGACCGCAGGGAACCTTATACGGGAAAAATACAGAAACTGGTGCAATCAACATTATTACCAAGAAAGCAGATAATCAATTCAGCGGGAGCGTGACCCTGGAAGGAGGCAGCCTTATTTCTACTGCCTCTGAAGACAGGTTAGCGGGAGGGGCTCAGTTCAGCCTTTCGGGCCCTGTAGTGCCTGACAATCTGTTTTTTAGTCTTGCAGGGATGTACAACCATAAAGATGGATTCACTGCATATCAAACTGCTGGCGGTCCAGGACATGTCAAGGATGATGCATACGGCCGGGCTAAACTACGCTGGAGCCCAAGTGATCAACTTGATGTTACCTTGCTTGCATCGTTTTTATCCGAGGAACTCGACGGGTATAAAATGAATCTTGCCCCAAACGGTGCGGCTCTTTTTGGCCTTCCTCTACCAGAATATCGGCGAATTTATTCAGATCTCAAAGGCTCGCAAGAGATGAATATAGACGCGCAATCCCTCAATGTTACCTATACCCTCAACAATGAGGTTACCCTTACCTCAATTACGTCGAGAAGAAATGCTGATTTTGAGGGCGTGTCTGATAACGATTTTACACCACTTCCCCTCGCCCACGGAGTCCAGAAGAGTAAGTATGAGAAAATATCACAGGAACTTCGCTTTGATGCTGCTTCAGCTGCATTGAGCTGGATTGTCGGCGCCTATTATGACACCGATGCCATTGAAAGAAATCTTGTCGTCTCTTCAATAATGCCGCAAATGGCAGGTGCATCGCTCACCGAATTATCAGGAGACGCCTATGCGATTTTTGGACAAGTAGGTTACGCATTGACGGACAGCCTAAAAATACTTGCCGGGCTGCGATATGAGGAACAGAAGATGGAGCTCAAGGGCAATATGAGAGCTGGAACTTTGGATGATTCCTGGCAGAATATCTCACCAAAACTTTCACTGGAATACACCGTCGTTCCCGAGGTGATGACCTATCTGACAGTTTCACAGGGCTTTCGTTCTGGCGGCTTTAATGAATTGGCGCAAGATCCGCAATATTTCAGTTATAATGACGAGACCTTATGGTCTTATGAGGCGGGTTTAAAAGGGCTTTTCCTCGATAACCAGCTGATGATAAACGCTGCGGCATTTTACATGGATATCAGCGACCTACAGGTTGTTGAAAGGATAGATTTGCATACCCAGTGGAATACCAATGCTGCAAAGGCGATATCTCAAGGGGTTGAACTTGAAGCCACCGCGAAGATATCTGATGCACTGACCTTGAATTTTGGCCTTGGCTATACCGATATTGAATTTGAGGATTACAGTGATGCACAGGGGAAGTATAACGGAAAAAAGAAGCCGTATGCTCCTGAGTATTCCTTTAATCTTGGTCTGCAATATCGCCGTCCTTCAGGTTTTTTTGCCAGGGTTGATCTGATTGGCTACGGGGAAATGTTTGTTGATAAAATGAACATGTATTCAAGGGATCCCTACCAGCTTGTCAACGCCAAAATTGGCTATGAAACTGAAAAATTTGATATCTATCTCTATGCCAAGAACATTTTTGATGAGGCATATGACAGCCCTCTTGAAGCCCAGGGATTCTATGTTGTCTACAGTGAGCCTGGAGAAGTTGGTTTGCAGTTGACCTATAGATTTTAATCAACAAATGTAGAAGTAAAAATAGATGATGGCAAACCGTCTGTTCCGTTGGTCGCGAAAGTTTCATAAGTGGGTGGGGCTTTACGTTGGCATTCTCGCGGTGATCTGGCTCGTGGAGATGCTGGTGTTACCTCCCCTGCTCAACCAGGGCTTGCCGACCATCAATGGAACGCCCCCGGCAATTGCGCATGATGCCGCACCGCGCATTTCCCTGGAGCAGGCGCTTGATGTCTTTATGGAACAGCACCCGAAAGGTATTCGTTCAAAAGCAGAGTTAGACGAGATGACCTACCTGCCGAAACAAGGGGTGTATCGGTTTGCCATCAGAGAGAACTTTCTGGAGTGGTACCTGGAAGCACGAACCGGCAGGATTGTACAGTACGGTTTTGATGCGAACCGTTGTGTTACTGAAAAGGGAATGCTGGGATGGGCACACCCTGTTGTCGCCAGGGCTGTAAGAGTTGTTCCTTTTGATTTTTTGTTTATTTTTCTCACCGTCACCGGCTGTTGGCTTGTCTTTTATCCGAGTTGGAAAAAGAAAAAGCGAAAAGGAGAGCAGCCGGGAAAAACAGGTCTCTCACGAAACCGAGAGGTAGCGTGAAGGAGCCTTGCCATAATATTTCTTGAAGGCAGCACTGAAATGGCTGGGATTGGTGTACCCCACGGCAATGGCGATTTCCATCACAGTGTGTTTGCCTGTCTCAAGTAGCTCCAGGGCCCTGCCCATCCGCAGCTCGCGGATATATTCACCGATGGACATCCCGGTCTGGCCGCGAAAGCCCTTTTTCAGGTAGCACTCGTTAGTCCCCACCCGTTTTGCCAGCGACGAGATGGTGGGTGGAGTGATCCATTCCTGGCGGAGAATGTCCACTGCGGTATCCACGATTGAGCTGTTTTTTACGTGCCTCCAGGTCGGGGAACCTGTCGATTTCCTCTCCAGAGTCAACAGTTGTGCCAGTAGCTCCAGGGACAGGGATTCAAAATGAAGTTTGCCGAAAATAGTCTGACGTTCTGTGGCTAATAGTTTTCTTGCCGTACGCATAAGCCCTGTTGACTGCCGCATTCCCTTTGCCAGCGGAAAGATATTATGGCATTTTGCAACCCCGGCTGTTGATCTTCTGCAGAAAAGCCGTTCCAGACCCCTGGTGACTTCGCCGCCGTAATTCCCCAGCCAGGTTTCAACAAGCCCTGCCGGCAGACCAATGGAGAGCCCACAGATGGCAGCATTATGGGGTTGGCTGTACACCAGCTCTTCCTGGCGGCTATGGCCGAACCAGATATCTCCGGGACCGATGGTTTGCCGGGGTTCTCCTTCGAGCTGCAGATCAAAATGGCCCGAGAGCATTATGCTAAACTGCATGGGAGTCACCAACCTGCCGTGCACGGATTCAACACTCTCTTTGAGGCGATAGTTGCAGAGCCCCACATAGAGTCCGCTGTCAATTTGCAGCATTTCTGCCCAGCCCCATCCTCTTTCCTGCTTTATTTCAAGACGTGTCCCACGAAAAAAATGGGAAGCGGGCTGGTCAGTACGCCCGAAAAAACCAAGCCGCAGGCATTCCTCTTCATAGCATGTAAAAGCGTTATCCACCGCCTGTCACCTGTATATTGCAAGTAGATGGGAAAAGTTCCCGGTTGGGGCACAATATTTCCCGCACCGGGTTGAAGAGTCTTCCTTTTTTGTGATAACTGTACAGATTATATTACAATTTTGCAATATTCTTAGCACAAGCTAAGTAATGGCTTGCCATTGATGTTGGATCCTTGAATAATCGTGTCTTTCTATTCGAGGTCCAGGAAAAAATGTACCACAGGCATATGTGTACTCTTCCGAAGATACCTTTTTCGACTGCAACGAAAAAGATTCACAACTATCTGGTTATTCGAGGTTTTTATTTTTCATTGAGCCTTTTGGGGAACAGATTCATGGTGTATTCAAATCGTACAACAAGAGAGGGGAGATAATCGGTATGCAACCGAAAAAACCGCATGTGCTGCAACGTTTTTTTCCTTATATGGGGGAGAAAAAGTTCCTGATCCCGCTGGCCCTTGTCTTTTCAGCCCTTGCCGCAGTATTAAGCGCCGTTCCTTTTGTGCTTATCTGGCTGATCATACGAGAGCTGCTCTCTCCCCAGGGCTTTTCCCTGCAGCAGATTGCTCCCTATACATGGGGTGTGGGACTTTGTGCCGTCTCTGGAGTTGTTTGTTATTTTCTGGCCCTTTCCTCCTCGCATCTAGCGGCCTTTCGTGTCGAAGTCGGACTGCAGAAGGCCAGCATGGAGCGGCTGATGTCCATGCCCTTGGGGTTTTTCGACAGTGCTGACAGCGGCAAGATCCGTAAGATCGTCAATGACAGCGCCGCCACTACCCACAGTTTCCTTGCCCACCAGCTGCCCGATCTGGCGGGTTCGATACTCACGCCCATTATGCTGCTTATCATGATTCTGGCGGTCAACTGGAAGATGGGACTGATTGCGCTGATCCCGGCCCTTCTGGGATGTATTGGTTTTGCCTCGATGATGACCAAAGAGGGCAAGAAGTTTATGCAGTGGTATTTTGATGCCCTGGAAGAGATGAGTAACGAGGCCGTGGAGTATGTGCGCGGCGTGCCGGTGGTCAAGACCTTTGGCCAGACAGTGTTCTCCTTTACCCGCTTTTATCAGAGCATTATCAAGTATAAAGAGTATGTTTTGCAATATACCCTGCTGTGGCGGTGGCGCATGAGTCTTACCACTGTGGCCCTGCAGAGTACCGCCTTTTTTCTGCTGCCCATTACCCTGCTGCTTTTTTTTGATGGCAGGGATCTTGGCCTTATCCTTACCGATTTCATCTTCTATCTGATTATTGCTCCCAACTTCATCGCCATCCTGATGCGCTCTGCCTATTTCCGGCAGAATGTCTATATCGCCGAGCAGGCCTTAGACAGGATTGATGCCCTTTTTGACTATCCGCGGCTTGATTACAGCAAGGCCGCACAGCAAAAAATTTCCTCCTATGATCTTGCATTCAAAAACGTCTCTTTTCGGTATGAAGGTGCTGAAAAAAATGCGGTCGATGATGTCAGCTTCACCGTGGAGCAAGGCCAGACCGTGGCTCTGGTCGGTCCGTCCGGTGGCGGCAAGACGACGATTGCACGGCTTGCCGCACGGTTCTGGGATGTTCAGCAAGGACAAATTCTGATTGGCGGGATCGATGTCACCACCTTTTCCCGAAAACAGCTGATGGAGACAGTTTCCTTTGTGTTCCAGAATACCAGGCTCTTTAGCACCAGCATCAGGGAAAACATCGTATTAGGCAAGGAAAACGCCAGCCCCAAAGAGCTGGAAAAGGCGGTGCAATTATCGCAATCGCAGGAGATTATCGACCGTCTTCCAGAGGGTATCGACACGGTTCTTGGTACCAAGGGCACCTATCTTTCCGGCGGTGAGCAGCAGCGCATCTCGCTGGCCAGGGCTCTTTTAAAAAATGCGCCAGTGGTGCTGCTTGATGAGGCCACCGCCTTTGCTGATCCGGAAAATGAGCAGCAGATCATGGAGGCGCTACAGGAACTGGGTCGGGGCAAAACCACGCTGATGATCGCCCACCGGCTGACCAGCGTCGAGCAGGCAGATAAAATCCTTGTTATCAGTGAAGGCAAAATCGTTGAGCAGGGCACGCATGACGAGCTGATAGCCAGGCAGGGCCTTTATGCCCGGATGTACGCCGAGTACCAGCAGTCCATCGGCTGGAAATTAAAGGCTGACGACAACAGAAATGAGGAGGGCGCGGCATGAGACGCTATTTCCAACAGAGATATGCTTTGAGCGATGAGGGTGTAAGCGATTTTATCTGGAGTGTTGTCTGGTCGGCATTGTTGAATATCTCTTTGATGTTTCCGGCCATGCTGGCCTTTTATTTTATCCAGAAGGCTGTGCTGGCTTTGGATACCGGGGGAACTCTGGAACATGGTGTGCTCTTTTACGTGGTGCTGGCTGGTGTCCTCGCCGCTGTGATGGTCGGCATCGCGGTAAAGCAGTATGACAGTGCGTACTGCAAGATCTATGAGGAAAGCGCCAGAATGCGCATCTCTCTGGCCGAAAAGATACGGAAACTGCCGCTCGCTTTTTTTGGCAAACGCGATGTTGCCGATCTCAGTGCCACCATCATGGAAGATGCCACCGAGATTGAACAT
>PDWJ01003614.1_pt1 | contig 14561 bp, 12 predicted proteins | sample 1430881 | NCBI WGS metagenome assembly PDWJ01 (sample SAMN01162460, study PRJNA174530) | Oral metagenome, whole genome shotgun sequencing project. | biome: Marine environment; feature: Marine mammal; material: Swab sample of the gingival sulcus; isolation source: swab sample of gingival sulcus... | reverse complement strand
AATTCCAGAAGTAGCGATACATTGTGGATTTCTTTTCGCTAAGACTAATTTAAAAGGAATTACAGCCGATTCGTTAATCCCAGCCCCTGCTGGAAAATATCCAGGATAAGTTCCTGCATACATTTGATTGGCTCTATCGATCCAAGCCTCAATTTGAGCATCTGTTGGTGTATTTCTTCCTGTCGCTTCAATAACATGAACCACCACAGGGATTTCATAAATCTGTCCTGTATAATCTCCATTACTACTAAAGGACGCTCCTATTTGATCCATATAAGCGGAAATATTCATACTTCTTAGCTTCTGCTCATTTGCTAATCTTTTTTGTCTAATTTCTGGGTATTTTTCTTCCAATTGCTTATTTACAAAGTCAGTAGCACAAGATCCTTGCGCTTGCAAACCCGCAAAAAGAAAAACACTTAATAAAAATAAAATTTTCTTCATTTTAATGTAAATTTGATTGTTTATACAAATATACATAAAATTTTTCACATTTATTTCATCAAATTAATGAATATCCAGCAACGCTTTATTCAAGGCTATTCCCGCCAATTTCACCTCTTCTTGCCAATCGGTTACGGCATTATCATCAGCTCCATCGCTAATGTATTTTAAACATAGAAAAGGAATTTGCTCCTCTTTTGCTACTTTCGCCAAAGCATAAACCTCCATATCTACGACATTATACTTATTAGTAGTATGTTCTGTTTCAAAACAATCTCCCGTTCCGCAAACACCTTTTTTCAAGCCTTCTTTAGCAATTCCATATTCCAAAACAATAGGAGATTTTGAAAATGGCGTTTGGTATTTTTTAAAACCCAAAGGACTAACATCCATATCTCGCTGTACAAACTCAGTACAACAAATCACTTCACCTTTTTGAAAACCAAAGCCTCCTGCCGTTCCTAAATTAATGATAATATCAGGACGGTATTCTTGTATTTTTTTTAGCAAATGATAAGTAGCATTCACTTTTCCAATTCCTGTAAAAAGCATTTCATAACCCTCGAACCCTCGTCCAGCTTCAGATTCCAAAGCAAAAACCAAAAGCGGTTTTTTGTAAATTGTACCGTTAATATTCATCTTTTTTATTCAACAAAGAAAAAAAAGAGTAAAGAAATAAAAACACTAAGCTTTCTACCTTTACTCTTTTTTCTATATTTTACATTCTATCTACGGTTTTAATTCCTAATAAATTCAACGCCTTTTGAATCGTTTTACCAGTATAATAAGACAAACTCAATCTAAAATCAATCACTTTTTGGTCATCTTGATTTAAAATCGGATTGTTTTGATAAAAAGAGTTATAAGACTTCACTAAGTCATAAACAAAGTTCGCCATATTCGCAGGAGATAAATTATCCGCCGACTTTTGAACAATCGCTTTATAATTCATCAACTGAAGCATCAAATCTTTCTCGAAATCATTTGGTACATAATCTACATTCAATTCCTTTTCCTTAAAATTAGCCTTGGCTAATAAGGACTGAATTCTCGCATAAGTATATTGGATAAAAGGTCCCGTATTCCCATTAAAGTCAATACTCTCCGCAGGATTGAACATCATTTTCTTCTTTGGATCAACTTTCAGCATAAAATACTTCAAGGCTCCTAAACCTACGATTTCATAAGATTTTTCTTTTTCCTCTTCTGTCAATTGTTCCAACTTCCCTAACTCTTGTGCTTTTTCTTTAGCCGTCAAGTACATTTCTTGCATTAAATCATCAGCATCTACGACTGTTCCCTCACGAGATTTCATTTTCCCATCTGGCAACTCTACCATTCCATAAGACAGGTGGAATAATTGGTCTGCCCATTCGTAACCCAATTTTTTCAAAATAATAAATAAGACTTGAAAATGATAATCTTGCTCGTTTCCAACGGTGTAAATCAGTTTATCAATCTTATTTTCTTCGAATCGCTGTACGGCAGTTCCTAAATCTTGTGTCATATAAACAGCAGTTCCATCACCTCTTAATAAGAGTTTTTCGTCTAAGCCTTCATCTGTTAAATCACACCAAACCGAGCCATCTTCCTTGGTAAATAACACTCCTTTTTCTAATCCTTTCTGAATTAAATCTTTTCCTAAAAGATAAGTATTACTCTCATATTGTACCTGATTAAAATCTACCCCTAAACGCTGATAAGTTTCGTTAAACCCTGCATACACCCATTCGTTCATCATTTTCCATAATGCTCGTACTTTTTCATCTTCATTTTCCCAATCCAAAAGCATTTTTTGTGCTTTCAGAATTGATGGCGCTTGTTTTTTCGCCTCTTCTTTAGACAGTCCTTGGCGCTCTAATGCTTCGATTTCTTTTTTATACTCTTGGTCGAACTTCACATAATAATTCCCTACCAACTTATCTCCTTTTTGATGAGAAGATTCGGGTGTTTCTCCATTTCCAAAACTTTCCCAAGCCAACATTGATTTACAAATATGAATCCCTCTATCATTGATGATTTGTGTTTTAATCACCTCATAACCTGCTTCTTCCAAAATCTGAGCCACCGAAAAACCGAGTAAATTATTTCTAATATGCCCAAGGTGAAGAGGTTTATTGGTATTGGGTGAAGAATATTCCACCATTACGGTTTTGTTTTGTTGAGGTTTTTGGTCAAAATCAGCAATTAATGCTCCAAATTGTTCTGCAAAGATTTTTTGATTAATGCTTAAATTAAGGAAACCTTTTACCACATTAAAACTGATTAAATCATCGTTATTGTCCACCAAATATTTTCCTAATTCCTCTCCAATAACAGCAGGATTTTTCTTCACTTGCTTTACTAAAGGGAAAATTACAGCAGTATAATCGCCTTCAAAATTGGCAATGGTCTCTTGAATTTCTAGGTTCAATGTTATATCATACACTGCTTTTACTGCTTCATTTACTTTATGCTGAATGTTTTGTTTTATGCTCATCGATAAAAAATTTATACAAATATACGGAAATAAAAATCCACCTCGCAATGAGGTGGATTATAATGAATATTTATTTTATTAATAAATTATTAATATCCAGCATTCTGAACCATATTACTATTAGCTCCCATCTCTGCGTTAGGAATAGGGAATGCTAACTTATAATCACCCGCTGGAATAGCCGCTGTAAAAGTTTGATTAACAGGATCTACTAATGGTATCCCTGCATTTGTTCTTATTAAATCAAAACCTCTAAACCCTTCAAAAGCAAGCTCTAACCTTCTTTCTTTCAAGATGTTTTCCATAGTAGCTGCTGGGTAAGGGAAAGCTTGTCGCTTCGCTGGAACTTTATTTAACCATGTTAATGCATCAGCTGCATTACCTGTTTTCAATAAAGCTTCGGCATAATTCAATACCACTTCTTCGTATCTAATTAATGGAATATCATCTGCAAAATTCAAGTTATCTGGATATTTTCCAAGATTTTGATAAGGTGCAGAAGTAGAAATCATTCCTCTTCTAACATCTAAAGGTCCATAAGCATTATATAAATCATCTAAAACACTTATATCCGCATAAGAGTTACCTCTGTATATATTTGCTAAACCATTAATACCTGGGTTATCCGTTGGATTATTTGCCATAGCAAAAATAACATCAGGAGATGAAGATGCATCTTGAGAGAATACTTTCCCAAAATCATTAGCTTCTACTATAGAATGAGTACCTGCATTAATCACCTCTAATGCTGCCGTTTTTGCTTCAGCATATTTTTCAAAGTATAATGCCACTCTTGATTTCAATGCGTAAGCCGCAGTTTTTGAAAGATAATAAGCTCCTCTATCTTGCGTCATCAAAGAGATAGATTTGTCTAAATCTTGCATTATAGAGTCATACACCTCCTGCATAGTATTCCTTGTTGGATACAAAGCATTTGGATCTAAAACAACTTTTACATAAGGCACTCCTAAAGAAGACATTCCTCCATTGTTAACATAATACTGACCGAACAATCTAGCCAAATCAAAATGTGCGATAGCTCTCATTGCGTATGCTTCTCCCACATACTGCTTCAAGGCAGTTTGATCTCCTTCAATAGAAGCATCTCCCTCTTTACTAATCACTAAATTAGCACTAGCAACTACTCTATACATTTGAGTCCAAGCACTTAAAGCATCACCATCTTCAATATTCATACTGAAACTGGCTGGTGCAGTAAATCTGTTTGTATTCCCATTTGCATAAGTATTATCAGACCTTACTTCTCCGTAAATAATATAGTCTCTACCATAATATGAAGAAGATGTCATTCTACCATAACCACCTGCTATAATAGCCTTTACATCGTTAACATTATTGATAGCATCATCCAACTCTTTTGATGTAGTTAGTGTAGGATCCAAAACCTCATCTCTACACGAGTTTAACGAAACCATCAATGTAGATAAACTTAATATTGTTATAAATAACTTTTTCATTTTTTTTTCTTTTAATTATAATTAAAATTTCATTGAAACACCAAATGTTACAGTCTTCACTGGAGGTGTTGTTAAACGAGTATACCCGGCTACACCCACTTCTGGATCTAACTTTAAGTTTTTATCTTTTACCCAAGTCCACATATTGGTTCCTGTAAGACTTAATGTGAAAGAGTTGATCCCTTTAAGTTTCATGAAATCTGCCATATCATAAGATAAGCTAACATTTCTCAATCTAATAAATGTACCGTCATACAAATGTCTTGTAGATGCCATATGGAAACTATCTCCATTTCCACCGCTCCAAACCATTTTTGGAACATCTGTAACCTGTCCTGGCGTTGTCCATCTGTCCATTAATTCCTGAACACCGTTATATGCCGCAGTCGTAAAGTTTGTTGTTCTTAAATAGAACTGTGCATATTGCTCATAAATTTTATGTCCTCCTTGGAAAGAGAATAAAGAACGAAGTCCCCAGTTCTTATAATTTAAGTTCGTTCCAAATCCTCCAGTGTATTTAGGGATGGCAGAACCGTGATAACTTCTACCAGCACTGTTATAATCAGAAGTAACTTCACCAGAAGTACCTTCTTTGTACCATGTAGGAGCTCCTGTCTGAGGATCTACACCAGCCCAAGTTCTTAAGTACCATGTACCTAAAGCCTTACCAACTTCTACTGTTTTATAAGATGAACTAGAAAATGGGTTAATGTCATTACCTAATGCATCTTTTGCTAAAGCTGTAACCTCATTTTTAAGTGTACCTACTTGTCCAAATATATTCCAGTTAAAATTATCATTAGAAATCACATCATAAGATAAACTTAATTCTAAACCTGTATTTCTAACACTTCCTACATTCTGCCATCTAGAAGTGAATCCTGTAGTCCTAGATAAAGGAACATCGAACAATAAGTCATAAGTGTTTTTATTAAAGTATGAGAAACTACCTGACAGTCTATTTTTAAAGAAACCAAAATCTAACCCAACATCGGTTAATTTTTGCTTTTCCCAAGTCAATTTTTCACTAGGAAACTGAATAGGAACTCCAGCTCCATTACCATTATAATCTGCTGTAAAAGCAATTAATGCTTGATACCTGTTATTACCAATCGCAGCATTACCTGTAATACCGTGAGAAGCTCTCAACTTCAACTGATTTATTTTCTTAGACTTAATGTCCTTGTGTAAGTTATACGCTCCACCAATAGACCAGAAGTTACCAAATCTGTGACCTCTAGCAAACCTAGAAGAACCCTCTCTTCTGAAAGACGCATCAAGAACTAATCTATTTTTGTAAGTATAATTTAATATTCCAAGGTATGCTAAATTGTACGAATCAACATAGTATGAAGAAATAGATTTAGGAACACTTGCACTTGCTAATAAATCTAACCCATCAACAGGGAAGTTTTCCGCATAACCACTAAGTCCTTCAGATGTATTTTTAATATACTCTATTACCCCCGTAGCATTAAACTTATTCTTACGATTTAATTTGAAAGAATAGTTCACCATAGATTGAGAAGTGAAGTTGATACTTTTTCCAAAACCTCTAGACACTCCTCCTCCTTGATCTTCAGAACCTCCATGTACTCTATTACTATAACTCTTATTATCCGTTGTATAATAATCTAAATTAATTCTTTGAGACAATGTTAAATTTTTTGTCGCTTTATACGTTAAATTATTATTCGTTAATATTCTCGTAATTTTTGAGAATTCAATATTATGCTCGTTTAAGTATAGAGGGTTGTAAATAGATGTGAAATCGGAAACCCCTGTAGTACTCGGTGTACCATCAGCATTATAAGGAGATGCCCAAGGCGTCATTAAATACCTTGTAATAAATGGATTGGCAAAATAAGCTCCCTTTTCTAAAATAGGATTTTGTCTAGTAAAAGACCCCATGATAGAAGCATCTAACTTCAATTTTGATGATAATTTTGAACCATAAGACAACTTACCTGTCATTCTTTTATACGCAGGCCCTACCACAATAGCTTCTGTTTCGTTATAACCTAAAGACCCATAGAAAGTATTTCCTTTTGAACCTCCAGTAGCAGAAAAGTTAGCTGTGTATAAAGCTGCGTTCTTATTTTGAAGCACAGACCACCAATCATGATTTTTTCTTCCATTGGCTACCCAAGTATTATAACCTCCCAAATCATACTGAGAAATAACCGCTTCAGCACCTGCTGCATCTGCAGCAAATCCAGCATTAATCAATTGCTCTGCTAAAAGTTCGTATCTCTGATCTCCTGTTAAGTGCTTTCTCTTATCGTAAGCAATATTCTGGAAACCTAAATTGGTATTAAAGGAATATTTCGTTCTTCCTCTTTTACCTTTCTTAGTAGTAATTACAATAACACCATTAGAACCTCTTGCACCATATTGAGCAGTTGCAGAAGCATCCTTCAATAAAGTCATAGATTCGATATCATCGTTGTTAATGGTAGACATGATAGAGAAAGAAGAACCTTCGTCACTTCCTAAATCTCCACTAGCCACAGGAACTCCATCAATAACATACAATGGCCCTGCCCCTGCATTAATGGTAGAAGTACCCCTAACTCTAATTTGTTGTGTCGCACCTGGTGTACCAGAACTAGCTACCACCTGAACACCTGGAGCTTGACCTTGTAAAGCTGATTCAACAGTTTGGATAGCAGCAGAGTTAACTTTCTCCTTACCTATCTTCTGAGTACTACCTACTACTTCTGATGGTTTTCTTTTTGCGTACCCTACCAAGACAACCTCTCCAATTTCTTTCGTTTTAACAGTATCTTTCTTTTTTTTCTGTGCATTTACCATCACAAAAGAAGAGGAAAGAACCACCGCTAGAACGCTTGTTGTTAATTTCTTCATATCAAATTAATTTTTTCATTACGACAAAGGTGCAAAACTTTCTTAACATATCCAAATTTTTTGTTAACAAATCCTTAATTTTGTCGCGCTTGCATAGCTATTATAAATAAAATACACTAAATACACATTTGTTATGAGTTTGATAAAAAAATGGTCAGAAAATTATATAGAAGCAGGTTGCGATGAAGTAGGAAGAGGTTGCCTATGTGGTCCTGTAGTTGCCGCCGCAGTCATTATAGACGAATCTTTTAATGAAAATTATATTAACGATTCTAAAAAACTAACCGCCTCTAAAAGACTAGCATTAGACCATTATATTAGAGAAAATGCGGTGGACTTTGCCATCGCAGAACTTCCTCCTGCCCATATTGACAAACACAACATCCTTCAATCAAGTATTCACGCAATGCATTTGGCATTAGACCAATTAAAAGTGCGCCCTGAACTTATTTTAGTAGATGGAAACAAATTCCACCCTTATCATTTCATTCCTCATCAATGTATTATAAAAGGAGATAGCAAAGTGCTTTCCATTGCCGCTGCTTCTATTTTAGCCAAAAACTATCGAGACAACCTTATGATTCAATTACATGAAGATTTCCCCGAATATGGCTGGAATAAAAACATGGGTTATGCCACCAAACAACACCAAGAAGCACTTAATAAATACGGAGCAACCATCCATCACCGAAAATCATTTAAACTGAAATATTAGAAAAGAATCAAGAACAAGAATCAAGAGTAAATACTTAGCGACAGAGCGTTTAGCCAAAAGCTATTGAGAATATCATTTCTTTTGATTTCTTGGATGAAATCTGAGTATGCTCTCTCGTAAATCGTCCGTATTTAAATGCGTATAAATTTCTGTAGTCGTAATACTGGAGTGTCCCAACATTTCCTGAATAAACCTTAAATCGGCTCCATTTTTCAACAAATGCGTGGCGAAAGAATGCCGAAAAGTATGTGGCGATATTTTCTTTTTTAATCCTATTTTTTTAGCCACCTCCTTAATAATCGTAAAAATCATCACCCGAGTTAAGGCATTCCCCCTATTATTTAAAAATAAAACATCTTCACTTTTAGGATTTATCTTTCCTCTATTTCGAGTATTGTTAATGTATTTTTTTATCCAATCTGCGGTATAATCTGCCAAAGGCACAAGGCGTAATTTATCGCCTTTCCCCACCACTTTAATGAAATTATCTTTGAAATAAATATCCGAAATTTTGAGCTGTATCAGTTCCGAAACCCGAATACCACAGCCATATAAAACTTCAATAATACAACGATTGCGTTCTCCAAAAGGTGTGGACAAATCAATACTATTCATAATTTCTTCGATTTCCTTTTCACCCAAAGTGTCGGGCAAATAAATTCCCATTTTTGGCGATTCCAAGAGACGAGCAGGATTATCTTCCCGCATTTCGTCTTCCAATAAAAATGTAAAAAAAGCTTTAATACTGGAAATCAATCTGGCTTGAGTTCGTTCACTGATATGTTGTTTAGATAATTGATAAACAAAACCCTGCAAATCTTCCAAACTAATCTTATCAGGAGATATTTGAAGTTGATTTTCAGCGTATTTTTGAAGTTTTTTCAAATCCCTTGTATAAGATACAATGGTATTTTGGGCTAAATTCCTATCAAACTCCAAATAAACACCAAAATCGGTTATTCGTTCCTCCCAATTCATGATTAATTGAGATTTTCTTGGGCGATTTTCAGCACTTCGATTCCATTATTTTGGAGAAAAGAAATCCCCTCCTCATCAGAATATTCATTCATATAAACTACCCTCGAAATCCCCGATTGTAAAATCAGTTTCGTGCACTCCTTACACGGGGAAACTGTAATATAAAGCGTTGCTCCTTTGGCAGACTGCGTAGAAGTGGCAAGTTTAAGAATCGCATTGGCTTCGGCGTGGAGAACATACCATTGCGTTTTGTTGTTTTCGTCCTCGCAACAGTTATCAAAACCCGATGGCGTTCCGTTGTAACCATCAGAGATAATCATTCTATCCTTCACGATTAAGGCACCCACTTTCCTCCTATTACAGTAGGAGAGCTTCGCCCATTCGATTGCCATTCTTAAATAAGCAATATCAAATTTATTGAATTTTTCCATTTAAAATTCAGGTTTTCTTTTTTCTAAAAATGCCGCTACGCCCTCTTTTTTATCGTCCATTTCGAAAAGTTCTCCAAAAGAAACTTTTTCTTTTTCAAAACCATTTTCCGTATCCGAAAGATTAACCGCTTCTATCGCCTTACTGATTGCCATTGGTGAGTTTTTAGCAATTTTGTTGGCTAATTTTTCGGTTTGCGTCATCAATTCTTCTAATGGAAAAACTTCATTCACCAAACCGATTTGCTGCGCCTTTTCCGCCGAAATCATTTTAGCAGAAAAAATCATTTCGTTCGCAATTCCTTTTCCTACTAATTTTGGCAACCTCTGTGTTCCTCCGTATCCAGGAATCAGTCCCAAAGTAACTTCAGGAAGTCCCAATTTGGCATTTTCGGACGCATATCGAATATGACAAGACATTGCCAATTCCAAACCTCCACCAAGTGCAAATCCATTGATTGCTCCAATGACAGGTTTGCTCATATTTTCGACCTTATCAAATAATTTTGCCTGTCCGCTTCTCGCTAATTCTTCGGCTTGCTGCTGATTGAAATCGCTAAACTCCTTAATATCCGCACCAGCAACGAAAGATTTCTCGCCACTTCCCGTCATGATAATCACTCGGCAAGTTTTATCTGAATTAAGTTCGTCCAAAACAGCACTCAGTTCAGAAATCGTCTGAGCATTCAAAGCATTAAGGCTTTTAGGTCTATTAATGGTGATTTTACTAATGAAATTATTTTTTTCAACAATAATATTTTCGTAATTCATAATTTTTATTTTTAAGTCTCACAAAGATAATAAAAAATGAGGGAATGAAATGATGAGGGAATGAGATGATTGGGAGATTAAAATAATCGCATATTCAATTTCAAAAAAAAGCTTATATTTATCGAAAAAAATAATCCTCAATGCATCTAAAATTATTACGCTTGGAACTGAAAAGTTTTTTCAGGAACCCACAATTTGGAACAAACCTATTAATGAAGATATTCATGTTTATAGGTTATTTGTATTTAGCATTTATGCTTATCGGTTCAGGATTTATCGTCTTCTTTCTTGCCAAAGAAGAATTGAACGAAAACCCCGTTCGTCTATTCTGTAGATTTTTCATTTATTATTGGATATTAGATTTGGTATTAAGGTATTTTATACAACAAATGCCAACGCAAAACATCAAACCCTTTCTGACCCAAAACATCACCAAAAAAGTCTTGGTAAAACATACGATTTTAAAAACGATTTTCCACTTTTTCAATTGGGGAATTCTATTATTTTTGATTCCGTTTGGGATTTTAAACATTATCGATGGTTTTGTTTGGTGGCGAATAATAATGCTAATATTGGGTGTCTATGCTTTATTTTATTTCAATAATTTTTTAAACATTTTACTAAATGGTAAAGATGTCGTTTTCTATACCGTGATGGCAATATTAGTTGTTTTGGGAGGATTAGAATACTTTAATTACCTCCAAATAAGCGAATATTCGGAGCCTATTTTCTATGCTTTTTATGAATATGCAGGTGTGTTTTTAATCCCAATTGTTTTATCCATTGCTTTGAGCTATTGGGTGTATCGAGATATTAAAACGAATTTCTATTTGGACAAAGGTTTAGAAACGCAAAAAGTAGAAGGGAAAACGGAAAATATTCAATTTTTGAACCGTTTTGGTGTTGTGGGAACTTTCATTAATAATGATATTCGGTTACTGAAACGAAGTAAAGCCGCCAAAGGGACATTAATCGGTGCTATTGCATTTTTACTCTATGGGTTATTGGGCTTTATCTCGGACACTTATAATGCAGATTCTATGAGGTTATTCACAGGTTTATTTGTAACGGGAGGTTTCATTTTTATTTTTGGAGGAAGAGTTCCCGCTTGGGATAGCCAACATTATCCGCTGATGATGACGATGAATGTTCCGTATAAAGAATACTTGAAAGGGAAATGGGCATTTTTGGTTTTAACCACTTTTATCTCTACCATTATAGCATCCGTTTATATTTTTATCAGTTGGGAACTCTATTTAACTATTTTTGCTGCGGGATTGTATAATATTGGAGTGAATTCTTACCTTACCTTACTTTCAGGGAGTTTTAATAAAACACCAATAGACCTCAATACACGAAAGAAATCAATGGGCAGCCAAAATAATTTTAATATGAAAACAATCCTGATTACTTTGCCTCAATTGCTCTTACCAATGATTGTTTTTGCAGGGGTCAAATATTTCTTTGGAATTTATATAGCGGTGATAGCATTAGGCATTTTAGGACTTATTGGATTTTTATTGAGAAATAAAATTTTTGACAAAATTGTAAAAAGATACAAAGAAGAAAAATATACCACTTTAGAAGCATTTAAAAAAGGAGCTTAAATTAAATAAACAAGAATGATTAGAGTAGAAAATTTAGTAAAAAGATACGAGCAAAACACCGTTTTAAACCTTCCTTCATTAGAAATACCAAAAGGAGAAACCTTTGGATTGGTAGGAAATAATGGAGCAGGAAAAACCACCCTTTTTAGTTTGATTTTAGATTTAATTCAAGCGACGAAAGGATTTGTAAAAATTGATGATATTAAAGTAAACGAATCCGAAGTATGGAAGAATAAAGTTTCGGCATTTATCGACGAGTCTTTTCTTATCAGTTACTTGACACCTGAAGAATATTTTTATTTTTTAGGAGAGCTTAGAGGAGTTTCAGCCAAAGAAGTAGATGAATTTTTAAAACAATTTCATGATTTCTTTAATGGAGAAATTCTAAAAGCTAAAAAATACATTCGAGATTTATCGAAAGGAAATCAAAAGAAAGTCGGAATTGTAGGTGCATTAATCGGTAGTCCTGAAATTATTATTTTAGACGAGCCTTTTGCCAATTTAGACCCAAGCACCCAAATTAAACTCAAAAACCTGATTAAAGATTGGGCAAAAAACGACCAAGTAACTTTCCTTATTTCCAGTCACGATTTATCCCATACCACAGAAGTCTGCAATAGAATCGTTGTACTCAACAAAGGTGAAAAAGTAAAAGACATTATCACAACACCAGAAACTTTAAAAGACTTAGAGGCTTTCTTTGCAGAACAGATAGTTTGATGTAGAACAAAAAAAATCCAAGAAGCACTTGACCTCTTGGATTTTTTTATTTATTTCTAGTCTTTTTTTACTTCAAATTCAAGTCAAAAGACGCTCCAACCAATACACCGAATTGGTTATTTAGCAACTCATAACCCTTAGCTCCATCATTGTATCTAGCAAGAGGAAATTGCAATTCGGTAAACACTCCAAAGCCTTTTCCAAAGAAATATCTCGCTCCTAAATGTCCTCCGAAATTCTTTAAGCTTAAATTAAGCCCTGGATAAACGTCCAAATTGGCAGGCAAACCAATCACTTGACCTAAATGCGCATTAGCCCTTACCTTCACCTCGAATCGGTCTCCAATTTTTGGTTTCCCTCCTAATGTTTCATCATTAGGAACCGACAATAGATACCCCGCCTGAACTCCCAACGAAAAACTTTGTCCGAAACCATAATCTAAAGAAGTAACCACACCTGTTGCATTCGACTGAATATTAGCCCCTACATTTAGCCTCAAGTCTCCTTTTCCTGTGTAGGCAGACACTTCCTCTGACTGAGCATTGGCAAGACCAAAAGCCATTACCATTGCCGATAAAAATATTTTTTTCATAAATCTAAAATTTGTTGCAAATATACTAAAAAATTATCTCGTATAAATTCCTGCCCAACTTCTTTTTATGGGTAATAAAAAGTCCGAAAGGAAATTGACATAAGTGTCTTTTGAGAAATCAAAAACCTGAATATCGTGAGAAAGACTTCCTTCTTTTACTGCTTTTTTAAAGTCTAACAATTTCATTGTTTTTACTTCGTCATTCTCTACATAACACGCCTTCATTCTATCAAAAAGCCCTAAACTAAACTCTTGGTCGAATTTCTTCATCAATTCGTTCAAAGCATCAATAGAGCAACCCGAAGCTACTTCTTTTTCTTCATCAATTACAATAATGATAAATTGGTTTTTCTCAATCTTAAAAGATGAATCTAACGGCTTTTCGTGTGCTTTCCACGCTCCTAAAAAGTCAAATAACTGCTCTGTAATCACCTTACTCTCCTTTGCGGTAAAAGGTCTTGATGCTGGATAAATTAAAACCCTATAATCGTTGGTTTCTATAATTTGAGATTCTTCTATTTTCATACCTTTTTATTGTATAATTGTACTATGACTTATTGTATAATGATTTATGTATTATGACTTACTGTACTGTGACTTATTGTATAATTGTACTATGACTTATTGTATAATGATTGAATATCATTGTACAGTCTATCAATCATCATTGTACAAACCAAACCAAGAAAACTACAATTCCTCTGCTTCTTGCAAAATTTCTACAATATCTTTTACTTCTACTTCGCTTTCTTTATGGAAGTGTTTTACGCCATCGGTCATCATTGTATTACAGAACGGACAACCCGTAGCAATCACTTCTGGCTCTTTGGTTAGTGCCTCTTCGGTTCTTTCTATATTAATGTCTTTATCGCCCTTTTCTGGCTCTTTGAACATCTGAGCTCCTCCTGCTCCACAGCATAAACCTTTGGTTTTACACCTTTTCATTTCCACCAATTCGGCATCTAACTTTTCCAATAATTCTCTTGGTGCTTCGTACTCATCATTGGCTCTACCAAGATAACAAGGGTCATGGAAAACGATTTTTTTACCTTGAAACTTTCCTCCTTCTATTTTCAGTCTTCCTTGGTTCATCAATTCTTTTAAAAACTGTGTATGATGAACAACTTCATAATTCCCTCCTAAACTCGAGTATTCATTTTTTAAAGTATTAAAACAATGCGGACACGCCGTAACGATTTTTTTCACCTGATATTCATTCAGGATTTCAATATTCGTCATTGCCATCATTTGGAAAACAAATTCGTTTCCTGCTCTTTTCGCTGGGTCGCCAGTACAACTTTCCTCCTGACCCAAAACAGCAAAATCTACATTAATCTGATTTAAAATCTTGCAAAAAGCACGCGTAATTTTTTTGGCTCGGTCGTCAAAACTTCCTGCACAACCTACCCAAAATAAAACTTCTGGTGATTTTCCTTCGGCAGCATATTCTGCCATTGTCTTTATCTTTAAATCCATTTTTT
>PDWJ01003612.1_pt1 | contig 14564 bp, 13 predicted proteins | sample 1430881 | NCBI WGS metagenome assembly PDWJ01 (sample SAMN01162460, study PRJNA174530) | Oral metagenome, whole genome shotgun sequencing project. | biome: Marine environment; feature: Marine mammal; material: Swab sample of the gingival sulcus; isolation source: swab sample of gingival sulcus... | reverse complement strand
GTTGCTTGCGAAAAGCAGGCGCCCTCCTCGCTCCTACGCCGTGATTCCGCATCCTTCGCGCAGCTCGGTCCGGTAAGCTGATCAGCGCTCTAGAGCGCTTCGCCGCCTTTTCTCAGTCGCTCCTCCAGGGCCCGTCTAGAGCGCTGGCCGATCTGCCGTGGACGTGTATTGATCACACCACACCTGGGTGTGAACTGTGAAGCAGCATTCACGATCGAAACCTGAGCTAGCCTCGAAATAACGAGCGTTTTTCGCTGGCCCGGGGCTTGCTTTGAGAAGCGGGCACCTGGGAGGACCGAACATGATCAGCACCCTTCGCTCCAGCAAGGTCATTCAATCCAAGGCCCAAGTCGAGCTGCTGCGCCGCATCGCGCTCTTCGAACAGCTCGACGATATCGCCTTGATGGAGCTGGCCCGTCGGATGACCGTCAAGCGCTGGCACGCGAGCGCGATCATCGTCGGCCAGGGCGAGCCTGGCGACGCCTTGAACGTCGTCTTTCGTGGTCAGGCCAAGAGCGTGCTCTTCGGCGAGAACGGCCGCGAGATGACCCTCGCCGTGCTCGAGCCGGGGGACTTTTTTGGTGAGACGGCGCTGCTCGATGGCAAGCCGGCCCCCGCCAACGTGGTCGCCGTCGACGACTGCGTAACCCTGGTGCTCGACCGCCAGGTCTTCCTCGACTATCTCAGCACCCGCCCCCAGATGATGATGAGCATGCTCGCCGTGATGGCCTCGAGCTTGCGTCGCGCAGAGGCGCTGATCGGCAGCCTCGCGCTCCACGACGTCCTCTCGCGGCTGACCCGGACCCTGATCGCGATCGCCGAAGAGCATGGTGAGTATCGCGACGACGGCGTGCTGATCCGTTACCGCCCGACCCAGCAAGACCTGGCCAACATGGTCGGCACCTGCCGCGAGACCGTCTCTCGCGCGCTCTCGTCGATGGCCCGCCGTGGCCAGGTCGTCTCCCACGGTCGCTCGCTGCTGCTCCGCCACGAGCTGATCGCGCGCACCCGCGAGGCCGCGTAAGCTTGCGCCACCTTCGTCTTTGCGATTCACCACGGACTTCGAGGTCCGTGTGGCCGACCTCGCGCAGCGGGGCGACAAGAGTTCGATCGAGCAACAGGGTCCCGGTCGGAGGGCTCGCTCTAGACACAAGCTGACCTCAGCGGACGCCCTGGCGAGCTAGGAGGTGCGCGGTCAGCACGCGAGGCGCTCCACCAGCGGTGCAGCCTCTGCGCTCGATGCTCTCCTGTCCGCGGCAGGTTTTCATGGCTGCCTACATCGAGTAGGCTAACGTCCATGCAGCAGTGGGAGTTGGCGCTCTCCGGGATCGGTCCCCTGGATCGAGAGCTCGGCGGCCTGCCAGCCCGTGAGATCGCCATCTGGTGGGGAGCTCCGGGCGGCGGCAAAACCACCGCTGCGCTCTGCTTCCTCCGTGTGGCGCTCAGCGGCGGCGAGGCCGCGGGGGTGGTTACCACCCACACGGCCGAGGCGCTCCGAAAGCAGGCCTGGGCGCAGCTGGGCCTCGATCTTAGCCCCTTCGAGCAGTCTGGGCAGCTGCTGCTCTTCGACGTCTCGCGGCTCGGCGCCCTGATGTCCCCCGACCCACACCAGACCCTCGCCGCCCTGCGCCAGATCCTGCTCCGGGAGTGCGGGCGGCGCGCGATCGAGCGCTTGGTCTTCGACCCCCTCGATCCGCTGGTAGCCAACACTCGCCCTGACGACGTCGATCAGCTCGCTGCAGAGCTCGAGGCGCTCTTTGGTCAGCTTGGCACCACCACACTCTGTACGGCCTACCGAGGCCTCGACGAGCATCCGGTGCTGGAGGCGCTGGCGACCCACGCCCCGGCGACCTTCGACGTCTCCCCTCACGCGATCTGGGTTCGCCGCGCCGCCTGGTCCACGCTCTCGGGCAAGGCGATCTCACTGAGCGCCGAAGAGCCTTTCCCCGGCAAGCTGATCGGCGCCCCTGGCCCTTCAGGAGCGCGAGCGCTCGGGGCAGAGGATCTCGACGCGCGGAAAGAGCCGCGCGCTCGGCGCCGCACGCGCCGCAGCGGCGAGCTGGCGTCGACCTCCCGCGACCTCCCCAGCGCGAAGACCCGGGAGCGCCTCGACGAGCTGCGCCCGACGCGCCCCTTTCCGCGCGTCAGCCATGAGGAGGTGATGGCGCAGGCGATGCTCGCCGAGGCTCCACCGCTCCCTGACCACCTCGAAGCGGACCAGGACGAATGGACCTCGCCTCTCGCGGACGGCGACGCTCTCCTCGACGATTTCGCCGCCGACGTGAACGACAGCCTGCCGACGGCCCTGCAAGACAGCCACCGCTCGCCGCCGCCGCGGGTCGTCCCGACCGAGGCTTCGCTGGACATCCGCGCTCTAGCGGCGCAGACAGAGCTCGATGACGTGACCTTCGCCGGCGCTCCCGTCGATGGGCTGAGCGCGCCCCCCACGACCGTCGACCCCTCGCTCTCGATGCGCTTTTCCTCACAGCGAGGCCAACGCGAGAGCTTTGACGATGACGAGCTGCCGGACGACGACGAGCCGACGATGGGTTAGCAGGTTGGTACGCGAGACGTGGTTAGCAGGTTGGTAGGCGAGAAGGTACGTGAGGATCAGTCGCGGCCGATAATGAACGAGACGCTGGTGGTCCCGCTGCCGCCGATGTTCAGCGTGGCGAAGTTCTTCGCGCCGGACACCTGGTAGTCACCCGCCTGGCCGGTGACCTGCTTGTAGGCGTCGAGGCATTGGCGCACGCCGGTCGCGCCCACCGGGTGGCCCGCGCCGATCAGCCCACCGCTGGGGTTGATCGGGTGCTTGCCGTCGATCTCGATCCAGCCCTCTTCGACCGCCTTCCAGCTCTCGCCGGGGGCGGTGATCCCAAAGTGATCGATCGCCATGTACTCGCTGGTGGTGAAGCAGTCGTGGGTCTCGAGGCCGTCGACGCCGTTGATGTCGGCGATGCCGGCGCGCTCGAAGACCTGCAGCGCGGTGCTGCGGACGTGCGGCAGGATGTACTCCTGGCCGGCGCTCTCCGCCATCTTATCCTCGAACATGATCGGCGAGGTGGCGTGGCCGAAGCCCTTGAGCCGCGGAATATCTGTGAGGTTGATCCCGCGCCGCTTGGCGTAAGCCTCGGCGAAGGCGCGCGAGGCGATAAACACGATCGCCGCGCCGTCGGTGACCTGAGAGCAATCCGTGAGGTGGATCCGGCCGCCGACCTGCGGGTTGTCGTCGCCCTTGGCCGCCGCATGATCGGCGCTCATATACCAGTTGCGGGTCTGGGCGTTGGGGTTGAGCTTGGCGTTGGCGTAGTTGACCACGCTGATGCCGTCGAGGTGCTCGGCCTTCAGCCCATAGCGCTTGTCGTACTCGTCGCCGAGGCGACCGAAGAGCTTCGGGAAGGGGAAGTCGATGCCCTTGGCCTCGCGGTCGTACCAGGCGGCCGTGCCGAGGTAGTCGCCGCCCGTCTTGGAGTCGACGGTCTTCATCGCCTCGACCCCAAGGACCGCGGCGCAGCCGTAGCGTCCAGCCTCGAGCTCCGCCGAGGCGGCGAGCATCGCGATGCTGCCCGAGGCGCAGGCCGCCTCATGGCGTGAGGTGGGCAGACCACGGAAGTCGGGATGCGCCTCGAGGAAGAAGGCGCCCATATGCCCCTGCTTGCAATAGAGGCCGCCGGCGAAGTTGCCGACATGCGCGGTCTCGATCTCCTTCGGCTCGAGGCCGGTGGCCTCGAGGCCGCCGATCGTGGCCTCGCGCATCATCGCGACGAAGGATTTGCTCTCTTTGGTCCAGTTGCGGGCAAAGTCGGTCTGGTAGCCGCCCAACACGTAGACTTCGTTCTTACTCATGGTGTTGCTCCTACTTCGCGTCAACGCGGCTTAGCGGCCGACAAAGTACTTGCCAACGGAGAGGCGGGGCTCATCGAAGAGCGGCGTGTCCGCCTTCGCATCCCGCAGCACCTTGGCGACCTTCAGGCCGTGCTTCTCGAGCAGGCCGATCGTGTTGTCGAGGCCCCAGAGGTCGACGAGGTAGCTCGGCGGCGCCCAGTTGAAGCCCGCCGACATGATGCCGTCGATCCCGGTGATCGTGTCGGTGACCTCGCCGACGCGGTTGAAGGAGTAGGCCACGTAGCCGGCGATGACCTTCCGGGCCAGCTCGGCCTCCGGACCCTTGGCCTCGAGGAAGCGCTCCATACCCCGCTTGTAGTGGCCGATGCTGTGGAGGAAGGCGACCTCCTTGGTGAAGCTCAGGTCGGGTAGCTTGACCTCGGAGAGCGGCTTGTACTCACCGCTGGCGATGTCGAGCACGAGCTTCTTGCGCTCCGGGGTGCGCTTGAAGAAGCCGCCCCCGCTCTTGGTGCCGAGGACGCCCTGGTCGATCAGCTTCTGCATGTAGGCCGGCAGCTTGTAGGTGTCGATCACCTCATCGGTCTCGGCGCATTTGTCGACGACGTTGTCGACGATCGCCTTATGTACGTCCCAGCCGACCAGGTCGATGGTGGCCAGCGGCGGCAGGGCGCGGCCGGTGTAGGGCCCGATCAGCTTGTCGATCAACGCCGGGCCATGCTCCTCGGCGAGCTGCGCCGCCTCGTTGAGCACCTTGAAGCCGACGCGGTTGCCGGCGAAGCCCGCCGTGTTGGCGGTGCGGATCATCATCCGGCCGAGCTTCTTCTCGCTGTAGACCTCGAGGAAGTCGAGCACCTCGGGATCGGTCTTCGCGCCGGCGATCAGCTCGGTGCCGACGATCACCTGCGGCGGGTTGAAGAAGTGCAGGCCGCAGAAGTTCTTCTGAAACGACTCGGAGCGCGGCGCCGCGAGGTCGGTGATCGAGAGGCCAGAAGAGACGGTGGCGACCATCGCGTCTTGACGGCGGGCGGCGTCGACCTTCTCGTACATCGAGGCCTTGATGTCGAAGTTCTCGGCGAGCGCCTCGAAGACCAGGTCGGCGTCTTTCACGGCGTCGGCCAGGTCGTCGTAGGAGCCGACGCTGATCTTGTTTTTCAGCGCAGCCGAGCGGACCGCGTTGGCCGCCCCCTGGCGACCACCCTCGGCCTTCTCTTTGGTCCGCGCGAGGAACGTCACGTCAACGCCAGCGGCGGCGAAGAGCGCGCCACTTTGGAACCCCATGGTGCCGTTGGCCCCGAGGACCACCACCTTGCGCAGCTGTCGCGACGTCAAGATGTCGGATGTCGTCTTGTTGGCACTAGCCATCTTCGTCCACCTCTACTGCCGATGTTCTTGTCACATCCCCGGATCGGAAGCGTCGCGCGGCGCCTGGTCCGTTCTCATCATCCGCCCCGAGTCGTGTTCCCGAGCCCTGCGGGCCCCATTGCCCGGCGCAGACGGCGCCGTCCCTGTCGATCTCGTTCGCCAGGGATACGGCTGGGCGGGCGATCCGTATCGGGCGTCTCGGCGCAATGCACCATTTGCGTGAATTCGCAAATCGACCAACCAGGCAACAGCCGGCGTGATCGACGTGAGAGCTTCTGCATGATGAGCAGAAAGCCTCCTTGAACGCACCGAGAGTCGGCGGTATCGTTGCCCTCCCTTCCCCTGCAAGGAGACGAATGTTGGACGCCAAGAAAAAACCGATTAGCCCGACCGTGGGTAAGGGTGCGCAGGGTGCGACGGGTAGCCCGCGAGGCAAGACCACCATCGCCGATGACGTCGTCTCGGTGATCGCTCGGATCGCCGCCGAGCAGGTGGAGGGGATCCACCAGCTCGGCGAGTCGAGCTTCCGCGGCATGCTCGGCATCGGCCGCCACCGTGGGATCGAGTCGGAGGTCGGTTTCAAAGAGGCCGCCATCGATATCGAGGTCGTGGTCGAATACGGCTACCCGATCAAAGACGTCGCCGATCAGATCCGGTCCACGGTGATCAAGAGCGTGGAGTACATGACCGGGCGCAACGTCGTCGAGGTCAATGTGAACGTGGTCGACGTCTATGTTCCCAAGGTCGACACGAAGGCCAAGTCACGCCGGCAGCTCGAGTAACCAGCTCGAGCCACAACGGCGCCCCAACCGGCACTGGGACCTGCAGCACGAGGCGAAGAGCGAGACGCGATGTCATCTCCCAGCAAAGACCTTACGATCCCAGCCTGGCCCGACGATCGAGGCGGCGGCGGAAGCCCCGAGAAGGTCGTCTTCGCGCTGCTTTTGCTGCTCCTCGCCGCCCTCGCTGGCGCCATCTTCCTCGGCGCGATCGGCGCCTTGAGCCTGGCCCACAGCCTGCCTTACGGCGCAGAGCTCGAGAAGGTCGTCTATTTCGCTTCGCTGCCCTCGCCGATGGGGCGGGTGCTCGCCGCGGCAGCCTCTGGCTTGATCGGCCTGCTCAGCTTCGTCGTGCTCTTTCGGCGTCTTACATCGTCCCGTGCGCCACAGGCTCGCCACGTGCTGCTCTCTGACGAGCGCGGCTATGTCTTCGTCGAGAAGCGCGGGATCTCGACGGTCGCCGTGGTGGCGATCAAGCGCGTCTATGGGGTGGTCGACGCCGACGTGGACGTGATCGGCGGCGGGGCCGCACCCGTGCGCCTGGCGATCCGGGTTGGGATCCACGCCGGCGCAGAGCTGACCACCACCGGCGAGAAGGTCCGCGGCGTGGCGATCGACGCCGTCGAGAAGCTGGTCGGCCTTGACGTCCACGATGTGCTGGTGAAGGTCGAGGTGATCCCGCTCGAAGACCTCGATCGGCTGGTGCAATGAGACGCGGGGCCGACAGCAGCTGGCCCCTCGGGCTCGAACGCCCGGCGGAGGGCCGCGTGATCGCCGGGGTCTGCGCTGGGATCGGGCAACGCTTCGCGATGGATCCGACGTTGCTTCGCCTGGCCGCGCTGGTGCTGCTGCTGGCCAGCGGACTCGGGATCCTGTTCTACCTGATCGCCTGGGCGCTGTTACCTGCGGAGGGCGGCGCCGGAGGCGGCGTGCTGTCTGTGCTGCGCGACAACGGCCGCGGGTTGCTCGGCGACCTGCGTCGGCTGGGCGACCACGCCGCAGAGGTCTGGGCTCGCGCCGATAGCGCTCCCTGGCCGCGTCCGCTGTCTCGGCGCTGGATCGCCGTAGGTCTGATCGGCCTCGGCAGCCTGGTGCTGCTCGGCTCGCTCGGGCTCTTCGGCTGGCTCACGGCGACCCGCGTGATCGCGCTCTTCCTGATTATCATCGGAGCGTCAGTGCTGGTAGTGCGCCTGCCGCAGCTGCGGCGCTGAAGGGAGAGGTCATGACAAGACCGGGTCGCTTCGACACCAGGACCTCGCGAGCGTCGCGGATGCGACGCTCCAAAGCCCCCTTGGGCTGGGCTACGGCGCTGGCGGCCTTCGCGCTGCTCTGCGGGCTCTTGCTGCTGCTCAACCGAGACGCCCCGAAAGACACCGCGCCTTCCACCGCCGACCAGGTGGAGCAGGCCCTCGACGAGACGAAGACCGCGCAAAAGGCGCTTGCCTCGCAGAACTACGGCGAGGTCAAGGCCGCGCTGAAGACGCTGAGAACGACGCTCGAGCAGACGTTGAAGCAGCTGCGTCCCCCTGCGGAGACAGCCCTTCCACGCTGAGCGAGCAACCACGTAGACGAGAACCCCAAGCTGAGAACCCCAAGCTGAGAACCCCAAGCTGAGAACCCCAAGCTGAGAACTCCAAGCTGAGAACCCCAAGGAGGCCGGTATGGCGACGACCAGGAAAGAGGGCAATGAGACGACGGGCAAAGAGACGGTGACGATCGAGAACATCCCTCAGGGCAAGGGACAGATCGGTGGCCGGATTGAGATGACCGAGGACGTGGTAGCGACCATCGCGGGTCTCGCGGCGCGTGAGGTCGAGGGGATCCACTCGCTCGGCAAGTCGCGCTTCCTCAACATCCGCGGCGACGATCCGACCCGCGGCGTCGGCGCCGAGGTCGGGAGCACGGAGGCGGCCCTCGACCTCGACGTGACCATCGAGTACGGCTGCGACATCCGCAAGGTCGCCGCCGAGCTGCGGAGCAAGATCGCCGAGCAGGTCGACAAGATGGCTGGGCGCAAGGTGATCGAGGTCAACATCAGCGTGCTGGGGATCCACTTCCCGGAGGATGAAGAACACGAGCAACCGGAGGAGGAGCCGGCCTCTCGCGTTCGCTGACGAGCAGCCTCTCCCCCCTCGCGCGCCGCTAGAGCGCTGACCCGCTGACCTCCCGTCGCCGCGCTGGTCTACGATATCACAGCGGTTGTCGCTCGTCGGTTGCGTGCGACCAGCAGGCGCCCTTCTCGCTCCTACGCTGTGATGCCGCATCCTTCGCGAGGTTGGCGTGGTCGGGCGAGCTGTCTGGCATCGTGAGCGGCCAGCAGCGGTATCCGCCGGCGGGAGGTATTTGTGGGGGTGCTCCTAACATCCCGAGAGTGTTAAGTTCGCCTTTCGATGAGACCGCGCTGGGTTGCTTTCGCCGCCGCAGGTGCGTTGGGCGCGGAGGCGGCATCGTGGATCTATCTGTTCGGTGGCGGACGCTACCGGGCGATGGATCCGGCGATGGCCGTCGCCGTGGCCGGGTTGCACCTCTTCGCCGCAGTGCTGCTGGCGGAGGGCGCGCGTGCGAGCGCTGGCAGCGCAGATCCCAAGCGGCGTTGGCGCCAGGCGTTCTTGCTCGCGTTTTGGGTGCCGGCGCTGGGGCCGCTTTTTCTCTCCGGACGGTCGTTGGCTGCGATCTCATCAAGGCCTGCCGACGATCCACGGCCTGTTGACGATCCACGGGAGGATGAGCCCGAGCCGCTCGATGAGCAGGGCGAGCGGATCGACTCGCGTGACGACTCCGCCCCGAAGGAGGCGCCGCGGGCGAGGAGCGCGGACGTAGGTCCGAGCGCGGCGCCGTTGCTGGCGCTGACGCTGCAAGCGATCGCCCAGGTCGCGACCGCGGCGGTGCTGGGCCTCGAGAGCCTGCCGCTGATCCTCTGGGCCCTCGGCGCTACACAGGCGACGCTCGTGGTGGCGGGGGTGCAGGCGATGCGCGGCGATCGGCTCGCCAAGGTGCCAGCCCAGCTCTTGGCGTTGCTCGCCGCCTCGGCGGTGGCGACCTTCGCGCTGCTAGGCCTCGCTCACGCCGATCCGACACTCGCCGCGTTGAGCGCGGCCGCGCCGCTCTCACTGCCGCCGCTGGCGCTGTCCGGCGTCTTGGTGGTGCTGGCGTTCCCCCAGCTCGTGACGCATCGATGGCTCGTCGAGGGGGAGGGGCGGCCGCGGGCGTGGGGCGAGCTGGCGCCGTGGGCAGCGGCGGGGCAGTGGGTCTCCCTCGCGCTGGCCGCCGCCGCGATCGCCCTGGCGGTTGGCTGGGACACGCTGGCGCTGGTGGTCGGGCGCGCGCTCCTCGTCGTCGCCGCGCTGGCCGCGCTGGAGCTGGCCGTGCGCGCCCTGGGTCGGATCTTCTCTCCCGGCGCCAGCCTCGCTCCGCGGGGGCTGCTCCTCGCCGCCCTCACCAGCGGGCGCAACCCGCTCTCGGCGCTCCTCGACGCCCTCGAGCGCGAGCTCGGGCTCTCCTTTCGCTCGAGCTTCACCGTGAGCTGGGTCCGTCGGGCGCTGGGGCCGCTCAGCGCGCTGCTGCTGCTGATCCTCTGGGGCTCGACGACGCTGGTGCTCGTCGATCCGACAGAGCAGGCGCTGGTCTACCGCCTGGGCAAGCTCGTCGGTGGTGGGGCGCTGAAGCCAGGCCTGCATCTCAAGGCGCCCTGGCCGGTCGATCGCGTCGAGCGCCGCGAGGTCACCCGCGTCCGTCACCTCGAGGTCGGTTATGTCGGCAAGCGTGGCGAGCGCTCGCTGCTCTGGACCAGCCGCCACGCCAAGACCGAGCATAAGCTGCTGCTCGGCGACGGTCGCGAGCTGTTGAGCGTCAACGCGCTGATCGACTATCGCATCGGCGATCTGCGCCGCTACCTTCGCAACCATCGCCAGCCTGAGCGCGTGCTCGAGGCGCTGGCCTATCGGCTGCTGCTGCGGCGGACGGCGTCCAAGCCGCTCTCGACGATCCTCACCGAAGATCGCGCAGCCTTCTCGCGGACCCTCGCCGCTGACCTGCAGCGGGTCTGCGCTGCGCGGCGCCTCGGCGTCGAGGTGCTCCGCGTCTCGCTGCTGGGGCTGCACCCTCCGGTGGAGGTCGCGGCGGCCTATCAGGCCGTGGCGAGCGCGCAGCTCGGGATCCGCACCGAGATCACCAAGGCCGAGCGCGACGCGATCAAGCGCAAAGAGAAGACCACAGGACAGGCCGCCGAGCAGCTGCTCCGCGCTCAGGCCAAGGTCGCCCGACGCCTCGGCGGCGCGCGCGGCGGCGCCCAGCGCTTCCTCTCTCTGAGCCGCGCCCAGAAGAGCGCCCCGCAGCTCTACCGCTTCCGCCGCCGCCTCGAGCTGCTCGAGGCTCGCCTCGGCGGACTCGACCTATATCTGCTCGACCCGAGCATCGCGCAAGACGACAAGAGCACCCTCTGGATCGACCTCCGGGTGATCGACAACCGCTGAGGACGACGCCGGTGATCTGATGAACGCCACTTCAACCGCTAGAGCGAACCTGCTGCGCTGGGCCATCGGCCTGGCCGTCGTCGGCTTGATCGTGCTCTCCTCGGTGGTCTTCGCGCTGCCCGAGGGGCACGTCGCCGTGATCACCCGCTTCGGCCGCCCCCGAGCCGTGCTGACGGAGGCTGGCGCTCACGGCAAGCTGCCTTGGCCCTTCGAGAAGGCCCAGCTGATCGACGCCCGCAAGCGGCTCTGGAACACCCGCTTCGCCGAGACGTTGACCCGCGACCAGAAGAATATCGTGCTGCGGACCTACGTGGTCTGGTCGGTCGCCGATGGGCAGCGTTACCTCGAGGCCGTGGGCACGCAGCAGGCCGCCGAGGGCCACCTCGACAGCATCGTCACCAACGCCAAGAACGCGCTCCTCGGCAAATACCCGCTCTCGGCGCTGGTCTCGACCAAGGTCGAGAGCCTGAAGCTCGACGCGATCGAGCGGGCGCTCACCGCCGACGCGAGCAAGGCCGCCGAGCGCTACGGCATCAACGTGCATCAGGTGGGGCTGAAGCGCCTCGGGTTGCCAGAGGAGAACCTGCGCGCCGTCTTCGAGCAGATGCGCCAGGAGCGCAGCAAGGAGGCGGCCCGCTTCCGCGCTCAGGGCTCGCGCAAGGCGCTGGAGATCCGCGCCGCCGCCGACCTCGACGTGGCGCGGATCCGAGCCAAGGCGCAGCAGCAGGCCGAGGCGATCGCCGGCGAGGCCGAAGCGGAGGTGGCCGCGATCTATGCCGGCTCCCACGGCAAGGCGCCCGACTTCTACCGCTTTGTGCGCTCCCTCGAGGCGCTGAAGACGATCCTCGGAGACAAGTCGACGGTGGTGCTGCGAGCGGATCGCCCGCCCTTCGATCTGCTGACGAGCAAGCCTGGTCTCGGCAAGAGCCAGCGGGTCCAGGCGAAGTGAGCCGAGAGGAGCCCATGAAGGCGGGCGGCGAGCGCCCGAGCGAGGCCTCCGGCGCGCTGACCCGCAGCGTGGAGGCGAGCCTTCGGTTCTTGCGCTGGTCGGCGCTCCTCACCCTGGCCGCGGTGCTGGTCTCTGGCGTGCGTGTGATCGGCCCTGACGAGGTCGGCCTGGTGATCCGCATGGGGCGGCTGGTCGGCGAGACCCGCGCCGAGCAGATCCACGGACCGGGGCTGCTCGTCGCGCTGCCCTACCTGATCGACGAGGTCCTACGGGTCCCGATCAAGAAGGTGCAGAAGGTCGAGGTGCGGGAGCTGATTGGCGAGGAGCGCTCTGATTGGGTCGACCTGACCAAGGACGGCTACGCGCTCACGGGCGATCGCGGCGTGGTGCAGCTCGCCGCCACCGGGCGCTACCGCGTCGTCGATCCCGTGGCCTACGCGCTGCAGGTGGCGGCGCCACGCCGCGTGGTCCGTGACGCCCTGGCCGCGGCGCTGACCCGCGCCTGCGCCGGGCGCGACATCGACGCGCTCCTCGCTCGCGGCAAGACGTCGCTGACTCGCGCGGCCCTCGCCGACGCGCGCCGTCGGATCGGCGCGCTGAGTGTGGGGGTGCGCCTCGTCTCTCTCGAGCTCGACGTCGTGCGGCCGCCGCCACAGACCGCGGCCGCCTTTCGCGACGTGCAGAGCGCCTTCATCGAGCAGAAGACCCAGATCGAGCGCGCCAAGAGCTACGCCAACCAGCGGCAGCTGATGGCCAAGGCCCGCGCTCGCAAGGCGCTGCTCGCCGCCAAGGCCCGCGGTGACTGGCGCCGCGCTTCTGCGCGGGGGCGTGCCCAGGCGTTCGCCAAGCTGGCCCGACAAGACGCGCGCCTCGGGGTGCTCTTGCGCCAGCGGCTCTACCGCGAGGCGATGGAGCGGATCTTCGCCAAGACCGGAGCGCGGCTGCTCGTGCCGCCGGGTAGCGGTCCGCTGCGGCTGCGGATCCCTGCCGGGGCGACGATGCTGCGACCACGCACGACGCCAACACCTCCGGCCTCGCCGTGGGAGCGCGTGCCGCCGAAGGGGGAGCGCTGATGAACCTGAGGGTTGACGCGGCGCCGCTCTCTCGCGAGCTGCGAGAGCGCCTCGAGCCGACGCTGACGCCCGACGAGCAGCGGGCGATCCGCCTGCGCTTTGGAGGCGCGCTGGTCGCCGGTGGGCTGCTCCTGACCGGCTGGATCCACGACTGGCTCTTTCCAGGGCAGGGGGACGTCGGGGCGCTGATCCTCGCCGTGGGGGCGGCGATCGCGGCGCTGCCGGTGCTCGCCGCCGGGCTTCGAGGCTTCCTCGCGCCGACACCCCACTCCTTGGTCGAGCAGCTGGTCAGCCTCGCCGTGCTGGCGGCGATCGCCGTCGGTGACTACACCACGGCGATCTTGGTGCCGCTGCTGATCGCGATCGGCCACTTCCTCGAAGAGCGCGGGATCCTCGGCGCCCGCGCGGCGATCGAGGGGCTGGGCCAGCTGCAGCCTCAGGTGGCTCACCGCAGAAAGCCCGACGCCACCGAAACAAAGCAGGTCAGCGTCTCCGAGCTGGTGGTCGGTGATGTGCTGAGCGTGCGCCCCGGTGAGGTCTTCCCTGCGGATGGGAGGGTGCTGCGGGGCAGCTCCGCGGTCGACGCCAGCACCATGACCGGGGAGTCTGTGCCCGAGGACGTCGAGGTTGGCAGCGAGGTCTTCGCTGGCACCTTGAACCTCTCGGGGCTCGTCGCCGTCGAGGTCACGGGGCTGGGGGAGCAGAGCGCGATCGGGCGGATCCTCGAGGTGCTGCGCGAGGCCGAGCAGTCCAAGCCGCCGATCGTGCGCTTGCTCGAGCGCTACGCGTCTTACTACTTGCCGCTGGTGTTGGTCGCCACCGCGGCGGTGTTGGTGGTTTCGCGGCAGCTCGATCGGGCGATCGCGATGTTGGTGGTGAGCTGCCCCTGCGCCCTGGTGCTAGCGAGCCCCGCCGCGATGACCGCTGTGCTCGCGGTAGCCTCGCGGCTGGGGATCTTGATCAAGAACACGCGCTTTCTCGAGGTGCTCGGTTATGTCGACACCGTCGTGCTCGACAAGACCGGCACCGCGACCTTTGGAGAGCTGAGGCTAGTCGATCGGCTCGCCGCCGAGGGCGTCGACGACGCGGCGCTGGTCACCGCGGCGCTGATCTGCGCCCGCGGCTCCGGGCACCCCGTCTCGCGCGCGGTGGCCTTGGGCTTGCGCGACGTCGCCCGCGACGAGCCTGAGCAGGCCGAGGTCGCGCGGAGTGAGGAGCTGGGCGGACGTGGGGTCGAGGCGACCCTCGAGGACGGTGGCGTGTTGCGCCTCGGTCGCGGCGCCTGGCTCGAGCAGCGAGAGCTCGAGCTGCCGGCGGCCCTCGCCGCGCGCGCCACGGCGCATAGCGGCCCGGTGGTCTGGGTGGCGCAGGACGAGCGGGTGCTCGGCGCGATGCTGCTGGCCGACCGCCCGCGCCCCGAGATGCCCCTGGCCCTCACCCAGCTGCGCCGCCTCGGAGTGAAGCGCGCGCTGCTGGTCACGGGCGACCGCCGCGAGGTCGCCGAGGCCATCGCCGAGGAGCTCGGTGTCGACGGGGTCGAGGCCGAGTGCCTGCCCGAGCGCAAGCTCGAGGTCGTCAGCGAGCTGCAGCGAGCTGGGCATAAGGTCCTGGTGGTCGGCGACGGGGTGAACGACGCGCTGGCGCTCTCCCACGGTGATGTGGGCGTCGCCCTCGGCGCGATGGGCTCGGACGTCGCGCTCTCGAGCGCCGACGTGGCGCTGATGGGCAACGACCTGACGCGGCTCGGGACGATGATTGAGCTCGGTCGTCGCGCCCGCAAGACGATCTACCAGAACGTCGCCGTGGCGATCACCGCGTCGCTGGTGATGCTCGTCCTGGCTGGTGCTGGGCTGATCGGCCCGGTGGTCGGCGCGGTGATCCACAACGCCGGTGCGTTTCTGGTGGTCGCCAACAGCGCCCGCGTGCTGCGCGATCACCAGGTCCGGCCAGCCGGTGTTTCGCTGGTGAGCTAGCTCTCCCGTCGCTTAAGAGCACCCCTACACATTCCTCCCGTCGCCGGTCACCGCACTGCCGGCCGCTTTCTAGGCCTCAGAAAGCTCGCCGTACCACCAGTATGGCTCAT
>PDWJ01003611.1_pt1 | contig 14565 bp, 11 predicted proteins | sample 1430881 | NCBI WGS metagenome assembly PDWJ01 (sample SAMN01162460, study PRJNA174530) | Oral metagenome, whole genome shotgun sequencing project. | biome: Marine environment; feature: Marine mammal; material: Swab sample of the gingival sulcus; isolation source: swab sample of gingival sulcus... | reverse complement strand
AAGAAAAATTAATGAAAAATAAACGATAAATTTTAACACGCGACTTGTTAAATTATTGAAAACTTTTTTCGCTCGAGACACACTTATGTGGACACTGCCCTCATTCAATTAAATTCATAAGTTACTTATTTATTGCACCTTAAATCTACGAAACAATCTCCCTACACCCCCTTCTCCAAGAGGGAATTTGCTATCTTCGGACTTTTGAATATTCTGCACCAATAAAGTCAGCTATTTGGTTTTATTTTTGCAAAAGTCTTAAAATGCGGATTTTGGCTCTTGACTCTAAAAAAACAAACTCAATCAAAAGAAGTGCAAGCGAGAGCATCACAAAATAGGGAAACAAATCGGCATAATCTCGAATTTCTGTTTTGCCGTTTTTTTCACCCAAGGTATCAATCAAGTTCTGTATTTTATTTATATCGGAAAAGAAATTGCCGGTGCTGAAATATTTTCCTCCGCCGGCATTGGCTATTTGAGTTAAAAGAACCTCATTGAGTTTGGTCATCACCGTTCTGCCGTTTTTATCTTTCTTATACTCTCCGCCGGCATTTCTGTCCGGTATGGGCACCGACGAACTTTTGCCCAGCCCGACAGTGGAAACGATAATGCCTTTTTCTTTGGCTGCTTTGGCTGCATCAATGGCTTTCTGCTCATGATTTTCTCCGTCCGTAAGCAGCAATATCAGCCTTTGACTTTTGGTATCGCTTTTATCAAACATATTTCCGGCTAATGTAATGGCACGACTTAAATTCGTTCCTTGCACCGGAATAATATCCGGCGATATGGACGACAAAATTATATCTGAATTTGAAAAATTAGACGTAAGCGGAATTTGCACAAAGGCTTCGCCGGCAAAAATAATCAAGCCCATACGGTCATAAGGATTTTTGCGATACAACTCACCGATAATCTGTTTGGCTCGATGCAAACGGTTTGGTTTAATGTCTTGGGCAAGCATACTGTTGGAAACATCAAGCGCAAAAATTATTTCCCGGTTCTTAGTTGTTTTCACCTTTATCTTGTTTCCCGATTGGGGGCGTGCGGCAGCTAAAATTAAAAAAAATAAAGCCGCAAGCAACAATATATGTTTAAACAGAACTCTGTATTTTGAATAATCGGGCATTAATTGCACAAGCAAATGAGTTTCACCGAGCTTTGCAAGTGTTTTTTTTCGTAAAAATCCGGCAATTACAAAAAGTAAAAATAAAGCAGGCAAAAGCAGCAGCAGCCAAAAGAACTCGGGATTTTTAAATTGAAACAAATTCATAACAAATAAATTAAGGCAAACTTTTCAACACGGTATTTTTTAAAATAACTTCAAGAACTAAAAGTATAAGTGCCGGAAGCAAAAACATCAAATATTCTTCTTGCATTTGCTTTCCCGTTTTTTCTTTGATTTTATCTTTTTCCAACTTATCAATTTCAGCATATATATTTTTAAGTGTCTCATTATCGGTTGCTCTAAAATATGCCCCGCCCGTTTTTTCGGCAATCAGCCTTAGTGTTTGCTCGTCAATTTTCACTTCAACTTTCTGAAACTGCATCCCGAATACGGTTTGTACCGGCATATCCGCATAACCATTCTTCCCCACGCCTATTGTATATACCTTTATATTAAATTTTGCAGCCAAATCAGAAGCCGTCATCGGGTCAATATTTCCCGCATTATTTTCGCCGTCGGTTAAAAGAATAATGATTTTACTTTTAGACTTACTGTCTTTCAAGGCATTCACCGCCGTTGCCAATCCGTGCCCTATGGCGGTTCCGTCATCAATAAAGCCTTGCTTCACTTCCCGAAACATATTAATCAACACTTTGTGGTCAATGGTTACGGGGCATTGCGTAAAGGCTTCGCCGGCAAAAACAACCAAACCGATGCGGTCAAACTCCTGCTTGTTTATAAACTCTACCGCAATATCCTTAGAGGCATCCAAACGGTTCGGTTTAAAATCTTGTGCCAACATACTTCCCGATATATCCAAAGCAATAACAATATCAATGCCCTCAGTCATTTTATTTTGTGCTTTTTCGCTTTGCGGACGAGCCAAAACAATAATCAACAAAACAAAAACAGCAATCCGAAAAATAAAAACCAAATGCCGGAGATAATATTTTAAGGGCTTTCCGATGACATCAAAAACCCTTGTTGCCGAATAACTTAGTGCAACTTGCGATTTTGATTTCTTAAAAACATACCATACAATTACAGGCAAGAGCAATAAAAGCAAGTAAAAATATGAAGGATGTGCAAAATACATAGTATCTTATTTTTATCAGCGATTTAATTTTTCATTCACCATTTATAATTTATTTGAAGAATCCTCCGCTGTGTTTTTGACTTTTCCGGTTCCGGGCATTTCATCCGATTTATCTGCTTCTTCCGAAGTATCAACTACGCGTTCTTTTGTTTTCTGAATAAAAGACTCGGCATATTCAAGCATCATTTCATTTCTGTAATCATCGGGTTCGTTTTTGGCAAATTTCACCATATCCGATAAAGACAGCAATTCTTGCAATTTTTTATTTATTTCATCATTTGAAAACTCCGTTTTCTCAAAATCCGCAAGGATTTCATAGGTAACCGATTCCAATGCGGGTATATCAAAACGTTCTTCCATATACATTCTAATAATATTACTTAATTGCGTATAAAAGGGTTTCAAATCCGCTTTTTTATGCAAAGCTTTCTTTTTCAAATTCGCAATGCGCTCCAAAGCTGCAATATGTGCCGGTATTTTCGGTTCTTCTCGAACAAACAAAGGTTTTTCGTTTTTCTTTCTCTTTTTGAAAAAACACCACAAAAAAAACACTAACACAAGTGCAATTAAAACAATTACAATATACCAAGCAAAACGAGCCATAAACTCTCTAAATGTTACGGGCGCATCAATGGGACCTTTAATATCGGATATTTTAAGGAATTGTGCCGTATCAATAGTTTGAGCAAAAGCGGAATCAGGCTTAAAATAAGAAACTTTTAAACGCAAAGGATTAGTTCTTAGAGTATCTCCGTCAACAATAAAATCAAAGCCTTTGATAAGAAACAAACTATCTTCAAAAGAACAAAGTCGGATAAGTTGTTTCAATACATTTGCGTCTTTATCCGTTTCAATTTTCGATTGCTCCACAATCTCGATACCCGGCACAAGTTCTTTCTCAAACAAAGGAAAGCGGATATCCTTTCCGGCATTTAAGGGGATTTCCAAAGAAAGCTCAAATCTGTCTCCTACCGTAACCTCTTGTTTGTCAAAAACGGCTCTTTGCGAAACAGCAAATTGAGAAATAATCAAAAAAAATACGATAGCAAAAAAGCGGTTCATTTCTTTATTTTAGGGGCAAAAATAAAAACAAACAAGTAAAAGTCGTAAAATTTTATTTATTTTTGTGTGTTTTTTCACCACTGCCGCATATTCTTGTAAGCCGCATTTTTTTCAATGATGAATGGTGAATTATGAATAAATTAAAGACGGAAGACCAAAATCGGAAGACGGAAGAAAAGATTAAAAAGAAAAAATTAAGCCGCATTTCGAGACTTTTGAAAAAGTAAAACCAAATAGCTAACTTTTTACGATTTCATGGTTTTTGGCAAATTGCAAATTCCCACTTGGAGAAGGGGATGCGGGGGATTGATTTTATTTTATTACTAAAAGACGATTAATTATAATTATAAAAATATGAAAAAATTACTGTATTGGGGAATTTTATTTCTTATACTCCCTACCGCCTGCCAAAACAACAAAGTCCAATCAGCCGGGAACAATGCCGAAAGCAGAAGTTCCATTATACAAGCATCAAGCATAAATACGCAAATAAAAAAGGGGAACAACATAATTTATAAAGATGCAAGCATTATCGGCGATATAAACTTTCTGAACTCCACGGATAAAAATGCCGTAAGCCCAAACCTTATGAATTATAATGTAAATTCGTCGCTTGTATTTTACAACTGCACATTTAAAGGAAAAATAACAGCTTCAGAAAAGAACAGCAAATCAGAAAAGCATTGTACTTTTAATAAAAACCTGACTTTTATAAACTGCACCTTTCAAGATACCGTAGATTTTTCCTCTTCCGTATTTAAAGATGTCGTAAACCTTTCGAGTTCCCAATTTCATGCTTTTAGCAATTTTAAGTCTGTTAAGATAAGTGCACAAGGTCTTTATTTTCAGAATGCGCATTTTTTTGCTTTGGCAAAATTCAATATGATGCACTCGGAAGGTATTTGCAATTTTTTCAAAACCGTTTTTGACGACAATGCCATGTTTCAACTTTCAGTTTTTAAAAGCACGGCACAATTCAATGCCGCGAAATTTCATAAAAATGCAAATTTTACAAAGAGCAAATTTAAAGACGATGTATTTTTCAATTATGCCGAGTTCTATAAAAAAGCACAATTCAACACCTCATATTTTACAAGTAGAACCGAATTTTCACAAAGTACATTCAATATGATTTCGGAATTTAAAAACTGTATATTTCTGGCACACACTATTTTTACAGATGCTAAAGTAATCGGAATAATAACATTTGAAAACAGTATTTTTTATATTTCCAACCCGCGAAAGTTCCATTTTAAATTATCCGAAGAAAGCACGGTACTATTAGAGAAAACAAGTTCACTCCTTAAACAGAAGCAATAAACTGAAAGAATAATTGAAAAACTCTCTTTAAATAATAAAAAAAGTTTATACCTTTATCCCTTTAAAAAAGTAATTAATTTTTAAACCTTATGAAATATGAAAAAATTTAATCTTAATTTATTAGTTCTTATCATTATAGCAGGAATTTTCTCCATTCTGCCAAATTGTAAACCGGAAGATCAAGAAACTTTGCTTGAAAATTTAGGTTGGTACGGATTAGGAGGAACATTAGGTGATGACACAACAAAAATAGAAAACGACATTAATTTCGGAGCAGGCGAGCTGCCTTCATCCGTTGATTTATCTGCTCATTTCCCGCCCATTGGAAATCAAGGTTCCTACGGAACATGTGTAGCATGGGCTGTCGGATATAATCACAAATCTTTTATGGAAGCTTGGGACGACAACCACCGAACCACTTTTAACGACAATCAAAAATTCAGTCCGAAATATTTATTTTGGTCAATAGAAGGCTCTAAAAAAGGTGCAGATTGTAACGGAACCGGCTTTGAACCGGCTTATGATGTTATGCTGTCAAAGGGTATTTCAAACATGGCAACGACACCTTATATAAATTTAGGGGACTGTTCAGGCTCTCCCGAAGCATCGGAGCATTCAAATGCTGCCGGTCATAAAATTGAAAACTACCGACAAGTTGATGTTAAAATTAACACCTTAAAGAAATATTTGGCACAAAACAGAGCCTTATCATTCGGTGCAAAACTCGGCGAAAATTTTATGGCATGGAACTCATCCGATATTATTTATGATGATACCGACACCTATCACGGGCAACATGCCTACCACGCAATGACATTATGCGGTTATGATGACAGCAAAGGAAATAACGGAGCTTTCAGAGTTGTGAACTCCTGGGGTACCGGTTGGGGAGATAACGGTTATATTTGGGTTGATTACAACTTTTTTGTAAGCGGCGATTTTGCATTTTGCGCATTTGCTGCCACCAATAAACATTCCAATCCCGATGAAGACGGAGACAACCAAGTGGACGACCAAAACGCCGGAACCGACTTATTGGCATGGGAATTATATGATTTGCATGACGATTATAATGATCCGGCTAATAATGACCCCAGAGCACGCGTTGCCAAATACAATGCCTTTAATTCCGGAACTGAAATAATCCCCGCTTCCAAAAATTGGAATATTCTTTATATTTATTACAATGCAAATGATGCTAATGACTACGGCATTATGCTTTTCGATTATTACACCGATGACTATGGAAATCCCGGAGATAACGGAGATTTAAGCGGTTACCCCGAAGCTGACGGAGACCAAAATTGGTGGAATCATACTGACATTCCTGCCGGACAAAGTGTTGCACAAGCAGTTTACGGAGGAACAGATGCACGTTTTTCTTGGCCCTATACCATGCCACAAATTACCGGCGATTATTACTTGGTTATTATTGTTGACGGATATGATGTTATTCCGGAATACGACGAAGCCAACAACTATTTTTACTTGACCGATACAGAAGGCGGTCCCATTACATTTGTTGACGGAATTATGCAAGAACAGCCGGCTAAAAGTTTCGAGAAAAAAGCACATCCGGAAATTGGTGAAGCCTCTCCGAGACAAACCGCTCGAAACAAGAAAAACATGAATACTTATTCGACCAAAGAAATACGAGCATTAATTAATTACAGACTGGCATCAGGCGATATAAAAAGAAAAGCTGCCCGATATGATAAATCGGATAACAGAAACCACAGAAAAACAAATAACTAAAATAAACAGGTCTTATAATATAGAAACGTGTCAAACTTATTGGCACGTTTTTTTGTTCTTGATTATAAGGCATATTAAGCGAAATTTTATAATTTTGTGAGAATTTTAATTTTTAAAGAAATACTATTATGATAAATCAACAATTATTAAATCCCAAAAGTATTGTAGTTGTAGGAGGTTCCGATGATATACATAAACCGGGCGGAAAAATTTTGTATAACATATTAAAAGGTGAATACAAAGGCAAGCTCTATGTCGCAAACCCGAAAAATGATACCGTACAAGGCGTAAAATCGTATAAAGACTTAAACGATTTGCCCGAAACAGATTTAGCCATTCTTGCTATCCCGGCAAAATTTTGCATTGATGCAGTTAATATCCTTGCCAATAAAAAAAACACAAAAGCATTTATTATTCTTTCTGCCGGTTTTAGTGAAACCGACGAAGAAGGTGCAAAAATAGAACAAAAAATTGTTGATATCGTAAATAGTGTAAACGGCGTTTTAATAGGACCTAACGGCATTGGAGTTCTAACACCGCATTATCAAGGCATCTTTACATCACCGGTACCGAAATTAGACCCCAAAGGTGTTGATTTTATTACCGGAAGCGGTGCTACTGCCGTATTTATCATTGAGTTGGGCATACCGGCAGGCTTGCGTTTTGCAAATCTTTACTCGGTAGGCAACAGTGCCCAAGCCGGCATTGAAGAAATTTTGGAATACATGGACAACAGCTATGAAGAAGGCAAAAGTTCAAAAGTAAAAATGATTTATGCCGAACAAATCAACAATCCCGAAAAGATGTTGAAACATGCCTCATCCTTAGTTCGCAAAGGATGTAAAATAGCTGCTGTTAAAGCGGGAAGTTCTTCGGCAGGAAGTCGTGCGGCATCTTCGCATACAGGCGCATTAGCAAGTTCCGATGTTGCCGTTGACGCATTGTTTAAAAAAGCCGGGATTGTCCGATGCTATGGCAGACAAGAGCTGATAACAACCGCTTGCGTATTTATGAATTCAGAGCTGAAAGGCAAAAATATTGCCGTCATAACCCATGCCGGCGGTCCGGCTGTGATGCTAACCGATGCCTTGGAAAAAGGCGGTCTGAATATTCCGAAATTAGAAGGTCCGAAAAGCGAAGAACTGCTTACAAAACTGTTTCCGGGTTCTTCCGTAGCCAATCCGATTGATTTTTTGGCAACCGGAACAGCCGAACAATTGTCGGATATTATTGACTATTGCGACAATGAATTTGACGAGATTGATGCAATGGCTGTAATTTTTGGCACACCCGGGCTAAACAGAGTGTTTGATGCCTACGAAGTCATTAACAAAAAAATGCAAACAAGCAAAAAACCGATTTTCCCGATTTTGCCCTCCTTAGACCAAGCGCAAGAAGAAATCCAAGCCTTTATTGCCCAAAAACAAGTATTTTTCTTTGAAGAAGTTTTATTGGCAAATGCCTTGTCAAAAATATATTATACCCCAAAACCGGAACCGGCAAGCATCGATTTACCCGATATTGACAAAACAAAAATAAGACAGCTTATCGACAATTCCGAGAACGGTTATTTAAACCCCGATAAAGTGCAGGCACTCTTAGACGCTGCCGGTATCAACAGAGCAAAAGAAGCCGTAGTACAAAGCGAAAAAGAAGCCGTTTCTATTGCCGAATCATTCGGTTTTCCTTTGGTAATGAAAGTGGTCGGACCCGTTCATAAATCGGATGTGGGCGGTGTTGTTCTAAACGTAAAAACTTCCGAGCAAGTCAAAAGCGAATTTGCAAGAATAATGCAAATAAAAGACACCACCGGAATACTCATGCAACCAATGTTAAGCGGTACGGAATTATTTGCCGGAGCAAAATATGAAGATAAATTCGGGCATTTGATTTTGGCAGGAATGGGCGGCATTTTTATTGAAGTATTAAAAGATGTTTCAAGTGCCCTCTCTCCGGTTTCTGCACAAGAAGCTCAAAGGATGATAAAATCATTAAAATCATACAAACTGATTGAAGGCACACGCGGACAAAAAGGCATTAATCAAGAGAAATTTATTGACAGCATTGTTCGGCTTTCTGCCTTAATGGAAGCCGCCCCAGAAATAAAAGAAATGGACTTAAATCCGCTCTTGGGAAATCCGGAAGATGTTATTGCGGTGGATGCACGCATAAGAATTGAGAAATAAAAAAAAATTTATATGAAACGCCCATGATTAAGGTTTAATCATGGGCGTTCCTATATGACCTTTGAAAATTATAAATAAAAACATATGAAAGCGGTTTTATTAGATAAAGCGACTCTTGGCAAAGATGTTTCATTAGCCGAAATAAAAGAACAGTGCGAACTTGTTACTTATGACACAACACTGCAAACACAGCTTAAAGAGCGAATATGCGATGCAGATATTATCATCAGCAATAAAGTTGCCATTGACAAAGAAGCAATGGCTTCGGCAAAAAAGCTGAAACTCATTTGTATTGCAGCCACAGGCTATAACAATGTTGATATTGCCGAAGCAAAGCGAAGAAACATTGTCCTTGCCAATGTAAAGGCTTATTCTACCGAATCCGTTGCCCAAACTGTTTTCGGCTATATTCTTTCTATTATGAATTCAATGCCGAAAACGGCTTCTGACATACAAAACGGCTTATGGCAAAAATCGCCGGTATTTACTATGCTCTCCCACCCTTTTGTTGAATTAAAAGGCAAAAATCTGGGTATCATCGGCTATGGCGCAATCGGAAAGCGTGTTGCCGAAATAGGAAGAGCATTCGGGATGCACATTCTTATAGCCCAAAGTTTGAGAAATACAGCACAAACTGACGACCGATTAAGTTTTGAGGAGGTGCTTAGCAAATCGGATATTTTATCCGTTCATTTACCCCTGACCGAGCAAACAAAGAATTTAATTCGGACAAAAGAGTTGAAAATGATGAAAACCTCCGCCCTATTAATAAATGCGGCAAGGGGCGGCATTGTAAACGAAAAAGACTTACACGATGCTTTGGTAAACAAAGACATAAGTTTTGCCGCAACGGATGTACTCACGGAAGAGCCGCCGAGTAAAGGCAATATCTTATTTTCGGCACCCAATATAATCATAACACCGCATATTGCTTGGACCTCCTTTGAAGCAAGGCAAAAATTAATTGCCGGAATTGCTCGAAACATCCGACTTTATTTATCGGGACGAGCTGCTGAAATTGATTTATGCAAATAGTGCCGGCAAGAAAACTCTGCAAAATTAGAAATGTTTCATACAATTGGGTAAAAGTCCCAAAAAGTCAATACATTTATCATAATTCAACTCATAAAAATTAACACCAAGGTTAATTGCCTCATAATATTTTGCTTGGTTTTTCTTATAAAATTCCTCCGCCGGGATTTTCCAAAAGTCCAAACCTAATTTTTCCGCAATAAACCATTTTTCGATTAATCTGGACGCTCGCCCATTTCCGTCTCTAAATGGATGAATATGTGCTAATCTTAAATGAATCAACGATGCAAAATAAAAAACCTCAATTTCATTAAGTTCAGATGAAATCAAATCATTTATATCTTGAAAAAATATTTTCATTTCCCGCTCAACAAATTCGGGTTCAATTGCCATATAGGCTAATCCTGATTTGCCAAAAACACCAATACGCTCAATTCGATATGCCCCGCGCTTACTTGGCATCAATAAAGTCTTTGAAAATATTTTATGGCAAATTAACAGGTTTTTCTCGTTCAACTTATTATTCTGAGCAAATTCATACGCCTCAATTAAATCTTCAATCTCTTCAACTTCCTTTCCTGCTTTGAATTTATCTTTATTCATTGCATAATTCATAAAAGAATTTAGACCAACACTATTCCCCTCAATATTAGACGAATACACAGCCGAAGATTTTGTTAAATATGCAAAACCGCCGCGATTATCTGAAAAATCAAAATTCTGAATCAATGCAGGAATTTCATTACCGATTGACTTTTTATATATTTCTAAATATTTTCTTTCAACAAGCCTCATTTAATTGAAATTATTTCAGCACAAATATACATATTTTATTTATCAATTTATTTTTCTACTCGGCTTATGACTTAGCAAACTTGCTATTTTGCATATTTATGTTTTTTTTATTTTCTTTGCACAAAGAGTTGTGCCCCCGGCACATAGTATAAATATAATTTAATGTAACATGAAACTATTAGAAGGAAAAGTAGCCGTAGTTACCGGTGCTGCCAGAGGTATCGGAAAAGCAATAGCAATTAGGTTTGCAAAACAAGGTGCCGACATTGCCTTTACCGATTTAAACCGAAACGACGATATGATTAATTTGGAAAAAGAACTTGCCGATTTAGGCGTAAAAGCAAAAGGATATGCCTCCGACGCAAGCGATTTTGACAGTGCTCAAAAAACCGTTGACAGCATAATAGAAGACTTCGGAAAAATTGACGCTTTAATCAATAATGCCGGTATTACCAGAGATACATTGCTTATGCGAATGACCGAAGAGCAATGGGATTTAGTATTGAAAGTAAACCTCAAATCGGTCTTTAACATGACCAAAGCATGTCAAAAATATATGCTGAAACAACGTTCCGGCTCTATTATAAATATGAGTTCGGTGGTAGGTGTCAGCGGAAATGCCGGACAGTCCAACTATTCGGCATCCAAAGCCGGAATTATCGGCTTTACAAAATCCGTAGCCAAAGAGTTGGGCGCAAGAAACATTAGAAGCAATGCGGTTGCACCCGGTTTTATCATTACCGAAATGACTGCCCAAATACCCGAAAAGGCAAAAGAAGAATGGTTAAAAATCATTCCGATGAAAAGAGGCGGAACCCCCGAAGATGTTGCCGACACCTGCATCTTTTTGGCATCAGACCTGTCTGCTTATGTAAGCGGACAAGTCATTAATGTTTGTGGTGCCATGAACACTTAATTCGGCTTTAAAAAAACTTAAGCAGTAAAATATTTCAATTTGATATAAAATTTTCCAACGACTTTTTTACTTTTGTAAAAAAGTCGTTTTAGCTTTATGTCTCTATTAAGTACGCAATATTCCTTATGGTTCCTGCCGATTTGCCTTGCCGGCAGTTTTCTTTTTGCTTGGTTTTTATACAGAAAAGACAAAAAACTCAAAGATGTTCCGCATTTTGCGAAAAAAGCCCTGTTTCTAATGCGCTTTTTATCCGTGGGCATCATTTCTTTTTTGTTGCTCTCTCCCATTATCAGAAGTTTCGGAAAAACCATTGAAAAACCCATTATCATTTATGCACAAGACAATTCGGAATCGATGCTGCCGGATAAAGCAAATATCCAAGCCATAAACAAGGAGCTGCAAAAAGCATTTAAAAACAATAAAAATTATACATTCAAGACTTTTACATTCGGAGAAAGTTTGCGAGAAAACGATACCTTTCGTTTAAATGAGAAAGAAACCGATATTGCGGCAATGCTTTCCGATATAAAAAACAGCTTTTATCAACAAAATGTAGGCGCATTAATTCTTGCTTCCGACGGAATTTACAACAAAGGAGCAAACCCCGATTACGAAACCGACAATATAAATTTTCCGGTGTACAGTTTGGCACTCGGCGACACAAGCATACGCAAAGATTTAGTTTTGAACAATGTAAAATACAATGAAAAAACATTCTTAAATGTAGAGTTTCCGATAAAAGTTAATGTAAAAGCCGACAAACTAAAAGGCGAAAGCAGTTTTTTAAAGCTGTATGACGGCAACAAAGAAATTCACAGCCGAAAAATAAAGATTACTTCCGACAATTTTTTTGAAACATATACAATAAAAGTAAAAGCTCCGAAAACAGGATTTCATAACTACACCTTAAGTTTGTCGCCGATAAATAATGAAATTACGGACAAGAACAATACCAAGCAAATTATTGTAGAAGTAAGCGACAAAAAGCAAAGGATTTTGATTTTGAGCGATGCTCCGCATCCGGACATTAGCGCATTGATGCAGGCTCTAAAACTGAACAAAAATTTTGAAACAGAATACTATTCCGCAAGCGAATTTAAAAAGTCGGTTAAATTATACAATCTACTAATTTTAAATCAGTTGCCCTCAAAAAACAATATTGCGACATCGGTATTAAAACCGGCATTAGAATCGGATATCCCAATTATTTACATGCTTGGCAACAACAGTTCTTTGCAAAAATTTGATGCCCTCAATACCGGGCTTTCAACCGGAGCTTATTCAAACAAACCGGATGAAGTAAAAGCCGCACTCAATCCGGATTTTTCGCTTTTTGATATAGACGAAAATATTGAAACAATCAGTTCAAATGCTCCGCCTCTAATTTCCGCATTCGGCGATTATAAATTATCGGGCATGCACCACATTCTTTTTTATCGCACCATAAACGGCATCAATACAAAACTGCCTCTAATGGTTTTTAACACCGGAGCGGGAAACAGAAAATCAGCCATTATTACCGGCGAGGGCATTTGGCGTTGGCGTATGTATGACTATAAAGCAAACCAAAACCACTATCTTTTTAATGAACTGATTAACAAAGCAGTGCAATATCTTATTTCCAAAGAAGACAAGACACGCCTAAATATTTTGCATGAAAAAATTATCCCCGAGAATCATAATGTACTGATTAAAGCAGAAGTTTACGACAAAGATTTTTCCTTAACGAATGCAGATAAACTCCGTTTCTTTGTAGAAGACAGCACCGGGCAAACTTCGGAATACACCTTTAAAAAGCAAGGAAAAAAGTACCGGTTGAATATCGGAAAACTGCCTGCGGGAAATTATAAATGGCATGCCACGGCAAAAATTGACGAAAAAAAATATACAAAAAACGGAATTTTTTCGATTGTGCCTGTTTATTCCGAATACCGCAAAACACAGGCAAATCATTCCGGCTTATATAAACTGTCAAAACACACCGGCGGAAAAGTATTTTATCCGCAAAAAGTTGCCGATTTATGGGAAACAATAAAACAAAACGATAATATAAAACCGGTTTCGTACAGCGAAAAGAAAACGGAATTTTTAATTAACTATAAACTGCTGTTTTTTATTATCCTCATTTTATTAGCTGCCGAATGGTTTATGCGGAAAATATACGGCACTTACTAAAAATCTTAAAATGAATACATTCGGACGTATTTTCAGAATACATATCTTCGGCGAATCGCACGGAGATTTTGTCGGAATTAACATAGACGGCTGTCCGCCCGGAATTCCGCTTCACGAAAAAGATTTTTCTTCGGATTTAGCCCGCCGAAAAAGCGGGGCAAAAGGAACAACCGCACGAAAAGAAGCGGACATCCCCCAAATAATCAGCGGAGTATATAAAGGGCACACAACGGCTGCCCCGCTAACTATTCTTTTTAAAAATGAAAACATCCGCTCCTCCGACTATGATTTCAGAGCACATCCTCGTCCCGGACATGCCGATTTCACCGCAAATACAAAATATAAGGCTTACAATAATGATAAAGGCGGCGGACATTTTTCCGGACGTTTAACCGTAGGTATTGTTGCCGCCGGCGTAATTGCAAAAAAAATTATTCCGGAAATAAATATCCGCGCAAAATTAAAGGAAGTAGGAGGAAGCAAAAACATCGGCAAAACCATTGCCGATTGCGTAAAAGAAGGCAACTCTGTCGGCGGCATTATAGAATGTGTAGCCGACAATATTCCGGCAGGCTTAGGCGAACCTTTTTTTGATTCGGCAGAATCTTTAATCAGCCATGCCATTTTTTCCATTCCCGGAATAAGAGGCATTGAGTTCGGAAGCGGTTTTGATTCGGCAAAGATGAAAGGTTCTGAGCATAATGATATGATTATTGATAAAAACGGAACAACCCGCACCAATCATGCCGGCGGCATAAACGGCGGCATTACAAACGGCAACCGGCTCGTTTTCAGACTTGCCGTGAAACCAACGTCAAGCATATCCTTGCCGCAGCAAACTTTTAATTTTAAAGAAGACAAAGAAAGCACGCTGAAAATAAAAGGCAGACACGATGCCTGCATTGCACTGCGCATACCCGTTATTGTTGAAGCCCTTACGGCATGTGTATTGGCAGACCTCAACTTAACCCGCATTATTCACCAAGTAGTTCTATTACGGTCAGCATCTACTTCAAAATAAGACACTTCGTTTGATAAACCTCATTCACCATATCAAAGGATA
>PDWJ01005681.1_pt1 | contig 14567 bp, 8 predicted proteins | sample 1430881 | NCBI WGS metagenome assembly PDWJ01 (sample SAMN01162460, study PRJNA174530) | Oral metagenome, whole genome shotgun sequencing project. | biome: Marine environment; feature: Marine mammal; material: Swab sample of the gingival sulcus; isolation source: swab sample of gingival sulcus... | reverse complement strand
GTTCATACCGCGCTCGCGGTTGATTAAAAATTTATGGATAGCGAGCTTATGATAGAGTTTGCTGAGCACTGTAAAGCCGATGTTTTTAATGTCGTCGGTGTCAGTAGACATGACAATATTTTTATTAAGTGTAAGGTCGATTGTCTCATCTGTTTTTTCAGTTTCTGTCATCTTTTTAGCCACTTCAGTAAAATGTGCTATTGGGTCATCGTTAACGATAGATAAATATATTTTATTATTTGCGTGCGGTGTTTTCTTTAAGAACATAGTATTTTCAACCTTTCTGTATATAATCTATTATACCATACATAGCCATGCACATCAATAAAAAGAATTAAAAGTTGACAAAAAAATTAGCCCTAAGGCTTGCTAATGCTATGTTATACGATTTTTACTATGCTATTTTGCTGTCAAACTCACGAGACTGAACAGTTACCATCTTGAATACAATTAATATGTTTTGATTACAAATATACATCGTTTTAATTATTTTGCTTGACAACGGTTTATCATCGGAATATCGTGATATAGTAGGTGATGTATTAGCTGCTTTACTGATGCAAAGCCTATAATTGTTTTGCAAGCTTTTCTTACTAGAACGATAAACACGGAGTGTTTACTAGACAAAACAGGAGGATATTTTGAGAAAAACATTGACAAAAAAAGTTGCAGTGGCAGTACTTGTAATGATGCTATTGTTTAATTCGTTTAGCTTTAGCGGCTTGGTTTTTGCTGCTGATGAAAGCACAGAACTTAAAAATTTTTTAAGCGCTGTAGAGATTGATGTACCTGTGGATGATGATGGAAATTATATTATGTATCCCGAGGCTGAATACAATGTTAAGTTTACATTTGGAGAAAGCGAGGACTGGCAGTTTAAAAACAGTTCAGAATTAACATATGATATACCGTCATCTGTGACAGTGGCTGATATAACAACTCCGGTTTCTTTCCCGATTTCAGTTACAGATAATAGTGGAACAGTGACTGCTGAGGGTAATACATTCAAGGTAGAAAGCGGGAAACTGATTGTTAAATTCAATGAGAGTGACCCAAATTTTGCACGTTTAGCTGCAACATCAAATGTTGAGTTTGATGTTAATATGGGCGCTGTTTTTGATGAAAATGAAGATGAAGTTCAATTTGCTGAATTTATTAAAAAGAAATTTACCTTTAATCACAATGCCGATTTGGAAATACACAAAGAGGGAAAATATGATAAGAAAACGGACAAAGTAACTTATACGGTAAAAGTAATATCTACTGGCGTTAATAAAAATGTGGTCATTACTGACGCTATTAGTGGTACTGCACTTAGTTATGATACTGGCAGTCTTACTATGACTTCAAATAAGGATGGTTTTGCGGGCTTTAATGTTAAATCAGAGGATGAAAACGGATTTACAGCTGAGGTTGCTAAACTTAAACCAGATGAAGCGCTTACACTGAAATATACTGCTACAGTGGATCACGATAAAATCACAAAGAGGGGAACTGAGGCTCAAACCAAAAATACGGCTAGTGTTGTTAGTGATAAGGTGACAGAACCTAAAGAGGATGAGTTTAATTTTAAAGATAAGATGGATTTTAAAATTCTTAATAAATTCTCTGATGGCGTTACTGATTTAGGTGACGGCAATAAGGAAATCACTTGGAAAATAGTAGTTAATGAAGACAAAAAGAAGACCATGGGCGGTAAGATAATAAAGGATCAAGTAAAAGATACCTTTAAGGATATTATGTTTTTTACCGGTGATGGCATTGAAGTCAAAGTTTTTAAACCAGGGGTACCTATACAAACTCAATCTATCAAGTGGTCAGAATTAAGTAATATTGGATATAATGATGCAGGAAAAATAATTTCTTGGGAGTACAATATACCGAATGATCATGGCAAGTATAAATATGAGATAATTTCTAAGACTAAAGTTTTGGTTGCCGGGGCAATTGGAAGTTTTAATTTTGTCAACTGTTCAAATTTAGATGAATATTTTCACAATGGAACACAGCATATCGACAGCGAAGATGGTTTAGAAGCTGATAAAACAGCTATTGAAGTCAGTTCTAAAAAGATAAAATGGCAAATAAAGGCTAGCAACATACCGGCTGCTGGACTTGATGGGAAAACCTTTTTTATTGATGATTTACCTAAAACTTTGTTGGATGGTACTGTTTTAAAGGATCAGCTTATTGAAGAATCTTTGCAGATTGAAGGTTTAATAGAAACTGAGTCGTATGATTTGGTAAAGTCTGATAATCCGAAAAAAAATTCGATTGTTATATATTTTTATAAGGATCAGGATAAATCGCAAAATGGACTTTTGCCTTCAACCGACGGTCAGCCGCGTGAACTTACAATGACACTTGAGACGGCTGTTAATCAAGAATGGCTAAATAAATCTTATGACACTGGATATAGTTTTACCCCGAAACATGTAAACAATATGTCATTTAGGACGTATGTTGGTACACAACAGATGATTGCGGCTGATTATACTCATGCAGTTCCCATAAAAGAAGCAATTAAGAAGGAACTAATTGAAACAGAAGATGTTGTTATCGATGGCGTAACATATCCATCTTTTAGGTATAAAGTAACTTTAAGTGGTGTTAAAGAAGAGCCATTGATTTTAGAAGATGATTTTGATACGCAGTATTTGAAGTTCCGTGAGGATAAAGCTATCGTTATAAAGGGCATCAGGTTAAATGGCAATGAAGAAACCGGTGGAGATGCAGTGGTTGATCCCACGGCTACCGGTATGAAAATTACCATGACCAATTTGCCCAAACACGGTACAGAATTAAAACCTTTCTATAAGGTTTACTATTATTTGATAGTAAAGGATAAAGCGGCTTTAGATGCTCTTAATGCCGCCGCTGCAGAATTGCCTGATGGCTATGAGCTTGCCAACACCGCCAAATGGGAAGAGCTCACATCTGAAACGGTAACGACAAATCACACTTATTATCCCTATGTTGATAAGAATCAATTAGAAGAAGCTACTGCTGAAAACGGGTATTTAGCGAAGTTTGAGATCGTTGTCAACAAAGACGAAGTGGATATGGATCCTGCATCGGATACGATTACCATTAAAGACGAGCTTTCAAACAATTTGAGATTAAAGCAAGATAGTATTGTAATTACACCTGACGTTCCGGATATGCAGATTGCATATGATGACGATACCAACACCGCAACGCTCTCTAATATTCCTGATAATAAGAAGTACGTAATTACTTATCAAGTGAGAGTTTTGGGTTCAGGTGAAACGCCTTATACCAATACTGTAAGTTTTGGAAACTACAAAAAAATGGTTGAAGAAACTATAACTATTACTGCTTCAGGCGGCGGTACTGCCAGTAATCCGAGTATTACTTTAGCTAAAAAGGACAAAGATAATATCAGCATAATGCTAGAAGGCGCTGAGTTCCAGTTATATGAAAAATTAGCTAATGGCACGCTTAAGTCGATAACGGACAAAAATGGCGCTGATGTCACCTTGACTACAGGTGCAGATGGAAAAGTCTTAATTGAAGGAGACATGCAAAAGTTAGGTTGGGTTCTTTGGAAAGACACAAAGACTTATGTGGTGAAGGAAATAAATCCTCCTACCGGATATAATAACGACCTTAATTCTGATAAAGAATTTGAATTTAAGTTAGTTGATACACCGCAAAATGATTCAGAATACACACCTTTAGGCGATACACTCAACATTACAAACGAAAGGTCTAAGATTGAGGTAGAAGCAAAGAAAATTTGGTCAGGTGGACTGGAATCAGATCACACTGCGCCGAGATTTGAGCTCTATGCTGATGATGTGAAAGTAGAGGGCGTTAAACCGACTATTATGCCGGAAGGCGGTACAGCAAATGAGTTTATCTACAAGTGGACTAATTTACCGAAGTATAAAGCAGGCTCTGATACGGAAGAGATTGTCTACACAGTTAAGGAAGTTGGCGTTGCCGATGGCAAAATGACAGTGGGTAACAATACGTATACAGTGCAGCAAGACGGCTTTACAGTAACCAATACCTATAAACCGGAAAAGGTTGACGTAAAGGCAACAAAGGTATGGTCTGGTGGACCGGCAACGCATCCGACAGTTTGGTTTAAACTCTATAGAAATATTCCGGGTAGTGAAGCTACAGAAGTCCCGGGCGCAGAAATCAAAAAGCTTGAAAACGGCACAACAGAGGTAGAATGGAAGGGTCTGGATAAAACAGATAATAATAGTATTGAGTATACATTTACTGTTAAAGAGGTAGATGAACGAGGTAACGATTTTACTCCTGAGGGTTATACAAAAGTCGAAAATGGGCTCACTGTAATAAATACGAACGCGGAAACAGTAGAGATACCTGTAGAAAAGGTCTGGGTAGGTGAAGCGCTAGACAAAGCAGTAGTTAAGCTCTTAGCTGACGGTGTAGAAAAAGAATCAGTAGAATTACGCGAAACTAATTCTTGGAAACACACGTTTGCCGATTTACCCAAATACAAAGAAGATGGAACGGCAATACTTTATACCTTAGAAGAATTGATGGTAAATGGCTATACCACGGGAATAAGTGGAACTATGGAAACCGGTTTTACCATCACAAATACAGTATCTGGTAAAGTATCTGTACCCGTCACAAAAAAATGGATAGGTAAAGGATTAGATGAAGTAACGATTACCTTACTCGCCGATGGAATAGAAGTTGATTCGGTAGTATTAAATGAGGAGAATAATTGGCAATATACTTTTGTGGGTTTAGAAAAGTATGAAAATGGGACAGAAATTGAGTATACCGTTAAAGAGGATCCTATTGAGGGTTACGATGCTGTCATAACAGGTGATGCGGCAAACGGATACAAAATAACGAATACTAATACGGAAAAACTGAATATACCCGTAGAGAAGAAATGGGAAGGACCTAAGACGGAATCTGTAGAAATAACATTAGTTTCAGATGGACAAGATACAGAAAAGACATTGAATTTAAACGAAGACAATAGCTGGAAAGGCGAATTTGATAATCTGCTTAAATATGATGCCAACGATGGACATGAGATCGTCTACACGATTAAAGAAGTTGCTATAGCAGGCTATACGTGCGCAGTAACAGGAAGTGTCGAAAATGGCTTTGTAGTAACCAATACAAATGGCGAAACGGTAAAAGTACCTGTAGAAAAGAAATGGGTAGGTAAGCAAGAAGATGAAGTAACGATTAAGTTGCTCGCAGAAGGCGTCGAAGTAGATTCAGTGACGCTTAGTGCAGCAAATAACTGGAAGCATACATTTGACGGACTCGATAAGTATGACGCTAATGGCAATGAAATTAACTACGAAGTTCAAGAACTGCCAGTGCCTGGTTATGATGTTAAAATCGAACAAACGACAGGTGGAGCTTTTGGCTTTATTATCACCAATACCAATACTGAGACAGTTGGAATTAATGTCAAGAAAGTATGGGTGGGTGGACAAGAAGCTTCAGTTAACATCAAACTCTTAGCCGATGGTGTGTTAAAACAGAGCATTACATTGGTAGCGAACGCTTGGGAAAAATTTGTCGGCTTCTTTGCCAAGTATGACAGCGATGGAAATGAAATAGCATACACTGTTACAGAAGACGCAATTGCTGGCTATTCTACAAGTTATTCTACAACTACAGGGTCCGCTATGTACAGTACGGGTTCGGCGATTACTTTTGAAGTAACGAATACTAAAGAGACGCCGAAGACCTATAAGTTAGGTGACTACGTATGGTACGACACTAACCACAACGGCATTCAAGATGCTGGTGAAATGGGCGTAGTGGGCGTAATCGTTAAGTTGATTAAGCCGGATTCAACAGTTGTCACGACGACGACAGATGCCAACGGCTACTATGAATTCACGGGCTTAGAAAATGGCACGTATCAAGTTGAGTTCAGCAACTTACCGGTAGATTATCAAGCGACATTGAGCAATCAAGGTGGCAATGATGCGTTAGATTCAGACGGTTTAACGCCGACTGGTATCATCGCCGATGCCGACAACATGACAATTGACCTCGGTATCTACAAAGAGGATACACCGCCGACGCCGAAGACCTATAAGTTAGGTGACTACGTCTGGTACGACGCCAACAAGGATGGCATTCAAGACGCTAGCGAAATCGGTGTAAAAGGCGTTATTGCAACCCTTTACAAAAAGGATGTTTCAGGTAATTATGTAGCAACAGGTGCTACGACGACGACAAATAGCAATGGTTATTACGCGTTTGCCGGGTTGTTAAATGGTGACTATCAGGTTAAATTTAGCAATTTACCAGTTGGTTATGTAATATCGCCGACAGATCAAGGTGGCAATGACGCGAAAGATTCAGATGGTTTAAATCCAACTGGCGAAATTAAAGATGCTGATAACCTGACACTTGACCTCGGCATTTACAAGCCGACGACACCGCCGACGCCGACCTACAAGATTGGCGACATCGTATGGGACGACAAAGACAACGATGGCATACAAGATCCAGGTGAAGCTGGTGTAGCTGGCGTTAAAGTTATCTTAAAGGATGGCAATGGCAGTTATATAACCGAGACGACGACGGATTCAAATGGCAAGTACGTCTTTGAAGGACTCGACAATGGCGATTACGTGGTCATATTCAATGAGTTACCAGGTGATTACAAAGCGACCACGAGCAATGTGGGTAGCGATGACGCTGTAGATTCAGATGGTTTAGTCGTTTATGTAACCATTAATAATGCCGACGATATGACACTTGACCTCGGCTTGGTTATAAAAGCGGATTCGAAGAAGCCGAAGAAGGAGAAAAAGACGACAGAACCGCCGACTACAACAGAACCGCCGACTGTGACAGAAACGCCGACTGCGACAGAAACGCCAACTACGACGGAACCGCCGACTACGACAGAGCCTACGGTACCGACGTACACGGTAGACGAAATACCGGATCCGAAAGATCCGAACAGTCCGGATGAAATCATTATTATCGGAGCAGATGGCAATCCGCTAGGCGCTTACAAGAAGCATACGCTGCCAAATGGTGAGATTGTTTACATCAGTGAAGATGGCGTTCCATTGGGCACGACACCGGTAGTTAAAACGGGTAATGATTTCCCGCAATACTTATTAATTGTGATTGCATTGTTGGCATTAGTTGGATTGTTTATCGTTCGACGCGCTTACAGAAAGCAGTATAACGATTAATTGTAAATAAAAAACTAGGTGAGAGGGTAACTTCTCATCTAGTTTTTTTGGTATGACGGGCATGCCGTTAGTCTGTGGTGAAGTCTACAAGGGGCGTAACTGACAACCAACCTAAGAGCGAGTCCCAAGGCTTGTATCGCGAGGTACAGGCGAGAGAAATGGACAGAGAAATCGTGTGGTGAGGGTTAGCGGTTAGCCTCTACTCAATCGTCAAATATTATTTTTTTATCTTACCACTTAATTTCTTTTCTTCGCCGTTGATAATGCGCACGATATTGCTGCGGTGCTGAAAGATGACAAATAGTGCCATTATTGCGCCAAACAGCGTGAATTCGGGACTTTTGGTCACCAAATAGGCAACTAAAGGCAGGGCTGCGGCGCTGATAATTGAGGCGACTGAAACCATTCGCGTTGCGGCGATTAAGATCAGTTCAATCGGTATTAAAATTAGCAATACCATGGGATTGAGCACGAGTACAGTGCCAGCTAGCGTGGCGACGCCCTTACCGCCTTTAAAATTTAAAACGAAAGTGTAGCAGTGACCGACGACGGTGGCAAATGCCGCCACCAGTGCCGCGTTATAGCCCCACAGCGCATTGGCGATGGCAATCGAGATAAAACCCTTGCCGGCATCGCCGATAAACGCCAGCAGCGCGTAGCCGATACCGCAGCTGCGATAGACATTGGTCGAGCCGACGTTGCCGCTGCCGACCGTTCTGACGTCGATGCCCTTAAAAATCTTTGGTATAATAAACGAAAATGGGATACTGCCAATTAAGTACCCGACAATAATTGCAAATAGCATAATAACCTCCAAACTGTTACTAGCCCAGATAATTCACTTGTGGTGTATATTTGGGTTATATAATACTATCATATTTGTTGTTGTAGCGATAGTTAAAAATTGGAAAATATGCTATTATAGTGATATAGTGGAAAGCAGAAAGCAGAAAGCAGAAAGCAGAAAGCAGAAAGGAAAAGCAAAGTCAAATTCAAATGCGAGATTCCTCGACTACGCTCGGAATGACAGCGTTAGCAATTGTCAGCGACGCCAGTACTGATAAAACGCACGATAAGGCGATTTAGGTACTTTAAATTGCGCTGCATTTGACGAGTAGGGGCGTATCAAAAAATTTTCGGAGCGCGTTGCGTAAAAGCCACACGAGGTGGCTTTAGCGAGGATTTGCAGGATGGAATCCCGCAGCGTTAGCATAAGCGCTTCGATAGATTCCACCGCTGCCCCGTTAAACGAGGAGTCATGCCGCAATTAAAGTGCCTATAAAGCCAAGTGCGGCACAGCCAAGAACACTTCGTTTCAATCGCCAAAATCGAGATCGCTCCACTTCACTGGCGTTCCGGTCGAGATGACAAAGAAAATCGGTCGAAATGACAACCACCGAGATTTCTCGACTTCGGCTACGCTATGCTCGAAATGACAAAGAATAATTATCAAAATAATAAGCAAGGCAATAATCAGTGACATCACGCAATAAAAACCAATAATTTTTTAGGAGAAAATATGACTTGGTATGAAATTAAAATAGACACAGTGACAGAAGCGGTCGAAATGATCTACCCGATTATGTATGACCTCAACCTTTCTGGTATCGTCACACAAGACCCCAACGACCCAATCTATAGCGCCGGCTACGAGGGCGATTGGGACTACTTTGAAGAATCTGCCCGCCAGTTTGACTACGACGGCGCGCGTCTAATCGCCTATATCGAACTGGACGGTCAGCCCGATGCGCTTATCGCCGATTTAGAGCAGCGCATCACTGCCCTTAGGGCGTTTAACGTCGACGTCGGACCGCTCGACATCACGGCAAAAGCAGTCGTCGAAGCGGACTGGGCAAACGAGTGGAAAAAGTACTATAAACCGCACCACATTACCGATCAAATCGTCATCGTGCCGCAGTGGGAAAACTACACCGGCGCGCCGGACGAGCTGTTGATTACACTCAATCCGGGCAAGGCGTTTGGCACCGGCACACACGAGACGACCGGACTCTGTGCCGGCTTTATCGAAAAATACGCCGCGTCTGCCAGCGTCCTCTACGACGTCGGTTGCGGCAGCGGTATTTTGGCGATAATCGGTCGCAAATTGGGTATAAAAAATGTAGCTGGCGTCGACGTTTCGGAAGACGCGGTCGTCGCCAGTCGCGAGAATATGGCGTTGAACGACATCGCCGACATCACTTTTGTAAAGGGCGATATGTCGCGTTTGCCGGCGCCGCAGGGCGATTTAATCGTCGCCAATATCATCGCCGACGTAATCATCGACTTGGCGCCGCAAATCGTCGATAAGCTTGCGCCTAAGGGATACTTTATCGGTTCGGGCATTTTAAATAGTCGACTGTCCTGTGTCGTCGACGCACTCAAAGCGGTCGGCCTTACGATCGTCGAACAAGCGAGCAGAGGAGAATGGAGCGCCTTAGTGGCGAAACGCGTATGAATAGATTTTACATAGAGCGCTCGGCGCTCAACAGCAGAGAGCAGCGCGCCTATATTAGGGACCGCGCCGAAATAACTCATATCACAAAGGCGCTGCGCCTCAGGGAAGGCGACCAAATAGAAATATGCGCCGGACTCGATGATAACTATATAGCGAGCATAATTAGTGTCGCCAAGGGCGAAGTGGCACTGCGCTTGGATGAAAAAATTGATCATCGCGAACTGGCGGTGACCGTCGATTTATTTCAGGGCATTCCCAAGGGTCACAAGTGGGATTATTTAATTCAAAAATCAGTCGAGGGCGGCGTGCACGACATCTATCCGATTCAAATGAGCGCATCGCCATTTGGATTGGACCAGAGGGCGGTCTAGAAACATTTGAGGTCGAATCGCTCAGCGCGGTCGGTCAGGTCATTTCACTGGGCAAGCGCATTTACCGAACGGAAAGCGCGGCGCTGGCGCTATTGGCGCAAATTGGCTACATTGTCGAGCAATAGGAAGTACTATGAAAGCAACGCGAAAAGTAAATATATTAACTTTAGGGTGTAAGGTCAATCAGTACGAATCCGAGGCGATGAAGGCGCTTTTTATAAAAAATGGCGATACGATTGTCGACGGCGCGGCAGATGTCTACATCATCAACACCTGTACGGTGACCAACGTCGGCGACAGAAAGTCGCGCCAGATGATTCGCCGCGTGCGGCGCGAAAATCCCGCTGCCATCGTCGCGGTGGTCGGTTGCCTCGCGCAGACCAAGCCCGAACAGGTCGCTGCAATTGAAGGCGTCAACCTAATATTGGGCACTGATAAGCGCGCCAAAATCGTCGAGTATTTAGACGGACTGACAATCGTTGACCAGACTGAGCAGGTCGGCGACATTATGGCAGTCGAGCAATTTGAACGCCTGCAAATCGATCAAATTGACGGCAAGACGCGCGTCTTTTTAAAAGTGCAAGAGGGCTGTAATCAGTACTGTAGTTATTGCATTATTCCCTATGCGCGCGGCAAAGTGCGCAGCCGCGCCGCACAAGACGTCTACGCAGAAGTCGAACGCCTAACTGCGCGCGGCTATGTCGAATTCGTCTTGACGGGCATTCACTTGGCGTCTTACGGCGTCGATTTAGAGGGCGCTTCGCTGATTGATTTAATCGAAAACATCGCCAAAATTGATGGCGTCAAGCGGATTCGGCTCGGCTCGTTGGAACCGACGATCGTCGATCAGACATTGCTCGACCGCTTGGCAAAAGTCGACAGCTTTTGTCCGCAATTTCACCTGTCGCTACAGAGTGGCTGCGACAATACTTTAAAGCGCATGAATCGCAAATATCGCACGGCAGATTATAAGCGGGCGGTGCAGTTGATTAGGTGGCAATACCCCAAAGCGGCGATTACAACCGATATTATCGTCGGCTTTCCGGGCGAAACAGATGCCGACTTTGCAGACTGCTATCAATTTGTCGAAGCGATTGGCTTTGCCGAGCTCCACGTCTTTAAATACTCGCCGAGGGAAGGAACGCCGGCTGCCAAGATGAAGGGGCAAATCGATGGCAAAGTCAAATCGCAGCGCAGTGAAAAATTAATCGCTTTGGGTGAAGCGATGAGACCAAAAGAAAATTGTAAAATGTCAAATAGTCGATTGCCAAAATGGCATACTGAGAGGAAGGATGGTTTAATATGTGTATTTTCTGCAAGATTGTAAATGGCGAGATACCGGCTACAAAAGTTTATGAAGACGAAAAAGCGGTCGTATTCGAAGACGTCAACCCAGTCGCGCCGACGCATCTATTGGTCATACCAAAGGCGCATATTGCCTCGCTTAACGACGTTGCGGCAGAGCACGCTGAATTGCTCGGACACTTGCAACTAATCGCCGCCAAGATGGCAAAAGAGAAGGGGCTCGCCGAAGACGGCTATCGACTGGTGATGAATTGCGGCGAACTGGGGGGACAGACAGTTGACCACTTGCACTATCACTTAATCGGTGGAAAACTGCTCGGCTGGCCACCATTTACCGACATTAAAAAGTAATGAATTATAAAAAGGGGCTTATGGCGGCGCTCGGCTGCGCCACGCTGTGGGGACTACTGCCGCTCTACTGGAAGACGCTGGCATCAATCGATTCGACGGTCATTATCTTTTATCGGATTTTGATGGTCGCGCTTGTCTGTGCGTTGATTTCGCTGCGCCAGCGCGGCGTAAAGGCATTAATGCAGCCGCTAAAAGACCCAAGGGGCGTACTGTCGATGGTATTGTGCGGCGCGATCATTACATTTAACTGGAGCCTATACATTTGGGCGGTCAATGCCGGTTACGTCATCGAAACCAGCGCCGGCTATTATATGGAGCCGTTAATCGTCTGTTTATTCGGCATCGTCATCTTTGCCGAAAAGTTTACCAATTATCGTAAAATAGCCTTTGGCTTTGCCCTAGTGGGCGTATTGATAACAGTCGTCAGTTTAAATAGAGTGCCCTATATTGCGCTCGGTCTGGCGCTGTCCTTCGCCTGCTATGCGGCACTTAAAAAGCGCATAAAGTACGAGGCGGTCACCGGTCTATTTTACGAAACCGTCTTTCTGGCGCCAATCGCATTGGGCGTTATTATATACCTCGAAACGCGCGGCGTTGGCGCCCTAGCAGTCGCCACGCCGACCCAGTACATACTGCTCCTAATGTGCGGACTAGCCACTGCGATACCGCTGTCGCTATTCGCCTACGCGGCGCAAAACTTGCCGCTGATTACGCTCGGCGTCACCGAGTACATATCGCCGACCATCGCCCTACTACTGGGCATTTTCGTATTTAACGAACCCTTCGACTACATACAGTTTTTGACATTCGCCTTTATTTGGGTGGGGCTAGTGGTGTTTACCATTGGCGAGGCGAAGTTGGTGAAGGGAAATCAGTAGAAAGTTCAAAGTGGAAAGTTGAAAGGAAAGTCAAAAACGTTAAAACCTTAATTCAAATGCGAGCTCTCTCCATTTCAGTCGAGATGACAAAGATACAATCTAAAATAATAGAAATAGATATCTGCAATCAAACATAGCGTAATTCATAACGACTAGTCTTTCATTGTTTTTTTATTTCGTTTAAATTAATCAAGGAAATAAAAACAACAACTTGCGACGCGCAGATTGCAAGCAATCAGCATACAAAACCGAGATCCCTCGACTGCGCTCGGGATGACAGACGACGCCATAAAAAACAATTTTTGTAGGTGAAATATGACGACCTATCAAATGATAAAACGCGATAGACAAATCATCAAATTCTGTCTTTACGGGTTCTTCAAAAACCTCAAATTTTTCGAGCCCTATTTGCTAATCTACCTCATCTCACTGGGCTACGACCTCTTTCACATCGGCATACTGTTTTCAGTGCGCGCCGCAACGATTTACATTTTTGAAGTGCCCAGTGCCATCTTTGCCGACTACTACGGCAAAAAAAAGGAACTGCTGCTCTGCTTTGCCTTTTACATTATATCTTTTGTATTGCTGTTTAGCGGCGCAAACTATTTAATCATCATACTGGCGATGATCTTCTTTGGGCTCGGCGAAGCCTTTCGCAGCGGCACCCATAAGGCGATGATATTGAGCTATTTAGAGCAGAGAGACTGGTATCAGCACAAGACCTTTGTGTACGGTAGAACGCGCTCTTTTTCTCTACTCGGCTCATCGATTTCGGCATTTATTTCAATTGTGTTCGTACTAAAATTTCCGGTTTTACGCTGGGTTTTCGCACTGAGCACCGCGCCCTATATACTCGACTTTTTATTGATTTACAGCTATCCCGATTCACTCGACGAAAGACGCCGCAAAAACTTTAATTTCAGAGCCTTTTTTAAGATTGGCGGCGCTCAGCTCAAGCAAATTATAAAGGATGCCAACATTGTAAAAGTAATCTGCAGTAGCGCTTCATTCGATGGCACATTTAAGGCGATAAAGGATTATATTCAACCGATATTGAGCACTATACTAGTCAGCTCTGGCGTCGGACTAATCGCCCATTTTAGCCAAGAGGAGAGCCTTAAGATATACCTCGGCGTCATCTATGGCATTTTTTACTTCTTTTCATCTTTTGTCTCCAGAAATGTCTTTAGACTGTCCAATCGCTTTGGCTCATTAAAGTTATTTAACGGCTTATACGATGTGATGGGCTTGGTTTTGATCGCCTTGAGCTTGACGATTAAGCACCATCTATTACTGCTGACGATCGCGCTTTACTTTTTAATATACCTGTTAAAAGACGCGCGCAAGCCGCTATTTGTGACCGTATCCAGCGATATTATGCGCAAGTCGCAGCGCGTTACGGTATTGTCGGTGGAGAGCCAGTTGAGGGCGATATTGGTGATGGTTCTTGCGCCTTTATTTGGCTATGTCGCCGAAGCGTTTTCAGTTAGCGTATTGTTTTTTATTCTGGGAACGACATTTATAGTGTTAAATCGCCTGATAATCGTTCGCCTTAAAGCCAGCCAATGAATTAAATATCCTTAATCAAACATACAAATTATTCATATAATCTTTGCGATTAACTTGAATATATTTATTCTACTGGGTATAATTAATAAATAAGGTGAAAAGATTTTGGTGTTTTACTTAATAGGGAAGTTAGTGAGATCCTAACGCGGTCCCGCCACTGTAAAACTGAGCAAGCTATTACCACTGATCAATCGGGAAGGATAGTGACGCGATGAAGTTGAGCCAGGAGACCTGCCAATATCTACTTGAATGTGCTCACGAGGATGAGAAAACATTTGTTTTTGTGCATTCTCAGGAATGCTTTTTTTGAGCACTTTTGCACTTTGTTTGTAGACATAAGATGAAATGAGGAGGAAGTTTGAAACAAAAGGAATTAAGAAGTAAATAAGGGCACGGCAAAAAGAGCACAAGAGAATTGTACAATGAAAAGTTTATATGG
>PDWJ01011292.1_pt1 | contig 14575 bp, 9 predicted proteins | sample 1430881 | NCBI WGS metagenome assembly PDWJ01 (sample SAMN01162460, study PRJNA174530) | Oral metagenome, whole genome shotgun sequencing project. | biome: Marine environment; feature: Marine mammal; material: Swab sample of the gingival sulcus; isolation source: swab sample of gingival sulcus... | reverse complement strand
GGATGTGTTGAAGGGTTTAATAACAAGGCAAAAGTGGTCACAAAAAGATCGTATGGTTTTCGGTCTTATGACCAGTTAAAAATAGCTTTATATCATACAGTTGGAGACTTGCCAGAACCACAGGCTACCCACAGATTCTGCTGAGGAGCCAGTTTTTTTTGCTTCGCACCATTCTCTCCATCTGAGATGTAATGGATTACAGGGCAGCAGTTTTCAGATTTATGCAGCCATTTTTTCGCTCTACGAGGGTATGCAGGAAAGAATGATCGTGCAGGGATGGGTGATCTGAGAGCAGTTTGAGGTAAGTAAAACCAAAGACTTACCCATCTGCTTAGTTATAAATGAGCAAAAAAAACTTTGACAGCTCTTCGTTATTTTTATACAGTTTCAGATGTCGCCACATAAAGACAATCTAACTTGTTTGTTTTGCGGCAAAAACATATTTCTTTTATTCCTGCTTCAAACTGGGTGGTTTTGTAGAAAACCGCGTTATGCAATACCTGCTCTTCTCACTCCCACGTGAATGCAGGACATCAATTTTGTCGTTTCAGGTTTTTACGAAAGCATCAGATTTCCCGCTCATTAACTGGCCTGTACCAAAGTGGGAAAACGTTGATCTCTATATATCCTTACCTTAATCCGTGAGCGTTCAAAAACAGTGCAGATACAAGGCGGTGACGTAATTGATTATATAGCTGGTATATTAATACGTTACCAACACAATAGCTGTGCTGTTTTTGAACACCCCGCAGGGCGGTTGAGTGAGCCTGATATCTTAACTTTGTTTCCTTTTTACTTTGACAGAACAACACGTTATGAATAATCAGGCTCTAAGCCGTCACGGATTCAGGTCCTTACTGACCACACTGGAACCAGCCGCAGGGTCAGTATTGCATTGTTATGTTCTCCAGCTGAGGTGTATCGAGGCACGGGGGCAGATTTCAGATTTATGCAGCCATTTTTTCGCTCTACAAGGGTATGCGGGAAAGAATGGTTGTGCAAAGGTGAAATGACCGTGATCTGTTACACCATAATAACCTCAACATGATACCAGGGAGTTTATCGATGAACCGGATTGCTTTTTTCCTTTTTCCCTTTTTCGTTCTACTTTTTCCCGTTGTTTCTCCGGCAGCATGGCAGGAGATGGACCCTGCAATCATGAATGGAACCTTGGCAGCAAGATACGGTATGGCCATGACCCGAATAGGCGGAGATCAAGTGCTCATGTTTGGTGGGCGGTATGGCCAATATGGTTATACGAATCAGACATGGCTATATGATCTGAGTACGAATACATGGAAAAAACTGAATCCCCAGGATAATGGCAGCATACCAAAAGGAAGAGTATTTGGCTACATGGCTCCTGTTGGAGATGATCAGGCCTTGTTTTTTGGCGGTCATGACAGGTCCACTTATTTTGGTGAAACTTGGCTTTTTGACCTGAGTGAGAACATGTGGACAAAATTAAACCCCACCATTGAGGGCGATGGATGGACGACCAAGGCGTACTATGGGATAGCCCCTTTAGGTAATGGTAAGGTAATCATGTTCGGGGGAAATAAATCTGGAACAAGGTATGGGGAAACCTGGGTGTTTGATCTAGGTAAAAATAAATGGACCAATATGAACCCCACGGTCTCTGGTGGAGACCTTACCAAACGCTATGGCATGACATTATCCTCTATAGGGGAAGGAAAGGTCATCGGCTATGGAGGGTACGACGGCGCTAAATTGAGTGAAACCTGGTTATATGATTATGCCACCAATACATGGTCGCTGCTCAACCCCACCATAATCGGTGGAACATTGCAGCCTAAAACTTATGTGGGGTTGGATTATATTGGCGGTGATAGGGTCGTACAGTTAAATGCTCCAGGAACCAATGACCTGTGGATATTTGACCTCTCTGATAATACCTGGACCAAAGTCGATGTTGAGGGAGGGCAGGCACCCCGACCGCGCTATCACCAGGGATTCTCTGCGGTTGGCTCAGGGAAACTTGTTTTATTTGGTGGGTATATTAATGGAAAGTATTTAAATGATACCTGGACCTTGCAGTTACCCGATTATCCTGTCTCGACCCTGCGCGCTGCGCCTGGCAGCAACGGGATCACTATTAGCTGGCAACAGCCAGATGAAGTCACTGGCACCACGTTTTATCTCTATAAAAACAACCAGCTCATTTCCCCTGCCATCACCAGCGGCACCGTAGAAGATGGATCAACAGTCTTTACCTACCTGGATGATACGGTTACCAGCGGCACTCTCAATCGTTATACATTACGCGAGGTCAACAGCGTTACCAATACAGAAGTTTTCTCAGCAGAAATCGTGGTTCCTTATTGTAATTAAGCCTTGAAGGGAAGAATAATACTGAAGCACAGACCCCGTGACAGGTGCCCTTAAACCTGCTGGGGATATATTCGCTACTTTCAGACCTACTGAACAGGTGTCTGAGTGTGAGGAGAGTTCTGTCCATGCCTATAATCAAATATTTCCTGCAACCTGTTATCTTCTTTTTTGCAGCATTGCTCGTGGTGCCCCTGGTCACCCGGGCCGAAGTCATCGATTACCAGTATGATGCAGGGCAGCGTTTAAGCCAGGCCGCATTTGATGATACTGCTGTAATGCATTACAGCTACGATGGGATGGGGAACCGATTGGTCCAGACCACCACAGCAGGCATGCCAGCTAATCAGCCTCCTCACACCCCTGAAGGCCCGGTTCCTGCCGATGGCAGCACCTCGGTCGACCCCCAACAGGTGTTGACCTGGACCAGCAATGACCCGGACACAGAAGACATACTCCTCCATGACCTTTATTTTGGGGAACACCAACCGCTGGAAAATGCCCTTTTTATTGGCTTGTCCCAGCCCTCTTACCAGCCAGGCACCCTGAAATCCTACACCACCTATTATTGGTCAGTGACAACTCGAGACAATTTCAACAGTCCAGCTACCAGTCCTGTCTGGTCTTTTACCACCGGAAACACCCCACCCTATGCCCCTGAAATCGTACACCCGGCCAATGGCAGTGCAATTGCCTACCTCAACGCCGAGCTGACCTGGTCAGGAAAGGGTGATCCCAACCCAAATGATACTGTTAGTTATGATCTCTACCTGGGACAAACACCTGATCCGCCTCTGGTGGCTTCCGGGCTGACCACGCTGCATTATTCGCTGAGCAACCTCTGGCCTAGGGGTGTCTATTACTGGAAGGTAGTGACCAGAGATAACCACGGCGCAGCCAGCGAAAGCCAGGTAGCAACTTTTGAGTTTAAGGACAGCGACCAGGACGGGCTCCCTGATGATCTTGAGCAAGCTGGCTGCACTGACCCTTTCCGTTACGATACGGATGGCGATACCATCCCTGATGGCCAGGAAGATCTGAACCTCAATGGCACTCAGGATGGAGGCGAAACAAACCCCTGCAATGCTGACAGCGACAAAGACGGCATGACTGACGGGCTGGAAAATGGTTTGGGCCTTGATCCTCTGCTTGATGACAGTGCAATGGATCTGGACGGTGACGGATATTCCAACCTCCAGGAACTGTTAGAGGGCGGTGATCCCCTCAATGCTGCGGTTGTGCCAGGGTGTAGGCAAATAGAAGATTTTGAAAGCGGTGATTTCTCCACTTTTTACTGGCATACCCCTTTCCAGGCACCCTGGAGTGTGCGCAGGGAACTCCCCTTTAGCGGCTCTTTTTCAGCAACCCCGCCTTCAGGCAAGGCCACACCTGCAATCCTTGAAACCTGGGTGGCATGCCAAAGCGGCACCCTAAGTTTTTTCCATACCAGAAAACTGCGGGAAAATACGGACTGGTTACGTTTTTATATTGATGGAGAGCTCCTGGGTGAATGGACAGGTATTCACTCATATCAGCAAAGCAGCTTTACCATAGCGGCAGGGAATCATCATTTCCGGTGGGAATTTATACGAGGTGACGGAGAGGCTGGTGATGAAGAGCAGGTCCACCTTGATTTTATCGTTTTTCCCGGCATTCCAGACACCGATGGTGATGGTGTGTATGATGGCTGGGAACTCCAATATTTTACGGTGTTGGATCACAACTTATGCACTGATACCGATAATGATGGGTTAAGTGATCTTGAAGAAGCAATGGTCTTGTCTGCCCCTGATGCTGTTGACAGCGACCAAGACGGGATGCCGGACAAATGGGAAGTTGACCACGGCCTTAACCCTGTCATCAATGATGCCTTACAGGATGAGGATAATGATGGTGAGGTAAATATTTCCGAGTACTACGGGAATACAAATGCTTCTGATAATACTGCATACAGCTTCTCTGCCATGGAGACCTTTGAAACAGGGGATTTAAAGCACTTTCACTGGCTCCTTTCAGGTGATGGCTTGTGGGCACCGAGCCTGGATAAACCTTTTGCAGGAGACTATAGTGCTCAAACCCCGTCTTTAGCTATGGGCGGCACTGCCAGCCTGGAAACAACCATTGTTTGCCAGGGTGGTGTCATTGCTTTTTACCCATCCCTTCTTTCTCAAAACAATGGTTCCTCCCTCGCATTTTTCATTGATGATGTTCTGCAAAAAAAATGGTCAGAAAACACCAGCTACGAGCTTGTAACTTTCCCTGTAACAGAGGGCGTACACCGGTTTACCTGGACCTATCAGCAGAGTAGCAGCTCAGGAGATAATGATGATGCGGCCTGGCTGGATAATATAATTTTCCCTGGCAGTAAGGACAGTGATGGCGACGGTGTGTTTGATGGATGGGAAATTACCCATTACCAGTCTATCCATGCGCAACTCTGCCAGGACAGTGACAGCGATGGTCTTGTGGACCTTGCAGAAGCTGGAATCCTGAGTGATCCAGGTTCACCTGATAGTGACAATGATGGCATGGACGATTTCTGGGAAGTGAACCATGGACTTGATCTTCTGGTAAATGATGCTGGTCTCGATAGCGACAATGATGGTGCAACCAATATTGAAGAATTTCTGGGCGGAACTGATCCTGGATCAAGTTCGAGTATCCCTGCTGATGGCGTGGAGGATTTTGAGACTGGAGATTTCAGCCGTTATGCCTGGACAACAGAAGGAAATACTCCATGGGCGGTGGTTACCAGCAACGCCTTTGATGGGCAATACAGTGCAGGAATCAGCCAGCTTGCTGATGGGAAAAGCAGTACTCTAAAAACCAGTATCATGTGTATTGATAACGGGATATTGCATTTCCATCTTGCTGCCAGCACTGAACAAGGCGCAGACAACCTTTTTCTGTATATTGATGATCAGTTAAAGGGAATATGGTCAGGCGAAATTGCATTTAGTGAGATTGCAATCCCTGTAACAGGCGGGCGACATGAGTTTAAGTGGGTATACACGAAAAACCAAAGCGGTTCTGCCGGGCAGGATGCTGTCTGGCTCGACCACATTGTTTTCCCTGGCCGGTCTGATTCTGACCGTGACGTGGTAGCTGATGCTTGGGAGTACCGCTACTTTGACGACACCGATGGTGACGGCATCAGCGATCACTGGGAAGTACAGCATAACCTGAACCCGTTACGCAACGATGCCTTTGAGGACAGTGATAACGACGGATATAGCAATTATGATGAATTTATCGGTAACAGCGATCCTCAAGATATCGATTGGAAACCCATTTATTCCTTTGAAGGGTTTGAAAGTGGTGATTTCAGTCGTTACCACTGGGTATTAGCAGGCGATGGTCACTGGCAGGTTAATCAGAGCCAGCCCTATGAGGGCAGCTATTCAGCCCAGTCGCCACCCCTTGCTGACACGCAATCAGCCTCTCTGGAAACCACTGTTGTCAGTCAGGAGGGACCAATCCGTTTTTACGTGGCGACCAGTTCTGAAAACGAGGCAGACAAGCTTCAGTTCTGGATCGATGATGTGCTGAAGGGTGAATGGTTGTGTGGCTGGATAACATCTCTTTTCCTGGCTCTGCCGACAGTGATAATGACGGCGTTGTAGATGGCTGGGAGCTGCAGTATTTTTCAAGCCTTGATGCAACTCTGTGCGGAGACAGCGACTCTGACGGGTTAAAGGATATCGAAGAGGCTCTTGCAGGCACCGATCCTCTGAATCCAGACACCGATGGTGACGGCATCATAGATGGAATAGAGATTCCTTCCGTTTTGTACCAATACGCCCTGGTTGCAGGAAACAACCCTTCAACATCTTCACCAAATGACGGGGGCGGTGTAACCTTGTCGGTCATTGTATATGAAGATGGGGAAGACACCTTGCTTGACGGTTGGGATATCTATGATGATGATCCCACCGGTGCCTTGATCGATAATCTTTACGATCCTGACAAGGAAAGCCGGGTTATCGATTTTACCGGCAGCGGCATTGCCAATGGGTATCGGTTAGGTGATGATGATGGTACCTGGTGGGATAACAATATTCATTCCATCCTCCAGTGGCAGGTAAAAAGTGCTGAGCATTTTATTGTCTACGCAGTTGTTCAGACCACCAATGGTTTGCGCTACCTTCAATACGAACCAGTTGATGAGGACATACTTGGCACTGGCTCGATTGTTGAGCATGGTCTTGGTATCCATATCCAGAATGATACCTGGCAAACACTGGTGCGTGATCTGCGCTTTGACTTACAGGAGGCCCAACCTGATAATGACTTGATTGCTGTACTGGGTTTTCTGGTCCGTGGTAACTGCCAGCTCGATAATATCCTGACTCGCGCAGAGCTGCCGGCAGATCATGATTCTGATGACGATGGTTTGACCGATATCCTGGAGACAGGAACCTACTTTACCCATCCTTATTATGCAGACTCAGATGGGGATGGGCTGGGTGATGGTGATGAGCTGACACATTGGGGCGATTTGTGGAACCTGGATCATGATGGTGACGGGCTTGTCAACCTGGTTGACCCTGACAGTGACGACGACACCAGCCTGGATGGAGATGAAATCGATGCAGGTACCGATCCGCTTGATCCCGCCTCCCATCCTTAAATAAAAAATGATGCAGAGGCTGAAATGGCAGTAAAAAACAAGCTATACAGGGATGTTTTACTCGTCCTGCTCCTCCTGTTATGTACAGGAGGAGCGGTTGCTGCCCAGGATAATTCAGGACACCTCTATGTTACTGGCAGCGTCATGGAAATAGATCGTTGTGCCTCGGCCTGGTTAATCAAGCGTTACGTTGATCAGGATGCCCGGTTTATGTTCTTGACTGATCAGGAGCTCATTAAAACAGAAGCGCAATCGTTTGATACACCTTTTTCAAAACTCCGTCGAACCCATAAGTATAGTACTTTTGAGTCAATCGTTTTAAAATATGCAATTACTGACGACAAGGTTGTGGAGGTTGCCGGGCTTATCCATGAAATTGAAATAAATGGATGGAACAGACAAAAGAGAAAGGCAGCAACATTTGAGTATGAAATGAAAAAAATCATTAACAACAGCACAAACAATCAGGATGCACTGGCTCGTTGCTGGGCCTATCTGGATACCCTTTACCTGAATCCGTGACGGATTCAGGCTTTAGCCTGCATTGCAACCAAAAAACAACCGCTCACGGGTTTCATAGCTGAACAGGCACGATTGTCTGCATAGAGGGAGCAAAAAATAATAATGAATGACTGGTTACGAACTATGCCATCACTGAAAATAATCACGCCACTTACTCTTGTTGTTTTCTGCCTTTCTGCAGTGCTGGCACTCGCTGCTTCTAAAAAAGAAGTTGTCGTTTACACAGCCCTGGACCAGATTTTTTCAGAACCCGTTCTCAAGGCATTTGAACAACAGTATAACATCAAGGTCCGGGCTGTATATGATGTGGAGGCAGTAAAGACAACCGGATTGGTCAACAGGTTGCTTGCGGAAAAAAATACACCGCGCTGCGATGTGTTTTGGAACAATGAAATCATGAGAACCATCCTGTTAAAGCGTAAACAGCTTCTTGCTCCCTACATTTCACCTGCTGCACACGATATCCCGAATCAGTTTAAGGATCCGGAAGGATACTGGACAGGCTTTGCTGCCCGGGCCAGGGTATTGGTGGTCAATACCAATCTGGTTTCTCAAGCAAATTATCCAGCTTCGTTGCAGGACTTGTTAAGTGCCCAGTGGAAGGGCAAGATAGCCATGGCCAACCCTCTTTTTGGTACCACGGCAACCCATGTGGCTGCACTGTATGCAACGAATGGAGCGCAAGCCGCTGCCGCCTTTTGGGAGGGGGTACGTACCAACCAGGTTAACATTGTCGATGGCAACTCGGTGGTCCGGGATATGGTGGGAGCAGGTTCAGTACATTTCGGGATAACAGACACAGATGATGCCAATATGGGTATTATTTCGGGAATGCCCATAAAAATGATCTTCCCTGACCAGGCAGACAAAGGAACGCTGGTTATCCCTAATACCGTGGCATTAATCAAAGGCGGGCCTCATCTGGCAGCAGCGAAAAAACTGATAGATTTTCTGTTATCACCTCAAGTCGAGCAGCAGTTAGCTCGTAGTGGGGCTGCCCAGATCCCGTTAAGAAAAGGGATTGCACTGCCTGATGGCCAGTTTGGCCTTGATGATATTAGTGCGCTCAAGGTTGACTTTGAAAAGATTGCAGACAATGCAGAGCAGTCGACAACAACAATCCAGAAATTATTTATGAGATAATTAACACCTTATGTCTACTGATTGTTTTGGTTGCACGCCCCGCCTCCCCTGGCGGCAACATGTAATGGTGAGCTGGCTGACCCTTCTTGTCTTTTTGGGGATTGCCGTGCTGCCGGTACTTTTTATGGTCTGGCAGAGCTTTCTGCTTGATGGTTCATTTACCCTGAGTCATTATAAACCATTAATCACCGATACCAGGGTTTTCGGCCTGCTTTTCAAAAGTTTTTCCATGGCTCTGGGAGCAACTGTGCTGTCTTTTATTGTTGGGCTGCCTCTGGCAGCATTGCTTTGTAGAACCACATTTCAGGGTAAAACACCTGCTACAGCTCTGGTCTTCATTCCTCTTTTTATCCCGTCCCATCTTCACGCCCTTGCCTGGATTCATCTTTTGGGTGAACAAGGATTTTTATCCCGGGTCTCCTCACTTGTTACGGCCCATGCATCACTGCCGATCAATATCTATCATCCCGTTGGTGGAGCATTCATCCTTTTTCTTGCCTATTACCCGCTCTTTGTGCTTGTGGTGATGACTGGCCTCTCCACTATCGATTATACACAGGAAGAGGCAGGGCACCTGTCCAGTTCTTCCTGGAGGGTGTGGAGATACATTACCCTTCCCCTTGCCAGTCCATACATTATGGCCGGGCTGATCTTTGTCTTTATTTTTTCTTTCTTTAACTACGGGGTTCCATCGATGTTACAGATTCCCTCATATCCGGTTGAAATCTTTACCCGTTTCAGTGCTTTTTACGACCAGGCTGGTGCCACTTCACTGGCTGTACCGGTAATTGGGATTGCAGCACTGCTGCTTTTCTTGCAGCAAAAACAACTGCAGGGCAGGCAGCTTGTAGCGATCTCCGGCAAAAGATATTCAAATGCATCAGGTGCGCTTCCCCGGTCTCGGGTGGCTCACCTGTTTATATGGTCGCTGATAGCCGTCAGTGTTATTCTGCCTGTTATTGCTCTTTTGTATCAGGCGGGTTCCCTGAAAAGCTTTCAGGCAGCCTGGTCGACCTCGCAAACAGAAATCATAACCAGTGTCCTGTTTGCAGCCGGTGCTGCCACTCTGGCAACGGTATTGGCCTACATCCTGTCGGTCTACAAACAAGAAAAAAAAGGCTATAAACACGACCTGCTCCATGCACTGCTTTTCCTCCCCTTTGCCTTTCCTGCAACACTCTTTGGTATCGGGCTTATTCATTTATGGAACAGACCGTGGACCAGCTGGGTATACAGCGGAATCTCCATTGTATTGATTGCCTATATCGCCAGATTTATCCCCTTTGCAAGTGCTCTTATCTCAGCCAACCTGCAACAAATAAGCCCGAGTATACGTGAAGCGGCCTGTATGACAAAATGCAGCCGCAGGTCGCTGCTTTTTCGGATACACCTGCCCCTGGCACGCAAGGGGTTGACCATGAGCTGGCTTGTGGTTTTTATTTTTTCAATGGGTGAGCTGGGAGCGACTTTACTTGTCATTCCACCAGGATATGGAACAGTATCGCTTAAAATCTATACCTTGATGCATTATGGGGCAGGCCCATTGGTGGCAGCTCTAGCTGTACTGCTGATCGGTATCAATGTCGCGGTGGCAACGTGTTTACTGGCTCATTTTAACCATGGTGCTCCATGACTGTGTTACAAGTTATCCCAACCAGTTCTGCTCCTGAAATCGCTGTCAAGCTTCACCTGATCGGGAAAAAATACGGTGAATTTGTTGCCGTGGAAGGGCTCAACCTCGCGGTAAAAAAAGGGGAGATCGTAGCCTTGCTTGGGGCTTCTGGAAGCGGGAAAACAACAACTCTCCGGTTGATTGCCGGGCTTGAAATACCAGACTGGGGAGAAGTACATCTTAACGGGAAAAAAGTAAGTACCCCAACCTCCCAGATTCATCCTAACAAGAGGCAGTTGAGCATGGTTTTTCAGGATCTGGCCCTCTGGCCCCATATGAATGCATATCAACATCTGGACTTTGTCCTTGCCGGGGCCGGTTACAGCAGAAAGCAACGAAGGGAGTTGATAGAAGAGACATTGTCTCGTGTAAAAATGGGGAAGAAAAAAAGTTACCCCCACCAGTTATCAGGTGGAGAGCAGCAACGGTTGGCACTTGCCAGGGCACTTGTCATCCAACCAGAAATTCTGCTCATGGATGAGCCGTTTTCCAGCCTTGATCAGGGGTTGAAGAGTACATTGCTGGCTGAGGTAAAAAACATGATCCAGGTAATGAAGACCACGGTAATCTATGTCACTCATCAAATTACAGAAGCAATATACCTGGCCGATAGTGTAGCGGTCATGGCTGCCGGGAAAATCGCCAGACATGTACCAGTCAAGCAGTTTGAAAGTGAAATGCATTCAGACCGTTTATACAACAAGGAGCTGCAACAGAAAACCTTATTCCATACCCTAAATCCGTGAGCGTTCAACAACAGTGCAGGTGCAGGGTGGCTGGGTGAGTATGATATTTTGATTTTTCTTTTTACCATGTTAAAACAATGCGTTACGGGTAATCCTGCTCTGGATAGTCACAGATTTACAAATGCGTAAAGGGTGTTATGGGAGAGCAGGACAACCGGTTGGATTCAGATAGAGGTGGATGTGTTATGATACAGAGAAAAGGTACCCTGGTTTTGTTGTTTATGGTGTTTGTTTTTGCACTGAGTCACCATGGTACATGGGCCGGAGTGTTAATTAAAAAAGTAGCGGTGGATGATCAACATATTGACACTCAAAAAAGAACCCATGCCATAATCAACTGGGAGTTGACCGAGCCAGGGGTGGTAAGCCTGTTTATATGCAACCTGAAAGGGCAGATTATTCAAACAATCATCGATAAAGAGCAGCATGCAGCCGGCAGTTATGCTGCCCTGTGGGATGGAAGAAATATTGATGGCGTTGCGGTTGAAAATGGAATTTATTTTCCCATTATTCGCAGCAAATCAAACCATAAGGGGACAGACACGTATAACCCAAGCTCTTTTTCCTGGGGTGAAGAAGTGTTGGCTGAAGATCTCGAGTATGATCCCCGGCAAAAACTCATCCGGTTTTCTCTTCAGCAGTCGGTTTATGGGCGTCTCCGGGCAGGTTTGAAAGAAGGCGGCCCTGTATATAAAACCATTGCTCCCTGGCGGCATTGGGGAGCAGGTTATCATAGTCAACTCTCTTTTTTTTCACTGGAGGCAAGCAGCCAGGGAGCTGAGCCAATACTCAAGGTACGGTGGAAAAGAAATGCAAAAAGGCTCAAGGGCAAGGCAGTCTGCACCGTTGACTTTGCAAATCCTGAGAAACGTTCCTCCGCACTTAACGGTACCTCTGAACTGATTTTATATATTGATGATGTCTATGTAACCGAATTGCCGATTACAGCGTTCCCGGCATCCATAGGCTTTGATACCACCGCATTCAGTAACGGTAAACATATCGTTGCCATTAACCTGCTTACTGCTGATGACCGTGCTGGTATCGACATCCACGCCATTACCATTAAAAACTAACTGGTAGAGCCATGCGCCTTCATCGATTGCTTGTTTTCCTGACAGTTTTTATCCTTCTGCCCAGCCTGGCACTGAGCCATGTGGCGGCTCCACCCCGTCAGAATCCGGGTGATACCGGGAAACCCTGCCCAACCGGCACCTGCTGCGAGCATGTGCCTGGAGCCCCGGTTTGGCAAGTCAATCCCATCAATACCAACCTCTATATCGCTGACATTCCCCTCTGGTATGAACCGGCTATCGGGCCCGAGGTAACCGCGCAGCTGTATTACAACTCCATTGCTGCTGCCACCGGTAGTGAAATATTTGGCAATAAATGGGGCTTCAGGTACAGCGGCAACCTCGTTATTGCTCAAAATGATACCATCAGCATCACCATGGCAGATGGCAAACATTTTGTGTTTAATCCCGATGACAACGGCGGCTATACCCGGAACTGCAACTGTGATGCTCCCCTGGAACTGGTCAAGCTTTCACCGGCCTCCTATACACTCACAGCCCCAAATGGTACAACCTGGCTCTACGCAACAACTATTGGGGAAACCATATACCTGACCAGTATCACCGATATACACGGCCAGGCTTTAACCATCGGCTATGCTGACGATAAGCTGACCACCATCACCGATGCACTGGGTCAGACCACGACTCTCCATTATAATGGAGATAATCTGGTGGAGAAAATCACTGATCCCTTTGGCCGGGAAGCCCTGTTTGGCTATGACGGTAACCGCAACCTGATCAGCTTGACAGACATCGGCGGTTATGCAACCACGGTGGAATATGATCAAAACAGCCTGGTAACAGCACTGGTTAATGAAGGAGGCCGAACACAATTTTACATTGAACCTGCAACCCCTGCCAACTCCTGGACCCAGTATCCTGCCCCTGGTGCAGTCATGGGTTCCAGCTCACGCATCACCATCACCAACCCTGAGGGCAGCAAGCAGGAATATTTCTACGACGGTGTCAGTGCCACCTTCTGGTATGTGGCACCTGGGGATTATAGAGAATACGACGACGCTGTCAACAACCTCTCGGCCTCTGTCCCTAAAACGGTCTACACCTATGCCAATACCGTCAGGGGTACCCGGGCCAATATCGCTTCCATCAGTTATCCTGGCGGTGAAAAGACCATCTATACCTATGACTCAACCACAGGTAAACTGAGTTCCATTGCCGATGCAGCAGGCAATACCCGCTTAAAAACTTATAACGACAAGGGCAGGATCACCACAGCGACCCGTCCCAACGGTGCCCAGACCAGATACACCTATGGAGCCAATGGCATTGACCTGATCACCATAGAAGATGACCTGGGCAATACGTCCATGACCTATGATGCCAAGCACCAGGTTACCTCCATCACTGACCGCTCCGGCAACCAGACGCAGTTCCAGTACAATCCCTATGGCCAGCTGAGTTCCATAACTGATCCGCTGGGCATCAGCACCACCTTGACCTATAACCAGTCCCACCAGCTGACCGAAATCCATAAGGCTAATCAGCTGATCAGCCGCTTCAGCCATGATCCCATTGGCCGGGTAACCACCAGCCTTGACAGTACCGGTCTCCAGTTAAGCTATGGCTATGATGACTTCAACCACGTCACCACCATAACCTGGCCAGACGGTAAAAATGAACAGTACAGCTACGGTTCACCCCATTCACCGCACCTTGTAACCCGGTTGGTTAGCCGCTCGGGCAAGGCGCAAAAGTTCAGCTACAATCCACTCAAGGGGCTGAGCCAACTGATCAATCAGGAGGGCGGCTTGCTTGAGTATGGATATGATCCGGCAGGCAGCCTCACCACCTTTACCGGGGCAAACCGCAATACCACCAGCTTTGCCTATGACCCTGGAGGCCGCCTTACGAGCAAGACCTATGCCGATGGCACCACCGTTCAGTACAGCTACAACAACAGGGGGCTTGTTGAGACCAGCACCAATGGCCGTGGTCAGGTCAGCTCGTATTATTATGACGAAAACGGCAATCTGCTGAGTGTTGATTATGGTGATGCCACCCCGGACCTGCTCTTTACCTATGATACCTATGACCGCCTGGTGAAGGTTGAGGACGGCAGCGGGGTGACCCGTTTTACCTATGACAGTGGATCACGGCTGTTGCAGGTCGATGGTCCCCTTGAGCAGGATACCCTCACCTATGGTTATGACAGTTTGAACCGGGTGACCTCTGTGCATCTGGAAAATGGTATTACCCGCAGCTACAGCTACGACAACCTGGGCAGACTGAGCCAGGTACAGGCAGGGACTGGGGTGTATAGCTACAGCTTTATCAATGACAGCTCGCCCTTGATTGCCACCTTGACCCGTCCCAACTCCAGCCAGACCCAGTACCTCTATGACGGCCTGAACCGAATGCTGGAGGTGAAAAACACTGGTTCATCCGGGGTAATCAACAGCTACACCTATCGCTACAA
>PDWJ01003605.1_pt1 | contig 14578 bp, 11 predicted proteins | sample 1430881 | NCBI WGS metagenome assembly PDWJ01 (sample SAMN01162460, study PRJNA174530) | Oral metagenome, whole genome shotgun sequencing project. | biome: Marine environment; feature: Marine mammal; material: Swab sample of the gingival sulcus; isolation source: swab sample of gingival sulcus... | reverse complement strand
AGCCCCAAAAAAAGCGGCAGAAACAAAGACAAATTAACAGGTTGCAGACACAAGCAAAAAGAAAAGGGGAAAAGAAATGACCGCACAAGCAACAATCAGTATGATGGGGATAGTAATTGCAGTAGATGTCGCCTCTGATGCGACAGAGGTTTGTGTATGCAAAGGATTTACCGGAGACGGACGCCCGATAAAGCCCGAAAATTACAAGGTTTATCGCAACAAAAAGTATGCAGCACAAGCCAAAAAGAGTGCACCCCATTTTTATTTACGCTGGCTTGCTGAGTACGAGGGCAGACATCATTACTACTTAATGCAAGCATATCAAGTAGCTTACGACCCTTTTTTATAGATTCATGCCATACTTTTTTTTATAAAAAAATAAAAAAACTATTGACAGTTGATTGCAAAATGGCTATATTTGTAACCAAGAAAGAGGGGATGAAAAAATGGAAATCAACGAAAGACTGAATAGCGAAACTAGCTACAATCTCAGAGAAAATGTTTTATGGGATATGCTTAGAGAGCAGGGCGCAGACGTTGAAAACTCAATACTTGTATATCATACCTCGCCGAATGAAATTGAAAGCATCGAAGAGAGAGGGGTTTTCGGCGGTGGACTCTTTTTCGGCAATGAAATCTACGCGATAAACGAATATCACTATATATACGCAATGCTGATAAATGAAAACGATATAATCAGCGCATCAAATTTGTTTGACGAAGAAAACGAACTGCTTGATAACTTGCTCGAAGAGTTTGTAGTTAACGAGCTGAGAGAAGAAGCCAGCGAAGAAAATCTGGCTCTGGCAGAGGATTTAATTACTGAAAGAGAAAGCGGGCTCAACTTAGAATGCTGGGATGCAGATTTTGGCTGGACGATTCAAAGATACGCTCTCCGAGCCGCAAACATCAACGGCTTTCAGACTGTAGCTCTGGAAGACGAGCAGGGAACAGCATATTTGACGAACATGCTCGGTAGAGAAGCAGAGCTTATACCGTTTGCTCAAAGATAATATAAGCGGAGCGGACAAATAATATGCAAAAAGAAACAAAGATATGTACGACAACGCTAAGGGTTCCTGAACGGTTCCAAGATGTTATAGATTCGCGCAGGGCACGGCGCGGGCGCAACAGGTCAGTGGAGTTGCGGGACTCTGCTGAGGCTTACTATGCGCTTTACGATCAAGCAATGTTCAATATATTTCAGTCGCTTAGTCAACAAGAGACTCTTGCTATTCTGGATTCCCTGAGCGGACTCAATACGCAGGGGATTGATGCCCGAGCCTGGGGCAATTCAAAATTTGCGCACGAGGCCAGCGAGGGGCTTGCTTTTCGTGGATGCGCCAAAAAACACGGCGTAGACGTAGGCGCTTTGATGAGCAAGATAAATTCTCTTTCTTTCTTCGAGCGTTGGGTCTTTGCAGATTGGGCGTCCATGATGTGGGGGGTAAAAGAAAAAGACCCCGCAGCATGGGAAGGGGAGCTGGCAAGGTTCGAGGGGTAAAGACTTTTATACCGTCTCACGTCTCTTTCAGTTCTAAAGCCCGTTCTATTGCTTCCCTGCCGCAACAGAGAGAGTGGATATATTGGCTTGTCGTTGTAATAGATTTATGACGCAATATTTGTTGGATAAGGACAAGCGGGATGCCTGATTCCGCAAGCATGGACGCAGATAAATGCCGGATGCTGTGATAAGTAAATCTTTTTACTCCCGCTTTTTTACAAAGTTCTTCTATCGTATGCGTCTTGTTTAGAAATCGCTCTCCGTTTTTTCGCGAAAAAACATATTCACTGTCGTGGCAGGACTTGGAGTGTTTCGTAAGGCAACGGAACAGTACGTCAGTCATTGGCAGGTCGTCTGGTTCCATGTGTCCATACGCCCGCTTCCTTGTCCAAAGAGTTATCTTTTTACTCTTAAAGTCAACATCCGACCATTTCAGCCCCAAGATTTCTCCCCTGCGTCCTGCTGTATGCAGCATCGTCATTAACATCGCGTGGTCTTGCGGTTCTGCGGCTTCAAGAACAGCGAGCATGTCTTTTTGGGACGGGACATAGCGCTTTTTCTTGACTTGAGGGAACTTGTCGACATTGAAAGGATTTTTTTCTGGGAATCCCATATACTTAAATCCGAAAGACCAGCCAGCTTTTAAGTCTTTACGGTCGGCATTTACCGCAGCCCCTGTCCTGCGCATCGCTTGGTCAGACAAATGATTGAGAGCCAGTTTGCAAGTGATTTTTCGGATGTCAAATTTCGCCCCAAAAAAGACCAACAAAAAACGAAAAGCCCGTTCCTTCCCCAGTATTGTTTTTTGCACAAATTTTTGGCGCGAATATGTCAAGTATTCGTCCGCCCATTTTTGGCATGTGACTTTTGAATGAAAAAACATGCAAAAAAGATAGCAAGAAAAACGGTCTTTCTTGAATCATAAACTTGACTTTTTTTATGATTGATTGTAAAAATAGATTTTACTACTGCATAGGTAGCTTAGAACACAGTTGTGCTGATTTGATTACTGCCGAATAGGCAGCTTAGAAAATTAGGGGAAATAAAATCCCGAAAGAGTTTGTCCAAACTTACTGCCGAACAGGCAGCGAAAAGCCCTGTTTTTACAGGGCTTTTTTATTTGCTCAAAGCCTTGCAGAACTCCCGCACATCATAGCAATATACGCCGTTTTCCCGCACCCAGCGTAGCGGTTTTGGTCTTAAATCGACATGCCATCCGGGGTTATTCCAACCAGGATACCAGCCCACGCCGTTAAGACCGGGAACCATGCTGATAAAACAGTATTGTTCAAGCGGCGTCAAATTGCCCTTAAAATGCAGGTCTGCGGCCGATCCCTTATAATGATAGCTATTCGGGGAATGGCCGCTTGTGTCATAAGCGCAGTGTATTATAATCGGGCAAGCGGCCTTGTCCCGGAGCCGATCCAGAGCAAGGAGCAGGGGCTTTGCTGTTTTTTCAGGGTGCGCCCCAAACTCCTGCCATGTAAAATAGTTTATGTTCTTCTTGAACCAGTCTTTCATATTCCTTAAATCACCGCCAGCCGTCTTAGCACGATTAAAGCAATTCTGGCTGTTCGGAGCGCGTCATTGTCAACAACACCGCTGAGCTCAGTAATCATGCCATCTGCCATCGCCAACACAACCCGTAAAGTCCTTTGTATTGTAGGCTTCCCCTGTGCGCTGTCGATTGCGTCTTTAGCTATAAAATAGGCGGCCTTCAGCTTTTCATCTGCGGCCAAAATCTTGGCGTTTTTTTCATCGTCAATCTCGCCTGCTGCCCGTAATTCCTGGTAGATGTCCCGTCCTGTAAAATATATGCCCTGTGCAACAGCCAGGGCTTCCTCGGCCTTTTCGTGATACGCTTGCAACTGCTCTTCACTCGGTGCCGAGAGCTGTAAACCACAGCCGCCAAGTGCCAAAATTACAGCCAGAAGTCCCACGCAACCAAGATATACGAATATGTTTTCTATCGACATTATTTCTTCTCCTTTTGCTCGTAATGTCTCCAGCCCCCGAGCCGCACTCCAGCCCACATAAACCACGCTTTCCAACGGGTTTGCCCGTTCGCGATGAGAGCTTCCCTGTAAATCCGGTCTGCCTTGCTTCTGCCAATCAAGCCAGAATATAAATAGTCGTGCAGAGCTGCCTCCTTATCCCCAACGCCTCCGAAGAGCAGATAAATCACTGGCCAATGGGGGACGGTGCCAAAATCTGTCTGGAACCCCGTAGGAGCTTCAAACTCTTGCTTGGCAACAGCACTGTAGAATCTTAAAGGGGTCAACAGTTCCCAGAAGTCTTTTTTCTCTGGGACTTCCTTAACCTCTAATTCTGAAAGAAACTGGGCTTTTTTCATGGCTGCGCTCCAAGTACGTTATTGATCACCGGCGGCACAACAACCGGCGCGGGCGTAATTGTCGGGCTGTACCCCCGCGTACCGTAGTCTCCGATGCCACCGCTGAAATTGATGTCTCCGGTGGCAGTAAAATCAATGCCCTGTCGTGCGGCAAAGATGCCATCAAACAATTTCCTGTCTTCCCGTTGCCCCAGCCACTTAAACAAGCCGCCAAGCCCCTGGCCGCCCACGGTCGTCAACAGCCCACCCCAAAATTTTAATTGCGCCTCTTGCCTGTAGTCCCTGAACATTGTCGGCAGTTCCAGTTCCGGCAACTGACTGTTTACCGTTAGCTTTGCTCCTGGCGGCAAGGTCAAAGGCGTATCGCCCACTTCCAGCTTAAAAACCGACCGGTCGATTCCGGCGTATGTCTCAACTTGCTGTTTATGCGCGTCAAGCATTGCCTTGTAATTCGGGTCAACTCTCTTCCCGGCGCATCCGGCAAGCAGGCAAAACAGGCCCGCAAAAACCATTAAAAACACATTTTTTTTCATCCGTTCCCTCCTTCTCCGGGCAGCTCCGGTACTTCGTAATCAAACTGTATCGCGTATATTTCTTCAATCGTCTCTGCAGCACGGATTTGATCTTCATACGCTTGCTGTTGCCCTAAGATGTCCGATGCCACAAAGTCAGCCGCGGCAACATTATCCATTATTTTTTGCCGCAAAACTTCGATATCTATCCCGCGGCGGGCTGCCATGCGCCGAACAAACGGAGCTGCAGCATTCGGATCAGCCGTCAACTCAGTTGCTTGCGCTTCCTGCTTCGGCCATGATTTTTCTTCATATTTACTGTATTTCGTATTCAAAGCATCTAAAAACGCATCTGCCGCGTCTCTGGCTGCTTTTGCTTTTTCTTCTTTTACCTTTTTAAGTACAGCCGCAGGGTCAGCCTCAAGTTCCATTACCCCAATAAATTCAGCCGCCGCTGAGTCACAAGCGGGTATTTCAGGCGGTTCACCCTGCGGCGTAACAGACACAAAATAACCACTTTCCCGATATTCTGTGGGGACTGCCCAGACCCTGACTGTGGCTTTTTCGGCAAGCTTAGGCAGACCCTCTGTATATCCATCAAGTATCAACACGTTGTTCTCAATCTCCATTTCTCCCCCCCCCTATCTTTTCATCAAACGTGTGCCGGTACGACTAAGTTCAAAATTGCTCGAAGGGCCATAATAAGCAGCCCACAACCCCGCACGCTTTCCGTATGCATAATGCCCGCCGACTGTCGCGCGGAGGGGATCCAAAGGGTCTTCATCCGAGAGCCACTTTTGCCAATCAGGTACTAAAGCGTGAAGGTCGTCTGCCGCCCCACACTCTCCTGCTCCACAAAAATACAATGTCGAGGGAATGTTGGGATCATCTCCCGGTATCAAGCTTTCAGGGTAGCCGTAAAAACTTCCATCGCTGTTGGTCAGCAGAGTTTCATTCGGCAAAACAATTTCTTCGTTTGCAATGTAAAAATAATCAACAAACTGTTCGATATTGCCCCACAAGCCAACGATGCCGAGAAAGGACGCTTCTGCTACGTCAGTTGCATCAACATTGGCTTTTGTTGTTGCATTTACACGTCCCATTCCCGTAATCTCCTGGCTATCCATTGTGCCGTGCTTAATAATGTATAGCAGCTGGATCGCGGCGTGAGCGTCTGGGGAGTAGACGGCGAAACCTGTCACACCGCCAACATTTCTCGCTGTCGCATGCCCGCGCCAGGCTTGAAGCGTCTTCCCGGTAACGGGCATTACACTCGGCACTGATGCCATTTTTTCGTCTTGCAAGCTTGCCTGGTATTTCCCGATGTAAATCTGGTCTAATTCCTCGCCATCTTCTAAAAATGCGGGGTGCGGCGACAACCCCAAATCTTCGTCCGGCATATCGCTTATCCAGTAAACGGGGTAGTTGAGATATGTCCCTTTCTTGACAACAGTGTGTCGGCAATAAAATTTAGGCAGTCGTACCATGTATTGCCCGTCAATTCTCACATCTACTGCTCCGGCAAACACCGGATGGACGTGGAAATAGTTATCATCAGGTTTCGGGATGACATTCCCGCTTTTATCTATGTACGCCCATTCGCCCCCTTTTACGTTTTCCCGCACCAGCACAGCGCCAAGGACAAAACCCGGAGCCGTTTGAATATTAAGTAGAGACCATGCAGACCACCCGCTTACTTCCCCTTTATGTCTGACCCGGATAGCATATTTATAGCCTCCAGACCGGAGGATGCCGCCTGGCAGTTCGTTAACAGTTAAGTTCACAGAGTCTTCGCCGGAATCATACACGGGCTCTTCCTGGCCTTCAGCCAAGACTTGCCATTGCGTTGCGGCGTGGGCGTCCTCCCCGGACGAGACCGCAAAAGGAGAGGTTGTCATCGTAAATTCAAGGCCTGTTTTTTCCACATCATCATCAATGCTGATTGCAGGGGAGATCACAGATACGACACTTTCCGCAGTGACAATATTTGTTACAGCCCATGCAGACCATAAGCCAAAATTGTCTTTTACTCTGACTTTTATTGAGTAATTAGTGCTTGCTTCCAGCACCCCGCCAGGGATGTCGTGAGTAACAACAGGCACAGATTCGCCGGAATCATATACAGCTTCTTCCTGCCCCTGCTTCATTAGTACAAACTGCACTGCCGTCTGTGCTTCCATAACAGGGCTTTTGTACTTATTTATTTTTATTTTCAGGGGTTCTCTTGCTTCCTGGAAATCCGCCACAGGCTCAATGATTGTTGGAGCTACAGGCCGCAAGGCTGTTTTAATTGCTTCGTTCTCTGTCGTTGCGATTGCTCTCAGATCTGGATGCGCAACCAAGCGCCTTAAAGCAATGGTGGACTTGCCCAATATTTCTCCAGCCCTCTCGCTACCGATAATCATTGCAAAAGCTCCTTGGTTTACAAGGACTTGTGCAATCCATGCTGTTGTATTGCACAAGTCCGCAAATGCGGTTGCATAGTCATCTCGCGCAAGCAAGCCTTCCAGGTCAATGTCCTGTCTGCGGAGCAGGATATTTCGCATTCTCAATGTAATAATCATTCTTGCGTCTCCATTTTGTATCTTGTTTCATCATTTATTCGCATGGCCTCTGCCAATATGCCTTCCCAGCTGGGCTCAACCAACAACCAACGCCCTGGAGCTGACTCTTCCTGGCCAAAATTCAGCAGGCACGTCTCATACTCAGCCGGGTCTGTTGCGCCCGGCTCCCAAACAAACCGCCCGAGTCCGGCAATATCTACAGATATGCTGTCGTTCAATTTTATAGGCACGGCAAAAGTATTTTCTGTTGGTTCCGGATCGCCGGGCGCGGAAGAGATATATGTCACGCGAGCGGAATAGATTCTTTGCCACTTGCCCGACTCCCCAGGCTCGTGCTGGGCTACATCGTCCACGTCCCCGGTCAGACCCCAAAAGCAATCATTATGGGACACGCTGGCCGGGATAGCTAACGCCCCGGACAGACCAGACCAGCCCCCCTTGTAATGGGTCAGTCTCCATGCCTCGTCTCGGGCCTGAATTGCCGATTCTTTCGCCGCTATTGCCGCTTCTTTTTGTTGTGTGGCAATGTCTTTAATGGCAGTGGTCTCCGCAACCGCATCATTTTTGATTTGAGTTGTTTCTGATATTGTTTCATTTTTAAGCTCGGTTGCTTCCGCAATCGTTTCTTCTTTAATCTCCGTAATTGCCGCGATGCCGTCATTCTTGATTTGTGTAGTCTCGGCTACCGCCGCATCTTTAATTTCCGTAATTGCCGCAACGCCGTCATTTTTTATCTGAGTGGTTTCTGCGACAGCAGCGTCTTTAATCTCTTGAGTGTCGGCTTTAAGCTGCTCTGTTGTTTCCATGTCAGCGGCCACCTGTTGCCCAACGGCATCAACTTCCTGCCCCCAGGGGGCAAGTTCGGTCAGGAAATTCCACGCTTTTTCTTCAAACGTTTCCCGATTGTACGGGTCTGGCGTTGGCGGTAAATGTCGTATTGCCATAGTTCCTCCTTAAATCAGCCCCTCAATATCCATTGCTACAACAGTATTATTCACGGTTTTCAGGCTTTCCCAGTGCGTTATTAAAAAGCCTTTCACAATCAGTGGCTCGTATTTTGTGCAACCCTGATTATTGAGATCAAAAACAGCGGTCTTATCAAGCAACCCGCTCAACATCCGCGCAGCGTAGTTTTCGCTGCCGCGTGGGATATGCAGCTCACATTTCACTAACTTGGCGGTCTCCCCATGCCGAAGAGATACCCGCCCCCATTGGTCCCGTTTCCGCGCACCAAAATACAATGCCCCGGAGCTTGCGTCCCATTTTGTCAAGCCCAGCGTTGCTTCAATGCCCATGTCGCAGCTCCCGCAAGCGATCGTTTCTGTTGCGCTTGTGCTCTTGCCGGACAATGTTATTTTGATTTTTTCCCCGGCATGACTGCGCAACATCCACGGCAGACGAACAATCTCGTCAACGGTAATTTCCGGCGGGAAAGGCGCGAAAAAGAACTCGTACCAAGTGCCGACATCTCTGCCAGTTGACACGTCTTTTTCATATGTCCAGCGCGGCACATCTGCCGCGTCCAGAATTTCAACCTTAATTTTGTCCGCGCGGGCATTAAACAAGGCAAGCTGGTCAGCCTTTATATCGCTGATTACCACTGTAATTCCCGTACTTGCAGGGGCGGTCGTGTCGCTTCCGACATATTTATCAAACATGCGTAAGCGATTGATTTTGCCAAGGTGTATCCAGGCAGCTCCTTCTCCCTTACTTGTCTGTTCCGGGTTGTTGCCAGCATTGCTGTCCGCTACGGATTCGTAGAGCTCAACGTCCTGCCGTATGACCTGCCCTTTGGCGTATGTCGTGCCCACTGCCCACTCTCCACGCCATTTTTCACCGTATTTTTCCGCGTCCGCGTCAAGCGGCACGTTTGATACAAGCTGTTCAGGGCCGATTTTAACCGGGATAAAAAAGCTGCCCATCAGTCTGTCTCCATGGTTTCGCGGCCTTTGCGGACAAACTCTTTTTCGGCATAATGAGCGGCCTGGGCTGTATTTTTTACAACCTGCCCGTTCAAATTGTTCTGATCTTGCCGCAGTTGCCGGATTTCGGACTGCAACTCCCGCACAGCGTCAATCATATCCGCGCCGTCACCGCCGCGCGGTAAACCTCTTATCTCCAGTGGCAAAACCCCACGGCCAAGCGGAATAACTGCTTCTGTCCCGTGCATCAGGGTTCGATAGCCGGATTCAGGGCCATACGAGATACCGCCGTCCCGAAATCCTGTAAGGTCTCCGTTATAACCTCTTTGCTGCCAATGCTCTTTTGCCTGCTCTTTCCCGTGCTGTTTTACGTAATCAACCCACTGACTGAAGTACTCCCCGTTGTCTTTTATTGTATATCCGCCTGCGGTGTACATTTTTGTGACAAAAGCCGCCGCGTCATCATCACTTAATACTTTACTGGCTTTATCTGCTTCGGCCTTAGCTTTCGCTCTTTCAGCCACGTCACGCATTGCTGCTTCCTGCGCTGCTAATGCCGCCTGCTGTGAAGAGTATGCCCTGGCCTGAGCTTCCGCCTGAGCCTGAGCCTGGGCCGCTGCCCTGGCTGCTGCTTCGGCGGCGACCCTTTCTTCCAGAGCCTGCACTCGCTCAAGTGATTGTTGAGCGACTGAGGCGTATGCTTCGCTGGCTTCTGCGAAGTCCTGCATCAGAGCTTCAAGCCCCTTGCTGCTGTCCAGAATGCCTTGCAGTTTTTCTATTTCGGCATTGTACCACGCAAGGTCTCTTCCTGCCTGGTTATCAGCGATCATCTGTTGCTGCGCGGCCAATTCTTCCTGCTGCTGATTAGCGGCATTGAGGGATTCAATAACTTTTTCCAATCGCTCGATTTCTCTTTCTGCCTGCGTGAGCTGGCCTGCTCCAGCGTCTTCAATACTCCCCAGTTTCCCGTCCATTTCGGCCACGGCGCGGGCGTAATCAACCCAACTCTCGCTGCTTTCCTTTTGCAGGCCAAGATATTCAGGGGCTTTTGATGCCAGTTCCCGCATTGCCTTTGTCGCGGTTTCGGTATCCGCGTCTTTTGTTTTAGCGAAGAGCTCCGCGATTTTACTGCCCATGCTCTCCAGCCGCTGGCTGATACTCAGCGGGGATGTGCTGCCAGTCCAGAGACTGTCCCGCCGATTCTTCACGCTTTCCAGGGCAGAACGCAGGGCATCAGCCGCGCGTCTTTGTGTTGTAAGGGCATCATGCAGGCTTGAAAGCTTGTCCGCCCGCTCCTGCGCTTCCTTTGCCTTGCGCTGACTTTCCTGTTGCTGCTGCTGAGCCAGCAAGGTATCTCTTCCGCGTATAAGTTCGGCAAGATACGCCTGCGCGGTACTGTTTCTTCGTCCCTCTGCCCTGGTCTGGTCTTCCGCAACCCAGGTATTTTTCAGTAAGTCCGCAAGCTGCGCGGCCTGTTCTGTGTTGTATGAGGAGTAGATTTTCAGCAGCTCGTTTTCACGCTGCTTATAAAGAGCTTCGTCAAGTTTGCCTTGCGCTTGCAGCATGCGGATTTCCAGGCCGCGAAAGGTCTGGTCAAATTGATCGGCTGCCTGGGCTGCACGGCTCCCCGCGTCACTTACCGCTGTGCTCAACTTTTGTGCCGGCTGAATCAGACTGCCAATGTCATAGCCAACGCCGCGCAGGTATTCCGCTACCTTTTGGGGGTCAAAGGTCTCTTCAAATATCTTTCCCGCTTGCTCAAGATGCGGTTGCATGTCTTCAAAAAAGATTTCCGCGATTTGCGCGTTGAGCTGTTTTCTCAAGCCAGCGGTGATTGCCTGGTCAAGAGAGCCGCCGGACGACAACACCCCCGCAATGCTGTTCGCGTTCATGCCGGTAATTGTCGCGCCAAGCGTTGTGTTCCGGTTCTGCTCTACTTGGGTCACGCGCTCAACCGTGGCTCCCGCTTCTTTCATTGTTGCGATGTACCCGTCCCAGGTAGAGATCAGTCCTTTCAGACTCTCGTGTACTGAGTTTCTGCCCAGGGCCGTAACAGTCTCATTTGTTTGAGTAATAATGCCGTCTATCACTGCGATCTGATTAAACGCCTCAACAGCGGTCAGCCCCTGCTCTTCAATCCGTTGCGTCAGCCGATCCACGGCGTCCGCGCTGTTATCAAGCACCGCGTCAAACCGTTTCAGCCCGGTGATCATGTCGCCATCCGGGGCGATTGCGGCAAAAAAAGCCTTGTCAAACATCCCCGTGTCGTATCGCGCGCCCGAGAACTGTACAGGCCCCCGCAGCGCTTTTGCGAATATCGAATCTCCCCCCCAAAAGCCCTTTCGATGCCCGGTGGATTGTGGCGAGGCAGGCAGGAGCTTTGCTTCAAGCCCATGCTGTTTCAACACTTCGGCAATAAAAACGTCTCCGGCCTGTGCCATAAATTTTGCAGACAGGGCCTTGCCTATGTCCGCGACACTTTTATCCTTGAAGTCTTTTGCTTTCACGCGGACATCAAACTTGAACGTGTCCATGACATCGCCAAGTTCCTTGTCTAGCGCGCTGTCAAGCACCCCGAAACGCTCTTCAAAGTAGTCGTGCAGCGGTTTCGCCCAGGCGTCATTGCCTTTCATCGCGTGGCCGTAGGGCGTGTACCTGTATTTTGACTCTATAACGTCCCCGCGCCAGCCTTCTTTTTGATAAAAGTCGTCAATTCCCCAGCCTTTCTTAGAGCCAAAGTTGCGGATGCTGATTTCAGGTGTTCTCGGCTTTTTCCCAAAAGCACTGCCCAAAAGCCCGCCCAGGACTGCGCCAATTACCGTGCCGATAATCGGGACAACGGAGCCAAAAGACGCTCCTGCGGCAACGCCCCCGGCACTACCAGCAGCCCCGGCAATCGGGGACAAGGCTGCCCCCCCTAGAGCGGCCGCTGATCCGCCACCAGTAGCAAACGCAGAGGCCAGGCCAGCACCAACAGGAGCTGCTGCTCCAGCAAGCGTCCCGCCCAATGCCGATCCGCCCCAGTACCCCAGAGCGGAACCAAGCCCTGATGTCAGGCCGGAGTATTTGCCCTGCGGCAATCCCAGGGCTTTGCCGATAGTTGAGTAACCAAGCCCGCCGATCATTCCGGCAATTCCGGCGCCGCCAAAGGTCGCCCCAGCAGCTCCGGGTAGAGAGTTGTTCAAAAAGCCCATTCCGGGGATTTTGTTTGCCATCCAGCCGGTTATTGAGTTGCCTTCAATGCCTTTTACAAGATTTTCCCCAAGGCTTGCGACACCGGAGAGCAGGCCGCCACCGCCGGTTTGCGTGGCCGGGTCTATCATCCTTCCAGCCGCCAGCCCGATAGCTGAATTTCCAAATACGCTAACCATCGTCGGCAGGATGATTTTCTGTTGCAGGGCAGTTGCCGCAATCTGAGCAAATGTATTTTTCATTATGTCGAGGATTGCTTTGCCGTAGTCGCTCCACTTGCGCAGGTTGCCATCGAGCATCCCACGGATTGTCCCGGCGTTCATGTCTCGAAGGCTGTCAAACATCTTCTCGTACATGCGGTCAGTGGCGGTGAGTTGCTTTTCTTCGGCACCTTTGCGTTTTTTCAACTCTGCGTTATAGACTCTTGTCTCTTCTCTATACAGCTTTTCACGCTGCACAGCGGATATTTTCCGGGCACGCCACTCTTCGTCATAGCTCTTGAGCCGGAGCTGATGACGGCGTTCAAAAAGTTCGTCTTCCGTCATCGTGGCCTGAGCGTAGCGGTCTTCAAGACCACCCATCATGCCGCCAAAATTCTCTCTCTGTTCCGCTATGCGGGCGGCTTCTTTGGCCTGGGCGTTGGCTCTCTGTTGGGCCTCTGTAACCTGGTCGGTCAGAAAAATTCGTCTTTCGAGACTTTTAATTAACGGCCCATATATTTTGATGACCGTCCGGGCGTTGTCGATGTTGCCCTTGAAATTCTTCCGCTCTTCTTTTGTAAGAGCTTCGTATTGCTTAATTGCCTGTTGCGCAGTTGAGATTTCTTTTTTAGCGGATTTAATTTTTTCCTCGATGCTGTCACGTACCTCCCAGTTCGCATCAATGCTTTCGCCCCGCGCCTTCCGCAATTCCATTTCAAGTTTAGTGTTTTGTGCCGTAACCTTTGCGGTCTCTTTCCCGCCTTGTGCAAGGGCCTTTTTGACTGCGGTGTAGGACTGGTAGAAATCTAAAAGTCTTTGCTCTTTCTCCAGTTTCTTTTCTTCTGTTTCGGCAACGTCCTTGTTTGCTTTTACGACTTCGCCCAGCGTTTTCCGATATTCAATGGCTGCGGCAACGAGTTGTCTGTATCGCTCGTCAGAAATTTTTGTAGTTGCGAGCGATTCCTCCATGTCAAGTATGGTTTTCAGATCATCTATGGAGTGCTTTTTCAGGAGTGAGTAGGTTTTGTTTTCTACCTGCGACAGGGACAGCAATCCCCTTTCTTCTCGCCGTCTGCGAACTCCAGCGGCTTTTATCAAATCACGCGCTTCTTCCTTTGAAGCACTAAGAAATTTTGAATAATCCAAATCTCCCCTAAGAGACGCCTTTGCTCCTTGCCACCAAAGCACTAGGGATTCTAAACCCTTGCGGGCGATTTTGACAGAACCTGAAACGACTTCGATCCCAAAGCCCACTAAAAGGCCAGCCTTCCCAAACAGGATGCCCCCCACAAGCCCGCCTGCCAATGGGTCACGCAAATATTCTGGCAGGGATTGCCAGAAACTAAAAAAAGCACCAACAGCAGAAAGTAATGGCTTTATGGCATCACTTGCCTTGCCAACCCCGTCTTTCAGCTCTTTCAGCTTGTCTGTCGCTTTTTCTATATATTCCGGTAGATTTGCGGCATGTTTTAGTACAAAATCAGAATACATGCGCATTATCTCTGACGACAAACCTTCCAGAGCAGACTGAAAAGCCGGGTCACTGACAGCTTCGTTAAGTCGTTCATAAAGTTCTGTTTGTGTCTCAACGTATTTGAGATATGCGGGTTGTGTCGCTTTTCCCAAAGCTACCTGGTAATTATCAACATGCCGCTTTAAAGAGAGGTATTGCTTTTCAGCAGACGTCATTGAGGCCTCGTAAGTGCCCCGTGCCTTGGCGAGTTCGTCTTCTACGGCATGCGTTCTGGCAACTGTTCTTGCGTACTCGCTTAGCTCTCCGGTTGTGATGCCAAGCTGCTTTGCCATCTTGGCATAAGATTTTTCAAAGTTGACGTTTATCCCCATTGTCCGCAAAACTTCTGTCTGTGCGGATTGAATGCCGTAAACTAAACGCTGAAAAGCTTCCGATGAATTTATTTGACCGATGACGGCAACGTCTTGTGCCCCCCTTGCCAGTTTATGAGATTTTGCGAGGTCAATATTGGCTGAAACCATCCGGGCCAGAGCCTGTCGGGATTCAATAGCCGCAATCCCTGCCTTTCTAAGGGATTGCTCATATTGTAGCATTTCGGATTTTGAATATCCGGCGTTTTTCCCAACTTGGATCATTGAGACACCGAGCATGTCGTATGCTCCGGCCATCCTTGTCACTTGGATAATGTAGGAGGATGCCGCCCGCGCCCCAAAGTATGTGACAAGCATTGCGCCTGCCCTGCGGATACCTTTGTACAGACCGTCAGTGGCCTTTTCCAGCTTACCCATGCCTTTAGCAAGACGGTCGGTTGCGCGATTGGTTTTTTCGGATGTCCCCGCAATTTTTTCTGTTGCGCG
>PDWJ01003604.1_pt1 | contig 14579 bp, 14 predicted proteins | sample 1430881 | NCBI WGS metagenome assembly PDWJ01 (sample SAMN01162460, study PRJNA174530) | Oral metagenome, whole genome shotgun sequencing project. | biome: Marine environment; feature: Marine mammal; material: Swab sample of the gingival sulcus; isolation source: swab sample of gingival sulcus... | reverse complement strand
CTCCAAAATATAAATCGCAAAAGAAACCAATACTATTATCTTCATTTATTGAGGATATTGAACGAATAAAGAGTCGTCCCCCAATCTCAATAGCAAAACTATACCCTTGTAATTGATTCAATAACGCATCTTTTTTGCAATTAAAATGGTCACACAGGGCATCTACAGGTGTGATTAATTTTTTCCCGATAAGAAATGATTTGACAATTCGTTTGTCTACAGAACACTCTCCAATTTCAAAACTAACCCCCGCTTTGTTGAAATTGTGAGTTGTAAATATGCCATAACTGTATCCTTGTGCAAGTTTGCAATAAATTAGAATCGCTTTGTTATTGGTAATCTCTCCATTTAGTGCAAGATTTGCCTCTTTAAAATCAAGTCCGCCGCCAGCACTTCCTCCCACAAGATTTGTTAAAGGGGTTCTGGATTTCACAAAAGACTCGACAAAGAAACTTTCTGATGCAGTAAGGCCTGGAAAATAACACAATATATAGGTGTTTAGAGGATCAACATGCATTTGGGGCTTCACGGCGGTCTCAATATTCTTTGTCAGTTTATGCTTTCTCTCGTTCATACTCAAATGAATAGCACCTGACATGATGTCATCACATAGCATATCCACTTTAAAACTCTCAACGGCTGCCACAAATCTTGTTCCAAAAGATTGTATGACAATAAAATTCTGATGATTCAGGTTATAAAAATCGCCATCGCTATCCGATGCACCGAGAATTCCGGCGGTTTGAATCACCAATCTGTTTTTTGCAAAGGAGAGATGTTTCTCAAGTTGCGTTACAATCGAAGAAAATTTTTCGCATGGCGGGACAAAGGCCATAACCAGACTCACGCCACCATTTAGATTAAGTATATCATAATTCGCTTCTGATACCGCTTCGGCAGATATCTTAATAACCGAAAACACTTTATTCCTTGATTCAGGTTCTTTTTTTTCTTTTTTTTGCCAAAACATGACACCCCTTTATTCCTTTTTCGCATGAAAAATATATAATTTATATCGGCTTTATTCTCGGGCTGTTGCAATAAATGACCACAGCTGTATACGCGAAATCTTGCATATCCGGCCAAAGGCTGTTTGCAACATTTAGGTATTATTTCTTTCGGAAACGCCTCGTAGGCAAACCCGGTGAGTGGTGACCATTGAAGATAATAGCCTGACCATCCACAAAAAACAGATGTTTACTTTTTCAAGTCCAAGCCGAAAGAAATGTAAAAAAATAATAGAGTTAGGTATACACTACCCTTTTTGTAGAATCAACCCAGCTTTTAAACCTACCTGAATCCGTGATACCTATAGGAGAAATAGGCGCCTGTAAAAAATAAGAGGACGTTCAGAAATCTGTGTCAGTTAACCGGATTTTGAACGTCCTCAAGGTAAACCCGGAAGCGAAATCCATGACACAGGATTCCGAACACATCAGTCATTATAAGGCAACTATTTTTTTTAATCGATCAGTCAGTTCTGCAATATCCTTGTCACCAGGATGCCCTTTGGCATGCGCCGCCTCGTCCAGCCAGGCAGGTGGCTTTGATCCCCTTTTGAGCTTATCGATAACCTTTGGATCAACCTCACCTTGACACGTAAAGGTTCCGACCAAATCCACCTTTCCTAAAAGTTCCAGGGCCTGAGCCAAGACCTTGGCGACAAGTTCAGATTCTTTTAAGGACCCATGCGTAATAAACAAAAAGAGTCTGGCTTTGCAATTGAATGCTGACAGGTACTTTTTTGCCCTGGGTTCGACCCGGCCGGCCATCACTGGAAATCCCAATACGATCAGATCACAGTTTGCGTCCTGTCCTGCCAGATCGCTAATGGAAACAATTTCTTTTTCACCTGGGAATGAACTATAAACGGCTCGAGCAAGTTTGCCGGTATTGCCTGAGCGGCTGGAATAGATAATAAGGGATTTCATCTTTTATCACCTAGATGTAGTAATCATGGGGTATTGCAAATTTTCTGGGCAGCAGTTTTTTTCAAAAACCGCCAAGTCTTTGGATAATCAGCATCACGGATATGACGCTGAAATCTGTAAAAACAGCGCCGATCTCTTCTAAAGAGACCCTGGAGATATGATCGCATTCAAACCGATATTTCCTGACATCTCTTTAACCGTATAGAAACCCTGGAATTATCCAACGCATCGTTCAATAGGTTCTCCTAAAAGAATAAGAACAACCTTAAAATTGTATTATAATCTTATCTATCGCGTTGTCTATCTTTTTTGTTTTTCCACCGGCACACTTTTTTATATGTTTTCAGTCTCCTTAACCACCCGATTTTGTCTAAAAAACCCTATAAAATGTCAAACAAATCATATAAAATAGATTCATGTCGCAGCTATTTTCCTTATAATATCCTTATAAGATGCTCACTTTTTCATACGAGCAGGGCAGAAAAGGTAACAGAATCATCTGCATTGAAAAATGCGGCCCATGGGGATTCAGACCTTTTGGATAAATGGCAACGCAGCCCATTGAAAAACAATACGAATGTGCCTATATTCTTTGATACGATATGTCATCAGACACAATACTTTTGCAACACTGTAGATCCAGGGATGCACAAATATACTGATTTTTTTTATGATTATGGAGTGCTGGAAATGACCCTCTTATCGAATATTAGAGATTACTATTGTCCCTTCTGCAATGCAACGCTGTTCAGGGGCCATGTCAATGAATTCAGAATGGTCTGCCAGGAATGCAACCGTCTGGTGGACAGTGTCCAGCATGGTGAACGCACCATGGAACAGAGTGATGGTATCAATCAGGGGGAAGATTTTTCCGAATTGGCTGAATAAACAAAAGCCAAAAGTTCAGCCACGGCCACATACAACTCCGAAGGAATTTCCTGGTCAATATCAATAGCGGAAAGCACTTCCACAAGATCTGGATCGTCTTTTATGGGGATCCCGTGTTCTTTTGCAAGCTCAATGATACTTTCTGCAACCCTGCCCTTTCCTTTGGCCGTTACCTTGGGGGCGTCGTCTTTGAGTGTATCATATCGCAGTGCGACAGCTCTTTTAATGTTTTTTTGATTTGATGCCATAACTATTAAATTACCAGATCCAAAGCCCGGCTGTCATCCGACCCGCTTCCTGACATTGCTTTTGCAAGTCCCCCTAAAGAAAATGAACTGGCCGGTGCCACCTGACACCCAATATGTCCGGCGTTAAACCCGATGGATCCAAGGCGTGATTTTAATTCAGGCATCAGGGTACGCATGTAATCACAAATCGACTGATTTTCCAGAAGAAATCCGCCTGTGATATTTTTTTTATAAAATGCAAAATCAGCCCTTATTTTTCCCAATGCCGTCATATTCATCAGGAATGCAACGTCTATGACCCGGTCTTTTTTTTGATTGCCCTTACCGGAACGATCTCCGGTATTGATAAACAATTGACCGAATTCTAAAAAACCAGGCGCCAGGATGGGAAACGGCAATAGAAACCGATTCCCGTCAAAGGATTGGGTGTTGATTTGCTGAAAGCTTTCAATGGCGGCAGATGCGCTTTTCAGCAAGTTCGCTCCGTCACTGCCACTATCCCTGGACAGTAGGTTAAGCACGGCAGCTTTTAAATCCGTTTTTAATACGTGTGCAGGCGTGTCGGATAAACGGTTTCCATCCATAGGAAGGCCCTTTGATACTGCCATTGCAGCCATTTTCTTTTCTAAGGTCAATCCCAAGTTCTCGATCAGCCGAACAAGGAGCCCCTCATCCCGCTTTCCAGATTTTAATGCCAGGTTTTCCAAAATCGTTTTAACACCTGGATCATTGATTGCTGCCACGCTTTCCAGATGAAACGTCGCCTTTGAAAACAATGCGGCCAGGGATTTCAGGTCACCTTGCTGTCCGGGCATGACAGTTAAACTAGACTGGGCCGCAGGTTTGAATACCGGCGGTTCTCCCTGGCGAATCAGCTCCAGAATCAAATTATCCCCTTTGGCCATGGGATATGACGCCTTAACGATCACATTCTGGCCCGCCACCCGTAAATGGGCCCGCCCGTCCGGGAGCAAATCCAGCACCTTTGCCCGAATTAAATCACCAACCTTGACGCCAGTGAGTTTAACGGCAGACCCGTCTTTTTGACGAAGGGGGATGTCAGCAGATAAAATTTCAGTGCCTACCTGCATCAGGCATTCTCCATTGCCACAAACTTTTCTTTAAGTTCGATCACAAGCCGAACCTCACCTTTAGGAATGGAAAGCTGTTCTGCAATGGTATCAATATCCACCTGTTGGTAGTATAATTCTATGATACGATTCTGCTGGTCTAATACAGTGGGGGTAGCAGGGCGTTGAATACTGGGTTGGGCGCCGTGTGGCAAAGGCGGTGCAGCTGGCTGCACCATCCGGTGTGCTTCCATTTTTTTTTCAAGAACATCTGCCCGGGAAAGCAGCAGATTCAGGCTGATAATTTTTGAATCCAGGGCATCGTTTAAGGTTTTGGTAATTTTCTTTTTTTCGCGAATCAGCACATCAAACGTTTCGGCCGTATCCTTAGCATCCTGAATCAAAGGCATCAAGCGCTGCCGTACTTGCGCGGCGGATTCTGATGCCGCTTTCCCAGCGGCTGATACAGCGGCATTTTCAATGGCACCAACCGCATTGTCATCCTGAGTTGCCTGGTAACCAAGGATACGTTTGACCCGCCGGACGAACAGGAACAATAATAAAATAACAAAAAAATCAATGATAAACAGAACTGCAACAAGGAATTCCAATGATATGAATTGCGTCATGCTTTTATATCCACCAGACGCCCTCTGGCATTCGGCGTCACCGCCAACGGCTCATCATGGCGTGCCGTATCGTCTTTCTGGGTTTCAGCCTTTGACGAAATTGTGTGCGGCCGCTGTTTTCTCTGATTTTGCCGTTTCATTCGCTCCGCGTCTTCGCTACGCTGGATCGTGGTATTTTTCACCACCTGCTGGGCTTGCTGGATGGTGGCGGCCTGGTCCGGGGCTGGTTTTTGCGCATGGGCCTGGTGACTGAATTCCTGGGCTAGGCTGGACTGCTGAAGTACCTGGTTATGTCCGGGAACCGTGGTCATGCTTCCCCCTTATCAACTGGTTTTAAAGCGCTTAAAGCTGACCTTCTGGATATAATGGGGCGGTAATACTTTTTTTAATGAGGTCTCAATCCCCCATATCAAGTCGGCTTCGGTGACCTCGCTACCGTTTTCAGATCCGATTCGGGTCTGAATGGAATCATATATCAAATCTCGATAAAATGGACTGTTATTATTCATTTCATGATATGCCCTTTGATCGGAATAATCAATAGAGATATCTGCATGCACATAGGTCATTTTCTCTATTTTATCCGATGCGAGAATCACGAAATCTGGAAACACAAGGGTACCGGACTGCTTGATAAATGGTGCAGAAGGCGCGTCAACCATATCAACCGATTCGACAGGAATGTCCAATCCTGCATCTTCATCGGTCAATGCCGCCACTTTCGTTTGTGGTGGGGGGGTCTCCGCTGTTGAAAAAAACGTAAAATACACAACGGGGATTGAAATACCAAGGACCACCACTGTCGATAAGGCTGCAAGCACTAATTTCGATTTTAACATACCCAGTTTCTTTTTAAACCTTTTGGTTTCCTGGGCATTGTCCTCATCCGCCGCCTTTCCGTCGTGAACCCCCGCCTCAAGCACCACCTGTTCAGACTCGGATGCCGCTTCATTGATATCAGATTCAATTAATTCATCCAAATTCCCAATATCCAAATCCTCATCAAGCGTATCTCCTAGGACATCTTCATCCTCCTGATCTGCAGCCATCAGCAGCGTATCAATGTCATCCTGGGAGATGAGGATATCCTCATCCATCGCCTCAGTATCATCATCGGACACCTCAAGCAGGTTATCAATATCCTCCTGGCTGACAACATCATCGTCACCATCCGTCCCATCGCCGGCATCATCCGTGTTATCGGTATTTAACTCATCCTTAACGCCATCAAGAGAAACGGTATCAATCGTCTCCCCTTGGGCTGTTAATTCTGGATCATCGTCCTGAGTCTTTGGTTTAGACGCCTCTGTTTCAGCATTTTGAATGAGGGTGTCCATTGCGTCCTGCGTCATCAAGCAAAGGGAAAGATCAGCGGCCTCCGATTCATCAATTGTGTCATCCAGGGGATTGGGTTCTGATGACATGACGCCATCCCCCTCTTTGGGAGGGACATCACCAGCTACATCGATCTGTTCATCTGCGCCATCGGTTCCTCCCCCCTCATCTTCTTCATTTTTTTGGGGAGCATCATTATCTTTAGAAATCTTTTGCCGTTCATCATCTAAAAGCCGCTGAATATCATCCATGGAGATCAATTCATCGTCGTCACCCAATTCCCCGCTATCATCTTCGACAGAGTTTTGGATATCAGCATCCCCGGCAGATGTCATTAACTGATCAATATCTTCTTGGGAAATCAATTCCATGTCGTCATCGGCAGCAGAATCAATATCCGTGGCACCACCAAGAAGGCTATCGATATCTTCCTGAGACAGCAAGCCACCGTCATCATCTTCATCCTCGCTGTTCAAAAGCGTGTCAATGTCATCCTGGGACAATTCACCCAGATCATCGTCTTCGGACTCTGCTTCAGTGACTTCACTGATAAGAGCCTCTGCTTCTTCAATGGAAGAGGCATCCAATAATTTATCAATATCCTCCTGGGAAATTAAACTGTCTTCTTCTACATTGGAATCGGACATGATACCCCCTTTTTAATATAAAAAATCGATGCAACCCCATTGGGTCCTTCCAGTGTTTGTTGTGAGCAAGCCTGTGCGAAAGACCAGACCAACCTATTATTGGTATTGCATGTATGTATCTAGCCTGGACTTGAGCTTCAATAAAACAGCGGAATGAATCTGACAGATGCGAGACTCAGTTAATGATAAAACGTCCCCAATCTCCTTGAGTGTCAATTCATCGTAATAATACAGTGAAACCACGAGCTGTTCTTTTTTGTTCAGGGTCTTAATTGTGTCTGCCAGCACCTGTTTCATCTCAGCCTTGTCAAATGCATCGGCAGGCGTTTCATCACTCCTTATACCCGCCTCGTAACGGGTTTGTGACGATGTATCGTTATTTTTTGTTCGAATAAACTCATCCAGGCTCAATGCGGCGGCCCCATGGATGTCGGTGAGCATTTTGTGATAAGTGGCCAGATCAACCCCAAGAGCGCTACAGATTTCATCATCGTCTGCCGGCGCCCCTTTTTCATCTTCAATCTGTTTCACCGCGTCATTGATGTCCTGAATTTTTTTTCGCATGGTTCTTGAATAGCTGTCCATGCTCCTCAGTTCATCCAGAATGGCGCCCTTTATTCGATATTGGGCATATGTTTTCAGACTGGCATGCTTTTCTGGATCAAATTTATCCACTGCATCAATAAGCCCCAGGGACCCGGCAGACATCAATTCGTCAAAAATCACACTGGAAGGCAGACGCATGGCAAACCGCGACGCAATGAGTCGAACCAGGTAAGCATACTCAACAATGCTTTCCTGCCGCCAGACGGAACGCGACTTCCCCTTTAAATGTTTAGATTTTACCATGCTTTCAACCGTCCTCTATGCCTATAGTCAAAACAAATGCGACCATAAAAACACAGACGTTTATTTTTATCATAGGCCTTATTCAATGGATTCAAATACCCGATTCATAAAAAAGGTTAAATTCCCCTGGGATCGCTGAACGTTCCTAACATCGGCCAGTCGCTTGGCAATGTTTATCATGGCGTTTCCGGCCAGCGAATGACGATTGCCGTCCAATAGGATGCGTCGGTTCAACACGGCTTTTTGCAATGCGTCATCAAACGGAATACAACCGATGTATTCAAGGACCACGTTTTTTAAAAATCTATCCATTGCAGTACTCAGGGAATGATACACTCGTTTACCATCTGCTTCCGCCTGGACCATATTCACCACAAGCTTGAAATGATGGACCCCATGTTCCTGGGACATCACCTTTACCAGAGCGTAGGCATCAGTGATGGATGTGGGTTCAGTGGTGGCCACCACCAGACATTGGTCTGCTGCGGCATTGAAGTACAACACATTTGACGAAATGCCGGCCCCTGTATCTAAAAGTATAACATCTGCCTGATCTGCCAATGTCTCAAATTCCGATAAGAGCGTCAATTTTTCACCATGGCTCAAACGGGTTAAATCTGCAAACCCCGACCCCCCCGGTATAATCCCAATACCGTGTTCGGTTTTAACCATGACCTCATTCAATGTTTTTTCGCCAGAGACCACATGACGGATATTATATTCAGGTCTGAGATTAAATACGATGTCGATATTGGCCAGTCCAACGTCGGCATCAATGATCACCACACGCTGTCCCATCCGGGACAAGGCCACCGCCAGATTTCCGGCAAGATTGGTTTTGCCCACCCCGCCTTTACCACTGGTAATCGCAAGTACGTTTGGATAATGGGTACCACCGGCAGTTGTAATTGCTTTTATTTTATTCATTGTATTGCTGTGCGCCATCTGCCGCAGTCCTTTTGCCTGATCCACCTAATCTCCTTTTGGGGCATTCCCCAGAATAATTTTCAACAGCCCCGGGCTGTCGGGAATAATTAAATCTTCTGGCACTTTCTGTCCGTTGGTGACCAACGATACCGGGATGTTGAAATTACTGACCTGATCTAAAATTTTGCCGCACCGTTTAGTTTCATCTATTTTCGTAAATACATAGGAATCTGGACTAAAAATGGAAAATGCAGATGCAGCTTCCTTCATATTAATCAATTCAGCGGTGACACTCAAGGTTAAATGCACTGAAATATTAAAATCATTTTTAATCAACCCTAAAATTTCGTCCAATTTTTCCTTATCAAAATGGCTATGGCCAGCAGTATCTATGAGTACCATATCCATTGATCGCATCCGAGCCAGGGCGCAGGAAAGGTCCTGTCTGCTAAAAGCTGGTACGCAAAGAATTCCCATAATCCCGGCATAGGCTTTGAGCTGCTCAAATGCGCCTATCCTATAATTGTCGATGGAAATCAAACCCACTTTCATCTTTCGATTGAACGTTAACAGGGCGGCCAATTTGGCGATGGTCGTGGTTTTCCCGACACCGGTGGGACCGACAAAGCCAGCCACATGGGGCACACCAGAATCGTTATTCCGGTTAAAAAAATCTTTGAACTTTAACCGTGAAAGGCAACTTTGCATTACTTTCCTTTTCACGGCCTTAACCTGTTCGGCCGGTGTCATGGACGGCGAAATCGCTTCCAACGCCTCCTGGATCAACGATGACGCCAACCGGTCACTGACCCCACAGCGCAACAGGGAGGCCAGAACCCCCACCGAGTCAAAATGACGGCATAACACCGATGACATGCCGCTTGAAAACCCAGCAACGGCGATCATATCGCGGATTTCCGAAATATCTGCCCGCAATCCCTCGAAGTCTGATGTGTTTGACCCTGTCTTGGCAGATTCCGTAACCACATTGAGTCCGGCCTCTACCTCAAACATCTCCTTTCCATAAGGATCCCTGGGTGACTTAGGAAGTTTTCGGGTAGATAAAATCATGGCATCAGGCCCCATTTCCTCTTTAATCGTAGCAAGGGCGTCTTGAATATTTGGGGCCCGGAAAATTTTTTTATTCATTGCTGAGACTTACCTTTCCAACGGCCTGTAAATTAATATCATCGACAATCTCCGCGTGGGACACCACAAATACGGTGGGCAGTGAGGATTCTATAAGTTTTCTCACGTGCCGCCTGAGATTGGGAGAGGTCATCAATATGGGCTGAACCCCCATGGGCATCAACTGCTCCACCTGTTTGGAGACGGCGGATACCAACTCACCCATCAAGACAGGATCCAATGCGAGGTATACGCCATGCTCTGTACGTTTAACATTTTTACTGAGGATCTCCTCAAGGGGGGGATCCAGGGTGATCACCTGAAGCACCTTTCCATCCTGGAGATATGGGGCCAGCATGCCCTTGGCAATCCGCTGGCGGACATATTCTGTCAAAAGATCCGGATCTTTTCCCACCGGGGCGAAATCGGCCAGGGTTTCGACAATCGTCAACAGATCCCTGATGGAAATCCGCTCCCTGAGAAGATTTTGGAGTACCTTCTGGACAATACCGATACTCAATAGATTGGGCACCAGTTCCTCCACGGCCTTGGGACTTGTTTTGGCCAGATTATCGAGAAGGTGCTGAACATCCTGGCGTCCCAAAAGTTCATGGGCATTGCTGCGAAGAATTTCGGTAAGATGTGTCGCAATAACCGTAGAATTATCCACCACAGTGTACCCTGCAAATTTGGCCTCATCTTCACGTTCCGGTGGTATCCAGTAAGCTGGCAGATTAAATGCAGGCTCAACCGTTTCAATGCCTTCAATGGCCTTGGCCTCCCCGCCAGGGTCCATTGCCAGGCAATGATTAACCATCAATTCCGCGCCAGCGGCCTCCACCCCTTTAATCATCAAGCGATATTGAGACGGGTTCAAGTTCAGATTATCGCGAATATGAATGGGGGGAATCACAACCCCCAGTTCAGTGGCAAATTGACGGCGAATGGCGCGAATCCGGCCCAGCACTGTTCCGTCCTGCTGCTTGTCCACAAGAGGAATTAACCCGTATCCCACTTCCAGTTCAATGGTATCAAGGGTCAGCAGATGTTCCACCTCTTCAGGACCGGAGGGCGCGGCTTGCTCAACCTCTTGGTCAATCTCCTCTTCTTCATGCTCTTCTTCCCTTAAAAAATACCAGGCCACGGTCCCCAGGGTCACTCCCAAGGTCATAAACGGGATGGTGGGAAGTCCTGGAATCAAGCCAAGACAAAATACAATCACGGCCCCGACCATGATGGGCATCGCGCTGGAAAACAATTGTTTGGTAAACTCCTTACCCATTTTATTTTCTGCGCCTGACCGGGAGACCAAAAGGCCTGTAGCTGCGGAAATCAACAATGCCGGAATCTGAGACACCAATCCGTCGCCCACGGTGAGCAGGGTATAATTGGTCAAGGCATCTCCCAATTCCATACCCTGCTGCGCCACACCGATGATAAACCCGCCCACGATATTAATAATGGTGATGATGATACCCGCCACCGCATCCCCCCGGACAAATTTGGATGCGCCATCCATGGCCCCATGAAATTCCGATTCCCGGGCAATGGCCTGACGGCGTTCATTGGCTTCAATTTCATCGATCAATCCGGCATTGAGATCCGCATCAATGGCCATCTGTTTACCGGGCATGGCATCCAGGGTAAACCGAGCAGCCACCTCTGCAATCCGGCCTGCACCTTTGGTAATGACCATGAAATTGATCAATACCAGAATGATAAAAATAACCAATCCCACCACATAATTGCCGCCCACCACAAAATTGCCAAAGGACATGATGATGGCCCCCGCAGCCATGGGGCCTTCACTGCCGTGGAGCAGGATCAGGCGGGTGGACGCCACGTTTAATGAGAGCCTGAACAATGTCGTGACCAAGAGCAGCGAGGGAAAAATGGCGAATTCAATGGGCTTGGTGGTATACATTGTCGCAATCAAAATGACAATACCAAGGGAAATGTTCAATGCCAGGAAAAAGTCCAGAATCATGGGATGAAGCGGCAGAATCATGGCCATGAGAATTCCAATAAAGGACACAATCATTGCAATGTCTGAAGATTCTTTTTTCAATCCGGCCATGAAACCGGCGACTTCACTTGCCATTTCTCCTCCATCCAGCATAGACATTTTGACGAATACGTCAAAATCTTGTCATTGGTTTAGTGGTTCTTTCTGAGCCCGTGAACGTATTTCAAAAGCGTTGCTGCGATTTGAGTGTATGCCATGAAAACAACGCCACAGATATATACATAATTTATACAAAATGATATACAATTTTTGGGCCAGAGTAGGATTTTCGACCTGTGGGCTGTTATTTCCCCTGACCATTTCACGATTTTTCACATTTAATTCGCCGTCGTCATCGCCTAGTAGACCCCATTTGCAACTTGTCAATTGGTATGAGATTTTATTCTGATCCCTTACCAAAGGGTACTTTTAGTAAGCGTAAAGACCGAAGACCGACGCTGTGTCCCACATATCGGTGCGATTAAATCAGGCGGTAATTACGCATCGGCATTAAGTTTGGTCATGAGTGCCGCTGAAAAATATCAAGCCCAACAAATCATTTTTGCCCCAGACGGCGATGTGCAAGAAACAGCGGCTGCCAAATGTTTATTAATTAATAACTCAACTTTCGGGTTTAAGAATGTCCAACTAAGTTATGATGTACTACCGAACCGAATTGCTGGAAAGCTTTTTCCACATCAGCATTGAAAAATGCTGTTGTCGTCTTCTCACAATACTTGCCAAATTTTTTTTTACGCATCGCAAGCGTTCGTCATTATTCTATAAGTGCTTGAGCGAAAGATATATCAGCAACTTCTTCGCAGTAGGCATAGAATAACTCTCCAAAAGTTCTATTATCTGTTTGTCCTTGATCTTGATAGGACAAAAACATATATCGCATGAAAACAATAGTGGTATGGGCCACCAGGGCATCATAATCTCGGCATTGCACCTCTTTTGCCAACTCCAGATACTGTTTTTTTGCCATATTGAAAAAGACTTCATTATCACAGCACTTACCGTAAATCCGGACGATGTCTTCATTTGATAACTCAAGATCCATGGATAACAGCACTAACCAGTCCTGTTTGCCCCGATCTCTCACAAAAACAAGCTTAGCTGCCAATCCTCCCTTTAACCTGACATTACTACTTGCTTAGGATTTGAGCCCGGCCACGACGCTTTTTAAGCTTCTGATAGATTGTTTTTACATCCAGCCAATGGTCCTTGAATTCATAATGAATTTTTGACGTTTTTTAATCATGCTTAGGACATGAATATGTTTACTCAATGCTGTAACCGTCGTGCGCATCATAAACCAGCTATCCATCAACAGATAGTTTGCGCGAAAGCCTGCACCCAGAATTCTTTTGATCATGGATTCCAAATTCTCGGACGCTTTCACTGTGGCCTCTTGCCTTCGTTTCTATGTGCTGCATCTTTTATCCATTCGTTTTTGATTCTCACAAAAACGATTGTCAGCATTTGATGACGACAAAAGAGCAAAATCTAACGGTAGGCAACTGGCCTCATCTGACCAGCAGACAGTAAGCATTCTGAATCCTTTAATAAATTTTCCGGAACTATGATCCCATACCCTTGAGTGCAACTCGACTTTTTTTGATCGGGTGTGATCATAAGGGCTATCATCAGCAATCAGAACTGTTTCGCGTTTTTCATCGGTCAGTCGATCAAAGAAATTATGCAGTCTGATACCAATAGACAAAATCAGGCGGCGCCAGTTGGAGCGTGTCCCCTTGAGAACTTCATATACAGCGTCTTTGCCAAATGACAAGTCGGTATTGATTACAATGCCCCTAAAAAAATTTTTTTTTGAAGAAATGGCAGTGTAAATATGGCCATAATTAATAGGCGGACACTATGCCCATAACGTTTTCGAATACCACATCGGTGTAGAGATGTAGCAATAGAAAATTCGCTCAAAAAGTCATCAATTTTGCCCATAATTTGAATGTCCGATTGGGTTTTTGTATCAAGAATGGTATGTATTATGTCTGCCATTACTGTTTGATATTATTGTTTTTTAGCGAGCTCAGTATATATCATACAGAGGGACTTTATAAGTTTTTATATTATAAATTCAAATAGTTATTTCGTTTTTGGATGTTTTCCAACGAACCCCGAAAATTGAGATAACCATTTAATATATATGAAGAAAATGATTAATAACATATACGAAACTAATAAAATGAAAGTTGAGGTAGATGTAGATGAAGGGGTTGTTTATAAAACCTTCAAGAAGAAAAATCAAGCTTCTAGTTACACTATGTATCACAGAGAAAAGAAAGCACTTATACTTTTGTCAGATAGTACATATTTCCCCAACCTATTAGATTTTGATGATAATAAGCAAACGATAAAGATGAGTCAATTAGTAGGTAGTCATATAGAAACATTTTCTATTCATCAAATAAAAATATTAAGAGATATGGTGGAAAAGATGTTACAAGCAGGTGTAGCACGTCATGCTTTACCTATAAGAGATTTTGTTGCTCCACCTCATGATAAATATAGTCTTGGTATGGTTGATTTTGAACGTGTTACTTTTCGTATTTTTGCTTTAAGTCCATTTTGGTTAATTGCAAAAAAAGTAACATATTATCATCTTTACAGACTAATTTACCAATACCACCCACACTTACTAAGTAAAACAGAAAAAGATTTTTATTTAATATTTGAAAATATAAGAAGTGTGTTACAAAAATTAAAGCCTTTAAGAAAAAAGTTAAAATCAATCTTTAAATAATTTGGTTTCAAAGGATTCATGGTATCTAATCATCTATAGCACGTACATATGATTTGTATGCTTAAAAACCACCCCAAATGGTTTTATGTGAGGGCATTCAAAATACTGTGTCAGTTAACAAAAAGCTGATATAGTATTTAGTCGACGCTGAAAAA
>PDWJ01003603.1_pt1 | contig 14583 bp, 14 predicted proteins | sample 1430881 | NCBI WGS metagenome assembly PDWJ01 (sample SAMN01162460, study PRJNA174530) | Oral metagenome, whole genome shotgun sequencing project. | biome: Marine environment; feature: Marine mammal; material: Swab sample of the gingival sulcus; isolation source: swab sample of gingival sulcus... | reverse complement strand
TAATTTGCTTATTTAATTTATCTTGCTCTTTTAAATAATTAGCTAATTCAACTAAAACTGACTGTAGTATTCCACCATCTTCACTTATTTTAATAGATTGTAAATAAAACTCTGGAAGCTCTATGATCTTTTGTTCTGAAAAACTAGTATATAAGTTTTTACCCTCATCTAAATATGCGATGATTGAGATAAAAAAAGGGTTTAATTGTTTATGATGTGTATATCGCTGACTTAATAATTTGATTGCATTTAATAAGGAGATACCTGATTTTAAATAGATACTTAAATCTCTACTAATTGTAGAAAGAACAAGTGAATTTAATTTTGTTTTTCTTTGAGAAAATATCACCTCAAATATATTGTACTTATCCTCTTTAATTGTAGTATAAATTATCTGTTTTTGTTTAAGTTGCTGTTTTGCTAACTCTAATGAGGTTGATTCTATTTTATTAGTAATTTTCTTACCATTTTTATCAAATCCACTATATTTAAAAAGCATCTTTTACCTCTTCTATCTTATCAAGAAAATAATCTTCAACTTCACCTATGGATCTTACCTTTATAGGTTTGAGATAAATATCATTAAATATATATCCATTATCACCTACAAAAGCAATAAGTTCTGTACATTTTTTCTCTTCATTACAAGAGTATTCAAAAATAATATCTTCTCTTTCTAATTTTTCTAACTCTAAAGGTTCATACTCTATTTGCTCTAATCTTTCATTATATTTATACACTATAGGCTCTTTAAAAAATAAACCAGTGATTTTATTTTCTTGTAATTCACCATCTATAAAAACAAAACAACTATAATCTTTTTTGATACATTTAATTGATATCGAACTATCGTAACCATAGCTAATCAACTCCTCTTTTAAATTCGATAAATTTAACTTATTTATATCTTTACTAGTAAGATTAAATTTATTTATAGCAAAGAGGTACAAAATTGAGATAAGAATAAGAGAGATAATTATCTCAAAAAGTGTAAATCCTTTTAGCTTACTCACTTACTATTTGTCACCACAAGTACTATAGTAAATATCATCTCCCCCACCCTCTTTTTTATTTGGACCAAAAGAGATAATATCGAATTTATCTTCATCAAAAGTGTATATATAATTATTTCCCCAACTATCTTTTGGAAGTTTTTTATCTTCAAAATAGTTTACAGGGAGTCCCTCTTCTGTAGAAGGATAAGTAGAGTTATCTATTTTATACATTTTTAAAGCTTGAGCGATACTTTTCATTTGAACACAAGTGATTTTCTTCTTAGCATCTTCACTTTTCCCTGTTAAACTAGGTAATACAAAAGCTGCCAAAAGACCTAAAATGATGATAACAACCATCAACTCCATCAATGAAAAAGCTTTTCTCTTTACTATTTTCTTATTTTTTTTATACATTATTTCCCTTGCTTAAAATTAAATTTTTATATTTTTAAGCGATTATAGCAAAAATAAGTAAAAAATAAATTATTGTTTAACAACAAGTACAACTTTGTTTATATTTACTTAATTTTCCAATCCCTGGATTAAAGGTGTTGGTTGGATCTAGTTTTTTGTAAAACTTTTGTAAAGTCATCTCTGCTTTATATTGATGTCCAACATTATGTTCAGCTGGATACTTTGCACCCCTAGAATCAAAATATTTAAGTAATTTAGCTTTCATATCAACTAAATCAACACCCTTTTTAAAAACATAATTTACATGAAATACATTACACATAAAATGCCCGTAATGTAGTTTAACATCTATATGATCTGTTATTTCCTTTGGTAATTTTTCTACCCATTCACGATCATTTCTTCTTAAAGCGACATCTAAAGGTAAAAGTCCTTCAACACTTTTTTCATGCATAACCGTATATCTTCCAGCAGCTCCACCTGCAGCAAAACGATGTAATAGTGCTTTTTCACCTTCATCTTGCGTACACTCTATATATCCCCCATCACTATCTTTTAAAGTTTCATTCCAATTTTTCTTTAAATATTCCCTTGCTTCTTGTATACCCTCATCACCCATACATAAAATAAGATGATGCTGATACTTATCTCTCATTTCTAAAATTCTTTTAGGAACTTGATTTGGAAATAATTTACTAGTATGTTGCATAAGCTTATTTGGAATATCCTTTGGTAAAAAAGAAAATTTCTTTAAAAAATTTTCAGTTTTTGACTTCCATTCATATAAAAGTGGCATTCTTTGAGTTCCTAAGTATTGAATAGCTACAAAAGTATCTTTTCCATACTTTTCTGTAACATTAAAAATCACTCTATCCATATACTCTCCCATCTCTGGAAGATTTTTAAAAGTACTTAAAATATCTACTCTTAATTGCGCTAATTTATCAGGATTATTTGTTCCTAGATAAAATACTTGTTCTTTTTTAGGTTGTTCAAAAGTATCAGTTCTCACAGCAAAAACACCTAATTTTCCCGCACAACCACTACTTTCAAAAAGTCTTCTCTCATCTGCATTAAATCTAGATGGAATATCTGAACTTACATCTCTAACTCTTTGTTCATATTCCCTATCTGAAGCCATTGCATCATAGCTAATTTTAGAGGGGTCAATATTACCTTTTTCTAAATTTGTTAATATCTCTTCAGGAGTATCTCCAATACCTTCAATTCCTAAATGATTTACTAAATGAAGTTCCCCTTTTTCATCAACTTGGGCATAAAGTGCCATTTGACTATAAGCTGGACCCCTCTTTACTAAAGCCCCACCAGAGTTATTTGCAATACCACCAATAACCGTTGCTCCCAACTGAGAAGAGCCTATCACTGAGTGGGGATTACGATCTATCTCATCTAGTTTTTGTTCAAGTGCATGTAAAGTAGTTCCAGATAAAGAGATCGCCTGTTTTCCATCATTTATTAAATGAATTTTACTAATATCAAGAGTATTTATAACAACAACATCTCTATCATAATCACTACCACTAGGAGCTGAACCTTCAGTTAATCCTGTCTTTGCTGCTTGCATAATGATAATACAATTAGATTCCACACAAGTTTGAATCAACTTCCATTGTTCTACTAAGGTACTAGGAAAAACAACAGCTAAAGCCTTTCCAATACCTGAACGAAATCCCGTTCTATAATAAGATGTTTGATTTTCTTTTGTTAAAACCTTTTTTTCACCTACAATTTTTTTAAACTTTTCTATTAATTCTTTTTGTTGTGCTGACATTGTCATAACACTATCCTTTTTGATTATTATTCTCAAATTGTATCTAAAAAGTTATAAATATAAAATATTCTATCTATAAATATCTTTTCTATGTGCTATCTTCTAAAGATATTTTTGAACTATCAGCATACTGATTAAACACTCCTCTCAGCGATTTTCTTTTTTTTTGTTTAATATCTTGAATTATCTCTTTTTCATCAAGTGGAAACATTATAAATTCAAGCTCTCCGTCAATATAACTTGTAGGTATATTAATAGTAAAATTTGTATACTGCGGTCTTATCACTTTTCTTATCATAATATTAATCCCCATTTTTTTAATGATAACAAATTTTTACTATAAAAGAGAAACTACTGTATTAGTCCAATACATAGAGGTCAAGATAGGAAAGATAGGGGTCCAAGATAGGGGTCAAAGATAGGGGTCAAAAGATAGGGGTCAAAGATAGGGGTCAAAAGATAGGGGTCAAAGATAGGGGTCAAAGATAGGGGTCAGACCCCATTTAGGGAATAAAACTTAATTATTATTTAAAATAGGAAGATAGGGGTCGAAAGGTGGAACGAGTGAATATTGTCAAAAATAATACAAAGTATTTAAATGGGAAGATTTATTTTATTTATGCTAAAATATGCCATATATGACATAAAAATATAAAAGGTTTTATTATGACTAGATTAGAATTGATAAAAAAGATAAAAACAAGAAAGAAGCAAATAAATATAACCATAGAACATCTAGCAAAATTATCAGGTGTAGGGATAAGAACTATTATGAGATTTTTCTCTGGTGATGATGTAAAACTAAGTACCGTTGAAAAATTAACTTCAGTTTTAGGTTTAGATTTTGCAGGAAATGAAATAGTAGATAGTAAAACACTAAAAGAAAAAAGAGCTAGGCAAAAAGCGAGATATATAGTTTCTCTTACTCAAGATACATCAGCTTTAGAAATGCAAGGTTTAGAAGATTCTTATATACAAAAATTAATAGAAGAGACAAAACAAGAGTTCTTAAATGGACAATATAAAAAAAATCTATGGGCTAGTTAAAAATGAAAAACACTACAACAATACAAGGTGCTACATATAATGATGATATATCAGGATTACTTCTTGATACATCTAAAAACTATACTTTACAAGATATTTATTTTTACGAGGCAAAAAATATAACAAAGGCTATATTAAAATATCTATCTGCAAAACCAAGTAAAAAATTAGCACCATTCTCTTATGAATGGTTTTTAACTTTACATAAAGAAATGTTTGGTGAGGTTTGGGATTGGGCAGGAAGACTAAGACAAGTTGAACTAAGTATTGGAGTAAAAGCTTATTTAGTACCAATGGAGTTAAAAAAACTAGTTGATGATTTAGAATTCTGGGATAAAAATAAAAGTTTTTCTACAGTTGAAATATCCGCAAGACTTCATCATAGAGCCGTACAAATTCATTCTTTTAAAAATGGTAACGGTAGATGGTCAAGAATGTTAGCAAATATCTATCTAAAACAAAATGGACTAAGCCCTACAAAATGGAATGAAGATTTACTAGCCAAAGAAAATCCAAAAAGAGATGAGTATATAGAGGCTTTAAAATTGGCTGATATGGGAGATTATTCTAGGCTTATAAAATTACAATAAAATATAATTTAATTTTGCCACCTATTTTACAAAATTTGGTCTTTTCTATTGTAGACAATATATGTCCATATAATATATTATAATTTCATCATATCTACAAAAAAAGAAAGTACTTAAAGATCTATACTAAAAAAGAATTAAAATATTTAAGTTATGATGTAGATATTTATCATAGTTTAAATTCCATATAAAGATAAATTTTTAAGTATATAGAAGATATAATTTTTTATTGGACATAATATGTCTATACTATTTGTTATTATTTTACATAAATAAAAAAGAAGGAATATAATGAGTGATTGGGAAGATTTTTGTAATAGTCAAGAAATTGAATTTAATGATCCATATGCTATAAATAAAGTACAAAATAGTCGGATAAGTATGGGAAATAATACAAAAGCCGAAGAGGACTATTTAAATGGCATTGCAAAAGGTAAAATGACAAAAAAGCATCATGGGAAAATGAAAAAAGTTGGATTCAATAATTTTAAACCATTTGGTAAAAAAATGCAAAATTATTCCAAAAAACCAATTACCTTAGTGTATGGTCCCAATAGTATAGGCAAATCAAGTTTTATACATATCAATGCTTATATTAGATACATACTAGAATCTCAAAAACTTGACTTAACTAGCACTAGTATGTTTGGCGATGAAATAAACCTTGGTGGTTTTGGGAAATTTATTCATAAAAGAGATAAAGAAAAGATATTAAAAATAAATTTTGAAATAGAAGATTGTAAAGAAGCTATTATTGAATATTTAAATATAGAAGAATATGATCCATTTATAATAGAGACATTATCTTTATACAATTTAGATGATATTGAAAATATTATTAAAAGTTCAGAAGAGCATATATTCAAAAAATTAGAAAAAATAGATATAAAAAATTTCAAAGAAATTAAAGATAGCAAATATTATAAGTCATTTGAAAAAAATACAAGCAATAAGTTAAAAACAAATTCAGAATTTATTTCAAAATTATTAGTGCCAATTTTCATTAAAAAAGCTAAAAAAGATTTTCATAAAGAAATTTTTTTAAAGCATATTTTTGATAAGTATGAGTTAAAAGGTGAAGAGTTAAAATATTTTATTAATATAGTATATAGTTATATTAGAGAAATAATAGAAGAAAATAAATATTTAAATCAGATTAAAAAAGAAAAAATTTTTCTTAATATTATTGTTGAAATATCAAATATATCTTCTAATATTTTAATAAATAAAGTATCTTATTATTTAAATAATGAACTTTACGAGGAGGTTGAAAAAGGTGATCAGGGGGAAGTGAAATTTTTAAATGATGTTCTTATGAGTCATTATATAAATCTTTCTAATGATAGAAATATATTTCACCCTTTATTTAATAATATAGGAAAACCTTTATTTGATAAAATTTACAACTATAGTGATGACTTCGATAGAGTTAAAAATATAAAAAATAAACTACATGAAGAAAAAAATAGTAGTATATTATTTTGTTCATTTCATGAAGGCTATGAACGTTTAATTGGTGCTTTCAATGACTTGATAGGCTTTAATAAAATGCAATATATTGGTCCACTTCGATTTTATCCAGAAAGAGATTTTTCTTTTAAAGATTTAGATTCTCAAGCAAATAATATAGTTGATTCTCAAACAAGTTGGTCTTACCTAAAAGATGCTGATTTAAGAAATACTATAAATAAATGGATAAAAGACACAAGTAAACTTAAAACACCTTATGAAATAAAATATAGAAAATTATATGATATGAAAATGGCTATAAAAAAACTAAAAGGTCTAAAATATACAGATATTTTAAAAAAATATCTTAATATCAAAGAAGAAGATTTACTTGAAGAAGATAAAAAAAGTAATCCTGAGGATGAATTTAATATTAACAATTTTATAAAAAAAGAAAAAGTCAATAAAGAAGATATTTTTGTCGATGTATTAAAAAAATTAATCGATATTCCAGACTCAAAAGAAGAACTAGTATTTGAAGATTTGAGAAATGGAACGCAAATAAGCAATAGAGATTTAGGATTAGGGATTAGCCAGATTTTACCTATTTTGATAGCAACAAACCATCAAAAAAATACTACTATTGCTATAGAGCAACCTGAACTTCATCTTCATCCAGCTGTACAATGTGAAATAGCAGATGAATTTATTAGAAGCTATAATGAAAATGGCAATGAATTTATACTAGAAACACATAGTGAACATTTACTTTTAAGAATTATGAAAAGACTTAGGCATACCAGTGAAGGCAGAATAAGTAAAGATAACCCACTTTACTTAACTCCTAAGGATATTTGCTTACTTTATGTAGATAGTAATTCTAAAACTACTTACATAAAAGAACTTGAGTTAGATAATGATGGTACATTGCTTGATTCTTGGCCCAATGGTTTTTTTGAGGAGGGATACAAAGAGAGGTTTGAATAATGTTAAAAGAAATATGTATAACACCACAAACTTTTAATAATCAATATATTAATGATTCAAATGGGAAAGATTTGAAGTCTTTATTGGAAAATATAAAAATAAGTGGATATATTTTAGGAATTCAAAATAGTGACTGGTATAAGGAAACCATAGAAAATATTAACAAAATAGAGTCACAAAAAATAAGAGATCATTTATTTCGTCTATTAAACACTTTAAAAGATATGGGAAAAATTTGTGGTCATCCAAAAAATAAAATAGCTACTTGTTCTGAGAAAGATTGGGTAGAAATAGCTGAAGATTTGAATAAAATAAAAAAAATCTCTTCTATAATTGCTATTAAGGCTTATTATTCAAATATTATTGAATTAAATTCATTAGAAGATATAAATATTCCTGAGACGTTTGGTTTTACGGGAAGCAAACATACAATAAAAGATAAAGATTCATTGGAAAATATTTTTTTAGATTTATTATCCTATGCAAGAAAAGTAACAATAATTGATCCTCATTTTGATATTTGTGAAGATAGATATAAAAGTACATTAAATCTTGTAGCCAAGACTTTTAGAAAAAGGAGAGGGAAAAGAGAAAAAGGTAGTATTGTAATACATTGTAAATTAAAAAATAAGCATGATGAATATCACTTAAAAAAATGGCAAAAAGAAATCGATAAAATATTTAAAGAATGTGGACATATAGTTTCTTTTAATTTATGGGAAAGTGAAAAAATAAAATTACATGAAAGATATATTATCACTAATAATTCTGGTATTGTATTGGGAGCAGGAACTGACGAAGATGATTATCAGCAATCTGAATGCTCTATAAAAGAATACGATGAAAGAGAAGAGATTTTAAAACAATATGATGAGGGTGCAGGTGTTTTCTCTCTAAAATATAAGATAAATAAATCTAAAATCCAAAAAATTTATGAAAATTGAAAAGAATCAATATGCAATCAAATCAAACGACAAGAGTATTAGACCTTTTAAAACGATTTAACAATGGTGAAAAAGTCTGTATAGATAGACTAATCGAACAAGCCAAAGCAGATGCTAATGACTTTGTTCCCAATATTTGGTTAAATAGTAACAATGAACCAGTATCTGAAAAAACTATAAGAAGAGCTTTAGATGTTATAAAACAGTATTTTCCTGATAGTTTTGAACTTGTACGAAGGTCTAAGGGTGAAAAAGCTTGTTATAAAGCTATAACAAATAAAGCTTTTGAAAACTTTATATCTCCAGAAATATTATCTTTAATGGTACAAACTTTTAATCTTGCAAATAAAAGTGATCTTTTTGATAACTTTAGCTTAGATGAAAGTGATAAAAGGATTTTAGAATCTAAGATAAAAGAAACAAATAAATTTTACGAATTTAAAAATAAACCTTTTGAAACAAAAAAAGATGATTTTGATATATTAAAAAAACTTGAGTATTCTATAAAATATCAAAAATACATAAATATAGAATATGAAGTTAGAAAAAAATTTGAAAGATATGAAGTAAAACCCTATAAAATAGTGTTTATAAATGAAAAATTTTATCTAGCTTGTGAAGTAGAACATGAAAATTTGGAGTTTTGTTTATATAGAATATCAAAAATTAGAAGTATTCAAGATACTTCTAAAACTTATCATAAAAATATAGAAATAGAAGATTTTATAAAAAATATGCAAACACCTTTTGCCACTTATAAAAAAGATTATAAAAACCATTTGATAGATATAGTTTTAGAAATTGATTCATCTAAAGCATATTTTTTTCAGGCAAAAAAACATTTAAAATCTCAAGAAATAGTAAAAGAAAAAGAAAATGGGAATTTACTAATAAAATATAAAGTTACCAAAGAACTTAAAGTTGAAGAACTCATTAAAAAATGGATACCTTATATCAAAGTCATTGAACCCTTATCTCTAAAAGAAAAAATTTATGATGAATTAATAAAATATTTAAAATAGACAATATATGTCCATATAAAACTTTATAATTCAATTAATCTAAATAACAAGGATATAATTATGGACTTTAAAGAATCTTTACAAAATATAAAAAATAAAATGGAAACTCAAAAGACTATTTCTAATGATACAAATAAAAGAAATAATATAAAAGAAGTTTTATCATCAAATATTAAAAGTAAGTTGAGTAAACCATATAATTTAAGTGAAAAAGAGGCACTTAAGCAAGGTTTTATCGAAGTTGAAGATTTTGAAGCATATAACCATAGATACTTTATAAAAGATGGTCTTATTTGGATTCATAATATAGAGGCTTTAAAATCAAAACTTAAAATTTATGATGAAGATAAACTTAGATCTATGAAATATGATGTTGATACATATTATAAACAAAATAATATACCATCTAATAGAAAAAAGAATAAAAGACCAAGATTATATGATACCAAAGATAATTTAGCCAACTGCTCATTTGATACTGCAAATATGGTTTATTTAAGTGATGGTGTTTATATTCATAGGGATGATTGCTGGTTTTAGAAAAAATTATAGGTTAAGCAGATTGTTTTAAATTAAAATTTATAGATTTAAAATCAATTATTCATGTAAGTAAAATTTACTTTTAAAGTTACTATCGATCTAACCCTCTTTCTATTAGATATAGAATGAAGGTTAGATAATTATTTAGAACTGTAATTTTTATTATTTTCAGTTATTTGATGTAGATTTTTAAATAGTCTTTATTCTTAAGACATAATCTCATCAATAGTGATATAATTTCCAACTCTACCAGTCATTTGCTCAACATCAGTATTTACTGGAAGTGTTTTTTTACCTGGTACCCATCCTGCAGGGCAAACTTCACCAGTCTTCTCTGCATGTTGCCAAGCTTTAACTTGTCTTAAGAATTCATTTACATTTCTTCCTACCATTGGAGCTTGTACTTCTTGAGCTACAACTGTTCCTTCTGGATTGATTAAAAATCTTCCTCTTAGTGCAACACCTTCTTCTTCAATCATAACACCAAATGCTCTTGAAACAACACCAGTTGGGTCAGCACCGATTGTCAATTTAAGACCTTTTAATAAAGGCTCAGTCTCTACAAATCTTTTGTGAGAGAATTTTGTATCAGTAGATACTGCTGTAATTTCAACACCAAGTTCTTGAAACTCATCATATTTTGCATTCATTGCTGCTATCTCAGTTGGACAAACAAATGTAAAGTCCGCTGGATAAAAGCAAACCACGTGCCATTTACCTTTGAAAGCTTCACTATTTACTTCTGTATAGTGTCCTGTTTTTGAATCGTATGCTTCCATTTTAAACTCTGGTGCTTTTCTTAATACTAAACTTGAACTCATTTTTTCTTCCTTTTTTTCTATATTTATATTTTTTTCATTTGTTGAAACTTCTTTAGTTTCAATTGGTTTTGAACCTGTATCGCAAGCCATTTTCTATCCTTTATTGTAAGATAAATATTATCAAACGATAATTTTTTTCCTTTTGGTTTTGAAAGTATAACACCTATAACTTTAAATTAAACTTAAATATGTTTAACTATAAAAAACTAAGTATTATTGTAAATACAAGATTTGATGAATTAACACCTAAGATGGTAAAAGAGTATTTAGGTTAGCTTGTTATTTTGGGTGCTGTTTTTGATGGTCTAGTTGGATTGGTCTCTAGTTTGATAAAATAAATTATAATTATTTTAAAGTAGTAGTTAACTAAGCTTTTAGTTATGCTATTGCCGATGGTACAAAATTTATTTAGGTAACATCTGGTGTTAAAAATGAGCATTATCAGATTCCAAATTATTTCCCATCTGTGTTTTGCGCGATAAGAAAATTATATTTCAAAACCTCTAAACAAAAGGTTTTATGAGGTGTAAAAAAAGAGATTTATGTACCTCCTTAGAAAATGAAAGCAAAAACATTTACTGGAGTAACAAATATGAAGTTAAAAAACTTTTAAATTTCTAATAAATTCATATTTTTGGATTCACACAATTATTTTTACACCACCAAATCTTACTTCAAATTTTTTAAAATGGACTTATTACTTTTTATTTTCTTCTAAAAGATGCTCATACCTTTTATCTGTTAATAGTTTCATAAATGCTACAAGGGCATCTATTTTTCTATCACTTTGTTTTTTTGCTTTTAAATCTTTTAGTGATATGGTTTCTTTTACTTCAGGTTTTGCCCAAGGTTTTCCAGTTTCTGGATTTATTGTTCTATTTTTATTATTGTACTTATCATAAAATTCAACAACAGTTCTTAAATCCTTAAATACACCATTATGCATATAAGGAGCAGTTACAGCTACATTTCTTAAAGTTGGTACTTTGTGTTTTCCTAGTTCTTTTTTATCCCTTACTGCTGGATTATTTAATAATCCTTTATCAATACCTTTCACACCATTTTTAGCTCTAAGCTCTTCATTTACAGGAGTTCCAATATTGTGATATTCATAGTTTGTAAAGGTTTCACCTTTTCTATCTTCGCCCTTTAGAACATGGCAGTTTGCACAAGAGTTATTATTATTTGAGAAGAAAATAGATCTTCCTAAATCTTCTAAAACAGTTAGCTCATATTCTCCTTTTAAAAATCTATCATATTTAGAATCAAAAGTTGCGAACTGTTTTGTCATCTCAAATTTTTCAATAGAATCAGCCATAGCAGAGTAGGCTTTTTCATTTGAATCAAAAATATTATCACCATAAATAGATTTGAAAGTTTCAATATAGTAATCATTTTCTTTTATTCTATCCACAACTGCTTTTTTATTTGGCATTCCCATTTCAATAGGATTGGTTGGAGGCCCTCCAGCTTGTCCTGCAAGTGTTTTTTCTCGTCCATCCCAAAATTGCCCACCTATATATTTTTTCTTCTTTTTGTCATAGTGAAACTCTGGACTAAACATAGCATAGGCAGCTGTTGGGGCTTGTCTATCTCCTATTGAGTGTCCATCATCACCAAGTGATGCCATACTATCAACACCATTGTCTCTATCATCTACAAAAGCAACTTCAGGATTATGACAAGTGGCACAGGCTTGGGTTCTATTTTTAGAAAGATTTTTATCAAAAAATAGGACTTCTCCTAGCTGTTCTTTCATTTTTATTTTTTGTGCAACCTCTTCTTTACTTGGTTTCCCTATACTACATGCACTAAATAATAAAGCACTAGCCGTTATTGCACTTAATAATTTGAAGTTTTTCATTTTTTTTTCCTTGCTATATTTATAAAAGGAAAAAATAAAAGTTTATATATTGAAGTATAATCTCCCATTTGTTCCTTTTTTATTCCAAATTTTAAAACTTTTATTTCACTGGATAGTTTTAAAGTTCCAAAAATCCTATCCCATAATGCTAAATAGCCTCCATAATTTTTATTAAAATATTTTTTACTATGGTGTATTTGATGTTGTTTAGGTGAGATTATCCATTTTTCAACTAATTCAAAATATGCAAAAGGAATATGAGAATGTCTTAAATTCGCTCCTAAACTTGAAAAAATAACAATAAACACATTTGCTCCTAAAACTTCTAATACTCCAATTCTTGAACCAAAAAAATATATAAAAATACCCGTTACTATTCCTATACTAAAAGAATAGCGAAATCCAAATAAAATATTCTCAATAGGATGAACTCTATAAAAAGTTAAAGGATTTAAAACTTTTGCACTATGATGTACCTTATGAAACTCCCATAATAAAGGAATTGTATGTAAAAATCTATGTAACCAGTATCTTGTAAAATCACTTACTATAAAAAGAGTTATAGTATATAAAATTACAATTGTTTCATAGGAAATTGAAGTAATTTGGTTAAATCCATACTCTAAATATAAAAATTTATTTATTGAAAATGCTACTGTTTTCGCACTAATTACTATTGGAAAGATTATTATGACTTTAATAAAATAGGATAAAATAAAATAGTAATAATCTAACTTTGCACTAGGGTGTAACCAAAGTTTTTTTGATAGATTTATTTTGAAAGCTTTTTTATTAAAATATAAATAGATTATCGCAAAAGCCACAGAAGTGAATATATAAACCCAGTAAGTTCTCTTAGTTGGGTTTATTAAATATTCTAAAAATAGAAAATCATTCACTTCTTTTTACCTCTAATCCCCATCTGCATCTAGAATTTTTGCATTTATTGATAAATCTTCTACCATTTCCACAAATAGTATTACGTGAATTTTATTTAATTCTTCAAAAAGTTTTTGTTGATTAAAAAAATCATCGTTTTTTATTTTATTCACAAGTTCAATACTTTTATCAATTGATTTTCTAAGTTCTTTAAGTCCACTTGCATCAAGTTTTTCCAAATAGTCTCCAAAGTCATTAAAAGATGGATTATTTAAAACATTTTTATAGGTATTTAGTATGGCTTTGATAGCATTCGCAGAGTTTTTACTTAGGTAATATTCTGCTCTTTTATTATCAGCTTTCCCTTTATATTTTTTTGAAATACCTACAACATCACCAACTCTCCACTCTTTTAGTTTATAAGAACTTTGAATAAGTGCATTAATAACAAGAGCATTTGATTTTTTCAAATCATTTATAAAAATAGCTTTTTTAAGTTCATACTCTTTTTTTATATTATTAACATGCATAGCAATTCTATCTACAATTGCTAAAGCAATTTCATTTACCCTTTGTTTTTTTATATTCTTTTCTAAAAGAACATATTCTAAAGCATTTATAGATTTTAAAGAGTTTTTAAATAAAACAATTTTTATTTTATCTTTGCTTGCTATAGCTCTATCTAGCTGTTTTGTAATATCTTCATTCCCATTATGAAAAATATCAATTAATCTTGGAGTATCAATAAAATCATCATTTAAATCCCCTAAGACATATAAAGTTTCAGTACTTTTCCATGATTTTATTAATTCTTTTAAGTTTTGTTTAGTTTCAATTAAATCTTTATTTTTAATTGAACTTTTTAGACTTTTAAGAGAATTAATTGTTCTGTCTATATCTTTTACAATAACTTTTTCATAAAGATTAGTCATTACTTCTTTATTTTCAGACTTATCATCTGCAATTGCATAAACTGATAAAACTAAAAATGCCATAAATATTTTTAAAAATTTCATATTACACCTCATTTAAAAATTTAAGAAGTTTTTGTCTCTCTTCTTTTCTTAGATTCATATAGTTCTTTTTTGACATTTGTGCTTCTCCACCATGCCATAAAATAGCCTCTTGAAAATTTCTTGCTCTCCCATCATGTAAAAGTCTAGGCTTTTTACCTGTTATTTTCTCATGTAAGGCTAAGCCCCAAAGAGGAGCAGTCCTCCACTCTTTTCCTGTTGCTTT
>PDWJ01005794.1_pt1 | contig 14591 bp, 10 predicted proteins | sample 1430881 | NCBI WGS metagenome assembly PDWJ01 (sample SAMN01162460, study PRJNA174530) | Oral metagenome, whole genome shotgun sequencing project. | biome: Marine environment; feature: Marine mammal; material: Swab sample of the gingival sulcus; isolation source: swab sample of gingival sulcus... | reverse complement strand
TTATGATATTTTTATAAAAAATCAACGTATTCATAATTCTGAACTAACAACAGTCATTACGGATGTAGAATATAAGTATGAGGCAAAATTAAAAGAAGCCAAACAAAAAGAGCAAGAAGCAAAACAAAGAGAACAAGAAGCATTAAGACAAAAAGAAGAGGAACGAAAACAAAAAGAAAAAGCCAAACAAAGAGAATTAAAAGCCAAACAAAAGGAACAAGAAGCCAAACAAAAGGAACAAGAAGCTAAAGAAAAATTAGCAAAAGCAATGTTAAAATATAATGAACCCATAGCAAAAATAATAAAAGCAACAGGATTGACCGAACAAGAAATAAAAAACATGAAGACACTACCGTCCTGAAGTTTTTGTAATAAAATATAATTTGCTAATTTATAGTAACGGTTTTAATCTAATTTACAGGCTGTTAGTCTTTTATTTTTTGCTGTTTGCTTTTTGTTTTTGCAAATTTAAAATTTTTAAGTTTGATAAATTTTGTACATATGTAGTATGATAATCGCAGCTAACAGTCAACAGCCTTAAGTTGTATGTTCAAACTAAGGGTATTTTTTATAAACTTTCGGCTGCTAATGATTTTTTATGTAAATATCTAATAATTAGAGTTTTATAACAATATTTAGTTCGGTTTGTAACTTGCTGATTACCAGTGTTTTAGAACTTAGGCTTTAGTTAAACAAAGATATGAGCTTGAAAATCTTAATATTTTTTTTTTAATTCAAAAATTATAATAACTTCGCAGGCATATTATTTATTAACAAAAATTATATATCATGAGACAGAAAATTTTTACATTAGCGCTTAGTCTTCTGATTGTATTAGGTTTGAATGCCCAAAAGGCAAACAACAACTATGCAAATGGAAAAGCTAATAGCGCATTTGGTATTAACCAATTAACAAAAAAGGACACACCCGTTAAAAAATATGTTTATACGGGTGGCGACTCGCACCAAAGTAAATATGCCGAAAAGGTAGATTTATTTGTAGATGATTTTGAAGGCGGTAACTTAGATAATTTTACCGTGATAAACGGAGGCGACCCTAATGGCTTTGTTTGGGTAGCAGAGGGAGGAAATGTTGGTCCGGCTATAGCAATGCTTAAATATCATGCTGATGAAGCACACGACGACTGGCTTATTACACCGCAAATAGCTGTATCAGAAGCTACAAAACTCACATTTTATGGCAAAAACCGATCAGCTGGAACGTTTGCAGAAGATTTTGACATAGTAGTTTCCAAAACAGGAAATGAAGTAGCCGATTTTACTGAAACGATTGCCGCAGACGTTACTCCGGGTGCGGAATGGACATATTATGAATATGATTTAACAGCATTTGCCGGACAAAGCATCTACATCGGTTTGCATAATACCACACTTAACATGTGGGAATTATATCTTGACGGCTTCAAAATTTTCACCCCCGATCCTAAAGACCTTGCTGTGGAATCAATCTCTGCCGTACCTTATACTTTACCTGCATTTACAGCATTTACACCTAAGGTAATCGTTAAAAATGCAGGTTCAGCAGCACAAAACTCTTACGACGTTGTTTATACAATAACAAATACTGAAACTGACGTTGCCGTATACGACAATACAGTTAATGTTACGGACGAAATAGCAATAGGTGCAACCGCAGAAATTGCTTTCCCGAGCGTAGTCTTAGCAGTTGGAAATTACAGTATTAAGGCTAAAGTAGTTTTGACAGACGACCAAAATAACACAAACGATGAATTGACTAATGAATATACGATAACCGTTGCCGACCTCGAAGGCATGGCTTATAGTTACCTTTTATATGATGGTGACGACGAAGAACCGGGTATATTTGCATTTGACCCCGAAGCTCCGGAAACAGCTTACAGAATATCAAAAAGCGATGGAGCAACACCATCAATTTGGGCAGGCGATGTTGTTGACGGCGTATGGTATGCCGTAAACGGAGGTCCTGCTGGTACATTAGTAAAACTATACAATATAGATTTCGTAACAGGTGATATGACAGAAATTGTCGAAGTAGGGAGTAATATTCAAATTGCTTCTATGGCTTATGATTACACCACTGAAAAAATGTTTATTTGCTACGGTATGTCTAACGGAGCATCTTTAGATGTTAAACTTGGAACACTTAATCTAACTAACGGAGAAATAACAGAGGTTGGAAATATTAGTTCCGGAGATCCGGTAATATACTTATATGGCTTAGCTTGTAATTTAGACGGCAATTTATATGGAATTGCAAGTGATAAAAATGTTTATAGCATAGATAAAACAAACGCAGCAAAAACATCACTAGGTACTATGAATATAACAGAAAACCCTGTGTATATACAAACAGCTGCGTTTAATCACGCTACGGGAAAACTATACTGGTTGGGGCTCACTGAGAATACTCAACACAATTACGAAGTAAGTCTTACAGATGGTTCGCTTACAGATTTAGGTGAACGTTCATTAAATGAATATACCTCAATGGTATATAAATATTATCTTACTAAATATAACGTTTCATTTAAAGTTACAGACGGAGCAAATGATATAGAAGGAGCTGAAATTGTAATTAAAGGAAAAACTTATACTACAGATGCAAACGGAGAAGTTGTTGTACCACTTCCTGCCAGAGAATATGAGTATATAGTAAGAAAATCAGGATATACGAATGCAGAAGGAGGTTTTACGGTAGAAGATCAAGACATAACCATTGATGTAGCTATGACAGCCGGAGATGCTAAATGGCCCGTAAACTTTACTGTAAATAATGACTTAGGAGCAGCAGTAGAAGGTGCTACTATAACCATAGACGGAGAAACTCTTACCACAGATGACAAAGGTATGGCTTCAACCGAACATGTTAATGCCACAGACTTGGCATTTACTGTAGAAGCATCTTTACACGATACATACAACGGAACAGTAACTATTGCAGATGCAGCTGTTGATGTAGACCCAATAAAATTACAAAGAACAAAACATAATTTGAACTTTACAGTTAAAAAGAGCTGGGGAAGCAATGAAGTTGTTGCAAATGCAAACATAAAAGTTGTACTTGGCGACAGTACATACAATGCGGTAACAGATGCAACAGGTATGGCAACCTTTAACATTTTAGAAGGTAACGGCTATACTTATGATGTAAGTGCAGAAGGATTCGTAGTAGCAAATGGAACAGTTGATTTAACAGAAGATAAAGACATTGAAGTAATGCTTGACGAAGCCAAGTCTGATCCTTATGCTTTAATGGTTGAGGTTGATGGAACAAATGCTAATTTTAGTTGGAATAATGCAACAGGTTTCTTCGATGGTTTTGAAACCTATGATGATTTTGTATTAGAATTTTCTCCATGGACCTTGCGTGACGAAGACGGTTTAGCAACTTATAGTTTTCAAAACTTGCCATTTACTCATTCTGGAGAACCCATGGCAGGAATTATATTCAATCCTGCCGCAGTTAGCGATCAGTTAGACCCTGCTCATACAGGAGATAAATATGTAGCAACATTTAACCCGCTAGACGCTAGTGCTTGTAATGATTGGATTATAAGTCCAAAAATTTCAGTTATTGCCGGTGATAAAGTATCTTTCTTTGCCAGAGGTGGACACCCGAATTATTCGGAAGAAAAATTCCAAGTATTTATATCTGAAACTGATACTGAGATAGCTTCATTTACCAATATTTCAGATGTAGTAACATGTCCTGCCGGTAGTGTAGAATGGGTGGAATACTCTTATGACATACCTGCCACATACGCCGACAAAGAAATATATGTAGCACTACACGTAACTTCTGTTGACCAATTCTATTTCTGCTTAGATGATTTCAAAGTTGGTAATCCTTCAAAAATTGGTTCAAGAACATTACAAAGTTATACAGTACAATTAAATGGTGTTGAAAAAGCAACAGGTATTACCGAAACCAATTATCAGTTTACAGATTTAGAGGTTGGTACCTATACAGCCGGAGTAAAAGCTATTTATGAATCAGGAGAATCTTCTTTCTCAACTAAAGATTTTGAAATAGAAGCACCCGTAACAGGTGTAACACTTACTTTCAATGTAGACATGTCTGCTCCTATTGAAGCAGGAGAATTTACAGTTGGTACTGACAAAGTATATGTAAGTGGTAATTTTGGGGGTTACGACTGGCCTGAGCCGGGTTCAGAGGCAGCTCTCGAACTAACCGACAGTGATGGTGATAAAGTTTATACACTGGAAGTTACCAATGTTGAAGCAGGAAATTATGAATATAAATACTTCAAAAACGCCGGTTGGTCCGGTGGAGAATGGGACGGTGGCGACAACCGTAAAATTACAGTTGCTGACGAAGCTGTTACCGTAAATGATGTTTGGGGCGTAAGCGCAGTAAACACATTAGAAGCAGAAGTAATGATAGCTCCTAACCCAACAAACAGCTACTTCATAGTTAAAGTAAACGGACACTACACACTTGAAGTTGTAGATATAACAGGAAGAGTGATAGAAAAAACTCAAATGGATAATACTGCAACTATTGACTTAAGTGCAAGAAATGTAGGAATGTACTTTGTTCGCATAACAGGCAACGAAGGAAATGCCACATTTAAAGTAATCAAAAAATAAGTCTGTTTTTGAATTTTAAAATTAGAAAAGCAAGTCGAAAGGGATAAAAATACGATGTAAGTGTTTTATAATAAGTTATTTATAACTAATAGTTCTTTATTTTTTATTATAAATATCTTATAATCATTTCGTTAACTTGGTAGTCACACGTATTGTAATTCACTGATTGTCAGTAGTTCTATTACTATCGTGAGGGCTTCGCCGTTCGTAATTTATAATTCGTAATTTGTAATTCGTAATTCGTAATTTGTAATTCGTAATTCGTAATTGAATAAATATTCTATGGCGAAATTATAAGTTCTTCATTTCCGGCACAACATTCATAGCCCATCTGCAAAGTTATGTGGCTGATATTAAATTCATTACGTAATAAATTTTCAATTTTGCCTTTAATTTGCATCATTTCTTGCATTTTAATATTATCAGTTATATTAATATGAGCCTCAAGGTGTGTATGACTATCATCAAGGCTCCAAACGTGTATGTGGTGTATATTGCCAACTTTTTCTATTTTTTCAACAGCCGTTTTTACCATATTTATATTTACCGAAGCAGGGGTTGATTGCATCAAAATATCAACTGTTTGTTTTACTACGCCCCAAGTGTGATATATTATGTATATACTAATAAGCGCTGTAACCAAGGGGTCTATCCAAACAATATTAAATTGCCATATTGCCAGCCCGCCTAAGATAACGGCAACCGAAGACAAAGTGTCGCCCATAAGGTGCAAATATGCCGATTTGATGTTTAAATTATGGTCTTTACTTTTATTTAAAATAATAACAGAAATAAGATTAGCGAGAAGTCCGAAAATTGCGATTATAAACATTAACAAGCCTTTTATAGGTTGCGGGTTTATCCAGCGTTCATATACTTCAAAAAGTAAAAATATACAAATGGCTATAAGTACAACAGCGTTAAAAAGTGCTGCTAAAATTTCTACTCGTTTGTAGCCGAAAGTATGTTGTATATCTGCTTTTTTTTGACTTCGTTTTCCTGCTAAAAAAGCAATAAATATGGCAGAGGAATCACCTAAATTGTGCAATGCGTCCGATAGAAGCGACAAACTATTTGAAATAAGCCCACCTATAACTTGAACTATTGTTATTGAGAAATTTAATATAGTAACCCAAAGCAATTTTTTATTGCTCATGGAGGCAGTATCGTAGTGGTGGTGGTGGTGATGCCCGTGATGATTGTGTCCGTCTTTGTGATGATGGTGTTCCGTATGGCTGTGGTGATGTTTTGAGTGGTCGTGGTGAGAATGTTCGTGTGTCATCTTTTTTTTTTGCAAAATTATCTTTTTTTTTTGAGATTAATAGTTTTTTCTGCAAAATTTAATAATGATTACTTATTGTTTTAATTTATTGATAATTAGTTATTTAACCTGAAATATATATTAGACCGGCTATTTCGCACTCAAATTACTTCAAAATAAAGTACTTCGTTAGTTTACAAAACTTAACCATAGAGGTGTTATACATCATTTTGTAAATTCTTGTTTTATTGTAATTTGAATGCTCATCACGAAGTTTTAACGTATAATTTGTGTTTAAGTTATTAATGTTTGTAATGTTTTGATTATGAAGATGTTATGTTCGGTGCTATAAATAGTATATTTGTAAAGTTAGTCAGTGAGGGGGAAATATTGTTTGGGGTTTAATTTGCCCAAAAATCATAATAGTTAAACCATTGTAGGGGATATTTTTTTATCACTTTTTCGAGTTCCTTAACGTATAATTCCGATTTTTCAAAAATTTCTTTTTCTCTACTTTCTATTTTGCCTTTTCTTTTTACAAATAAAGGTTTCATAGCATGAAAAACATAATGCCTTCCTTTTTGCCTAAAGGCAGTGGAAAAAGACAAAGGTACTCCATACTGCGAAGCAAGATGAAAGGGACCTGACGGAAACTTTGCTTTCTTACCGAGAAATTCGTGTTCGACTGTAAGATTGCCGGGCAAATAACGGTCGCCGTGCATGGCTATAATGCCTTTATTTATAAGCACTTCTCTTACTTTTATAAGATGCGAGCCGTCTTGCTTTACGGGTATTATTTCTATGTCTACATTTTGCTCCATTTCTTTCATTGCTCGCTTAACTTGCTTGCGTTCAGATTGTACCATTAGTATATAAATTCGTCCGCCGTAGCGTTTCAATAATCTTCCGGCAGCTTCCCAGCTACCTATGTGGGCATTGAGCAATATACCGCCGGTTTTGTTGGTTATCATATCGCGAATTACTTTTGAATTATTATGTTCAAAAGTGTATTTATCTGCCATGCCTGAGAACAGGGCTATTTTGTCTATGATGATTTTACCAAAGGTATAATGATTTTTATAAACGTACCAAAGTGATTTAAAAAAAGGATATTTAAGTCTGTATCTGAAAAGTTGGTATTGAGCTTTAGCGCCTTTTCGCGCAAAGAGGGCAAACCAAAATGCAACAAAAGCCAAGAGAGTGAAAGCGGCATTAAGTCCTGCATGTTTGAGTAGCCACACAAAAATTTTGTGTCCGAGGTATCCGCCCCGACTTTTACCATCCCATTGTTTATCTGCCCGATTTTCGGACATTAATTTGCTTGAAGTTTTTGTTCTATGAAATCATAGAAGTCGCCAACGGTTTGTACTTTACCAAGTTCTTCGCCTGCAACTTTTATTCCGAAATACTGATCTATAATTACGATAATATCAACAAAATCTAAACTATCAATCTCTAAATCATTTCTTAAATGAGCATTAGGCGAAATATCTTCAGGTTCTATTTCTATTTCTTCAATCAGAAATTCATTTATTTTGGCTTCTATTTCTTGTCTGTCCATTCTATGGTATTTTTTGTGATTATTGTAAATTTTTTACTATTAAACTTGAATTTGTGCCACCGAAGCCGAATGAGTTTGATAAAAATATATTAATTTTTGCATTTTTTGTTTCCGGTATTACATTAATTTTTGCGGAATGTTCATCGGGGCGGTTAAAATTGATGTTGGGTGCAATGAATGATTCTTTAGCCATGAGTAAGGAATATACTATTTCCGATGCTCCTCCCATCCACATTTCGTGTCCTGTCATTGATTTAGTGGAGCTTACCGGCAGTTTATTTCCAAAAATTCGGGCTATTGCTTGCGCTTCGTTAATATCACCTACCGGAGTAGAAGTGGCATGGGCATTAAGATAGTCTATATCTTTAGCTTGCAAATTTGCCGATTTCATTGCTAATTCGAGTGATTTTGCAGGACCATCAACGTTTGGCACTGATATATGTTCGCCATTGGAAGAAAATCCATAGCCTAAAACCTCGCCAAGTATTGGTGCGCCTCGTTTTACGGCACTTTCGTATTCTTCTAAAATAACAGTTGCAGCACCGCCGCCGGGTACTAATCCGTCTCGGTCGGCATCAAACGGACGTGAAGCTTTCTGTGGTTCATCTTCGCGCATTGAAAAAGCATTTAGTGCATCGAAACTTGCCATGCTTTCCATGTTCAGTTCTTGTGCGCCGCCGCAAATTATTGCTTCTTGAAGTCCTTGCTGAATTAATAAAAAGCCTAAACCTATTGAATGTGAACCACTTGCACATGCAGCGCTTATAGAAAGATTTATGCCTTTTAGTTTGTACAGAACAGACAAATTCATGCTTACTGTGGAGTTCATTGATTGAAAAATAGAGCCTGAACCTATTAATGAACTGTCTTGGGTTTTACGCATTTTGTCTATGGCTTCTATCACAGGTATTGATGAGCTGTCGTTGCCGTATATTATTCCGACTGTGTTTTTATTCAGATAATCTTGGTCTATTTTTGCATTTTTCAGGGCTTCGGAAGTTGCCATGTAGGCATACTCTGCTTGTTGTGGCATTCCTACTCGTATTCTTCTGGGTATAACTCGTTTAAGATTAGGACGTTCAAGTTTTCCTGTTAATCCTGATTTCATTCCGAATTTTTTTCTTTCGGCATCAAAAACTATACCTGAGCGTCCTTCGTAGAGCGATTTAGTCGTTTCTTCTAAATTTTTTCCTAATACGGAGTAAATTCCTGTTCCGGTAACAACTACTCGTTTCATAATTCTATTTTTAAAAATTAAAAAATTCCACCGTTTACTGAAATAACTTCGCCGGTTATATAAGATGATTTTTCGGAAGCAAGAAATGATATAACTTCTGCGACTTCTTCCGGTGTGCCAAATCGTCTCATGGGAATGCTTTTGGCTAATTCTTTTTCGTTTAAATCTTTGGTCATTGAGGTACGAATAAATCCGGGTGCTACACTGTTCACTGTTACTTTTTTGCGGGCTGTTTCTTGTGCTAATGCTTTTGCTGCGGCTATAACGCCGGCTTTTGCTGCCGAATAATTTGTTTGTCCGGGCATACCTTTAAGTCCCGACAACGATACTACATTGATGATGCGCCCGCTTTTGTTCACAATCATATCTTGAACCAATGTTTTACATAGAGAAAAAAAACTGTTTAAGTTGGTGTCTATAACTTTTGTCCATTCATCTTTTTTCATGAAAACCAATAGATTGTCTTTTCTTATTCCGGCATTGTTTACGAGGGTATGAATGTAATTATCAGTATTTTTTTGTTGCCAATTGGTTAATTTTTCGTGAATTTCTTTCGGGTTGGAAGTATCAAACGTTATTAATTCTGCTTTTCCGTTTATTTCGTGTATTTTTTCAAGTGTTACCTGTGCTTCGGTTTTATTTTTTCCGTAATGTACCAAAACGGCAAAACCGTCCTGTGCTAATTTTACTGCTGCCGCACGTCCTATGCCGCCTGATGCTCCTGTTACTAATGCGTATTTGGTTTTTTCAGATTTCATATTTTTATTTTTTAGTTGAAAGTGGGAAGTTGGGAGTTGGAAGTTAGGAGTTTTGTTTTCCGTCTTCGGTCTTCCGTCCCTACAATCATGCTGTTGTGTATCTTTTTATAGTTATGGGAGCTTCATGTTTTATAAATCTGCGATTTTAGTTTTTAAGTAATTAATGGTCATTGACAGCTCTTCAAATTTTGGGGTGTCTTCTTTGCATCCCGGTACTATTTTACGAAGTTCGCGATATAAATTTTGTGTTTTTGAAGACATTTTTTCTTCAATTCCTAAATAATCAATTGCCTGTGCTATTGAGATTAGATGTACTGCCATAATTTGATATGTATTATCAATAACTTTTTTTGTAATTAAAGCAGCATTAGTCCCCATACTCACAATGTCTTGATTATCATTATTATTGGGTATGGAATGAATGTACATAGGATTGCTTAGCGTTTGGTTTTCGGCAGTTGTTGAAACGGCGGTAAATTGCACACCTTGCATGCCTAAGTTTAAACCGAGAGTGCCAAGATTTAAAAATGGTGGTAAAATTTGGTTTATTTTATTGTTCATCAAAAAATTTAACTGTCTTTCAACGAGCATGCTCATTTTGGTTACAGCTATTTTCATTTTGTCGGCTTCAAAAGAGATATAGTCGCCATGAAAATTTCCTCCGTGAAACACATTTTGCTTTTCAGCATCAATAATTGGATTGTCATTAACGGAGTTTATTTCATTTTCTAATACTTTTTGAGCATTTTTTAAGGTATCGTATACGGGTCCCAATATCTGCGGTACACAACGCAGCGAGTAGTATTCTTGCACTCTGTCTTTCAGCACTTTATCTGTTTTGCCTTTGTATAAATGCTCGCTTCTTTTACGTATTAACTTGCTGTCAGACAAGATATTACGCATTGCTCCGGCAATTTCGTTTTGTCCATCGTGTTGTTTTACTTGGTTGAGTTCTTTGGAGTAATGGTCGTCGTATGAATTTGTTATTTCATTTATCATTGCCGAGAATAGTACGGAAAGTTTCAGTAAGTTTTTTGCTTTTATCAGGTTAAGCATGCTTATACCTGTCATTACTGAAGTTCCGTTTATAAGCGCTAGTCCTTCGCGCATAATAATGTCTATTGGTTGTATTTTTTTGTGGCGCATAATATCGCCTGTGTAGTATTCTTTGCCTTCGTATTTTATGTATCCTTCGCCTATCAGCGTGAGTGCTATGTGTGCAAGTTGAACGAGGTCGCCGCTTGCGCCTACGCCTCCGTGTTCGTATATTCGCGGTAGTATATTTTCATTTATAAAATATTCCAATACTCTAATGACCGATTTATTTACACCGGAATATCCTAAAAGTATTGTGTTTAGGCGTGCCAACATTGCAGCTCTTGTGCAATCGTCGTCTAAGTATTTTCCTGTTCCGCAAGCATGGCTTCTTATTAGGTTTATTTGCAGTTTCCTGCTGTCTTTTTCCTCTATTCGGTATGGAGCCATTGGTCCGAAACCTGTATTTACACCGTATATTATTTTATTTTTTGAAAATTCTTTTAAAAATTCAAAACTATTGTGCACATCTGCACGAGCTTTGGGGTCTAATTCTATTCTTTCGTTGTGCAGAACTATTTTTTCAAATTCCTCAAGTGTCAGTCTTTTTTTACGAGGGTATAAGTTTATCATGGCAAAAATCTTTTCTAAAGTTGCTTTTTATAGGGTTGTTATCTTATTTTGGTAATCTCTAAAAGTTAATAAATCAAGAGTTTTGAAAATTTTAAAGTAAGTCAGAATTAGGTGTTTTTAGAGCTTATTTTTTTTGTAAGTTCAATCATTTTTATTGCGGTAATTGCGGCTTCGTCGCCTTTGTTTCCGTATTTCCCACCTGCTCGGTCTTTGGCTTGTTGCATATTGTCGGTAGTAAGCAGACCGAATATAACGGGTTTTATTGCTTCGGCATTAAGTTGGGCAATACCTTGAGTTACTCCTCCACAGACATAGTCGAAATGCGGTGTTTCGCCTTGAATAACTGAGCCTAAAATAATTACAGCATCAACCTCGGGGGTGTTTTTGTTTTTTACAAATTGCCCTGCTGCATATATGAGTTCAAATGAGCCGGGTACGTATACAGTGTGTATGTTTTTGTCTTTTGCACCGTGTTTTATGAGGGTTTTTATGGCTGCGTCTCGCAATGCGAAAGTTATTTGGTTGTTCCATTCCGAAACTATTATACCAAAGCTCATATTTTCGGCAGAAGGGACTTTATTTATATCATAATCCGAGAGGTTTGAGGTTGCCATATTTTAATTTTTATGAAGTTTATAATTAAAAAGCCGGAGTGTATCGATTTTTCTTTGAAAAAGCGAAACAACCGGCATAAAATATAATGTATCCGACTTGCTGAAATTGCCATAGAGTAGCAATTTTCATACAAATAAAATGTTAAATTTATTCAGATTTTAATTTCATTTCGGCACGCACAATATATTTATCTATTTGACGACCTTCATCGGTTTTTTTGTATTCCGCTTTAATTTTTTTGTAAATATCTAAAGCCTTATTGTATTTTCCAATTTGTTCGTAGCTGCGTGCAGCTTTCATGTAATATATTGGCGAGGTTAAAATATTTTTATCATAGGAAGCAGCTTTTTCGTAGTATTTTGCTGCATTTTCGAGTTCTCCTTTTTCGTTGTAAGAGTCGCCTATATTTCCGTATGCGAGCGGTTTTAATACAGGGTCGCTTGATTTGAAATCGGATAAATAATCTATTGCCAAATCATATTGTTGGGTTTGGTAATATGATATTCCAAGATATAATCGAGCCATATTACCGGCTTTGGTTGAGCCGTAAGAATCTACGATACTCAAAAATCCGGGGAATTGTCCGTCGCCGTTAATTGCTATTTGGAAAGAATCCGTTGCAAAATATTGCTCGGCAACATACATTTGCTCCGCTGCTTCTTTTTCCAAAGGTGCTTTGTACCAGCGATTGTATGCAATATACAAGCTGATAATAACTATTATACCTAAAAAAACAATTGAAATTTGTTTTTGGTATTTCTCAACAAATTGTTCTCCTTTTGATAGTGATGCTTCTATGGTTTCAAACCCATTAGCTTCGTTTTTACTGTTTTTAGCCATTATTCTTTATTTATCTTAATTCGGTTTTGAAAAATTGATGCAAATGTAAGTTATTTTCATAAAAAATAAGATTATTTTTTTCCTTTTTTTTAAAATTTCCTTTAATGAAGTCGTTTAATCTTTTTTAGTTCATTGCTTTTTTTGAAAATGATACTATTGTTTTTTGTAAAAAGAGTTTTATTTACAGAAAATTTAGTTTTTAACAAAGTCTTGTTTAACGAAATGGGAAAAAAAATATAATTTGGAGGCTATTATTTTTAAATTTGTGGTTTATTTTTATAATTAAATTTTAATGATACCTGTTATAGAAACTCAGAGTGTAGAGCAAATTAAGCTTTTTCAAGAAAAAAAGCTTGTTGAACTTTTAGAATATCTTAATTCTAATTCTAAATTTTATCGTAATTTGTTTAAAAATAACAATATCGATATTTCTAAAATTAAAAAATTAGAAGATTTAAGGCAAATACCGACCACTTCAAAGAATGATTTGCAAGAAAAAAACAAAGATTTTTTGTGTGTGCCTCAAAAACACCTTATAGATTATATAACTACTTCCGGAACTTTGGGCGATCCGGTAACTTTTGCGCTCACCGAAAAAGATTTACAGCGTCTTGCTTACAATGAGTGTATTTCTTTTGAATGTGCCGATGGTAATCCCAATGATATTTATCAACAGATGGTAACGATAGACAAACGCTTTATGGCAGGTTTGGCTTACTATCTGGGGGTGCGCAAATTGGGTGCGGGTATTATTAGAGTGGGTGGTGGTATTCCCGAATTGCAGTGGGATACAATAAGGCGATTAAATCCTACGGCATTTATAGTAGTGCCTTCTTTTCTTCTGAAACTTACGGAATATGCTAAGGCTAACGGGATAAATTATGAAAATACGGGTGTGAAAAAAGCTATTTGTATAGGTGAGGCAATCCGAAATGATGATTTTTCATTGAATACGCTTGGGCAGAAAATTAAAAATAATTGGCAGGGGTTGAAATTGTATTCAACTTATGCTTCAACCGAGATGTCGTCGGCATTTACAGAATGCGGGCAGGGGCGAGGCGGACACCATCATCCGGAGCTTATAATTACCGAATTTCTCGATGAAGTGGGACAGCCCGTGCCAGAGGGCGAAGCCGGCGAACTTGTGATTACTACTTTAGGGGTAGAGGGTATGCCGCTTTTGAGATTTCGCACAGGTGATATATTGCATCATCATACGAGTCCTTGTGCGTGTGGGCGAAACACTTTGCGAGTGGGTCCTGTATTGGGACGAAAAAAACAAATGATAAAATTTAAAGGAACTACAATTTATCCGCCGGCTTTGTATAATATTTTGGAAGAAATTGATTTTGTGTTGTTGTATGCCGTTAAGGTATCTACGAATGATTTGGGAACAGACCAAGTAACGGTATATGTCTATGGGCAAAGGTATCCCGAAAATGCTGAGAAAATTATAAAAGATAAATTCAGAGCTGTGTTGAGAGTAAGTCCCTCTGTTATATTCAGCAATGAAAAAGAATTGAAAAAAATGGTATTTCCCGAGAGTAGTCGTAAGGCTGTGAAGTTTTTTGATGAGAGAGGCGGGAGGTAGTTGGGAGACGGAAGACTGAGGATGGGAGACGGAAGACTGAGGATGGGAGACGGAAGAATGAATAAACATAAATTTATATTAAAGAATAAACAGCTTATTGTTTTTGTAAATACTTGATAAACAGGTAGTTATGTTATAGTTGGCGCTCTACTAACTACTTGATTATAAATAAGTTAGCTAATAAAGTAATAGCTTTGTTATTTGTAGTTTTACGGAATGTTAAAAGATTAAATTTAGATGAAAAAATATTAATCTGTAAACTTTTTTAAGATGTAGTACGGGCTTCCGTCTTCGGACTTCGGTCTCCCATCTTCTAACTAAAAAAACAACCAAATGAAATATAAGAAAAAGGGAGGTGATGCACAAAGTATGCTGTCTTTTATACGTACCCATAATTTATATAAAAGAATGCTAAATCAAAGGCTTTTAAGTGGTTATAGAGTTTT
>PDWJ01005968.1_pt1 | contig 14609 bp, 13 predicted proteins | sample 1430881 | NCBI WGS metagenome assembly PDWJ01 (sample SAMN01162460, study PRJNA174530) | Oral metagenome, whole genome shotgun sequencing project. | biome: Marine environment; feature: Marine mammal; material: Swab sample of the gingival sulcus; isolation source: swab sample of gingival sulcus... | reverse complement strand
CGATACGCCGGTGTATATTCGTGCCGATAAAGCGGTGGATTATGGTGCGGTGATGGTCATTATGGATTTATTAAAAGACAGCGGCGCCAAAGGCGTCGGCCTGATTACCGCCGCAGAGGATTAAACGGTGGCACGTCGTTTTAATAAAGAAATTTTACTGGAAAATGCCGTGGGCCTGGCCAGTGCCGGGGTGGTGGTTATTGCTATTATTGCCAGTGCCTTTTGGGTGACAAGCAATGCCATTACCGCCGGGCAAACCGCGCCGCCAACCACGGCCGAGCCCAAGGTGCAAACACTGAAAGCTACCAGCGTTGACGATGCCAGCATAGAAAAACAATATCAGCAAAAACGTGCCGAACTGGCGGCCAAAAAAGCTGCCGAGCTGGCGGAAAAACAGCGTATTGATAAAGAAAATGCGCGTTTGGCAGCGGAACAAAAACGCTTGGAAGAAAAAAAACGCCAAGCCGAACAACAAGCAGCAGCCGATGCCAAGCGACTAAAAGCCGAGCGTGAGCGCATCGACCGCGAAAAACAACAAGCCGCCAGCGAAGCTGAAAAAGCCCGCAAAGCCAAAGCACAAGCCGAAGCTGCCGAAAAAAAAGCCGCTAAGGAAAAACAACGCCTCGCCGATGAGCGTAAAAAAGCCGAGGCTGAGAAAAAACGCCAAGCCGAAGCTGAGCGTAAAAAAGCCGAAGCCAAGAAAAAACGCCAAGCTGAAGCCGAGCGCAAAAAAGCCGAAGCCAAGAAAAAACGTAAAGCTGAAGCCGAGCGCAAAAAAGCCGAAGCCGAGAAAAAACGCCAAGCCGAAGCCGAACGTAAAAAAGCCGAAGCCGAGAAAAAACGTAAAGCTGAAGCTGAGCGTAAAAAAGCCGAAGCTGAGAAAAAACGCCAAGCCGAAGCCGAGCGTAAGCGCAAAGAACAAGCCCGTTTAAAAGCCGAATTGGCTGCCAGCCTGGCCGCTGATATTGCCGCTCGCGAAGCCGAAGAAAAAGCCGCCGCTGCTGCGGCTCAGGCAGCTGCTGACCGCAAAGCCAAAGCCGATGCCATTCGCCGCTATAGCATTGCCATTAAAAATAAAGTGCAAGGCAAATGGGTGCAGCCGCCGAAATTGCCATCCGGCCTGCAGGTCAGGCTCGGCATCCGCCTGTCGGCTAACGGAAAAGTTAACGGCAGCCCGCGCGTAATACGCTCCAGCGGCTATAGTGCGTTTGATAACTCGGCGATTGAGGCGGTTAAACGTGCCTCGCCGTTGCCGCTGCCTGACAAAGCCGAATGGGCGCGTGAATTTACCAATAACGAATTAATCTTAAATTTCCCTTAACAGGAGGTCATTATGAAAAAATACCTAATCAAGCTGCTTACCGCGTGTTTGCTGTTACCGTTAACAGCGGCAAGCGCCTTAGAAATCTCGGTTGGCGCGGGCAAAGTTGCTGCTAAACCGATTGCAGTGGTGCCATTTGCCGGCAATAGTGATGCCGATAAAATTGACTTTATCGTCTCATCGGATTTACGGCAAAGCGGTGTGTTTGCACCGGTTGACCCAAGCAGCTATACCGAGCGCCCGGCGAATCCAGGGCAGATTAATTATTCGCTTTTCCAAGGCTTAGCTGCGTATGTGGTTTTTGGCCAGCAGAACGGTCGTGACAGTTTACGCTTTTTCATTGCTGATAGCTTTCAACAGCAAATTATCGCTGAATACACGGTGCCTATGGCCGGCCGCACCCTGCGGCAAACGGCGCACCAAGTCAGTGATCTTATTTTAGAAAAACTTACCGGCACCCGTGGCGCCTTTGCCACCCGTTTGGTGTATGTGAACGAAACCGGCAGCGGCGAGTCACGGCGTTTTTATTTGATGTTATCAGATTCAGACGGAGCCAATCCGATTCAGCTGTTAAGCAGTCGCGCGCCGATGATGTCACCGCGTTTTTCGCCGGATGGCAAAACGATAGCCTATGTCACCTTTGAAGGCCAGCATGCACAAATCGTTACGCACGATATTTTTAGCGGGCGTCGCGCCCTGGTCTCTAAAGCACCGGGGATGAATTCCTCACCGGCGTGGTCACCTGACGGGCAAAAAATCGCCATGGTATTGTCAAAAGACGGCAATCCGGAGGTCTATTTTAAAAACCTCGCCACCGGTGCTTTGGTGCGTGTGACCAATAATCCCGGCATTGATACCGAACCGGCGTGGTCGCCGAACGGGCAGGAAATTTACTTCACCTCAGACCGTGGTGGCTCGCCGCAGTTGTATAATATTAATCTTAGCAGCGGGCGCTTAGCGCGTGTTACCAGTACCGGACGTTACAGTGCCGGGGCTGATATATCAGATGATGGTAACTATATTGCTCTGGCAAGAAACAATGGCGGTAACTTTATTATTGGCACCATTGAACGCAAAAGCGGGCGTTTTCACGGTGTCAGCCGTGGTTTTATTGACGAAACCCCGCGCTTTTCGCCAAACGGTAAAATGTTAATTTTTGCCTCGGTGGAAAATAACCACAGCGTACTAAAAGTCGTGAATGTTGATGGCAGTGGTAGCAATACCTTGTCAACTTCAGGGCAAATCCGTGACGCTGACTGGTCAACGTATATTAAATAAGTTACAATCTTTTCGTTTCTTACTGACCTAATTTCCAATTAACTTTCGGAGAATACCATGAAATATTTAGCACTTCTCGCACTGACCTTTACCCTGGTTGCTTGTCAAAGCACCAATAGCAACGAACCCGGTACCACCGGTGATGCCGAAACTGCCACCAGTAGCGGCATTAACGGTGTTTATGCCGGTGGCAGTTATGACCCGGCTACCGGTTTAAACGGCAGTTATCAACCGGGGGCGGCCGGCGGTTATAACGCGGCCAGCAACGGCGACCACTATAGCAATCCAAATTACGGTAAAAACGTGGTCGGCGGCCCGAATGCCCAAGCCAAAGACCGGGTGATTTATTTTAGCTATGATAGCTCGGCAATTGACAGTCGTGCAGAGGCAATCGTGCAGCAACATGCAGCTTACCTTAAAAAAAATCCCAACACCCGTATTTTGCTGGAAGGCCACACCGATAGTCGTGGCAGTCGCGAATACAATATTGCTTTGGGCGAGCGCCGCGCCATTTCGGTGCTAAAACTTTTTCAAGCGCTGGGTGTGCCCGTTTCGCAAATCCGTATCATTAGCTATGGTGAAGAAAACCCGGCAGTCAGCGGTTTTAGCGAAGACGCCTATCGCCGTAACCGCCGTGCGGTTATTCAGTATTAACTATGATAGGTCACCGTTAGCATTATGAATAAGTCTATTATTTTGGTTTTGTTTGCCGCTGTTATCAGTGGCTGCGTGAGTGATAGCGACTTTGTCGCCACCCAAACACAAGTACGTTCGCTGCAGCAAAAAGTGGGTAATTTAGAACGTGAGCTGATTCAGGCTAAAGAAGAATTGGCCGTGGTTAAAGGCCAGCGTGTCGTGCGCTTGCCAACCGGTTCGCCCACCACCACCGAAGCGCGGCGCAACAACCCTCCGGCGTATGCGCTGTCAGCTGAGGAAAAAGATTATAACGCTGCTGTATCACAGTATAAGTCCGGTGATGTGCAGGGTGCGGTAAGTGCGTTTTCGCAGTTTATTCAGCGTTATCCCGCTGCCAAGCAATATGAACAGGCGTTGTATTATTTGGCGCAGGCCAGCTATACCGTGCATGATTACCCGCAGGCGCGTCAGGCTTTGGAAATGCTGGTGTTTCAGCCCAAAAATGCACCCCCGCAAGCCAAAGCGGTTAATTTACTGAAAAAAGTGTATGCCGCAGAAGATAACAGTGCCGGCAGTACCCATTTAGCCAATTATTTACAGTCGTTAAACAGCACCAATACACCCGACATGCCCGGCACTGCAGAAGTTGCGCCGTCCACGGTTACGGTTGAGGAAACGCTAGAACCTATTCCGACAACAGATAGTGGCAGCATTATTGAAGCACCTGAGCAGCCATTGCGACCCCCGACGTTACAATACTAATAAGCCTTTTAATTTTTTCATGGCTTGGCTTTCAATCTGGCGGATGCGTTCGGCGGATACACCATATTCGTTGGCCAATTCGTGCAGCGTGGCTTTCTTATCTTCGTTCAGCCAGCGGCGTTTGACGATATCGCGGCTGCGTTCATCCAGCGCTGTCAAGGCGGTGTGAATCGCTGTTTGGGTGTTGTTTTCAGTTTCTTGGTTTTCGATTAATATGGCCGGGTCGTTGCTTTCTTCGTGGGTTAGCCACTGGCTGGGTGCTTGCATGGCACTGTCTTCGTCGGCATTATCCGGGCCGTCAAAACCGATATCTTGCCCGGCGAGGCGTGATTCCATTTCAAACACCTGTTTGGTGCTAACGTTTAAATCGGTGGCGATTTTTTTTGCTTCGTCTTGAGTTAGCCAGTTAAAATCCTTCTTTTTGCTGCGTAAATTAAAAAATAGCTTGCGCTGTTCTTTGGTGGTGGCGATTTTAACCATTTTCCAATTTTTGATAACAAATTCGTTAATTTCCGACTTAATCCAGTGCACGGCAAAAGAGGCCAGACGCACGTTTTTTCCGGGGTCGAAATTTTTCACGGCCTTCATTAAGCCGATATTGCCTTCTTGGATTAAATCTGCCAATGGTAAGCCGTAACCCCGATAGTTTTTGGCAATATAAACCACAAAGCGCAGGTGGTGCATGACCAAAATCCTTGCCGCATCGATATCGTGGTCGTTGTACAGTGCTTTGGCAAGGCTTCTTTCTTCCTCGCGAGTGAGGACGGGTATTCGATTGATTTTATTTAAGTAACTGCCAACATCATCGGTGGGTGTAGGCAGTTGTTTTTTCGGGCTGATTTCCTTGGTCATCGGTATTGCTCGGTGTCATGCGTAGAACTGAGAATGGGGTCAATAACGAGGGCAAAAAATGACAACAGAACGCGAATCCATGCCGTTTGACGTGGTGATTGTGGGCGCAGGCCCTGCCGGACTCGCGACCGCGATTCATTTAAAACAATTGGCCGATAAAGCCGAACAGGCACTGGAAATTTGTCTGATTGAAAAAGGTGCAGAAGTCGGTGCTCATATTTTATCCGGCGCCGTTTTTGAGCCGAAAGCACTGGACGAATTGATTCCGGATTGGCAACAGCAGGGTGCACCGGTAACGACGGCGGTCAGCAAAGATGAAATTTCACTGTTAAAATCTGCCGAAAAAGCCCAGGCCATCCCCGGCTGGGCAGTACCGAAGACCATGCATAACGAAGGTAACTATATTATTTCACTCAGTAATTTATGTAAATGGCTGGGCGAGTATGCAGAAAATTTGGGCATTAATCTTTTCCCCGGTTTCGCCGCTGCAGAAATTTTATACGATGATAACGGTGCGGTGTATGGCGTCGCTACCGGTGATATGGGAATTGACATTAACGGAGAGCAAAAAGGCGGGTTTGAGCCGGGTATTGAATTACATGCCAAATATACCGTGTTTGCCGAAGGTTGCCGTGGTCATTTGGGTAAGCAATTAATTGAAAAATTTAATTTAGACGCCGACAAAGACCCGCAACATTACGGTATCGGTATCAAAGAAGTGTGGGAAGTCCCCGCTGAGCAGCACCAGCCCGGTTTGGTCGTACATACTGCCGGTTGGCCGTTAAGCGAATCAAAATCCGCCGGTGGCGGTTTTTTGTATCATTTTGGCGATAATCTAATTTCGGTCGGGCTAATCACCGATTTATCGTATAGCAATCCGCATCTGTCGCCATTTGAAGAAATGCAGCGCTATAAAATCCACCCGCTGATTAAAAAACATTTACAAAACGGCAAACGCATTGGTTACGGTGCACGAGCAATTAACAAAGGCGGTTTACAGTCACAGCCAACTATGCACTTTCCCGGTGGATTGCTGATTGGTGATGATGCCGGCACGCTGAATTTTGCCAAAATCAAAGGCACGCACACGGCGATGAAATCGGGCATGGTGGCGGCAGAGGTGCTATTAGAGGCCATCGGCAAAGGCCGTGAACTGGATGACTTAAGCGAATACGCAACCGCTTATCAAGCCTCTTGGGCGTATCAAGAGCTCTATCAACAGCGTAATTTCGGCCCGGCACAGCATAAGTGGGGTAATTTGCTAGGTTCGGCGTATGCTTTTATCGATATTAACCTGTTTAACGGCAAATTACCGTGGACGCTGAAAGACAAAAAACCAGATTATGCCACCTTGCAAAAAGCCGGCGATGCCAAGATAATCGATTATCCAAAACCGGATGGGCAGCTAACGTTTGACCGTTTGTCATCGGTGTATTTGGCGTCTCTTTATCACGATGAAGACCAGCCCGTGCATTTGCAGTTAAGTGATTCGACGGTGCCGGTAAGTGTTAATCTGGCAGAATATAACGAACCGGCACAGCGCTATTGCCCGGCCGGTGTGTATGAGATTGTCGAGGCTGAAAGTGGTGAAAAAGCTTTGCAAATCAATGCACAAAACTGTGTGCACTGTAAAACTTGCGATATCAAGGATCCATCGCAAAATATCACCTGGGTGGTGCCGGAAGGCGGCGCCGGCCCGAATTATTCCAATATGTAAATACCCGGCCAGGCGCCAATATATATAGGAGGCGCCGCAACATGCCCATGTTGCGGGGCTTTTCTTTACTTGGCCAAATTCTGTTTAATGGCGGCAAACGTTAGCTCACCGTCGGTGTCGGCCAAAATTTGCTTGCATAGCTGTTTGCCCAGTTCAACACCAAATTGATCAAAGGCATTAATGCCCCAAATGTTGCTTTGCACCAGTACCTTGTGTTCATAAGCAGCAATTAATTGCCCAAGACTATAAGGCGTAATTTTATCCATTAACAACAAATTACCGGGGCGATTGCCGGGGAAGTGACCGTGGCCCTCATCGCGTGTATCACCACCGTTCATTAGTGACTGGCTTTGGGCCAGACAATTGGCCAGCAGCGCCGTATGGTGTTCGCGTAGACTAGACGCCAACTCTGGCAATAGATTGTCACTAGGTGTCACGGCGGCGATAAAGTCCAGCGGCACGATTTGTGTGCCTTGATGCAATAACTGGAAAAAAGCGTGCTGAGTATTCGAGCCGGCCGAACCCCACACCACCGGACAGGTGGTAAAATCTATCGGTTTGCCGCTTTCATCCACCGATTTACCCAAGCTTTCCATTTCCAGCTGCTGCAGATATTCCGGCAGTGACTTTAAGTTTTGTGCATACGGCATTACACCGCGGGTCGGATAGCCTAAGAAATTGCCGTACCACAGGTGAATAAGTCCCAGCATGACCGGCAAATTATCGGCAAAATCGGTGCGGCGAAAGTGCTCGTCCATGGCATAGGCGCCGGCAAGCAGTTCGTGAAAAGCATCCATGCCGCAGGCAATGGCAATCGGCAAACCCACGGATGACCACAGCGAATAACGCCCGCCGACCCAATCCCAAAAGGTAAAAATCTGCGAATCCGGTACACCGGTGGCCAAGGCCGCTTCGACATTGGCTGTGATAATACAGCTTTGCTGATAAAATTGTGCTGCATCAAGACCGTCTTGGGCGCAAAACCACTGTTTGAGCGTATTAAAATTTTTCGTGGTTTCAAAGGTGGTTAAGGTTTTGGAAATCAGCAAAAACAGGGTGGTTTGCGGGGTGCAATTGGCAATGGCATCAGCCACTGCCATGCCGTCAATATTGGCGACAAAGTGGACAGTGATACGTTTTTTGCGCCCCATGGTGAGGGCTTCGTAAACCACACGCGAACCCAGCTCGGAACCGCCAATGCCTACACAAATCACATCGGTAACCGGCTGCGCCAGCAAGGTGTTGTCATCAATCTTTTGCACCAAGGCGGCCATTTTATCCACTACCTTGTGTACGGCAACACTATCGTTATCCTCACGATTCAGCGGTGCACGTAGCAGCCAGTGTTTGGCGGCTCGGCGCTCACTATGATTGATGATATCCCCTGCAAACATGGCATTAATTTTACCGCGCAAGTCACTGCTGTCAGCTAAATTTAACAAGGCATCAATTACGTGTTGATTTAAAGGGTTACGCGCATAATTTAAGTATAAGCGGTCAGCTTGTATGCTGTAATCGGCCGCCCGTTCGGCCGACATGGCACTGTTAAAGTGCAGATGTTTGAATTTATTGGCGAGCTGCGTTAATTGCCGCACAATTTCTGTTTTCATAAATGACTCCGTAGAATGCACCCGCTTAACTGCAATGCAAAAGCCGGCGTGTGGTGATACTTACGCCGCTTGTATTTTGGGTTATGGATTTAGCGAACGATTTTTAGCCCGGATTTTCGCAGTTTTTCTTGCTTGTCACCACTGTCGCCGTTGTTTTCGCTATGGCTGTTGTTATTTTCGTCAACATCGGCGCTTGACTCATCCCATTCAAAAGTCATGCCTTGCCCGTTTTCACGCGCGACAATGGCAATAATGGCATCTATCGGTAAATGCACCGTAAAAACTTGGCCGCTAAAACGAGCCTGAAAGCTGATGTCGGTATTGGTCAGTTGCAAGTCTTTACAGGCCTTGGGTGAGCTGTTTAAAACCAGTGGGTTTTCATTGGCTAAATGCGCCGGTAAACGCAAATTGTTAGCCTGTGTATTGATATAAAGATAAGGCGTGCAACCATTATCCACAATCCATTCGTGTAAGGCGCGCAGCAAATAAGGTTTATTGCTTGTCATCGGCTGCTGAGTGTTTTGATGCATGGTTAAATACTTTGGTTAATATTGCGCTAAGCGTTTTTATCCGTTGTCGCGAAATTTCTTCTCACCGTCAGATAGCGCATTTTTAAAAGCTTCGCGATTAAACATCGCCAGGGCATAGTCGCGAATATTTTTAGCCGCTTGCTCTTGTAAGCTGATGCCAAAATGTTGCAGACGCCACAAAACCGGCAAAACCGCGCAATCCAGCAAGCTAAAAGTATCAGATAATAAATATTCCGACTGTTTAAACAGGGGCGATAACATGGTGACGCTTTCGCGTAATTCTTTGGCGGCAGCTTTTTTGCGGTTAGCCGATAGATTTTCTGCTTCCAAGTCTGCGATGCGGGTATACCACTCTGATTCAATACGATAAATCATCAAGCGCAATTTAGCGCGGGTCATCGGATCAATGGGCATTAATGCCGGATGAGGAAAGCGTTCGTCTAAATATTCCGAAATAACCCGTTCGTCAAACAGCACTAAATCTCTGTCTAATAGGGTAGGGATACGCCCGGTGGGGTTAAGTTGCAGTAAATCTTCGGGCAATTGATCCTCAAGCGAAACAGAAACCATGTCGGCTTCGACGACTTTTTCAGCCACAACCAAACGGATGCGGTGGCTGGCGGCGGTAATTGGGTCGGAAACAATGGTTAATCCTGCACGGCTACTGCTAAGTAAGCTCATAAAAAAACTCCAGTTATTCAATCGGTTAATCTTCTTTTGGGTCGCTGATGACAAGAAAATTCGGGTTGGTTATTATACGTTATTGACCCGGTCAATGACAAGCTTAGCATCAGGTTGGCGACAGAAAAGTCACAATTATCGAAAAATAGTGATTATTATGTAATTTTGTAATTTTGTTGAAATAAGTGTGCAGAAAGGTTATTATGCGCTTTTAAAGGAATAATATGGCTGGGTCTTCTTAGCCTTCAAAATTTTACGGTAAATAAATATCATGCAAACAAATCTAAAATTGATAGTCAAAGGGTTTCAATTATTTGAACAGCGAATTATCGAAACTACTGCTCGTCTCAGTGCTAATCGCTCTCCCAGCATTACGTTGCTTGCCAGTTCTCAGGTTCAGGAAGCCGACATTATTATCGTTGATGGCCAAGACGCTGATGCCATGCAATGGGCGGACTTTAATGCCAAAATTTTGAATAGCAAGACCGTTATTTGGGTTGATCGCATAGAACCGCTTACCAGTCTGAAGCACACGGTGTTAAACCGTCCGGTTTTATGGGTCAATTTACCGATAACCGTTACTCGTGTTTTAGAAGAACAGGCACTAAACGAAGTGTTGGCACAAAGCAATATTAAAATTTCCAATGTTGAAGTGCCGGCAGAGACACTGGCCTCCATTTTAGTCGTGGATGACAGCCAGGCGATTCGGGATTATTTAGCCAAAACACTGCGCCACAGTAATTATCATGTGGTTGTAGCCAAGTCGGGCGAAGAGGCCATCGAAGAAGCCAAAGCACAACGATTTGACTGTGTGTTAATGGATGTATTGATGCCGGGCATTGATGGTTATAAAGCTTGTCGAGAAATTCGTCGTATCAAAAGCAGAGATGGCGCGATGCCGGTTGTGATGCTGACCAGTAAAACATCGCCGTTTGATAAGATTCGCGGCAAAATGGCCGGGTGCGATGCCTATTTAACCAAACCGGTTAAAATTGAGACGCTATTGCAAACGGTAGCCTTACACGCGAAAGCGTAAAATTTTTTATAAAGAATTTACTTACTAACACACTGAGGAAAAAATGATTTCAAATATTTTAATTGTAGACGACAGCCAAGTTGAGCGCACGCGTTTAAAGAGTTTGTTAAGCAAAGAAGGCTATAGAGCATCCACTGCCGAAAACGGTGCTTTGGGTATTGAAGCCGCCAAAAAAGATTTACCGGATTTAATTTTGATGGATGTCAATATGCCGGAATTGGATGGTTTTGCGGCAACCCGTGCCTTGCGTAACGATGAGACAACCAAAGATATCCCCGTGGTACTGGTTAGCGTAAAAAATCAGAAAGCCGACAAGGCGTGGGGCAAAATGTTGGGCGCCAAAGGCTATATTACTAAGCCCTATACTGACGAAGAAATGTTAAGCGTCATTAAAAGTCTATAAATGCAAAGAGAAAAAAGCACCTCGGCCTTCGGGGTGCTTTATCTTTTTAGGGTGTTTTTATTGTTATCATTAACTGGTTTCTAAGATGAAAAGGTCAACTTATGGGTGAATCTGTCGAACATGCGGATATAGAGGCCATGCTGGATAAAGTCGCATTAGCGATGGCTGATGGTGATAATAAAGAGGCAATGCGTTTATTGCCAGAAATTATAGCATCAGGTGATGATATTCAGCGGCAAATGGCTGAGTCTTACCAAATGCAGTTAGCGGTGCTTCTTGAGATGGAGGCTGAGACCGACGAATTGGCCGAGCTTATCGATGCTAAGCAAACAGACGATGATGCACTGTCCACTGTTCAATCGTCAGCTGCTGAAGCCGAAGTTGCAGATAATGCCGCAGAGCAGATAACGACAGTGGAGTCTGAGGATATAACGGCAGACGCGTTGGCGACAGGGCAAGATGAGCTTGAGCTTGAGGCACAGCAACAAGACGATGCCGCAGTTAGTGACAAGGACGACAGTCAAACAGATGTTGACGAAGTTTCTTCAATACAAGCAGATGTTGCGGATGATGCCGGTGAAAATGCCGTCAGCAGGCCCGAAAAATCTGAGGCCAAAGCAGAAATATCGACAATAAGCAGTGTGGCGCAGCAGCTTGATGAAACCGAGCAATTACCATTAGCTGCTGAAACTATTGAAAATGAAGTGGATACACTGTTTGAGACTGCTTTACAAATGACTGATTCGGCTGTTGAAAAAGACAAATTACCGGTATCAGACGTCGATACGCAAACTATAGATACGTCAGAAAGCATTGCACAGGAAACAGAGGTGGACTTGGCGCTGGAGCAAGTAGCCATTTTGCTCAGCGATGGCGAATATGAAACGGCCAGTCTGTTACTGGGCAGTATCTTAGAAAACGGCAATGAATTACAGCGACAAATAGCGGAGACTTACGCGCAACAAATTGCCGTGTTAAGTGCACCGCTAGAGCAAGATCATGATGATAGCTTAACTGTAGCTGTAGGAGACAGCTTTGATGACGAAGAAGATGTGTCTAATCTGCAAGCGCCAACACAGGCGCTAAATGCTTTTGACTTATCCAGCGAGCATTTATTATCACAAAGCGCTGAGCGCGAGGATAAAGGTGAACGTTTTCAGCGTCAGGCATTTTTTATCGGTGATATCGGTTTAATGATAGCGTTTGCCGATGGTAGCGAGCTCACCGAGATGCCGACCTATTATCCCGTACCTAATGCCCCGGATTGGCTACTTGGGTTGACGAATTTACACGGGGTCATTATTCCTGTTTTTGACTTGGTGCGTTTTTGGGGTTTATCTGAACACACATCGGGCAAACCGATGTTGCTCGTTCTGCAACAGCAAGAAAACGCTATTGGTGTCATTATCAATGGCTTGCCCAGACGCCTGACTTGGGTGGAGTCGCAAAAAGTTGAAAAAAACACCTCTCCGCCACGCTTAAGCAAACATATTAGTGCCGCTTATTTGATTAACGAGCAGTTATGGTTTGATTTGGATAGTGTGGCTTTAACTGGAGATTTGCAGCAGGCAATCAGTCATTAGGATGCCGAAGGTGTTATTGTTAAATGGTTAAATTTTTTAGTGAATTTTTTTATAGAAATAAAAGGTAATTACGCATGAATATGTCAGTAGAAAACGAAATGCAGAATGCGCCGGGGCGCGATGATGTTCAAGAGGGAAGTCAATCTTCCTTGGGGCAGCTGGGGCAGGCGATACGCCGCTCGACGCTGTATTTTATTGTGGCGGCCATTGCGCTGGTCATTTCTTATGCGATTATTATCAACAGGGAAAATTTGCTGCAAAATATTTTCTTTCAGGTTGCGGCAGCAAACAAAGTGGAAATCGATGCCTTGCAAATGCGTGAGGCGGAAAAAGATTTTCGCCTGAGTTTTGCCAAAAAAGATTTACAAATTTTTGACGAAAAATACCAAGATGCGCTTAAGCAAATGGAAACAATGCTTAGCTCGTCGGGTGCCACGTCATCTGAGCTGGCCGTTGTAGAACAAACCAAAACAAACTTGGCAGAATATAAAAACATTATTGACCAAGCATTTGCTGTTTTTGCTCAGCGTGGTTTTAACTTTGACTCGGGCGTCAGAAAAACATTGCGTAATGCCGGTGTGGCCTTAACGGCGGCAATTGATGATGTTGGGTCGGCAGAAATTGCTTTAGCTGCCGAAAATGTACGCAGTAAGGCCAAAGATTTTGCAGTTTTGGAAAATGCTGAATCCGTATCGGGGATTAAGCAAGCAATTCAGGCCTTTCGCAAAACCGTATCGGCAAACGACGATTTAAATTTTGTTCAGGAAAAAGCGCTAACAGATGCAATTAGCGCTTATGAAAAAGGGGTAGCCGAGGTTACTCGCTTGACCTTAAGCGCCAATGAACTCTTTGCCAAAGCCAAGCCGGTATGGGATAAAACACTTGTCCCACTGCCTAGCTTGATTGATGAATTAAACCAGCGTGAAGAAGCCGCCTTTACACAGATTTTCGTTGTACTTATTATCGCCGCCGTTATTCTGTTAGCGATTTTCGTGCTGATTGTTTTCCAGCTGCGCCGCGCACAAGCCGGTGCCAACCAAACACTGCAAGAAACTCAAGATGCCCAACGTGCGGCTGAAGAAGAAAACGAGCGCTTAAATGATTCGGTCATCAGCATTCTGGAGGCAGTCAGTTCGTTATCACAAAGAGATCTGACAGCACGGGCGCCGGTTACTGAAGATATTATCGGTACCGTATCTGACTCGATTAACTTGCTGGCAGATGAAACGGCAAGCGTATTAAGCGGGGTAACCGGTATTGCCGGGCAAGTATCATCGGTATCCGATAACGTGCGCTCACAGGCAACACAAGTGTCGCAAACGGCCGCTGAAGAGCGTGAATCGGTACAGAAAATGTTTGAAACCCTGTTTGAAGCAACGCAAACAATGAACCAGGTGGCGGCCCTTGCCGAGCAGTCGAATGAATCGGCAGCACAAGCCACAGAAGCAACCGAAGGCGCTTTGATGACGGTAAATAACACCGTTGGCGGCATGGAATCAATTCGTGAAACAATTTCAGAAGCGGAAAAACGTATCAAACGCTTGGGTGAGCGTTCGCAGGAAATCTCTGGTATCGTTAACCTGATTAACACCATTTCCGAACGTACACACGTACTGGCACTGAATGCCTCGATGCAGGCGGCAGTTGCCGGGGAAGCCGGTCGGGGTTTCGCAGTGGTTGCCGAAGAGGTTCAGCAGCTGGCGGAAAGTTCGCGTAACGCAACCGAGCAAATTGCCACTCTGGTCAATAACATTCAGATTGAGACCAATGAAACCATTAATACGGTCAACCGCACCATCAGTCAGGTGGTCGAAGGTTCTGAGCAAGCCCAGCAAGCCGGGGAACAGATGCGTAAAACACAGAAAATCACCGACGAACTGGTTGCCCGTGTACAAAGTATCGCCCGTGCTTCTGAGCAGCAGAAAAATATGTCGGCACAACTATTGGAAGCGGTACAAGAAATCGGTGAATCGACAGAAAAAACGGCCGAACAGATTGCCGCGCAGAATGTCGGTACCGAGGAACTACAAACCGCTGCGAAAGCGCTGGTGGATTCGGTTAACGTATTTAAGTTACCTCAGCAAGCCTAACACGGGGGCTGTTTGTGAAATTAAGTGATTTAATCAGCGCCTTGGCGGATGAAATCAATATCATCCGCCCGGAGCTGGCTCAGCAATTACAGGAATTAAGCACGCGGAAA
>PDWJ01003599.1_pt1 | contig 14609 bp, 9 predicted proteins | sample 1430881 | NCBI WGS metagenome assembly PDWJ01 (sample SAMN01162460, study PRJNA174530) | Oral metagenome, whole genome shotgun sequencing project. | biome: Marine environment; feature: Marine mammal; material: Swab sample of the gingival sulcus; isolation source: swab sample of gingival sulcus... | reverse complement strand
AGCATGGCAATATCGCTTGGCTTAACGGTCGGACGCTTAAAATCGGGAGCTTTTTGCAGCAGATTTTTCCACGGCAGAACATTGTCTTGAAATGAAACTGCTTTAAAATTCTTGTCTTTTTTTTGTTTGATTGAAAAGAGCATATTCAGAGGAAAAGCGAGGCAATCGGCGATTGAGGTAATGAAGGCTTTTTCGAGCGGGAGCGATAAAAAAAGCGGTTCGATTTTTGACCAAAGCCTGTCCAAAACGATTAGAAACCGTGCTTTTGAATCCGTAAAATGATGAATAATTTCTTTTTCCATGTACAGCGGATTAGTCATGACAACGACTCCGCCGGCTTTGAGAATGCCCCAGTAGCTGATGATTGCCTGTGGCGTATTGGGCAACATAACGGCAACCCTGTCTCCCGGCTGCAATCCGGCTGCCTGTAAATTTGCGGCTACTTTGTCCGTGAGCAGGGTAAGTTTTTTGTAAGAAATTTTCCGGTTTTTAAAAATAATTGCGGTGTTGTTCGGGCATTTTTGGGCATTTTTATCAAGATAGGCAAAAAGCACGTCAGGTTTATAGTTGAGTTCGGGGCTGATTGTTTTTTCGTAACTTTTTAGCCAAAGACGATTAACTTCAATTTCGCTCATTTTTTTCTCAATATTTTGGGGTTGATTTTTGCAAAAAAGATTGTGGGCAAAAATAAAAAATGCTTTTCGTAAAAAACAAATTTTATATGTTTGGTTGCCTAAAAAATCAAGGGTAAGCAAATGTTTTGAAAAAATATTTTGTTTTTCCTTTAAAAATAAGGCGTTTGAGATTTTTTGCTTGTACTGAACAGAATTATTCGGTTTTTGTAAGTACAAAAACGACTTCCATATGCCAAGTTTGTACAAACATATCGAATAAAAACACTTTTTGCAGTTTCCAGCCCTGCGTTAAAAGCGGTTTCATATCTCGGCAGGTGTTGACCGCATCGCAGGAAATCCACACGATTTTTTTAAGGTTTTTTAGGCGAAAAATTTGGCGGCTGATAGTGGCTGCTCCTGTGCGTGGCGGGTCAAGAACGGCAGCTGTCGGCTGAAACTCGGATACAAAATCGTTCACAAAATCTTTATTGAGATTGGCTTGTTGAAATCGGCTATGACTTGTCAGTTCGTTTTGTTCGGCGGCGAGTTTGGCAAATTTTACGGCACTTTTATCGCCTTCCAGTCCTAAAATCTGCGAGCCTTGCCGTGCAAGTGGCAGGGAAAAATTGCCGCTTCCGCAGTAGAGGTCGATGATTTTTTCAAAACCTGTCAGTTCGTTTGCAACTGTTTGTACGAGCTTTTCGTTGAGTTTCCAATTTGCCTGAAAAAAACTGTCTGCGGTTTGCTGCCAAAAAAGTGAAAATTGCGGCAAAGAAAAATCAAGCAGTTCGTCGGGATTGTTGGTTGGTTTGTGCGAAATCGGGCTTGCTGCAAGTGTGTGGCGACCATTTGGAAGCAGGGCGGCAAGTTCTTTGAGATTGTCGGCAAGTTCGGGGGTAAGAAGTTTGCAACTTGTAACAGGAACGAGGCGGTGGGTTTTATTTGCCATAAAATGTGGCTGACCGTTCTGAATATGGACTTGGGTTCGCAGGCGATAGTTCCAAGATTGCGGAGAGCTGAATATTTTTGGGGTGAGCAAAGCGGCTTGTTCTTGTCCGAAATTTCGCCGCAAAACATCAAGAAGTATTTCTTTTTTGAGCTGAAGAGCGTAATCGGTTTTGACAAAACCGAAACGGCAGCCGCCGCATCCTTGAGCAAAATGCGGGCAAGGGTGGTCTTGTCGCCATTTGGACGTTTCCAAAATACAAGTCGGTCTGGCGAGGAGTAGTTTTTTGCTGTTTTTGACGATTTCGATTTGCACCAGTTCGTCCGGTAAAACTTCCGGTTCGATTAAAATAATGCGTCCGTTTTCGTCGCGAGCAAGTCCTTTTCCCTGCCAGACCGACCTTTCGATTCGTGCCTTCACTTGGCTTTTTATTCGAGCGGTTTTTTCTTAAGCAATAAAATATCGCCAAATCCGAGTTTTTTGAGTTTTGCCTTTGTGTCTGCAAGCTCGTTGTCCGTATTTTCAAAAGTAACAAAAAGTCTGTACCAAGTTGTTTCGTTGCTTTTGATTTTGTTAATTGAGGTCTCAAAACCTTTTGCCTGTAAACGTTTTTGCACTCCAATCGCACTTGCTCCGTCTTTGAGTGAGGCAATTTGGTAATGAAAAGAGTAGCGAATGGCTTTTTGGGGAGCTTGTTTTGTTTTTTTCTTTGTCTCTTTGACGGTTTTTGTTTCGGTTTTTGCAGGTTTATTTACTTTTTTAACCAATTTTTTTGCAGTTTTTTGAGACTGTTTTTTTGAGTCTTTTTTTTCTGCTTTTGGTTCGGTTTGAGTTTGTGTCTTTTCCGGTTTTGGAAGCGGAGTTATGTCTTTTTCTTCGCTTTTTTCTTCTTTAAGCGGGACATTTTTAAGTTGTTCGTAAAAATTTAAATCTTCGGGACGAAGCGTTTCCGTAATGCCGGGAGGCTGCGGATTTGGCATAACCTGTGCGATTTCAGGGACGAGTTCTTCGGGCTTGTAGCCTCTGCCGAGCAGCAAACCGAGAATAAATGCCCACGCCAAGGCAATAATTGTAAATAATAATAATGCCAGCAGTCCTGCTGTAGAAAAAGTAAAAGTAAATGTCCGTTTTTGTTTTGGTAATCTTTGTGCCATGAAAAAATCCTTCCTTACATTTTTTGAACGGCTTCAACGCCGAGCAGTTTTAATCCGTTTCGTAAAACTTGTGCGACTGCCTGAAATAAAAAGAGTCGGGCTTGTAGCCGAGATGTATTTTCGTCAGTCAAAATATGATGTATGTTGTAATAACGATGCAGATTTCCTGCCAAATTTTGCAGAAAATAGCTGATAAAATGCGGGCTGAGTGCGTTTACACAAGATGCAATAGTGTCCGGAAATTGTTCCAATGTTCTAAGAAGTTCTATGTCTTCTTGTGTATCAAGATTATTTTGCAATTTTAAAAAATCGTTTTCCGTAATTTTTATTTGCATTTCTTTTGCTTTTTCCAGCAAAGAACAAATTCGAGCGTGTGCATACTGTACATAATAAACAGGATTGTCCATTGATTTTTCTTTTACTGCTTCCAAATCAAAATCCAAATGGCTGTCGCTTTTGCGGGAAAGAAAAATAAATCTGCTCGCATCAACGCCGACTTCTGTATAGACATCGTGCAGGGTTTCAAATTCGCCTGCTCGCGTTGACATGGCGATTTGTTTGCCGCCCCGTAAAAGATTGACGAGTTGTACCAAAATCACATTAAGTTTGCCGCTTGCGTTCATCGCCGACATTGCCGCCTGCATACGGGGAACATAGCCGTGATGGTCGGCTCCCCAAATATCAATCAGCATATCAAAGCCCCGTTTGAGCTTGTTCGCGTGGTAGGCAATATCTGAGGCAAAATAAGTAAGAAGCCCCGTTGATTTGCGAAGGACGCGGTCTTTGTCGTCGCCGTATTCCGTTGTTTTAAACCACAACGCTCCGTCTTTTTCGTACGCAAGTCCCCGCTTTTGCAGTTCTTCAAGTGTGGCTGCGACTTCGCCGCTGTCTACGAGACTTTTTTCGGAAAACCAAGTTTTATGTTCAACCCGAAAATCCGTTAAATCCTGTTTGATGCCTGCCAAAATTTCCTGCATCGCTTTTTGACCGCAAATGGCAATGGCTTGTTGTTCGTCTTGGTCAAGAATTTCTTTTCCCTGCTCGGCGAGTACCATTTTGGCAATGTCTTGAATATAATCGCCTTTGTAGCAATCTTCGGGCAGTTCGACCTGCTTGCCGCAAAGCTGTTGGAGGCGAACCCAAGTTGCCGTTCCGAGCAGGTGCATTTGGCGACCGGCATCGTTGAGATAATATTCGGTTTCAACGCTGTAGCCGGCAAATCGCAAAATCCTTGCCAGCGAATCGCCAAGAGCCGCACCTCGTCCATGTCCGATATGAAGCGGTCCTGTCGGATTGGCGGAAACATATTCGATTTGTGTCTTTTTTCCTTGTCCGATTGTAAGGCTGCCGTAATTTTCTCCGCTTTGTAAAATAATCGGTACGATTTGTTGTAACCAGCTTTTTTGAAAGGTAAAATTTAAAAATCCCGGTCCTGCGACTTCAATTTTTTCAAGCTCGGGTGTTGCCAGTTCGGCTTGCAGTTCTTCTGCCAGCTTGCGAGGATTGGTTTTTAGCTGTCCTGCCAAAACAAGGGCGACATTTGAAGCCAAATCGCCAAAAGCCGTTTCTTTGGGCGGTTCGATGCCGATTTTATCCGTCCATTCCAATTTTTTTTGGGCAAGCACTGTATGCAGCAGATTTTTGATGTAGAGCTTGTTACGCATTGTTTTCCTTTTGGTTGTGGCTTGTAAGTTGGGCAAGGTCGCACAGACAGGAAAAATTCGGCTCGCTCTCCGTCAAAATGGATTTAACCATTTTGTTGAGAATGCTTTTGGGACCGATTTCGAGATAGTCGGTTATACCGATCTGGTGCATGCTTTGTACGCTTTGTTCCCACAAAACCGAGGAAGTCATTTGCTTGAAAAGGGCGTTTTTGATTATTTCGGGGTCTTGCTCCGCTTTGGCTGTAACATTGAGTACAACGGGAAATTTTGCCGCTTTCCAGTCAAGCTGCTGCAAAAATTTGTTAAATTCAACGGAAGCGTCTTGCATAAGCGGTGTGTGAAACGCTCCGCTTACTGCCAGCATAATGCCGCGACCGCGTAAGGCTTTTGCTTTTTGGGCTGCTACTTCCAAGGCAGACATATTGCCGCTCAAAACAAATTGGGCCGGCGTATTGTAATTGGCGATGCGGATTTCGCCATCGCATTCGGATTTGACTTCCTGTACAATCGTTTCGACCTGTTGTTTGTTGAGTTTTACCACCGCCAGCATTCCGCCGGGTGTTTTTTTGCCGATTTCATTCATCAAGCGACCTCGCAGGCTGACGGCTTGCAAAACTGCCAAATGGTCTAAAACTTCTGCGGCAAACAGGGCTGCAAATTCACCCAAACTGTGTCCTGCCGTACAAGCCGGGTGGAGATTGCGGCGACAAAAAAGCCAAAAACTCATATTGACAACGGTCAGTGCCGGTTGCAGAGCATTTGTTTTGCTCATTGCTTCGGTATCGTTTTCCCAAAAAATTTCACGTAGCGGCAGGTTTGATGTTTTTTCCGCCAATTTCCATAAGTCCATAGCATCTGACCAATGTTCCGCTAAATCTCGACCCATATTCGGTTCTTGTGAACCCTGACCGGGAAAAAGGCAGGCTGTATTATGTGGCATATTTACTCCAATGCGAAATATATTGTTAAAAAAGTAAGAGTTTTTCATTGCTTCCTCTAAATGTCAATTTTTGCTTGTAAAGAAATGTCAAAAAGAAAAAACAGATTGTTTTTGTGTTTGCAAAAAAAACGGGGCTGAAAATTGCTTTTCAACCCCGTATGTTTGTTTATTGCAACGCTTATGGGCGAAAAATATTCTCTTTTTGAGATTCTTCTTTGACAAATTTAAAAATTGCCGGACTCAAAATCAAAAGAGCAATCAGGTTCGGAAAAGCCATTAAGGCGTTGCAGGTATCGGCAATCAACCAAACCAAATCAAGTTTGACCAAAACGCCGACCGGAACCATAAGGCAGTAAAAAATGCGAAACGGTATCTGTCCTCTGTCACCAAAAAAGTAGATGGCACAGCGTTCACCGTACACGCACCAGCCGAGAATGGTGGTGAAAGCAAAAAATATCAAACAGACTGCAACGGCAATATCGCCAAAACCCGGCAAGACTTTTCCAAAAGCCTTAGAGGTCAAAATCGCGGGGTTGAATTGCGGCTCTGCCGTCCAAACACCTGTTACCAAAATGGCAAAACCCGTCATACTGCATACGATAATTGTAACGACAAAGGTATCCAGCATGCCGATAGATGCCTGTTCCAAAGGACGGTTGGTAAGCGAGCTTGCATGTGCCATCGGAGCGGTGCCAAGACCTGCTTCGTTGGAAAAAATACCGCGAGCCATACCCATACGAATAGCCATCATAACCGTTGCTCCGGCAAAACCGCCTTCGGCGGAAGTCGGAGTAAAGGCTTCTTTAAGAATGTGCATAAAAACAAAAGGAACTTCTTGGATATTGAGAGCGATAATAATTAAAGCCATAACAATATAAACAATAGCCATCGTTGGAACAATTTTTTCGGCAAGTGAACCGATTCGTTTTATACCGCCGATAATAACGGCTGTTACAAGCAAGAAAAGTACAATGGCGATAATTTCTTTGGGTATATGCAAAATTGCATAGGTCGTACGGGAAATGGCATTTCCTTGAACCATTGCCCCCGTTCCGATGCAGGCAAAAATACCGAAAAATGCAAACATCGCTCCCAGCCACAGCCACTGAGGACCAAGACCGTTTTTAATGACATACATGGCTCCGCCTACCCAGTTGCCTGTTTCGGTTTTTTCCCGATATTTAACGGCAGCTAAGATTTCGCAAAATTTGGTTGCCATACCGACCAGTGCCGTAACCCACATCCAAAACATTGCTCCCGGTCCGCCAATGGCAATAGCAGTTGATACGCCAACGATACTTCCTGTTCCGATGTCGGCTGCCAGCGCGGTCATCAATGCTTGGAAGGGAGTGATTTCTCCTTTGGTTGATTTCGAGGAACGACCTTTCCAAGTGTGTACAATACCGGCACCGATATTTTTGAAAGTGAAAAAATTCAGTCCGACGGTTAAATATAAACCTGTTCCGACCAAAAGAATAAGCATGCCCGGTCCCCAGACGATGTTATTGAGTTCGCGAAGATAGTACATGAAACTCTCAAGCGTCAGCGGGTCTTCAGGGTCGATTTCCGTTTGTTTTGTTGTTTCTTTTTTGATTGTTGGCGGAACTTGGTTTGTTTGTTTGTCTGTCGTAGTTGAGACGGAATCTGTTTGAGTGGCCGGTGTAGTTGCTGGATTATCCGTGGCAAAAGTCGGTCGAATAAAAGCAATAAATAAGAAAATTATCGTTAAAAATAAAAACGGTTTGAAATATTTTTTCATATTTTTCTCCTTGAAAAGTAAAAATTGATTATAAGAACCAAAAATAGACGAGAAAAGTCGTCATCTTTGTTTTATCTATGATTAAAGAAAATTTTATAAATAATTTTTTATATGTTATTAAAAAGATATATATAGAAAATTTGTATTTTTTAAAAAATTAAAAAAGAGACAAAATATTTTTTGAAAAATAAAGAGTAGAAAGAATGAAAGAATAAAGAATTGGTAGTATGAAATTAATCTTTTTTTTGTCAGAGTATTTTTATCTTTTTAAATATTTGTTTTTTCTTTGCTTGTTGTATTTCTAATAAAAAATAAATTGTTTTTTTGCTTGTAAAAAACGGGGCTGAAAATTGCTCTTCAACCCCGTTTAGATGTTACTTGTTGAAACGATTAGGCTCTAAAAATGTTGTCCTTTTGAGTTTCTTCTTTGACAAACTTAAAGATTGCCGGACTCAAAATCAAAAGAGCAAGCAAGTTCGGGAATGCCATCAAAGCGTTGCAGGTATCGGCAATCAACCAGACTAAATCAAGCTTGACTATGACACCGACCGGAACCATGAGGCAGTAAAAAATGCGAAACGGCATTTGCCCTCTGTCGCCAAAAAAGTAGATGGCACAGCGTTCACCATACACGCACCAGCCCAGAATGGTGGTGAAAGCAAAGAACATCAAGCAGATTGTTACTGCATAGTCGCCAAAAGGCAGTGCTTCGCCAAAAGCCGCTGAAGTTAAAACACCGGCATTGAGTTGCGGGTCTGCAGTCCAAACGCCTGTAACCAAAATGGCAAAACCGGTCATGCTACATACGATGATTGTATCCAAAAATGTATCAAGCATTCCGATGGCAGCCTGTTCCAGCGGACGATTGGTGAGGGCGGCGGCGTGAGCTATCGGAGCGGTACCAAGACCTGCTTCGTTAGAAAAAATACCGCGAGCCATACCCATACGAATGGCTAACATAACCGTTGCACCGACAAAACCGCCTTCGGCAGCAGTCGGAGTAAAGGCTTCTTTGATAACATGCATAAAAACGGATGGAACTTCTTCAATATTAAGAGCAATAACAATCAAAGCCATAATAATATAAACAATTGCCATAGCGGGAACAACTTTTCCGGCAAATGCACCGATTCGTTTTACGCCACCGATAATAACGGCTGTTATAAGCAAGAAAAGAACAATGGCGATAATTTCTTTTGGTACCCCCATTGTGGCATAGGTCATATTGGAGATAGCGTTTCCTTGAACCATTGCCCCTGTACCGATACAGGCAAAAATACCGAAAAAGGCAAACATTGAACCCATCCATAACCATTTTGGACCAAGAGCATTTTTGATAACATACATGGCTCCGCCAACCCAGTTTCCGGCTTCGGTTTTTTCACGGTATTGAATGGCAAGTAAGATTTCACAAAATTTGGTTGACATTCCGACCAGTGCCGTAACCCACATCCAAAACAACGCTCCCGGTCCGCCGATGGCGATAGCTGTTGCCACACCGACGATATTTCCTGTTCCGATGTCCGCAGCCAGTGCGGTCATCAGTGCCTGAAACGGTGTGATTTCTCCTTTGGTTGATTTTGTGGAGCGACCTTTCCAAGTGTGTATAAGTCCCGCACCGATATTTTTGAAAGTGAAAAAATTTAGTCCCACGGTTAAATACAAACCTGTTCCGACCAAAAGAATAAGCATACCCGGTCCCCAAACGATATTGTTGAGTTCGCCGAGATAGTACATAAAGGTGTCGATTGTTGGTCGTTCAAGTTCAGGGTCGATAACCTTTTTTTTCATTTTTTTTGGTGCAGGAGTTTTTGCCGTTTCTGTTGTTGCGGTTTCTGAATCTACAGAATTAGCTTGAGCGGCAGCTTCCGAAGTTTCCGAATCTACTGAATTTGCTTGAATAGTAGTTTGCGAAGCTTCTGAATCTAGGGAATTTTCCTGAACGACAGTTTCAGAAGTTATGGAATCTGTTGGAACGGTAGCTTCTGAGTCTACGGAATTAGTCTCAACGGCAGTTTCCGAAGTTTCCATGTCCGTTTGAGTAATAGCACTTTCTGTGGTTGGTTCTGTTGTAAAGGCTGGTTGGGTAAAAGCGACAAAAAGCAAAATTGTCGCCAGAAACAAGAACGGTTTGAAGTGTTTTTTCATACTTTTCTCCTTAAAAAGTAAGAGTTAGTTATAAAAACCGAAGATAATCGGCTCGTGCCGGCTGTCTTTGGTTCGTTTTGAGTATGATAAACAAAATTTGTAATATTTTTTTATAAAATACAAAGGAGATTTTTTATTATTTGCATCTAATTTGATAACTTAGGTAGCAAAAAAAAAAAATCAAAACAAGTATTTTTTTGCTAAAATATTTTCTCACCGTAAACAAGTGAGTTTGAGCGAAAAATCCGCTTTATTTTTCGATAAAGCGTTGCCCATTATCAATATACACTCGTTTTAATCGCAAACGCAGTCCGGTTGCAAGTTCGTAGTTGATAAAGCCAAGTGCGTTTGCAAGTTCTTCTATTGGCAAAAGTCCGTCTTCATGCCAACCGAAAAGTGTAATCTCATCGCCTTCTTGCAGGTCACAATCGGGGTGTACACGAATCATCAGTGCGTCCATACAGATTTTGCCTGCCAGAAAATGCCGTTTGCCTTTGGCGTAAACCTGATAAGAATTATCCGCACCTGCTCGCAAGCCGTCTCCGTATCCCAGTGGCAGCGTTGCAATTTTTTCATCTTGTTCTAATTGGTAGGTGCGGGAATAGCCAACTGTTTTTTGCTTGTGCAGCTTTTTTATGCGGACGACTTTTGCCTTGAGCGACATTATCGGCTTGAGAGGGAGTTTGTTCAGTTCTTTGTTTTTTGACGGATTGAGTCCGTATAAAATAATACCGGCACGCACCATATCAAAGTTGTATTGTTTACGAAGCAATATTGTGCTTGAAGAGGCAACATGGATTTTGGGAAGAGGAAAGTTGTTTTTTTGAATATAATCGAGTACTTTTTGAAAAATTGTTATTTCTTGAGAGCATGTTTTATCTCCATTTTCATCAGCAGAAGAAGTAAAATGCGTAAAAATTCCCTTTATTTCTGTATTTTGTAATGTAAAGAGTTTGAGAATGTCTTGTAAATCATTTTCGTCTTCCGGTAAAAATCCGAAACGAGATATTCCGGTATCTATTTTTATATGGATTTTTGCTTTTTTGTTTTGTTTTTTTGCCTCTTCGTCAAGTACTTTTGCTTGGGAAAAAGATTGGGCTGTTTGTTCAATATCGTATTGTACAACAAGTTTTTCATGGGAATGAGGACATATGCCGAGAATCATGGCGTTTTCGTTTGGGTATTGTGTTTTAAATGTTATGGCTTCGTCGAGTGTAGCAAAGGCAAAATGATGTACTCCTTCTTCAATTAAGACTCGTGCAATTTCATTTTGTCCATGTCCATAGGCATCTGCTTTTAGAACAGCCATAATTTCTGTATTTTTATGAATTTTGTCCTTTATGAGTTGAATATTTTTTCGTAAATTATCCAAATTGATTTCAATCCATGCATCTCTTGTCATATGAAATCATCCTTGTTTGTTTTATAATGTAATTTTTATTTATATAAATATTTTTTTATAAATTGTTTTGTAAAAATTTTCCTGTAATGGAATTTTTATTTGCAGCGATTTCTTTTGGATTTCCTGCTGCAACAATTTGTCCGCCATGTACTCCGCCACCCGGACCGAGGTCAATAATATGGTCGGCACAGCGAATGACATCTAAATTATGTTCGATAACAATAACGCTTGCTTCTTTATCAACTAGTTTTTGTAAGGTTTGAATAAGTTTACCGACTTCGTGCATATGCAGTCCCGTTGTCGGTTCGTCTAAAATATAGAGCGTTCCCGGTAAACTGCGTTTTCCCAGTTCTCGAGAAAGCTTGATGCGTTGTGCCTCGCCGCCCGAAAGCGTGGTGGCTGCCTGCCCTAGTCGAATATATTCGAGTCCGACCTCTTCCAGCACGGTCAGCCGCCGTTTGAGCGTGGGAAAATTTTCAAAAAAATCTTTTGCTTCCCGTACGCTCATTTCCAGCACATCGGCGATATTTTTGTCTTTGTAATATACATCAAGCGTTTCTCTGTTATAGCGTTTGCCGTGGCAAACATCGCAGGTAACGAAAATGTCAGGCAAAAAGTGCATTTCTACTCGTTTCAGCCCGTCGCCCTGACAGGCTTCGCAGCGACCGCCGCGAACATTAAAGCTGAATCGTCCGACCTTGTAGCCTCGCTGGCGAGCCTGCGGTGTTTCGGCGAAAATTTTGCGAATATCGTCAAAAATCTTGGTGTAGGTGGCAGGGTTCGAACGAGGTGTTCGACCGATTGGCGTTTGGTCGATGGAAATAATTTTTTCTATTTGCTTAGCACCGCTTATGCTGTCAATCTGTCCGGGGTTTTCTGCCTTGTTGCCTTTTGCCAAATTCAGGTGCTGATAGAGCGTATCCATAACCAGCGAGCTTTTGCCCGAGCCGGAAACGCCGGTTACGCAGACAAGCTGTCCCAGCGGAAAGTCGCAGTCAATATTTTGCAGATTGTTGGCTTTTGCCCCTTTGATGACGATTTTTCCCGTGGGGCGGCGTTTTTGTTGCAAAGATTCAATTTTGAGTTCTCCTCGTAGATATTTTCCCGTTAAACTCGAAGCAGCAAGCAAGCCTGAAACATCGCCGGAATATACGATTTCACCGCCGAGATAGCCCGAACCCGGTCCCATTTCGATAATATGGTCGGCGTTTAGAATTGTCGGTTCGTCGTGTTCTACGACCAGCACGGTATTGCCGCGATTTTGCAAATCTCGCAGCGTGGAAATGAGCCGTTTGTTGTCTTTGGGGTGCAGCCCGATGCTTGGCTCGTCCAAAACATAGGTTACGCCAACAAGTCCCGAACCGAGTTGTCCAGCGAGCCGAATGCGTTGTGCCTCGCCGCCGGAAAGCGTGGACATATTTCTGCCCAGATTAATATAATCAAGCCCGACACTTACCAAAAATCCCAGTCGGTGGCGAAGTTCGCGTAAAAGTGGCGTGGCAATAATTTCCTGCGTGGGGGTAAATTGTCGTTTTTCAATCCAAGCAAGGCTTTCGCCAATTGGCAAAGATACAAATTCGGCGATATCCATGCCATCGATTTTGATTGCCAAGGCTTCCGGACGCAAGCGATTTCCCTTGCAGGTCGGGCAAGGACGGTTTTGCATATAGCGAGAAAGTTCGCCTCCCCAAATTCGTCCGAAGCTCAGTCCCGATTTTAAAAGCCGCAAAACGCCGAGCCAGTCGGAATCGCCGAAAAATAAAGCGTGCAGTGCTGTTTTTGAAAAATCTTGCAGCGGTGTTTTGAGGGTAAAACCGTGCTGCTCGCCGAGTTTTTGCAGCCGTTGTCGGTAGCGGGCAAAGGTTTTCGGGCGTTTCCACGGCAAAATTGCCCCTTCGCTCAAACTCAGTCCTGTGTTGGGAGCGATGAGTTCGGGAGCAAAATATTCTTCGTTGCCAAGACCGCCGCAGGTCGTACACGCTCCGAGCGGACTGTTGAAAGAAAAAAGTTGGGGAGAAATTTTTGGCAAACTGATATTGCAGTGCGGGCAGGCAGATTCCGTGCTGAAAAAAATCTCTTCACCGTCCGGTATTGCGGCGATGATTTTGCCCTCGCCGAATTGCAGTGCGAGTTCGACAGAATCCGCTAACCGTTTTCGCATATCGGAACGAATGACCAGTCGGTCGATGACGAGTTCGATAGTGTGAAATTTGGTTTTGGCAAGTTCAGGCATCGGGTCAAGGGCGTGAATTTCGCCGTTAATCCGCACCCGAACAAACCCCTGCGAACGCAGTTTTTCAAGTACTTTGGCATGCGTACCTTTGCGGCGTTCAAGAAGCGGAGCGAGCAAAATAATTTTGCTGTTTTCAGGAAAATTCAAAATACGGTCGATGATTTCGTCGCTTGTTTGTGAAACGATTGCCTGTCCGCATTTTGGGCAGTGTGGTTTGCCGAGACGGGCAAAAAAGACCCGTAAAAAATCATAAATTTCCGTTGTCGTGCCGACCGTGGAGCGAGGATTTCTGCCGGTGGTCTGCTGCTCCAGCGAGATAGCCGGAGAAAGTCCTTCGATTTTGTCCACATCGGGTTTGTCCATTTGAGGCAGAAATTGGCGAGCATAAGCCGAAAGCGATTCCATATACCGTCGCTGTCCTTCTGCATAAATAATGTCAAACGCCAGTGTCGATTTGCCCGAACCTGACGGACCGCATACCACGACTAATTTGTTACGGGGAATAGTGAGGCTGATATTTTTGAGATTATGCTGGCGTGCGCCGCTGATAGTAATGTCGGAGTTCATATGATTTTAGTTGTCTATTTTTTTGAAAAGTTCTTTAATTATAACGAGTTATGGATTTGAAAAGATAGGCTTGGTTTTTTGTTTTGTCAAATGTTTTTTGAAAAAGCATTGTTAAACGCACGCAAATCGGAGCGACAAAACAAAGCTTGTTTTTAATAATTCCAAACATCAAAAAAATTAAAACCGATTAAATATTGAATGTCTTTTCGTTTTCCTAAATAAGAGCTTGCCCGACAAGGCGTGTTTAAAAAATATCCGTTGTCGAGTATCCAAAAATCGTCCTCTTTGTCCTGTACGATGGCAAATGAATGCCGTCTGTCGTGTCTGGCGATGGAGACTACGCCGAGCATGGAATCGGGAAAACCCGCATCTCGCAGGCGGTGCATGGTTACGATGGCTTGGTCAAGACTGATTCCCCGTCCTCGTTGCAATGTATCGGTGGAAACCTCCCACATACCCTCGTTTTTATGCCGCACTTCGAGCAGGGTTTTGCGGTGGATTTTTCGCATAATTGCCTTGTTAAAAAAGCTGCTTTTTGTTCTTTGGGGTTTTATACCGTCGTATGTCATCGATTTTATTTGTTTTTTTTGCCAGCGGCTGACATCATCGTAGAGCGGACTGTTGAGAACATTTTCCGTACGCACAAATGTTCGTTTTTTGGATTTCGGCAAATACAAAAATCGTCTCCAATATGAGCGTAACAAAGTGATATAATACAATAAGTGCCGCATATTTTTCTCCATATTTTTTGTAATTCAGGCTTTTGTTCTGAATTTTTGGGCAGCAATAGCATAAAGTTTTTTAGCTTACAATTCTCAAATTGCCAAGAAAATTTGGCAAAAAATGGAAGAAAAAAAGAAAAAATTCGGTTTGTATTTTTTCAAATTTTGTTGATTTTTTTTAGCTTGCAGTTCGCAAAAAAATTATAAAAAATGCCGAAAAAGCATTGAGCTATAAAATTGATTTGTTTTGTAGTAATTTGGAGAAAAAAGGGAATATGTATGCAAGAAAAGCCAAATGATTTGATTGTGCATTCAAATGAAAAAATATTTATGCGTTGGAGTTCGGGTTTTTCCGGTCTTTTTTGGGAATTTGAACGGGTAAAATCCCGTTTGAGAATTTTAAATCAGTGGCAGCATTCTTCTTTGGGCGAAAATACGGTGCGATTGTTGAAAGACAGCC
>PDWJ01007223.1_pt1 | contig 14610 bp, 12 predicted proteins | sample 1430881 | NCBI WGS metagenome assembly PDWJ01 (sample SAMN01162460, study PRJNA174530) | Oral metagenome, whole genome shotgun sequencing project. | biome: Marine environment; feature: Marine mammal; material: Swab sample of the gingival sulcus; isolation source: swab sample of gingival sulcus... | reverse complement strand
GCGCCGCCACGGCGGCGACCCTGCCCTCCTCGCGGCTCACGGCCACGGGCGCGAGCCGCCGGCGCAGGCGCGCGTCAAGCTCGACCCACAGCCCCTCGTCCACCCGCACGAAGCGCCGGCGCTCGCGGATGGCCCGGAGCATCGCCTCGAGGGGCACCTCGACCTCGCCCAGGGTCGCCGCGCCCCTGAGGGAGAACCAGTCGCGCCCACCGCCGGTCAGCTCGATCCGCAGGTCGCTGGCGCCCACGCTGCCGGCGACCCGCCAGCGCGCCTCGCCCGCCCACTCGGTGGGGATCCCGGCCACCCGGGCGTCGGCCAGCAGCGCCAGCGCCTCGTCGAGCTCGGTGATGATCCAGCCAAAGGGCTCGAAGGGCGGCCGCTCCGCCAGGCGCAGGCGCGCCGCCACCGCCTCGGCCGCGGCGACCTCGGCGTCCAGCTCGCGCTCGCAGTGGACCACCTCGCCGTCGATCCGTCCGTAGAGCACGCGCGGCCCCTGGCCCGGTCGCTCCGAGGCGCCGCCCGCCATGGGCCTGGTGACCAGGGTCGCGGTCAGGCGCCCCCCGGCGGTGGCCTCGAGGCGCAGGGTGACGTCGCGCTCGGCCTTCACCGCGGCGCCGGCCAGCGACGACGGCAGGCGCAGGGGGCTACGCCCGCTGACGGAGGTGGCGTACTCGAGGTAGCCGGGGACGGCCTCGACGGGCAGGATGGCGCCGAACTCATCGATGGCGGCGAGCACGCCGTGGAGCTCGGGCGCAACGTCGATGACCTGCAGCGCCTCGCGCTCCCTGTCGACCCACAGGGCGACGTCCTGCGCGGCGACCATCGCCCGGACCGCGGCGGCGTCGAGCCAGCGACCGTCGAGCTCGAAGCCGAGCTCCAGGGCGCCCTCGCCGTCCGCCTCTGCCCGCACCGCCTGGGCGAGCTCGGCCGCGCGCACCTCGACCCTGGCCTTGTCGGCGCGCAGGAAGACCCGCGGGTGACCGACCAGCCGGCGGAGCGCCGCGCGCAGGGGCTCGTGTCCCTCGTACCAGGGACCCCCGGCCATCAAGCCCAGGGCCGCGCGATCTCCGGGGTGAGGCCAGCGCCGGTGGTCGGCGGCCAGGGTCTGCGCCGACAGCGACCGCAGCACCACGCCGTCGCCGCGCTTGGCCGGGCGCACGAGCACGGGCTCGAGGCCCTCGACGCCGTGGCCGTCGCCGCTGGCGGTGACCCGCCAGCCCAGCGCGCCGCGATCATCGCTGGCGAAGACCTCGCCGCGAGCCGCGTCGGCGGCGCCGTGGAGCGCCTCCAGCGCGCGGCGCCACATGGGCGTGGCGAGCTCGCGACGGACGCGGGCCGCGATCGCCTCGTGCTCGGGCTGGGTCAGGATCGCCAGGGCGTGCTCGATGGCCTCGAGCAGGAGGGTCCCCGCGGCGGGGCCGCTGGCGCCGCTCCCCTCGAGGCGCACATCGCCGACGACCAGGGGGACCACCACCGCGTGGGCGACGGTGAGCCCCTCGCGCTGATAGGCGGGCAGGGTGTCCGCCCAGGGCGCCGGCCGCAGCGTCAGACGCAGGGCCGTCGGCCAGCGTTCGATCGCCACGTCGACGCCGCCGCGGGCCTGGGGCTCCCGAGGCTCGGCGTCGGTCTCGAGCAGGGCCGCGCGCAGCCCGTGGAGGCGCGCGACGACGGGGGCGACGCGGTCGTCGTCGCCGGCCCGCCAGGCGGCCGGATCCCGGCCGGCGCGCCAGCGGGCGTCCGCCTCGGCGCGCTGCTCCAGGAAGCGCAAGATGTCGCCGACCAGGGCGTCGGAGCCTAGGATCCCCGGGCGCCGACGATCCAGCAGGTCGAAGAGGCGGCTGCCGTGGCGATCGTGGTACTCGCGGGGCGGCGCCGCGCGCTCTTTGAGGAGCGGCGGGATCGCGGCGACCGGCGCGTCGAGCCAGGGGAGGACCCCGCGCTCGCTGGCCCAGCGGACCACGGCGCGCGGCGGGGAGCTGGCGTCGAGGCGCGCGGTGGCCCCGGCGTCGCCGCCGCCGTCGCGCTCGACGATCTCGCCGTCTTCGACCTTGTCCCGATAGGCCAGCAGCGCCGAGACGACGTGCTTGCACGGGCCGCGGGTATAGGCGCAGCCGCAGTGGTGAACCAGCTGGCCCGCCTCGATGCGAACCCGGACCACCCAGGGGGACAGGCCCGTCCCCTCGACCTGGGCCACCATCTCGCCGTCGTCGAGGCGCTCCACGGACAGGACCTGCCCCATCGCGTGGGAGCGCTTCGCGCGGCGCAAGATGACCGGCGAGGCGAAGTCACGCGTGAGGTGCTCGGAGATCCAGGTCGACAGATGCGCGCTCACACAGGGTGGCTAGCAGAAGCGGGGGCGTGGGGGAAGCGCCACGGGGCGTCGGGAGACGCCGGCGCGCCGGGCCTGCTGGCGCGGACGCCGACGGCGACGACCTGTGGACGGCTTCGAGCACCCGTGCGCGGCGGTCGCGCGGCAGCTCGCGCCCCGGGGAGCTGCGGTCGCGCGGCAGCGGGCACGGCCACGACCGCGCCGCCGCCCAGCGGGGTGACATCGCTTCGCGACCGGACAAGTGACCGCGGCACAAGGGCCGGTTACCTTGTCCCCGATGAGGCCCAGCGATCACATCGTAGAGCTCGGTCCCCGCAAGCGGCGCGGCGCTCGCGCCAACGTGAGCACCGCCGCGGTGCTCCCCCAGGCCCGCCTGGACCGCCTCCTGCCGCCCCACGATCGCGCCTTTGCCCAGAGCTGGCCCGCCCTGCGGACGATCAGCGCGCGCCTCGAGCGCCCCGGCGTCGCCGTCGCCGCGGTGGACAACCGCGGGACCGTGGCCAGCGCCTGCTTCGCCGCCCACCGGGAGCGCGTGAGCTCCGTCATCATCGGCCGCCACCAGTCCGCCGACCTGTCCCTCGACCTGGACCCCACCCTGTCGCTGCGCCACCTGGCCCTCGTGATCGCGCCCCTGGGCGACGGCCAGGACGTTCGCTACAAGCTGTTGGATCTCCGCACGGGCGAGGGGTTCTCCGATGAGACCGGCGGGCGGGTAGAGGCCATCGAGAGCAACGGCCCCACGATGCTGAGCTGCGCCGGCTACCGGCTGGTGCTGGTGCCGACCCTGGGCGACGGGCTCGCGAGCTGGCCGGCCGACGGCGGCGACGCGTGGGACGCCTTGCCCGAGCGCAAGGTCGTGCCCGCTCTGCCCGAGCGCAAGGTCGTGCACGCCCTGCCGGCGCCCGCCGGCCCTGCTGAGCCCGAGCCGACACGCCGGACCCCGCGCGCGGAGCGACCGCGGCGGGACTGGCAGATCGTGCACCTCGACGGCCCGCTATGGAGCGGCGACGCCGCGAACTCCGCGCCCGTGTCGGCCTCGCCCATCGTCGGCAGCCTTGAGGCGCCGCAGACGGCGGGCCGCCGGGGCGCTGAGGCTGGCAGCCTGTTGTTGACCGAGCAGGCGCTCTCGCGCGGCGTGGTCGTCGGACGCTACCCCCGGTGCGCCTCCAAGGGGCGGCTCCCCCTCGACGCCACGGTCTCCCGTGTCCACGCCCTGGTCCTCGACGTCGACGGCCAGCCATGGCTCATCGACGTGGCGAGCATCAACGGCGTCGAGCTCGACGGCGCGCCGATCCGCCAAGCCCCGCTGCCCCTGGACCGCCCAGCGGTGGTGCGCCTGGGCCGCTCGCTCCTGCGCTGGCAGCCCGCGCGCTGAGCCTGCCCCGAGCGCCGGTCGCCGACGGTCCCAGCCGGCGCTGCCACCGTCGCCCGTCGGGGTCGACCAGGGAGCACGCAGGACTCGCGGCAGCCTGCGGCCACGAGCTGCCGCTTGCCAGGTCGGCCCGGCCTGCTGGCCATGCGGCGCTCAGGGACGGGGCGGGACCCGCTCGACTCGGCGCCACCACCCACCGCGGCACGCGTAGAAGTAGTAGTCGCCCATACACTTGAGGCCGCGTGCCGTGCTGCACCTGTCTTTGAGCGCCAACGCGCTGGTGGGACAACCCTTCGAGTCATAGTCCTGCCGCTTCTGCCAGTACACCGGGGTGTCTGCGTGAGACGGGGCGCGCATCATCCCGCCGGCCTCCACGGGCTTGCTGGCGCAGCTGAAGGACACCCCGCGCCCCTGGCGATAGCGACAGGTCAGCGGCTTCTGAGCGCTGTGCATGCAGCTCACCGACAGCGCGCTCGCCTCGGCCGCCGTCGCCGGACAGCGAGCCACCGGCGACACGAGCCGGCACCTCCCGGTCGCCACGTCGAAGGCGCAGCGCGGGTCCACCGCCTCACAGGGGTCGCCTCCCTCGAAGGTGAGCCGCCGATCCGCACCCAGCACGAACTCGATCGGGTCGTCGGGCCTCAACGGCACGCTCCTCGGCGTCACGTCCTCGCACGCGAGCTGGGCCTCATGACAGGCCCCCGTCGCCGCGTCCCACGCGCACCCTGCGCGCTCGCGACAGGTCCGAGGATCGAACGACGAGCACGCGCCCCCGGTCCCCGCTGGCGATGAGACGACACCCGCGTCGGCCCCTCCGCCCGGCCCCTGATCGCCCGCGCCCACCCCCGCGCGCCCCCCGAGCTCCGGCGACACCATGGGGCGCGTCACGCACCCGCCGAGCCACACAAGGACCGCGCTGACCACAACCCGGCGCCAATCGTTGAACATCGCGTCCCTCCTCTGCCACACCCGCATGAGCCAGCCACCCTCTTGCGGCCGCGACCGGCGGATCCACAGGCGCCGCGGCCGCGCGCTCCCTGCGTCGAACTGCGAGTATCTCGCATACCACTCGGTCGACTCCAGTCCGCACCACGCCCCCCTGGCACCCACGCGTGCTCAATCTCGCTCGGAGTCCGGTGAGCGCTCGCTCGGAGTCCGGTGAGAGACGCGGGCGGGCCCGCCCTTCGCGACCGGCCTCGCCCTTCGCGGCCGGCCCCGAGGCCCCGTCCCAACGCGGCCCAAGGCGCCGCCGGCCCGCCTTGGGTGAGCCACCTGCCTTCGCGCTCGGCGGCGGGCCCCCGTGCGCACACCCCCCGGGCCCCCCGTGCCCCTGGTCGAGCGCTGGCAAGCCCGCGCAGACTGAGGTATGGACGATGGTCCGTCTTCGTCTCTGCGGCGTCCCCCTTTGCCGCATCCTCGAGGCCGACGACGCCCGTGTTCGACAGGTACCGCGATGTCTGAGAAAACCGCACCAGAGACTGAGGAGCCGACCATGGACGACGCCCCGCAGAACCCCGACGTCTTGTACATCGATGGCCAGCAGGTCCGGACCGAGGAGCTGCTGACGCGCTACGCCCAACTGTGCGGCGAGAAGAAGGCGCTCAAGAAGAGGCAGCGAAAGGCCCTGCGGCGCTACCAGCGCGAGCTGGACCTGAGACCCTATCAGGCCGAGCTCATCAGCATGCAGCAGCACCTCGAGCAAACGCAGACGCGGATGATCATCATCTTCGAGGGCCGCGACGCCGCGGGCAAGGGTGGCACCATCCGCCGCGTCACGCGCTACATGAACGAGAAGCACTACCGGGTGGTCGCCCTGGGCAAGCCCAACGAGGTGCAGCGCACCCAGTGGTTCTTTCAGCGGTACGTCGAGCAATTCCCTCACGGCGGCGAGACCGTGCTCTTCGACCGCAGCTGGTACAACCGCGCGATGGTCGAGCCCGTCTTCGGCTTCTGCAGCGAGCAGGAGTACAAGGTCTTCATGCGCAGCGTGACCGGGTTCGAAAAGGACCTGGTGCGACAGGGAACCGTGCTGCTGAAGCTCTACTTCAGCGTCACCAAGGACGAGCAGGCCCGCCGCTTCGAGCGACGCTCCAACGACCCGCTGCGCCAGTGGAAGCTGAGCGAGATCGACGTCCAGGCCCAGGATCGATGGGACGACTTCTCGAACATGAAGTACCAGATGATCAAGAAGACCCACTCGACCCACGCGCCGTGGACGGTGATCCGCTCCAACGACAAACACCAGGCGCGCCTCAACGCGATGAAGGTCATCCTCAACGCGGTCCCCTACGAGCGCCTAGACTCAAACGTCGACTTCGTCCCCGATCCCGAGATCGTCGTCTCGGGCGCCCGGGAGATCGAGCTGATGGAGGCCGACCGGCTGCGCGCCGGGAGGCCCGGTGGCTCGTCCAGCCCTGCTCGGGCGACGCCGCGCACCCAACCCTGACCGGGGCTAGGTCGAGGTAGGCCGGGGCACGTGCAGGTGGCGCTCGCGGCGCCGACGCGGGCTGCGGAAGCGCCCCTCGAAGATGGCCCGGTCGCCACCGAAGATGCCCCCCTCGCCACCGCGGCGGCGGATGAACCGGACGGTGTAGCGGCGCTGGAGCACCGGCAGGGCGGTGGAGGTGTCGCCCTCGCAGGACCTCAGCAGCAGGTGAAAGTGCCTCGGCAAAATCGCATAAGCGTGCACTTCGCTCCCCGAGGCCCTCCACGACGTCACCGAGCATGGCGAGGAACAGCGCACGCTCGGCGGCCGACCGGAAGACCAGGCGCTCGGCCGCGCTCGCGTTCATGACATGACGCCGGCTGCCCCGCGCATCCTGCCTCGCTCGGCGCCTCATCGAGCCTCCTCGCCCCGCCCGGACCGCCGCGGGCGACGTCGGGCGCCGCGGGCGACGTCGGGCGCCACTACCGAACGAGGCGCCGGACCGCGAGCGCGACGAGGCTGGCCATGCCCCAGGCGAGCCCGACGACGACGCCCACGTCGATGAGGCCACGCCACGGCTGCTCGATCTGGTGCACGGCGAAGATGAGGCCCACGACGCCGGTGGTGACCGACCAAGCCACGACCATCGTGCGCTTCGGCGCGCGGTAGTAGCCGATCGCGTAGATCGGCGCGAAGACGACGTCGACCGGGCGCGGGCTGGCGGCCAGCGCGAAGGCGCGGTGGACGACCCGGGGAGAGAACGAGCGCTGAAAGCCCTGGTAGCCTTCCGTGATGGCCATGAACACCGCCCAAGCGACGGTCGCCACGATGTGGACGAGGCCGAGGTCCGAGCCGAGGGCCTCCATCGCCGGCGCCGTCATCGAGACGATCGCCCGGACGAGCAGCCCCAGGACCGGCACGAGCGCCCAGAGCAGGATCGCGGCGCGCTTGGGGGTGAGGGCGTAGGGGGCCGAGGACGCCGGCCGAGTCTCGGTCGAAGTGTTCATGGCTTGGACCAGGTCCGGGGCTGCTCGACGACGGCTCTGGCCAGGTCGCCGCCCGACTTGGGCAGCTTGGCCGCGGCGAGGACCTCCGCCACCGAGCCGAAGCGATCGCGGGTCCCGCGGATCGACGGGGTGAGCTTCATCGGGCCGCGACTGTACCCGAGGTCGCCCCCGACCGCGACGACAGAACGCCTGCCTCGGCTGGCGAAGGGGGGGACAGCACAGGCGTGGGCAGCGTGACATCGGCGTGCGCGCCCGCTAGAACGTGAGCCATGAGGAAGCTCGCCCCCGAGTCGACCCGAAGCATCGTGCGCGACGCCTTCATCGTGAGCGTCATCAGCGCGGCGGCGGCCCTCGCGGTCAACGCCGTGCGCGCCGCGCCCTTCCCCCTCGTGGCCGACGCGCCCTATCAAATCCTGGTGCCCTGCCCCGATCTGAAGGGCCACGCCGACGGGATCTCGGCGGCCGACGTCGATCTGTCCATGTCGGGCACGGTCGTCGTCGACGCCCGCGACGTGGACGCCTACGCCACCTGGCACGTCGAGGGCGCCCGCAGCCTGCCCTACGACTGGCTCGAACCCCCGCCCAAGGACCAGCTGGCGGAGCTCATCGCCCTCGGCGGCACCCGGGTCGTCGTCTACGGCGACGGCGCCGACCCCGACAGCGGCGCCGAGCTCGCCAAAGAGCTCGCTGGCTCGGGCCTGCGCAACGTCGTCTACGTCATCGGTGGGGCGCCCGCCCTCGGCGCGCCCGCCCCGACCGACCAGGCGGTGACGCCGTGAGCGCCAGCCGCCTCGTCGCCTGGCCCGGCCACGCCTGGCTCGCCCTGCCCGTCCGCGTCTACCTGGGCGTCGTCTTCCTGCTCGCCTGCTGGCACAAGATCCAGGACCCGGCCGTCTTCGCCCTGGACGTCGCGACCTACCAGTTCTTGCCGCTCGAGCTGATCAACCTCTTCGCGCTGGTCCTCCCGATGGTCGAGCTCGTCGCCGGCGTGATGCTCATCACAGGCCTGCGCTCGCGCGCCGCCGCGCTCCTGGTGACCCTGATGATGGTCGCCTTCATCATCGCCCTGTCGGCCGCGCTCGCCAAGGACCTCCAGCTGTCCTGCGGCTGCTTCGCCTCGGCCGCCGCCGGCGAGGAGGACGCCATCTCGGGAATGACCCTGCTGCGCGACTCGGTTTGGCTGGCCATGTCCATCTACGTCCTGGTGTTCGACCACCGCCCCATCGGCATGGAGCGCCTGCTGACCGGGCGCCGCGCCGCCACCTCATGATCCGTCATGGAGACGCCCGCATGACGCGCCTGCTTCTGCTCCCCGTCGCCGCCCTCGCGGCCGCTCTGACCCTGCCCGCGCCCGCCGCTGCCAAAAGCCCCTGCGAGGGCCTGTCGGGCGCCGCCCGCGCCAAGGCCGAGGAGCTCCTCGCGACCCTGTCACCCTACGCCTGCTGCGAGGGCACCTTCGCGCAATGCCTGGCCGCCGAGGCGCCGGCCAAGCTCGTGCGCCAGCTCGCCGACGGCGTGTGCCGCCGGGCCACCGAGGGCGAGGGCGAGGACGCCATCAAGAGGTGGCTGGCCGACCGCAAGGCCAGCCTCGTGTCGGGCCCGACCAAGACCATCAAGGCCGAGGCCACCCACTTCGCCGGCGCCGCCGACGCCCCCGTCGAGGTGGTCGTCTACGCCTGCGCCCGCTGCCCCTACTGCAAGATGTCCGTGGTGCCGACCTACCAGGCCGTCACGGGCGGAGCGCTCGCGGGCAAGGCCAAGCTCGCCTACCGGCTCTTCCCGCTCAAGAGCCACGAGGGCGCCGTCGAGGCCGCCCTGGCCTACGAGGTCGCCCGCACCAACGGCAAGTACTGGGACTACATCCTCCACAGCTACCAACACTACGAGGACGTCAGCCCCGAGGCCCTCGTCGCCTGGGCCAAGATCGCCGGCCTCGACCCGGCCGCCATGAAGAAAGGCATGAGGGACGCGGGCGTGCGCCGGCGCGTCGCCGAGTCCAAGCGCGAGGGCATCAAGAACGGCGTCACCGGCACGCCCACCTACTTCATCGACGGCCGCGAGTACCGCGGCGACATGAGCCCGACCGAGCTCTACGACGCCATCGAGGAGGCCTGGGCCCGCAAGACCGGCGTGGTCTGCAAGCCCTGATGACAGCGTGCTGACGTGCCGCCCTCAGCGCCGCCGCGCGAGCCGCGCGACGGCGTCGAGCTCGTCGACCAAGGCGTCCCCCTGGGCGCCGCCGCTGTCGTGGAGCGCGTCGGTCAGGCTGGCAAAGGTCTTCTTCAGCAGGCGCCGCCCGCCCACCACCCGCGCCAGCATCTGAAAGGCCACAAAGGCCAACAGCCACAGCAGCACGACGGTCCACAGGGCGTGGCGGAAGTAGTCGCCGCTGAGCAACACGCCCTGGACGAAGCTCACGACCGACTGCACCGCCACGACGCCCGCCGGCACGAGCACCAGGGCGTTGAGGAGCACCTGGAGCCACAGGCCGCTCAAGGCGTCGGTGCAGCGCTCGAGCTGGGCGTCGAGGGCGCGCGTCCACCCGCTGGCCAAGGCCTGATCGAGCTGCGCCGCGTCGGGGACCACCGCCGAGGCGTCGCGGACGGAGGCGTCGAAGCCGGCGCCGACCAGCGGCTCGGCGATCTCCGGCCACGCGCGCTCGTAGACGTCGCGATAGCGCCGCGCGGCGACGGTCGCGCGCGCGCCCGTCTCAGCCTCCTCGATGGCGGCCCGCGACTCCTTGAACTTGGCGAGGCTGGTCACCACGCCCCACAGCTGCCGCAGCGGGCGCCCGAAGCGCATGATGTTCGCGAAGCCGGCGCCGACCACCAGCATCCGCGCCCACAGCCCGATGAGCCAGCCGACGGGCCCCCACCAGGCGTTGGCCAGGCGCTGGTACAAGAGCGCGTCGGCGCCGACGCCGAGGCGCGCGCCCTGCTGGCTCAGGCTCGCCGCGGCCGCCGCCAGCGCCTCGCCCCGCAGGGCGCGGGCTCGGCGCTTGGCGCCGGCGAGGTCCGCGGCGCTCGCCTGGGCGCGTTCGCCGACGGCGCTCCCGACGGCGGCGACGAGGTGCTTGGCACGCTCGATACGCGCGTCGAGGACCACGCTGGCCGAGTTGAGGGAGCCGAAGAGCGCCTGGCGCAGGGCCGGGAACTGGTCGAAGTCGTGGCGCGGGCGCGCGCCCTCGGGCCACTCGGGGCGGCGCAGGTGACGGCGCGCGGAGGTGCAGTAGAGGCCGGCAGGCTCGCGATCCCAGCTGGCCCGGAGGTGGCGCTCGAAGTCGGGCACGATGTCGCGCCGGAGCTCGGCCTCGTCCTGGCGATCGCAATGGTTGAGGACCGCCATCACGAAGCGGCTGGGGAAGCCGGCGACGAAGGGCGCGAGGAAGTCGACGTTGTCCCGTGACTTGGGGTTCTCGACGTTGAAGACGCAGGCCATGGCGTCCGCCTGGCCGAGGACCGCCTCGACGATGGGGCGGTGCGCGGCCAGGGCGGCGCTGTTGATGTCGGGAGTGTCGACGAGGACGACGTGCTCGAGGGCTGCCGCCGCCGGGCTGGTGACGACGTGGACCTTGTCGCGGCCGACCGCGGCGAGCAGCGGGCCCGCGTCGTCTCGGTCTTTGCAGAAGACGACCACCTGGCGGGTCGTCGGGCGCGAGGTGCCCGACGAGGACAGGTCGTCGACGCCGGCCAGGGCGTTGAGGAGCGTCGACTTGCCCGCGCCCGTGGGGCCGACGAGGGCCACGACGAGCTTGCGCTGCATCCGCTGACGCATGTCGGCGATGAGCTCGAGGGCCTCGTCGCAGCGGGCGCTCAGGCCACGGGCCGGGCGCCAGCGCGGGGCGTGGGCGAGCTCCGCGCGCAGGTCTGTCAGCTCCGCGCGGGCGTCGGCGAGGCGCTCGGCGGCGAGCAGGCGCGCGTGGTCGAGGTCAGGTGCGCTCACTGGGACGGCTCCCCGGCAGGCGCCGCAGCGCCGCCTTGATCTCGTCGAGGAGGGCGTCGGCGTCCTCGATGCGCGCCGCGGCCTCGGCGAGCACCCCGGCGGTGGCGCGCTCGCGAAACAGCGCCTCGACGGGGGCGGTGCGGCTGGCGAGCCAGCGCTGGACCACCGGGTCCAGCAGGCGCTTGAGGTGGCGCCGGGTGGCCTCGTCGAGGCCGCTCGACGCGGGGATGCTGACGGTGGCCCACAGATCGTGGAGCCCGAAGACGCTCGACAGCTTGGCCGACAGGGTCGTGCCGCCGACGGGGTCGACGGTGGCGAAGACGTAGACGATGCCGAGGGCGGGCGGCACGAGGTTGAGGGAGGCGACGAGCGCCGCGCGGGCCTTGTTGAAGAACGACATCTCGGCGCGGAAGTCGCGGACGATGGTCTCGAGCTCGGCGTCCAGATCGGGCGGGAGCTCCAGCAGCGGCTCGGCGGCGGCCGCGACGGCGGCGATGTCCTCGGCCCAGGGGCGAGCGAGCAGCGCCTCGCGGGTGGCCGCCACGGCCGGAGGCGCGGCGACGTAGACGTTGACGGCGCCGCCCTCGCCCGTGCGCTCGGCCAGGGGGCGGTCCGCGCCGTGCAGGCCGAGGCCGGCTCGGACGTGGGCGATGTAACGCAAGAGGCGGCCGCCGTTGGGGTCGCCGGGCGTGGTCGCGGCGGTGAGCTCATCGGCCAAGGTCTGTCGGCGCAGGCCGTTGGCCGCCTCGACGAGGGCGGCGCGGGTGAGCTCGGCCGGGTCATCGCCGCGGGCGGCGGCGGCGGACTCCTCGTCCTTGTGGCCCAGGAGCTTCATCAGGCCCCGAAAGGGCGCGCCGGTGACCCGGCCCGCCTTGCGCGAAAAGCGCAGGAACCCGGGGTCGGTGCGCTCGAAGACCTGGCGGATGCGGTCGACGACGCGGGCGAGGGGGAAGTGCGCGAGCGCGCGCGCGATGGCGTGGCCCTCGGCCAGGCGCAGCGTGTCGTGGTAGATGGCGAGGGTGTCTCGGTGCCAGCGCGCGTCGACGGCGGCGCGGGCCAGCGCGAGCGCGAGATCGCGGACCATGGCCTCGGTCTGTTCGCGCCGCAGGGCGCGCGGATCGATGGCGGACAGGGTCTCGAGCAGGCCGAGGCCGCCGCCCACACGGCGCGGCACCATCGGGGCCTCGCCGGCGGCGACGGCGTTGTCGTCGTCGGCCCGGAAGACGCCCATGACGTGGGGACGCCAGGCGTCGCCATAGAGGTTGTCGGCGACGGTCTGGGCGTGCGCGCGGACCTCGTCGTCGGAGAAGCTGCGGTAGACGCGGTAGACGAGCAGGCAGGGCCTGCGGCCGAGGCGGGTGAGCTGCTCGCGGATGAAGTCGGTGTTCGACTTCGCGTTGTAGGTGGCGTTCGTGAAGATGTAGATGAGCACGTCCATCGCGGTCAGGACGGGCTCGGCGACGCCGCGGTTGACGTAGACACCGCCGGCGCCGACGTCGAAATCCGGGGTGTCCAGGAGCAGCACCCCCGGGGGGAGGCCGTCGGCCTCGGCGTAGACGGGGGCGCCGGTCTCCGTCAGGCGCTGGCGGTCGCCCAGCGGCTCGGGGGGGCTGCCGAAGGGCCGGAAGAGCTCGGCGAGGAAGTCGGGGCGCTGGGCCTGGGCGGGCGGGACGGCGACCAGGACGCGCCGGTTGAGGCCCGCGCGGCCGCCGACCGTCGAGATGGGGGCGCCGAGGAGGCTGTTGAAGAGCGTCGACTTGCCGGAGCTGCCCCCGCCGGTGACCGCGGCGAGCAGGGGGAAGTCTGGCGACAGCCGCGGCAGGATCCGGCTGTCGAGGGTCTGAAGCCAGCCGCGGACCTCTTCGCTGGGCGCCTGGCCCAGGGTGTCGAGCAGGCGCGGGATCCGGTCGCGCAGCGCGCGCAGCGCCGCGTGGACCTGGTCCAGATCGGTGGGAGAAGCGGCGGCGGTGACCATCGCCCCCAAGGTGCCTCAAGCCGGCGCGCCCCTCAACCCCCGAGACGCCCCGCCGGGAAACCGCCCCGCGGCCGCGGTCGAGGGCTGGCGCACGCGCCCACGACGCGGGCCTCGCGGACGCCCCGGCGCTCGGTCGACGCAGGCGCCGCCGGCGCCTCGGCCCGGGCGGGCGCGCGCTACCAGCCTTGCCCCGCGCGCCTCAGTCGGCGATCCTCGACCCCGATGATCCCACGACGACGACGCCTCACCGCCCCTATCCCCGCCCTGGCCGCGCTGGTCGGCCTGCTCTGCCTCGTCACGCCCCTCGGCTGCGGCGGCGGCGAGGTCGCCCCCACGCGCGAGGCGCCCGACGCGAGCGACCGACCCACGCGCCCGCGCCCCGAGTGCGCGCCCGAGCAGTGCCACGCGTTCTGTCAACGCGCCCGCTGCCTGTTTCCCCTCGGCGACGCCGCCGCCTGTGAGCGCCACTGCGCCGACCGCTGCGGCGACGCCTTCTTCGACGCCTCCGACTCGGCGCTGATGCGCTGCGTCGCCGAGGCCGAGGGCAGCGCCCCGACGACCTGCGCCGCGGTCCGCGACTGCTGCGACGGCGACTTCACCAACCAGCTCTGCCCTATCGCGGCGCAGTAGTCAGGGCACAGCGGTGTGGTTCGAGGGGTCGTCGGAGCGCGACTCGGAGCGGGCGCGGTGGCAGGTCCCGCCAAGGTCCCGCCGCGCCACCGGCGCTCATGCGCTGCACCCGATCCCATCGAAAGGCGTCCCACCGCGGGCCGCCGGCCCCGGCGCAGCCTCGCACGCGGGCGCGCCGCCGGCCGCCGCTGCGTTCGAACACGCTGTCGCGCGGGCTGCCGCCCGGACGTCCCCCGCCACCGCCGAGGGCCCGCCCTGCCGCCTCAGCCCCAGACCTCGAGGTTGTCGTTCGCGGGGCCCTCACCGCCCGGGTAGTCGACGGCGTGTCCGGCGCCCGACCAGGCGAGGGTTCCGCCCTTGAGGTTATAGACGCGCCCGAACCCCATCGTGCGCGCGATGCAGGCCGCGCGGACGCCTCGGCCGCCGCTGCGGCACACGAAGAGGTAGCTCGCCCGGCGGTCCATCGGCGCCATCTGCCGCTCGAAGTCGCGGGTGAGCGGGATCGACTTCGCGCCGGCGATCGAGAGCGCCGAGTCGCGATCGGACTCGGGGGTGACGTCGATGACGACCAGCTCGCCGAGACGCGACGAGGCCTCCGCTGGTGACAGCTCCGGGATCTCCGTGCCCGTGGCCACGGCGATGATGTCCGCGCTGCGGCGGCTGCTGGTCTCCGTGTGCTCCTTGAGGCGATGGGCGACGCCTGCCGCCATGTCGAGCTGGGACCGCGCCGAGTCGACGAGGATCCCGATGCTCTCGCGGAGATCGACGACGCCGGCGGCGATCGCCTCGAAGGACCGGATCGAGCCGTTGACGACGTCGCGGTTGCGCTCGACGGTGGACTCGGTGCCGTTGGTGATCCGCCGGATCTCCTCCACGCCCTTTCCGACGATCCGGAGGATGTCCTCCGAGGCGTGCTTGCTGCGGTCTGCG
>PDWJ01004777.1_pt1 | contig 14611 bp, 10 predicted proteins | sample 1430881 | NCBI WGS metagenome assembly PDWJ01 (sample SAMN01162460, study PRJNA174530) | Oral metagenome, whole genome shotgun sequencing project. | biome: Marine environment; feature: Marine mammal; material: Swab sample of the gingival sulcus; isolation source: swab sample of gingival sulcus... | reverse complement strand
TAAGAGTTAATATTAGATAAAAGCTGATATTTAAACGTAAGTTTATGTGGCTTTGGTTTAATATCGTTAAAGACCGCTTCTTTATAGAGGCGGTTTTTTTTATTAAAATTTAAAAAGGCTTGCAACAAAAAATATATCTTGTATAATTATCAGCTTTAATACCCATAGGCGATTGGCTCAATTGGTAGAGCATCGGTCTCCAAAACCGAGGGTTGGGGGTTCGAGTCCCTCATCGCCTGCCATTTTTTCATTTCTGTACTTTGTCTTTATTTCTAAGGCGTTTTTATGAGTAATAATCAAGATAACAAAACAAATAAGTTATCTAATGCCAAAGTGACTGAACAATCTTCAAAAGCTGTTAGCAAAAAGCAAGAAACAGCGATTGAGGTGGCTAAAACTAAATCTGTAAAAGATATGGTGTTATGGGCGTTTGCCATGATTGCTTTGATAGCATCAACATTGGTTAATTCATATTTACCAGGGTATTGGCAACCAGCTAATGATATTTGGGTACGTTTGGCAATTATTATTGGCTTAATTGTTTTTGCAATCGTTTGTTTAGCATTAACAAATCAAGGTCGTGCTTTTAAAACTTTATTGTCCGACTCTGGTGTTGAGTTACGTCGTGTGACATGGCCAACAAAAAATGAAACCTTAAAATGGACGTGGTTTTCGATATTGGGTACGATATTACTTGGGATGTTAATTTGGATTTTAGATATGCTGTTTAACCAAGTCATGCGTATCATAATTGGCGGTTAATATAATTGCACAACCTTTTTAAATAACAGGAGCTATAAGATGCGTTGGTATATTATTCAGGCGTTTTCAGGTTATGAAAAACAAGTGCAGCGTTCACTTATTGAACGCATCAGTCGTAGTGATTATGCAGAAAGTTTTGGTCAAGTCTTAGTGCCGGTTGAAGAAGTCATCGAAATGAAAGATGGCAAAAAGCGTAAAACAGAACGCAAGTTTTTTCCTGGATATGTGTTAATTGAAATGGAAATGAATGATGATACATGGCATATTGTTAATGAATGTCCGAACACTATGGGTTTTATTGGTGGCACATCAGACAGTCCAGCACCTATTTCACAAGTAGAAGCTGATCGCATTTTAAATAGGCTTAATCAAGGTGGCGATTCAGCACCTCGCCCTAAAACATTGTTTGAACCAGGTGAAGAAGTACTTATTACTGAAGGTGCGTTTGTTGATTTTAAAGGCATGGTTGAAAAAGTGGATTATGAAAAATCTAAACTACAATTAACGGTTGAAGTATTTAACAGACCAACCCCAGTTGAGTTGGAGTTTAGTCAGGTAGAAAAGTCTAGTTAGGTTTGACATAAATTTAAACTTAATTTGAGCGTTTAAAAGCTGAGAATAAAACATCTCAGCTTTTTTATTTGTAAGGTGCTTAACAATTTGTTTGCTTTTTTATATAAAGGCGAGTAAAATACGCTACTTTAATTTTTAAAGTAGTTGAGTTTTTCAAAGCAAATATATTAATTTGGTTTTTAAAACTTGGCAGTCACTACCATTGGGGAGCTTAATAGGCGTTATTACCCATAAGGAGCAAAAAATGGCTAAGAAGATTGATGGCTACATCAAACTACAAGTCCCAGCAGGCAAGGCGAGTCCTTCACCTCCGATCGGTCCAGCACTAGGTCAACAAGGTGTAAACATTATGGCATTTTGTAAAGAGTTCAACGCTGCAACAGGCGGTATGGAACCTGGTTTGCCAATCCCAACAGAAATTACGGTTTATAATGATAAATCTTTTACATTTATCATGAAATCGCCACCAGCGGCATTCTTGCTACGTAAAGCAGCGGGTATTGCAAAAGGTTCTGGCGAGCCAAATACTAAAAAAGTTGCAACAGTGACACGCGCTCAATTAGAAGAGATTGTTAAGCAAAAAGAAAAAGACTTAACAGCTGCTGATATGGATGCTGCTGTACGTACTATTGCTGGTACTGCCCGTTCGATGGGTATTGATGTGGAGGATCTATAATGGCTAAATTAACAAAACGTCAAAAGGTAATTGCTGAGCGTGTAGAAGCAGAAAAACTGTACACAATTGAAGAAGCAGTCAATATCCTTAATGATCTTCCAGCAACAAAGTTTAAAGAGTCGGTTGATATTGCTATTAACTTAGGTGTTGACCCACGTAAATCAGACCAAGTGGTACGTGGTGCGACTAACCTACCAGCTGGTACGGGTAAAACCAAACGTGTTGCTGTATTTGCCCAAGGTGCGGCTGCAGAAGCTGCTAAAGAAGCGGGTGCAGATGTAGTGGGTTTTGAAGACTTAGCAGAAAGCATTAAAGCGGGCAACATGGACTTTGATGTTGTTATTGCCGCTCCAGATGCAATGCGTGTGGTTGGTCAGTTAGGTACAATTTTGGGTCCACGTGGTTTAATGCCAAACCCTAAAGTTGGTACTGTCACGCCAAATGTCGCAGAGGCAGTTGCAAATGCTAAATCTGGTCAGGCTCAATACCGTGTAGATAAAGCAGGTATTATCCATACTACCATTGGTCAAGTTGGATTTACTGTAGAACAAATTGAACAAAACGCACTTGCTTTATTGGCAGACCTTAAGCGTGCTAAACCAGCAACTGCTAAAGGTGTTTTTATTAAAAAGATTACTTTATCTAGTACGATGGGTCCTGGTATTGCAATTGATCCAGTACCATACCGTACTGTTAAATAATTTACTTAAAAGTTTAAAAAAAATTTAGGTCAGCACAGTGAATGTTGTGCTGTCTAAGACCGTAGGTAGAGTATTAACTCGTTAATTGGTTTAATTTGGTTGTTATTTTATTAACGAAATAACTAATAAATTTTAAATTAGCCTACGCAGACGGTGACCCAAAACAGTTTAGACATAACAATTACCATTTTATGTGTTGTATTAAATGTGTATTTATCGTGTCGTCTGATATTGGTGCCGTATTCGTCGTTATCTAATCAGAAAAAACAAGTTGTGGCTGAAGTGTCTGAAGTTGCTGCTAACGCATACTCAGCGGTTGCTGCTGAATATCACGGCATCGAAGTTGGTCAAATGACTCAGCTTCGTCGTGCTGCTCGTGACAAAGGCGTTGTTTTGAAAGTGGTTAAAAACTCACTTGCAAGACGTGCTTTTGAAGGCACTAACTTTGAGTGTATGTCAGACGGTCTAACTGGTCCTTTAATCTTGGCATTTGCTATGGAAGATTTGGGTTCGGCTGCTAGAGTTGTAAAAGACTTTAACAAAGAACACAAACTACTAGATGCCAAGATAGTATCAGTTGGTGGTGAAGTATTTGGTCCTGAAGAGCTTGAACGTGTAGCTAAGCTACCAACAAGAGACGAAGCTCTAGCTATCTTAATGGCGACCATGAAAGCACCAGTGACCAAGCTTGCACGTACTATGAATGAAGTACCAAGCAAGTTTGTTCGCACAGTAGCGGCAGTAAAAGACGCAAAAGAAGCTGCTTAATCATTTATCATTTAAGATTAGATTTGTTAGTAATTTTTACTAGTGCAAATTTTTTCTTAAGAATACAACATTTAATTAATAATCGGAGACACTTATGTCACTATCTCGTGAAGATGTATTAAACGCAATCGCTGAAATGTCAGTAATGGATATTGTTGAATTAATCAGCGAAATGGAAGAAAAATTTGGTGTTACAGCTGCAGCCGCTGTTGCTGCTGCCCCTGCTGCAGCCGGCGGTGATGCTGGTGAAGCTGCTGCCGAAAAAGACGAATTTGACGTTGTGCTAACTGGCTTTGGCGACAAAAAAGTTGCTGTTATTAAAGCAGTACGTGGCGTTACTGGTCTTGGTCTTAAAGAAGCTAAAGAATTGGTTGAAGGTGCACCATCTCCAATCAAAGAAGGTGCTGCAAAAGCTGAAGCTGAAGAAATCAAGAAACAGCTTGAAGAAGCGGGTGCATCTGTTGAGCTTAAATAATAGCTTAACATTCGCATTTTAATAAAATCTGGTTATGCGCTATTGCATAGCCAGATTTTTTTTGATAGAATGCGTCTCTTAACCTTAAAGTGTTATTGATTTTGCTGTATAAAAATATCTTGCCAAATAGAGTGCTTCCTTATTTGGTTTTTTTTGACTTATCGATTTTATTAACACTTGATTAAAGGATAGACTTTATTCCATGCTCTTACAAACTTTGCTGTTGTGACGGTTTAACTTTTTGGGCTAAACATTAATTTAATGTTTGGCCTTTTGTTGTGCTTGCTACAAAAATATTTTTGTATTAATTTTGTAACAAACTGGAGCGCAAGATAAGTGGCATTTTTGAAGGGCATACGATACAAACTATTATTTTAATTAGTCGTTTTAATTAATCAGTTTGTTGATAACACTGGTTCAAAATATAGGCTGTGAGCTTAAATTTTGATGATTACTTTTACCTCTATCTATTAAAGGACTCTCAATGGCATATTCTTATACCGAAAAAAAGCGTATCCGTAAAAGTTTTGCTCAATTGCCAACTGTGATGGAAGTGCCGTATCTATTGGCCATCCAGATGGATTCTTATGAGCAATTCTTACAAGAGAACAAAAAACCGCATGCACGTTATAACATGGGTTTACAAGCAGCTTTCTCTTCTATTTTCCCTATTGAAAGTCATACTGGTAATGCTGAGTTGCAATTTGTTGAATATTATTTGGGTGAGCCTGAATTTGACGAGCGTGAATGTATTTTACGTGGCTCTACTTTTGCAGCACCATTACGTGTAAAAATTCGTTTAGTTATTAAAGACAAAGATAGTAAAGCAAAAACTATTAAAGATATCCGTGAACAAACAGTATTTATGGGTGAAATTCCACTAATGACTGACAATGGTACTTTTATCATTAATGGTACTGAACGAGTAATAGTTTCGCAGTTGCACCGTTCACCAGGTGTCTTTTTTGACCATGATAAAGGTAAGTCACACTCAAGTGGTAAAGTGCTTTATAACGCCCGTATCATCCCATACCGTGGTTCTTGGTTAGACTTTGAGTTTGATGCTAAAGACCTAGTCTATGCTCGTATTGACCGTCGACGTAAATTATTAGCTTCAATTATTTTACGTGCGATTGGTATGGATACGGCTCAAATATTAGATACTTTTTTTGAAAAGATTACAGTCTATAGAGGTAAAGATCAATTCGAAATTGATTTAGTAGCTGACCGCCTACGTGGTGAAATGGCACAGTTTGATATCGTATCCGCTGATGGTGAATTATTGGTTGAGCAGGGCAAACGTATTAATGCTCGTCGTATTCGCCAAATCGAAAAAGCTGGTATGACTAAGCTAGCGGTACCAGATGAATATCTATATGAGCGTATACTTGCTGAAGATATCGTTGTAGATGACGAAATTGTTGCACATGCCAATACTTTAATTGATCATGAATTATTGGTTAAATTAGCAGGACTGGAAGTCACAGAGTTCTCAATTTTATTTACTAATGATATTGACCAAGGCACTTATATTGCTGATACCTTGCGTGCAGATAGCGTACGTAGCCGTGAAGAAGCTTTGATTGAAATCTATAAGGTTATGCGTCCTGGTGAGCCACCAACCTTAGATACAGCAGAAAAACTGTTTGATACGATGTTCTTTAGTCAAGATCGTTATGACTTATCAAACGTTGGACGTATGAAATTTAATCGTCGTTTAGGTCGTGATTTTGAAGACACAGATGATGTCGATGTACAGCGTGAACGCAGTGTTTTAACAAACCAAGATATTTTAGATGTTATAAAAGAATTAATTGAAATTCGTAACGGACGTGGGGATGTAGATGACATCGACCATTTAGGTAATCGCCGTATCCGCTCTGTAGGCGAGATGGCAGAAAACCAGTTCCGTATTGGTTTGGTACGTGTTGAACGTGCCGTTAAAGAGCGTTTAAATTCGGCAGAATCTGATGGGTTATCACCACAAGATTTAATCAATTCTAAACCGGTTGCGGCGGCAGTTAAAGAATTCTTTGGCTCATCTCAGTTGTCACAGTTTATGGACCAAAACAACCCATTGTCAGAAGTTACGCACAAGCGTCGTGTTTCTGCTTTAGGTCCTGGTGGTTTGACACGTGAGCGTGCTGGTTTTGAGGTTCGTGACGTTCACACAACTCATTATGGTCGTGTTTGTCCAATTGAAACACCTGAAGGTCCAAATATTGGTTTGATTAACTCACTAGCAACTTATGCTAAAACAAATAGCTTTGGTTTCTTAGAAACGCCGTACCGTAAAGTGGTTGATGGTAAAGTAACTGATGACATCGAATACCTATCAGCCATTGAAGAAGTAGGTACGGTAGTGGCACAGGCTGACTCGCCAATGAATGAGAAAGGTGAGTTAACCGATGAGATGGTAACTGTGCGTAACCTTGGTGAAACTGTACGTATGCCGCCAGAAAAAGTAACCCATATGGATGTGTCACCACGTCAGGTTGTTTCTATTGCAGCTGGCTTGATTCCGTTTTTAGAACATGATGATGCTAACCGTGCCTTGATGGGGTCTAACATGCAACGTCAAGCTGTACCAACATTGCGTGCAGATAAACCGCTAGTGGGTACAGGTATGGAGCGTCATGTAGCACGTGACTCTGGTGTTTGTGTAACTGCAAAACGTGGTGGTGTGATTGAGTATGTTGATGCATCACGTCTAGTTGTACGTGTTAATGAAGATGAAATGCAGGTTGGTGAAGCCGGTATTGATATTTATAACCTAATTAAGTATACCCGCTCTAACCAAAATACCTGTATTAACCAGCGTATTATTGTTAACCAAGGTGATCAAATTGCTCGTGGTGATATCTTGGCAGATGGTCCATCAACCGATTTAGGTGAGTTAGCACTTGGGCAAAATATGCGAATTGCCTTTATGCCGTGGAATGGTTATAACTTTGAGGATTCTATTTTAGTTTCTGAAAAAGTGGTGAAGGAAGATCGTTTTACCACTATCCATATTCAAGAGCTAACTTGTGTTGCTCGTGATACCAAACTTGGTACAGAAGAAATCACCGGTGATATCCCTAACGTAGGTGAAGCAGCGTTATCAAATCTTGATGCAGCAGGTATTGTTTATATCGGTGCAGAGGTTGAAGGTGGCGATATCTTAGTTGGTAAAGTCACACCAAAAGGCGAAACGCAACTAACACCAGAAGAAAAATTATTGCGTGCAATTTTTGGCGAAAAAGCGGCTGATGTAAAAGATACCTCATTACGTGTGCCATCATCTGTAAAAGGTACAGTGATTGATGTGCAAGTATTCACTCGTGATGGTTTAGAAAAAGATAGCCGTGCTCAAGCCATTGAAAAACAACAACTTGATAGTTACCGTAAAGACTTAAAAGAAGAGTTGCGTATTTTTGAAGAAGCTGCTCGTGGTCGTATCATGAGTTTGCTTGATGGTCAAAAGGTGAGTGGTGGTGCAGGTTTAAAATCAGGCACAAAACTTACAGCGGCTAACATGGCAGAAATGACACTAGAAACCTTACTGGATATCCAACCAGTAGTAGAGGAAGTGGCAGAGCATCTTGGTCAAATCGCTGAGTTTTTAGAAGATAAGCACAAAGAGATTGATGACAAGTTTGCAGAGAAAAAGCGTAAGCTAACCTCTGGTGATGAATTGGCACACGGCGTACAAAAAATTGTTAAGGTATATTTGGCAGTTAAACGTCGTATCCAACCAGGTGATAAAATGGCTGGTCGTCATGGTAACAAAGGTGTTATCTCTCGCATTATGCCAATTGAAGACATGCCATATGACGAAAACGGTAATCCAGTTGATATCGTGCTAAACCCGCTGGGTGTACCGTCTCGTATGAACATTGGTCAGGTACTTGAGACTCACTTGGGTATGGCTGCAAAAGGCTTGGGTGAAAAAATTGAGCGTATGCTAAAAGCACAGGTTGCGATTAAAGATCTGCGTGAATTTTTAGATAAGATTTATAATAAAGTTGGTGGTGAACAAGTTGATCTTGATAGCTTAACGGATGATGAAATTTTTGCAATGGCACAAAATTTACGAGATGGTGTGCCTATGGGTACCGCCGTGTTTGATGGTGCCAAAGAAACTCAAATTAAAGAATTATTAGAGCTTGCTGACTTATCTCAAGACGGTCAGCAGGTGTTGTATGATGGTCGTACGGGGCAAAAATTTGACCGTAAAATAACCGTCGGTATTATGTACATGCTAAAGCTTAATCACTTAGTTGATGACAAAATGCACGCACGTTCTACAGGTTCTTATTCACTGGTTACGCAACAGCCATTGGGTGGTAAAGCTCAGTTTGGTGGTCAGCGTTTTGGTGAAATGGAAGTTTGGGCACTTGAAGCTTATGGTGCAACCTATACCTTGCAAGAAATGTTAACAGTGAAGTCGGATGATGTTGATGGACGTACACGTATGTACAAAAACATTGTTGATGGCGAACAATATATGAATCCAGGCATGCCTGAATCGTTTAATGTATTGACTAAAGAAATCAAGTCGTTGGGTATTAATATTGAATTAAAAGAGTCAAATAAATGATGAACTTTTTAGAGTAGTAAGAATGATAGGCTGAATATTGAGCTCATCATATTTACTTCAATTATTGATTAAATATACCCAACCACTTAACAGAATGAGCTTTGTTTTCATTCACTATAAAAGCAAAGCAAAAAAAAGATAACGGAGAAGTAGCTTGAAAGATTTATTAGATATTATGAAAAGCCCTGCCGATTCTGGTAGCCGTGAATTTGACAGCATTCAGGTTTCTTTATCATCGCCTGATACAATTAGATCATGGTCACATGGTGAAGTTAAAAAGCCCGAAACGATTAACTATCGTACTTTTAAACCAGAGCGTGATGGTCTTTTTTGTGCCAAAATTTTTGGACCCGTAAAAGACTTTGAATGCTTATGTGGTAAGTACAAGCGCCGTAAGTTTCAAGGTGTTATTTGTGAAAAATGTGGCGTAGAAGTTACCAATGCTAAAGTACGTCGTGATCGTATGGGTCACATCAATCTAGCAAGCCCAGTTGCTCATATTTGGTTTTTAAAATCTTTACCGAGCCGTATTGGTTTGCTCCTCGATACCACTTTGCGTGACATTGAACGTGTATTATATTTTGAAAGCTATATTGTGACCGACCCTGGTCTAACGAGTCTTGAGAAATATCAGTTATTAGATGATGAAGACTACTATAAAGCACTAGAAGAGTTTGGTGATGAATTTACCGCCAAAATGGGTGCTGAAGCAGTTCAAGACTTGTTAAAAGATATTGACTTGGATATTGAAATTGATTTGTTACGTGAAGAGATTCCGAACACAAATTCAGAAACGAAACTAAAAAAAATGTCTAAGCGTTTAAAATTGCTTGAGTCGTTCCGTGATTCAAACAATAAACCAGAATGGATGGTAATGGAAGTATTACCAGTATTACCACCTGATTTACGTCCACTTGTTCCACTGGAAGGTGGTCGTTTTGCTACTTCTGATCTAAACGATTTATATCGTCGTGTTATTAACCGTAATAACCGTTTAAAACGTTTATTAGAGCTTAATGCACCAGATATTATTGTACGTAACGAAAAACGTATGTTGCAAGAGTCAGTAGATGCACTACTAGATAATGGTCGTCGTGGTCGTGCTATCACAGGTAGTAACCGTCGTCCGCTTAAATCACTTGCCGATATGATTAAAGGTAAGCAGGGTCGTTTCCGTCAAAATCTACTGGGTAAACGAGTTGACTACTCTGGTCGTTCGGTAATTGTTGTTGGTCCTACATTACGTTTGCACCAGTGTGGTTTACCTAAAAAAATGGCATTGGAACTGTTTAAACCATTTACCTATGCTAAGCTACTTTCGCATGGTATGGCAACGACCATTAAGCAAGCTAAAAAGATGGTTGAGCGTGAAGAACCACAAGTTTGGGATATGCTGGCAATGGTTATCCGTGAACACCCAGTGATGCTTAACCGTGCACCAACGCTTCACCGTTTGGGTCTGCAAGCTTTTGAGCCAGTATTAATTGAAGGTAAAGCCATTCAGTTACACCCACTCGTTTGTGCGGCATTTAACGCCGACTTTGATGGTGACCAAATGGCGGTACACGTACCACTAACGCTAGAAGCTCAGTTAGAAGCACGTACCTTGATGATGTCAACCAACAATATTTTATCACCTGCCAATGGTGAGCCGATTATTGTACCCTCGCAAGACGTTGTTTTAGGTTTGTATTACATCAGCCGTTCCAATGTGAATGCAAAAGGAGAAGGCATGATCTTCTCTAACGTTGATGAAGCAATGCGTGCTTTAGGTAACAATGACTTGAGTGTGAATGCAAAAATTAAAGTGCGTGTGACTGAAACCAGCTTTGATGAAGAAGGCAATGCGACTAAGCAAACTAGCTTAAAAGAAACAGTTGCAGGGCGCTTGCTTATTTGGAACATCATGCCAAAAGGTATGGAGTTTGAAGAGTGCAACAAAGAAATGACTAAAAAGAACATTTCGGGATTGCTCAATTCTTGCTACCGTAAAATGGATGTAAAAGACACCGTGCTTTTTGCTGACCACTTGATGTATTTAGGTTTTGCTCAAGCAACACTGTCAGGCGTTTCTATTGGCATGGAAGACATGGTGATACCGCCAAACAAAGCAGAAATTGTTAAAGCTGCGGATGCAGAAGTGCGAGAAATTGAACAGCAGTTTGCCGAAGGCTTTGTAACAGCTGGTGAGCGTTATAACAAAGTGGTTGATATTTGGTCACGTACTAATGATAAAGTTGCCAATGCAATGATGGACAACTTATCAACCGATACCGTGATCAATGCTGATGGTGAAGAAGAAGAGCAAAAGTCGTTTAACTCGATTTATATTATGTCTGATTCGGGTGCTCGTGGTAGTGCCGCACAGATTCGTCAGCTTGCTGGTATGCGTGGTTTGATGGCTAAGCCAGATGGCTCAATTATTGAAACCCCAATTAAAGCAAACTTCCGTGAAGGTCTGACGGTACTCCAGTACTTTATCTCTACCCATGGTGCTCGTAAAGGTCTTGCTGATACAGCACTTAAAACAGCAAACTCTGGTTATCTAACCCGTCGTTTGGTTGATGTGGCACAAGATTTGGTGATTACAGAGGATGACTGTGGTACTGATAATGGTGTGTTAATGACACCGCATATTGAAGGTGGCGACATCATCGAAAAATTAAGTGACCGAGTATTGGGTCGTGTAACGGCTAAAGATGTTGTAAATAATGAGGGTGACGTTATCTTACCAGCGGGTGTATTGCTTGATGAGCAGTCTGTTAACCTGCTTGATGAAAATGGTGTTGATGAAGTATGGGTACGTTCAGTCATCACTTGTGAAGTAAAACATGGCGTATGTTCTAAATGTTATGGTCGTGATTTGGCACGTGGTCATAGTGTTAATATTGGTGAATCTGTTGGTGTTATGGCAGCACAATCAATTGGTGAACCTGGTACACAGTTAACCATGCGTACTTTCCACGTTGGTGGTACAGCAAGTGCCGCTGCTGTTGATAACAGTATTGCTGTGAGTAATGCAGGCGTTATTCGTTTCCACAACATTAAAACGGTTGAACATGTTGATGGCTACTTGGTCGTTGTATCTCGTTCAGCTGAAATTGGCGTAAGAGACGAGATGGGTCGTGAGCGTGAACGTTATAAAGTGCCTTATGGTTCTAAAGTATTAGTTAAAGATGGTGATAAGGTTGACGGTGGTCAAACCATTGCTAAATGGGATCCACACACCCATCCAATTATTACCGAGTTTACTGGTAAGGCACGTTTTAGTGATGTAACTGATGGCGTAACGGCAACCATTAAGCTTGATGAGTCAACAGGTATGAGTTCGTTTGAAATCTTGGCAGTTAAAGATCGTCCAGCAACTGCCAAAGACTTACGTCCATCGATTATTCTTGATACCGATGAAGGCAAAGAAGTCGTTTACTTCTTACCGCCAGAAACTGTTTTACGTGTTACCGAAGGCGAAGAAGTGACGCAAGGTTCTACTTTAGGACGTGTGCCACAAGCATCTTCTGGTACTAAAGATATTACAGGTGGTTTACCACGTGTTGCAGACCTTTTTGAAGCACGTAAGCCAAAAGACCACGCAATTATGGCAGAAATGACAGGTACAGTAAGCTTTGGTAAAGAAACAAAAGGCAAAAACCGTTTTGTTATTACCAATGAAGAAGGTGAAAGTCATGAAGAGTTAATCCCTAAATGGCGTCAAATTAACGTGTTTGAAGGTGAGACGGTTGCAAAAGGCGAAATTATTGCCGATGGTCCGATGAACCCGCATGATATTTTACGTTTACGAGGTGAAACAGCATTGTCGAACTATATCGTAAATGAAGTACAAGATGTCTATCGTTTACAAGGTGTTAAAATTAATGATAAACACATTGAAGTGATTATTCGTCAAATGTTACGTAAGGTTGAAATCACTGAAGGTGGTGACTCTAGCTACTTTAAGGGCGACCAAGCAGAATATGCAACCGTTGTTGAGTTGAATGAAAAACTTAAATCAGAAGATAAGTTTGAAATTAAGTTTGCTCGTCAATTGCTTGGTATTACCAAAGCAAGCTTGGCAACCGAAAGCTTTATCTCAGCGGCGTCATTCCAGGAAACAACCCGTGTATTAACAGCCGCAGCAGTAGAAGGTAAGGTCGATGCCTTGCGTGGTCTGAAAGAAAATGTGGTTGTTGGTCGATTGATTCCTGCTGGTACAGGCTTAGCTTATCATCAAAGCCGTAAGAACCCGCCAGAGCAAGCGCCAATGGCAACAACAGACCTTGATGTCATGTTTGGTTCTACTATGAATGGTTCAGAAGCCGATGCTGATGTATTTGCGGCAGAGTTTGATGAGGCATTTGCCGAGCAGTTAAAGCAAGAAACATCTGATAACTCAGATAATCAAGAGGCTAAACCAGAGTAAACGTATTTTGGGTTAGCTAATTAACAGTCATCTTTACAATAAAAACCGAACTTAAAAATAAGTTCGGTTTTTCGTTTTAATTGCAACTTAATAGCCTGAGTTTTGTTTATTAAGCCTATTTTTTGATAATATGCACAAAAAGTTATATTTATTGTGCATGTTATGTCTATAACAAACAAATATGCACAAGAAATCGAGAAATTTGTGCATGAGGGGAGGGTGAGTTAATAATAGGCTTAACAATCGGTTTTTTATGCTAATAAAAATAAAAAAACCGCTGATAGTATAAACTATTGCAGTTCTGTTTCGTTATTGGCGTCTTAGGCAAGTCAACAACTGAATGTTAGTTGCTGTTACTTATGGGGAGGAGTTGTGCTTGTATTTATAATTGTGGCTATGTTTTCTTGCAAGGGGTGGGGCTTTGTTTTTTTATTTGTTGGGTTTTATTTTTTGGGTAAGCCTACCACTTACATCATTCATTATTTTTTTCCAATTAAAAGGGGGTATTATACCTTTGTTTTGGGGTGGGTCATGGGTAAACTTTGGCGGAATTATTTGCGTAGGTTGGGTTGAGTTTGCGAAACCCAACAATTTAAAACGCAAAATTAACCACACCATTCAATATCCAAAATGCCTTGTTCAACGTATTTATGAAATGATGAATATTGCCAATCTTTTGCTTTTTGTACATAGCCATGTTTGAGTGGATTGTAATGAATGTAATTTACATGATTATTGTAATCTTCTTCACTACGGATTTGATGTTCCCAAAATCTGCGTTGCCATATTCCACGTTCTTGTTTCTTTTGTCGGCTTGGTGGAATGTACTCGTCTTCAGTGATTTTTAATTGATGAGAAAAGTAATATTTGATTAATCGCCAACGTTTTGAGTAATCATAATCATCGGTTGGCATTGTCCAAATGGTGTGAATGTGGTCGGGCAATATTACGATTGCATTTATTTCAAAAGGGTGTTTTTGTTTGACTTTACGAAAACATTCTCGAAGTAAATCAATTTCTTGTATCAATAAATCACTTGTTCGGTCTTGTAGGTTTACCGTAAAAAAGTAAGTCGCTCCTTGTGTGTATAATCTGCGGTAATTCATGATAATCCATTATTCTGATTTACAAGTGATGTGTAGGTTGGGTTGACGGAGGAAACCCAACATATTTTTTAGAGTTCTCAGTATTTGATATTGTTTCAGCTTCAAGACTTATACCTTTAAAGAAATAAGACGCACAATTCATGAGCATAGTTTCATTAAGGTAAACTGGTTCTAAAAACATAAAATATCCTTTATAAATTAAAAATGGATTAACATCGAAATACGAAACCTAACATGATATATATACACTTTAGGAGTTGGGTTTCGTTCCTCAACCCAACCTGGTTAAACCCCAATCAATCAACTATCAAAGAGCTTTCAATTCCTCAACTTGCCCCCTCACAACTTCCAACTGTCCTTCTAACTCCGCTAATTTAGCCTTTTCACCCTCAACCACATGCTCAGGGGCTTTGCTCACAAATCCCTCATTGCCTAATTTTCGGCGGATTCCATCGGCTTGTTTTTCAAGTTTTTCTTGAGCTTTGGCAAGGCGTTTTAGCTCGGCAGTTGGGTCAATCAATCCTTTCATTGGTACGAGTACTCGTAGCTGT
>PDWJ01003598.1_pt1 | contig 14611 bp, 9 predicted proteins | sample 1430881 | NCBI WGS metagenome assembly PDWJ01 (sample SAMN01162460, study PRJNA174530) | Oral metagenome, whole genome shotgun sequencing project. | biome: Marine environment; feature: Marine mammal; material: Swab sample of the gingival sulcus; isolation source: swab sample of gingival sulcus... | reverse complement strand
TGACTTAATATTTTCAAAAAATCAATCTCCCTGCACCCTCTTCTCCAAGAGGGAATTTGCTATTGCGCTTTTTGCGAAAAGACTTTTTACCTTTTAATTTTCTTCCGTCTTCGGTCTTCCGACTTTTGAAGCTTCTGCGCCGGTAAAGTTAGATACTTGGTTTTACTTTTTCCAAAAGCCTCAAAATGCGGGTTAAAGTTCTCTATTCAATAATTATTTTATGATTGATAATTTTGTTTCCATTAGTTAGTCGGATGAGATAAATTCCGGCAGCTTGATTGCTTAAATCAATATTATTTTGAGAACCGGTTAGTTCTTTGGCATACACAGATTTTCCCATAATATCCATTACTTCAAGATGATAATTGTCCTTTGTTTTAATAGTTAATTTCCCCTTAGACGGATTCGGATAAATAGAAACGTTCGTATTTAAGTCCTTAACTCCTACATTAGCAGTCATTTTGATATTAACTGTTTTATCATCATCAACGGTTACGGTTCCTGTTGCATTGTCATAACCGGGAAGCGTTGCCGTCCAATCATAAATACCGGGATCAAGTTCAATTGTTGCAGAACCGGAAGCATCTGTTGTCAGTATTTGTTGGGCGATGTTAATTTCAACACCCGGCAATGGGCTTGTGCCGTCTGTTATATTGAAAATAAGAAGATAAGTTGTAAGCTCCATATTAATATTAATTGTTTGCTCGGCTCCTTCAACGGTAACAATTCCTGTTACTTCATTATAACCGTCAATTGTTGCCGTCCACAGATAATTTCCATTTTCAAGCTCGATAGAGGCAAGTCCGTCAGCATCTGTTATTAAATTTTCAGCGTTAATTGCAATATTAACACCTTCCAATGAGGCTGTTCCTTTTGTAACATTGAATGTTACGGTATAGGTTATAACATTTTGCATGGTAACATTAACCGTTTGAAGAGCGCCGGAACCCAAAAGGGTAAGGGTTTCTGTTTCCTGATTATAACCGGGAAGTGTTGCCATCCAATCATAAACCCCGGGCTCAAGTTCAATTGTTGCAATTCCGGTAGCGTCTGTTGTCAGTATTTGTTGGGCAATGTTAATTTCAACACCCGATAATGGGTTTGTACCGTCTGTTATATTAAAAGTAACTAAATATTTGTTGGCCCAAACATCATTAAGTACTAAATTCTCATCGGTAACAGAAAAACTGCGGTTATTGCCACCGCTCCATTCTCCATTGTTCCAGCCGGCATTTTTGAAATATTTATATTCATACGAATCGCCGGTAAGTTCCATTTCTACAGTGTAAATGTTATCTCCGTCATTATCCGTCATTAACATGCTTGAATCAGAACCCGGTGCTGCCCAAGAATTAAAACTGCCGAATAAGTAAACACTATCTGTGTCTGCAACAAATTCTCCGGCTTGAATTGCATAAGTCATATCTACATTGAACGTTACGGTATAAGGCTTTGTGTCAATATATTTGAAATCATCTACATAATAAAGCGGGTTTACAGCATCATAACCATAAAAATTAATGCAGTCTAATGTAATATTAGATGTTGGGTTGCCTTCCGACAAACTAAAAGTCCAGGTGTGAACAAGGTTATCTTCTATATTAAGAGTAATTTCATCATCATCTAAATTGATAAGCATTTTTACTTCTATCCATGTATCTTGAGTATATGTAAAGTTAATTTCTGTATTGTCTACATATAAAGAACCGGCACCGTCGTTTTGAAATTGTACACTAAAAGCCCAGTTTGAGCCAAATTCGTGTTGAATATTAAAATAAGCACCTTGTCCGGACGGAATATAATAGTTGAAATTAATTTCATATTGTCCGGAAGTTTTATTCCCGAAATAATAAACGATGTCATTACTTTCAGCAATTTTCATTGACAACGAACCGTCGGGTGTATGGTTTTGTTCATTTGATATTATTGCATCATCTATGTTTCCGGTTTCGCCGGACCAGGCGTGCCAATTCGGAGAAGTCGAAATATAATCTCCTGCGGTAAAGTCCTCAAAATCTTCTTCAAAAATTATTGTTTGGGCAAATGTTGTTGCCGAAGCAAATAAAAATGTAAATAAAATTGATAAAAATGGTCTCATGATAAAATTGTTTTTACTTAAAAATATCTCAAAATGCAGGTTCGTTCTATTTTTTCGTTTGCTTTGTTGCTGCTATGATTTTACAAATTTTAAGAATTTATATTGCCCGTCTTTTGTTTTAAGTTTAATGAAATAAATGCCTTTGAATAAGGGTTTTATGTTAATATTGACTTGCTTGCTTTGCAAAATTTTTGAACCTTTTATGTCATAAATTGCAATAGAGCTTAAATTACTTGGTGCAATATTAAGCGTTATAAAATCTTTTGCCGGATTAGGATAAACTTGTATATCTTTATCGAAATCCAAATTATTTACCTTTACAACAGGTGTGCAATCCGTGCTCCAATTTGCCGAAGTATCTTTTTGCCAACCGGTATAGCTTTCCGGGTCGTAGGGATGCTCTTCCGGGTTAAAGTCTTCGTCGTGTTGAATACATGTTAAGTTGGGGGTGTTAATAGCACTCATTTCTAACATATTGTTATTATTTCCATTGGCTACATTTAAACTTGTCATAGGCGTATCATCACATTGCAGATAGAACAATATTGGATTTCCACTTACATCTAAACTTTCTATTTGGGTTTGATGACAATATAATGCCAATAAATCATTTTGTCCGCTAAGATTTAATTTTGTAATAGGGTTGTAGTCGCAATAAAGATACTGTAACTTGGTTCCTGTGATATTTAGTTTTGCAATATTATTGCCGTCCACATACAAAAACACAAGGTTGTTATTATTGCTGAGGTCTAACAATCCGGATAGCTGATTGCCGTTTGCGCTTAAGGTTACCAATTCAGCATTTTGACTCAAATCAAGCGAAGAAACACTGTTAAAATCCATAACCAAATATAACAAATCCGTATTTTGCGAAACATCTAATGATGACAGTTGGTTGTGGTCACAATATAATGCTTTTAAGTGGGTGTTTTGAGAAACGTTTAGGTTTGTTACACTATTTCCGGAAAATTCTAATCTTGTTATGTCCGGGAACGCTTCAATACCGGTTAAATCGGATATGTTTTGTTGAATAACTTTTATGGTTCCTGCATAATTTGCAGCTTCGCTTTCTTGTATTTCGCCATCATTGTTAGTGTCAATAAGAGCAATACCGTCACCCGTAATAGAAACGCCATGTGCAAGCAAAGCATTTTTGAAATTTGTATCCGGGATATTTACATTTTGTGCCTGAGCATTTGTAAAAATACTTGTTAAAATAAAACCGGCAAGCAGAAAGAATAATCTTGTTTTCATTATGTTCACATTTTAATTAATAATTTCATTGAGCAGATATATATTTTTTTATTATTTACATGTAGCTTCTTTTAGATAGGAATAAAAAGATAAATCGATAGTATTTGTCCCAAAAGATTATAAACTCCAATATAACATGGTAGTAATTTTTTCTTTTAAAAAGCCTTTGACATCAATAACAATTCCGTTTTCTGAGCTATGTTCTTTAAAGAAAGATTCTTCTAAATCAAAATACTCTTTATGGTTAACGGCTACAATAATTGCATCATAGTCGTTATCGATGTTTTCAATAAGTTGAAATCCATATTCTTCTTGCACCTCTTTGGAGGAAGCATAAGGGTCAACAACATGAGCATTAACTTTGTAGCTAGCTAATTCATGCACAATATCCGACACTTTGGTATTTCTGATATCGCTTACGTTTTCTTTAAAGGTAACGCCCATAATCAGCACTTTTGCATTACGGATATTTTTATCTTGTGCGGCAATGCGCTTTACGGTTTGTTTTGCCACATAATTTCCCATAGAGTCGTTCACGAAACGTCCCGAGTTTATGATATGTGCATGGTATCCGAGTTCTTTTGCCTTGTAAACCAAGTAATAGGGATCAACTCCGATGCAATGTCCGCCAACCAAGCCGGGGAAGAATTTTAAGAAGTTCCATTTTGTTCCGGCTGCTTCCAATACCTCGTATGTATTGATACCCATTCTGTTAAAGATTATTGAAAGTTCGTTCATCAAGGCAATATTCACATCTCTTTGCGTGTTTTCAATAATTTTTGCCGCTTCGGCTACCCGAATGGAACTTGCTCTGTGTGTTCCGTTTTTCAAAATTATTTCATAAATTTTGGCAATATTATCCAAAGATTCGACATCGCAACCGGAAACAATTTTAGTAATGGTGGTTAAGGTGTTCACTTTATCACCCGGATTAATTCGTTCCGGCGAATAGCCGACTTTAAAATCTTTGCAAAATTTCAAACCCGATTCTTCTTCTAAAATCGGAACGCAATCTTCTTCGGTGCACCCGGGATAAACCGTAGATTCAAAAACAACATAATCGCCCTTTTTTAAAACTTTTCCCACAAGCCGGCAAGCACTTAATAAAGGCTTTAAATCCGGCTGATTATATTCGTTAATGGGCGTAGGAACAGCCACAATATGGAAGTCGGCTTTTTTTAAGTCTTCGGGAGTTGCCGTAAAATGAATATCCGTCCCCTTAAATTCTTCTTCAGACAATTCTTTGCTCGGGTCAATATTGTTTTTCATCAAGGCAATTCGCTCTTCGCTTATGTCGAAACCTATCACTTTCATAAATTTTCCAAACTCCACGGCAATGGGCAAACCCACATATCCTAAGCCGACTACGGAAATAGTGCCTTTATTTTCAATTAGTTTTTTATACATTTTTATCGTTTATAATTATTTAATAGGGGATGGTATTCGCCTCGTAAACCCACCGGTTTTTGATTTCTTATTTCATAAACGGTTTCAATGGTCGGGCGCACTGCTTCTAAGCCGAATCCTTTGCCTTTTAAAATCTCCCGGTAGCTTGTTATATGCAAATCGGTAAACCCGCCGCTAAATTCAATTTCTTTGCCGTTTACGGTAATTGAACGGAAGGTTCTTTGCCCTGTTTTTCTTACTTCTTCGGGGATATTGTCGTAATCAACGCTTAAAAACCAGCGCACATTGGCTCTTTTAAGTTTCAAGAAACCGGCGGCGGTTGAGTTCTCGGAAATATGCACGATATTTTCTTCAACTTCTCCGAAAATCCATGACAGCATATCAAAAAAGTGGACCCCGATATTTGTTGCAACTCCTCCGGATTTCTGCACATTGCCTTTCCAACTTATAAAATACCAACGACCGCGTGATGTAAGATAGCTTAAATCAACATCAAACACTTTATCTTTGGGTGCTTTATCCACTTCTTCTTTCAATTGAATAATACTCGGATGCAAGCGTAATTGGAGGATATTGTTAATTTTTTTTCCGGTTTCTTTTTCAACTTCTTTGAGCGCATCAACATTCCAAGGATTTAGAACCAAAGGTTTTTCGCAAATGGCTTCGGCTTGCTGCTTTAAAGCAAATCGGATATGCGAATCATGTAAATAATTGGGTGTGCAGATGCTCACATAATCAATGCGTGTATTATTTTGATGGCGTAATTTGTCGATATGCCGGTCGAAACGTTCAAATTCGGTGAAAAAATCCGCTTCCGGAAAATAGCTGTCTATAATCCCGACACTGTCAAATTTATCCAAAGCGGCTATCAGCTTGTTTTGTGTTTCTTTGATTGCCTGCATGTGTCTTACGGCAATATAGCCGGCAGCACCTATTAATGCAAAATTTTTCATATGTTTATTTTTATAATTTTCAAAGGTCATATAGGAACGCTCGAATGAGTTTTATTACATTTAATTTTATTAAAACGGAAAAATAATCATTTCGTTGTGTGATTAAACCTTAAGCATGAGCGTTTCATATGTTTATTTTTAAGTTGGAAGAGGGAAGTTGGAAGTTTTTTATCTCCGACTTTCCTCTAAATAATCATTTCGCCGGGTGTCTAAAATTTAGCCCAGGGCGTTTCATATATTATTTATCTTTCAGTTTAACTACTGTATTATTGTTTAACAGATATTTTTCTTTGCTTTCCGGACAAATGGCAATTCCTTCATCATCAAAATGTAAGCGATGTCCGTATTCGCTCATCCAGCCTATTTGCTTGGCGGGGTTTCCTACCAGCAAGGCATAGTCTTTCACGTTTTTTGTAACAACGGCACCGGCACCGATAAAGGCAAATCGTCCTATATCATGCCCGCAAACAATTGTTGCATTGGCTCCTATTGTAGCGCCTTTTTTTACCACTGTTTTTTCATATTGCGATTTTCGGTTTACGGCACTGCGCGGATTGGTAACATTGGTGAAAACCATGGAGGGACCCAAAAAAACATCATCTTCGCAAATTACGCCGGTATATATGGAAACATTGTTTTGTATTTTTACATTTTTACCGAGTACCACATCGGGGGAAACAACCACATTTTGACCAATATTACAAGATTCGCCTATCTTGCAATTTGACATGATATGCGAAAAATGCCATATTTTAGTTCCTTTTCCAATGAGGCAACCCTCGTCAATAACGGCTGTTTCGTGGGCAAAATAATCAGTTTCTGTTTGCATATTCCAAGACTTTTTTTGTGATGTATGATAATTGTTCCTCCGATAATTCGGTGTGCATGGGCAATGATAAAACAATTTTTGAGAGTTCTTCCGTTACCGGGAAATCTCCTTCCTTGTATCCCAAATGTTTATATGCTTTTTGCAGATGTAAAGGAAAGGGGTAATAAATCATTGCCGGAATATTGTTGTCATTCAAGAACTTTTTTAAACCGTCTCGGTCAATATTTTTCACTTTTATTGTGTATTGATGAAACACATGTGTGGATTGCTTATCTCTTTTCGGCGTGATGATATTCGGGCAGTTCTCGAATGCTTTGTCGTAATAATCGGCAGCAGCCTGTCGGGCACGTGCATAGTCGTCCAAATATTTAATTTTTACGTCAAGAATTGCGGCTTGAATGGAGTCTAATCTGGAATTAACCCCTATTTCATCATGATAATACTTGACTTTGGAACCGTGATTAACAATTTGCTTTATTTTTTCGGCAAGCAAATCATCATTGGTAAAAACAGCACCGCCGTCTCCATAGCATCCCAAGTTTTTTGACGGAAAGAATGAGGTGCAGCCTATGGTTCCTATGGTTCCGAGCTTTTTCTTTACCCCGTCCGAGAATGTATAATCCGCACCGATGGCTTGTGCCGTGTCTTCGATAAGGGCAAGGTTATGTTTTTTGGCTATTTTCATAAGCTGCTCCATATTGGCGGCTTGACCGTATAAATGAACCGGCACAATTGCTTTTGTGCGGGGCGATATTGCTTGTTCAATTTGTTCGACATCTATATTAAAAGTGTCCGGGTCGGCATCGACAAATTTTAATTTTAAGCCCAATAGTGCCACGACCTCAACGGTTGCAATAAAAGTAAAATCGGTCGTAATAACCTCGTCGCCCGGTTTTAAGCCCAAAGCCATTAAAGCAATTTGCAAGGCATCGGTGCCATTGGCGCAAGGGATTGCATGTTTGACATTAAGGTATTTTTCAAGTTCCGACTGAAATTTTTTTACTTTGGGACCATTAATAAAAGCCGATGATTCAATCACTTCGGCTATGGCATCATCAATTTGTTTTTTTATCTTATTGTATTGACCTTTCAGGTCAACCATTTGAATTTGCGTCATATTGTTTTACTGAACGTTTTTATTTTGCATAATTAACTGCCCTTACTTCTCTGATTACGGTGATGCGCACTTGTCCGGGATAAGTCATTTCTTCTTCAATTCGTTTGGCAATATTGAATGATATTTCTTCAATATCTTTATCCGTAACTTTATCGCTTCCTACAATAACCCGTAATTCTCTTCCTGCCTGTATTGCATAAGTTTTTACTACGCCTCGCTCTTCGGCGGCAATGCTTTCGAGCTTTTTAATTCGTTTGATGTATGATTCGGCAACTTCGCGACGTGCGCCGGGTCTTGCGCCTGAGATGGCATCACAAACCTGTACCAAAGGAGAAATCAAGCTGGTCATTTCCACCTCGTCGTGGTGCGCACCAATGGCATTGCAAACGTCCGGTTTTTCTTTATATTTTTCGGCGAGTTTCATGCCGTAAATAGCATGGGGGATTTCTATCTCTTCGTCAGGCACTTTGCCTATGTCGTGCAATAAGCCCGCACGTTTTGCGCTTTTAACATTCAAGCCCAATTCGGCAGCCATTACCGCACAAAGTTTTGCCACCTCGCGTGAATGGTGCAACAAATTTTGCCCGTAAGAAGAACGATATTTCATTTTACCGACCAAACGTAAAATTTCACGATGCATGCCGTGAATACCCAAGTCAATGGCTGTTTTTTTCCCGGTTTCCAAAATTTCTTCTTCGAGTTGCTCGCGAGTTCTTGCAACCACTTCTTCAATTCTTGCGGGGTGAATGCGTCCGTCTATAACTAACTGGTGCAGTGCCAACCTGGCAACTTCTCTGCGAATGGGGTCAAAGCTGGAGAGCACAATTGACTCCGGTGTGTCATCCACAATAATTTCAATTCCGGTGGCAGCTTCCAAGGCTCTGATGTTGCGCCCTTCTCTTCCGATAATTCGCCCTTTCATATCGTCGTTTTCGATATGGAAAACCGTAACGGCATTTTCAATAGCGGCTTCCGTACCTATTCGCTGAATGGTTTTTATAACCACTTTTTTAGCTTCCTTGTTTGCCGTTAGATTTGCTTCTTCAATAATGTCGTTGATATGCGCCATTGCTTCGGTTTTAGCTTCGGCTTTCAAGGATTTAATCAATTCGGCTTTTGCGTCTGTTGCCGATATTCCGGAGATGTTTTCGAGTTCTTGAATTTGTTGCCTTTTTAATTTATCCAACTCTTCGTTTTTTTTATCGACAATTTCAAGTTGTTTTGATAAATTTTCGCGTACAACAGAAAGTTCCTGTTTGTTTATTTCAAATTCTTTAAATTTTGCTTTGAACTCGTCTCTTCTTGTATTTAAACTGCTTTCTTTTTGCTTTAAGCGATTTTCTGTTTCGGCAATTTTAGCGTTTTTTTGATTGATAAGTTCTTCATGCTTTTCTTTTAATTGAAGAAATTTTTCTTTTGCTTGTAAGATTTTTTCTTTTTTTATTACTTCCGCTTCTGTTTCCGCTTCTTTTAAAATTTCGACAGATTTTTTGTTTGCAGCTTTAATTTTTAAGAAATAGCCTGCAAAAAAACCGGCTGCAATACCTGCTGCAGCTACTATAATCATCATTATCCCGTCCATTATTATCATTTAATTTTATATGAATAAAAAAAGCTCGCAATTTCTCATTTATTTAATAAAGCTCCATTATGAGCATTTATGGAGTTGCCTTTCAGTTCAAACTTTCACTGCCGAAATAAATCGGATTTTGAATAATCAAAATTGTGCTCTGTTTTCCGTGAAAATGAACATTACTCCAAATTTGTTAGTGTTGAGCTAAACAAACAGTTTTGAGAAATATACGAGCTGTTTATATTTTATTTGTTCCAAAGATATAAAATAATTTTTAAAATACGACAAAACAGCCTATTTATTTTTTTTTATAAAATGTTCCAGATTTAAATTTATTTGTTTTAGTTCTTCATTAAATAAATCCAAATCATTTTTGTCTTTGCAATCTACAAGTTCTTTTACAAATTGCAAGGAGGTCATTGCCAATAAATCAAAAGGGTCTCTGTCTGCATATTTATTTTGGTACTGTATTAACTTATCATTAATGATTTTTGCTGCTTTTCGTATGCTTTCTTCCTCATTTCGATTTATATACATCGGATAAGTTTTATTTCCAATATTTATTCTTATTGACAACTTTTCATCCATGCATAAAATTTTACTGGTTTAACAGACCGATACTTACGTCGATTTCTTTTACTATTTTATTTATCTTTTTAATAACTTCATTTTTATCATCTTTCGACAAACTGAGTGTTTTTGCTATTTTTAAAGTTTCTGTTTTTTGTTTTTCTTCTTTTAATTTTTGTTTATAATCATCTGCTTCTTTCAATAATTGGTCGTTTTTTTCTTTATATACATTCAATAAGTTTACTTTTTCATTATATGCAACAAGCAGTGTGTCAATTAATTCTTTTAGTCTTGCTATTTCACTTTGCGCTGTATTCATATATAAAATAAACTACCTGACAAAATTAACACAGATAATTTAAAAATAAAAAATTAATCTTATTTTATTGTTTGCGTAAATTGAAAAGAGGCTGCCCGGTACTTTTCGGGCAGCCTCTTTTCTGAAATTAAACTGTTTTATTCAATGACAATTTTATGTGTTTCAAGAATTTTATTGTTTTTTATTATGGAAACGGTATATACGCCCTTTTCCCAAGCAGAGCTTGAAATTTTTATTAATTCTTTTGTATTGCTAAGTGCTATTTTCTTTACGACTGTTGCTTTTGCATCGGATATGCCGATAAAAGCATTGTCGGGAATGGATTTTGCATGTATCTTGATAAAGAAATAGTCTTTTGCCGGGTTGGGGTAAATATCAAAATATTTTTCCGATTCAATGGCATTTAAACCGAGTATATTACGATTATTCTTTTCTTCGTTGCCAATGATTGCAATATCGTTGCCTACAACTACTTTTTCTTCTGTCGCAATTTTTCCTTTCACAAATTTTCGACAACGGTATGTTCCGGGTTCCCAGTTTTCGCATTCAATTAAAAACCGGTTGGCAGGTTTATGAAGCGTAAAACGTTTTACTTCTGCACCGGCATCATTGAATATGGCTATGAAAACCTCTTTAGGACTTTCTTTTTCCGACAATGCGTATTCCAAAATAAAATAATCTTTGGCAGGATTGGGAAATACGGAAAAACTCTCCGGATAAGTTGTCCCTTGCGCAGCATGTGCCCCTCTGTTGTTCGGAATTTCAAAATCCGGAAGCGGATAACCGTAGTCCATGTTATCAATCATTGATAATACGGCTCGTCCTTTGTGCATTACAAAAGATGTAGTGTCGTTGGCAATGGCTGAAATAGCTTGTTTTTGTTCGGCACTTATGTCAAACCATGTTAATCCGTTTGCGAGAATTGCTTTCTGAATATCGAAAAACTGCATGTAGGCATTAAACATTTGCTGCTCTTGCTCTGATAATGAAAACTCATTGGGGATTGCATTTAAAATTGTTTCTGCTTCTGTCATTCTTTTCTCGGTAATATAAAATTCTGCCAAACGATAGCGGAAGTCCAATCCTTGTTCTTGCGAAAGAATTATTTCCAAACTGTCGGTACCCAATGAATCTGCATTTTCGCAAAGTTCCGTTATTTTGGCGTTTACAGCATTAAGACGCCGACTTTTTATGTTGTATAATTGATTTTCCAGACTGTCTTTTTCAGACAATATGTTTGCACTCACATTTATTTCTTCTCGCATATATAAAGGCAAGGGATGCTCTCTATTGTCTAAAGCCGTTTGAACTTCCGGAGACTTCGCTGCCGAGGGGTTTGCACACAATACTTGTTTTAGCATAATCGGTGGCAACACCTCTTCTTTTTCGCTTGTTATAATCATTACCGTATCGGAAAGACCCGGACTTGTCGTAATAAGCGTATTGCGTAAATTCAGTGCTTCTTCCGGCGTGCTTTCATCTATTGCGGCGGCAAGTTCTTCAGTATTTCCGCCGTCCACTAAGGCCGCAAGTGCTGTTTCTGTTGATTCTGTTTCATCATCCGGATTTGAGGAGTATGAAGTTCCCGAATTCGTATTGCCTGTATATTTGGGCAAACATTCATTGTGGTTGTTGACAATAAATGTAAAAACATTACTTGAACAAAAGGGGATATACTCGGGTGCGTTTTCTGCAAAATACTTAAAGGTATATCCCTTATTATCTATATCGGTAGTTGTTCCCACACAATTAGGGAAAAACTTGTTGCCTGACGGCAAAGTACTGCTGCCTTGCCACACTGCTATACTCGAAAATCTTTTAATGTAAATATGTTGTCTGTTGTTGTTAAAAGTATTGCAAGATATTTGAGTCCTTTCGTTGTTTCCTTCAGCGATTATACCAAAATTATTATTTTTAAATTCGTTGCGATAGATTTCGTTTCCATACAAGCAATGATGTAAGTACATACCGTATCCTGTCTCCTTTTTACCGGTCAACTTATTTCCCTCCACTTTAAAATTAGAACATTCTGCAAGATAAATCCCTATTGAATTTTTAAATGTGTTTATATCTATTTTATTTGAAAGAATCTTAAAATCGGAAGCTCCGGTAATATACATTCCGTAAAGACAATTTATAAATTCATTTTTTTTAATGTCTAAAACGAGTTGATTTTCGGAAAAACTTGCGTCTATACCTTTGTATAAGTTTTCAAATTTATTTGGGATAAGAGATTCTTCGGGACAGGGATAGCCCCCGGAGGAATCGGAACAAGAAGGTTTTACGCGTATACCCGAGTTTATGCTGAATATTCCTTTACCGAGTTCTTTTTTTGAATAGACATGCGGAGCGGTATTAATAAACTCATTGCCTGTGATGTTTAGGGCATAAGTGTCATTCAACCTTATGCCTGTTCGAGGCGACATACCAATACCGGCAAGGAAGTCTGTGGTCTCAAAGCGGTTTTGTATTATACCGCTCACATTATTGAGGGGATAAGCATCAAAATATATGCCGTAAGGGCAATTTATAAATTCTGAATTGCTTGCATACACTATCCCTCCACCGGCTGTGCCGGGTACCTCCGGATTGCCGACATATACGCCGACTTCCGCATTCTCAATGCGGGAACCGTTGCGTATTTTAACCACACCTTGCAAATGTTCATACTGAGACTGATTAGGGTTACCCAGAACAATAATGCCTTTCCAAAGAGCGTCACTGTTGCACGTTTCTAAGATATCTGTAGTTGTATTATCGACAATTAGTTTACCTCCGGGATTTACAATAATACTTTCTGTATCTCGAATTAATAATGAAGTTTCTGAAATGTTTAAAGTTCCGCCATTATTTATTACTATATCACTAAAAATTTTATAATTTTTGTTTGTCCATTGTTCATTTGAGGCTATAATGCATGACGGTGGTAAAATTTGTCTCGGATCAATATATCCTGGAGGAATATTAACTGATGCGTTAATTTGTGTATTCGCTAAGCCGTTTTCAAATGCAAGTATTGCGCCATCTTCAATTTCCAGTTTTACGCCATCTTGCGTAATTAGTTTGCCGTTTCCTTCAATAATAAGCTCTGCACACGCATCAATTTTTAAATTTTGACCGGGCTTAATAATTAATTTCGCACCATCTTTTATGATAAGCGTACTGCCGTTTATGATTAGTTCTGCACCGAGATGAACAATTATTCCGTTTTCTAAAGACAAATTCACATCTGCCAGTTCATTTGTTGAATAAAGATTGATTTTGGGTTCAATTGCAGCTGAGGTTCCTGCGATATTCAAATTCCCATAAATATCAATACTGTTATTTTCAGACATTCCATTAATAACTACGCCATTTTTTATTATCAATGAAGCACCATTTTCTATTATTAACTTTCCGTTTTCAGTGAATTCAACTTTCGAATTGTTTTCAATTGTTAATGTTGCCCCTGATTTAACGGTAACCTCTTTTGAAATACCTATTAAGCCTCGATGCGATTGATTGTTTGTAATGTCGAGGTGCAGTAAACTTGGGTATTTTAAGGAAGTGAACGCAGCAATATTTCCCAAATCGGAAAGCAAGGGATCTTCTCCGTGATAATATCCATTTTTATCAATTGTCTCATGAGCATCCTCCCAATTATAGCTTTCAAGCACAGAAATGCAATTATCATTGTTTTCATCGGCTTCGGTATAGGCTTGTCCATTGTAATGAGTGGCTCCGGTTGGAGATTTACCAACAGTAGCAGAATAGACATGAAAATTAAATTCGCCATGGTGGTAATCTATGTTGTTGATAACTTCATTTTCTTTAACGGGCACATCATCGGCTCTAAAGGCATATTCTAAGGGTTGTCCTGCCGAATGAAAAACCGTATTAGGTGCTGCTAAATCATCATAAAATCCTCCTGCCCGGCATTGTTGCATCCAAAATACTTTTTTATGTGCTTGAATTTGATTGGTAAGGGCTGCAAATTCGTAGTCGTACATTATACCATCTATCAAGCAAATATAAGCCGGGTCTGCTTCGTTCGGCCTAGGACCGCCATGGTCAAAGGTCCATACAAACAAAAAATCATCTTCCGTTACTTTAGGAAAACCGCCAGTGCCATAAGCCAAACCGTTAAAAACAAGGTTTACATTGGCTATGCTGGCTGAATAGTCGGTTACGGTTACAGTGGGGTCTTCAGGTTTGTATTCATCAGCAATATTTTGGTTGACTGCTGAATAATCTTGCCCATCGGCAAACAGCACAATAATATTTTCCCGAGAGTAACCTTTTTCTTGCAGCATTTTCCACATTAGATAGGTATCGTTCCAAAATTCATCAAAACCGTTATCGGATTTTCCTTGCCCGCGGTTCCATTGATCTTCAACAGGTATGCCTTTGGCAGCATAATCGCCGGTAATCAATACGGCATATTTTTCCTGTGCATTTACAAAGTTACTAATGCTAAGGATTATTAAACTTGCTACTAATAATTTTAATTTT
>PDWJ01003597.1_pt1 | contig 14615 bp, 1 predicted proteins | sample 1430881 | NCBI WGS metagenome assembly PDWJ01 (sample SAMN01162460, study PRJNA174530) | Oral metagenome, whole genome shotgun sequencing project. | biome: Marine environment; feature: Marine mammal; material: Swab sample of the gingival sulcus; isolation source: swab sample of gingival sulcus... | reverse complement strand
GCACTTCTATACACACAAGCAAATGCTCAGCATCAAACTAGACAGCAGTTTGTTAAATGCCGATGCTGAAAAAGTGAAGTCGGTACAAATAGACGGTGAAACATTTGACGGTTTATCAGTTACTGTAATCGGTAGCGAGAAAGATAAGTTTTCAGTGTTCAGTGACGCTTTGGCTAGCAAGTTGACAGCGTTACAGAATGCAGGGCAGGACATTGATGAATTACCGTTTATCTTGACGTTTAGCGACGACAGTCAACTGGCCAGAAATGCTAGACTACAAGACAACAATAAAATTGATTTAAACGCCACTTTAGCAGACGGCGAATACACGCTTTCATTTGGCGCTTATAAAGTCGGTACAGACGAACAGTCAATGATGCGCGGTTACTTTGACAGACGTGCAAAATTGGTCGTCCAAAATGGCCAAAAGACAGTTTCGTTCGCCTTGATCAAATTCGCGCAAAATGCCGTCGATATGGCGTTGGCACCGAATGGCACAATGGTTTCAATGCCCTTCCAAGAATTGGAAAACGGCGAAGTTAAAGTATACAGTAGTCCGATTGATGATTTGACGCAGCGCGTCGAGTTGGGCGCGCTAGTAGACGCCGGCCCGCTCAATGCCAGCGAAGGCGATATTGGCAATTGGAGCAAGTACGCTAAAGCGGAAATTGAATTCCGTCGCTTGACGGCTGGATTTGACGAGTTCAAATACGCCGAGCAGGCCAGAATAGAGAAAGAGCGCAGCTTAGAAAACATAACTGAGGCGCTGATTGCCAATGGCGTCGACACAGACGACGACGGCGTGATCAGCAAGGCCGAACTGATGGCAGCACAGGGTGATAATTTAGAGGTTTACACCGGCGAAAGAAAGAATAACGTGCTCGACTTAGATGGCTACCACATTTCTGATATCAGCTTGTTAAAAGACTTGGGTCCCGGCGTAAAACACTTACTTTTGAGAAATAACGACATCGAAGAGATTCCGGCAAATGCCTTTGTAAATGCAACTGGCTTGGAGACGATTCTGGTAGAAAACAACAAGCTTAAGCGCGTTGACAAAGACGCCTTTAAAGGCCTTGCCAACCTCAAAGTTTTAAGCATGACGACTAATGGTACATTGAGTTCGTTACCGCAGGGTCTACTCGTCGGCAACGATAAGTTGGAAGAGCTTTATCTCAATGGTTGTTCGCTAATAACTGTAGGCGGCGACCTATTAAAGGGCAAAACGCGATTGGAAACACTGTTTTTGCAAGAGAACGCGCTGACTTCTTTGGCAGACGATTTCTTTGTCGATCAAAGTGGCTATAGCTTACAATACGTTCGCTTGTCCGACAACCAATTGAACGGCTTGCCGAGCAGTTTGGGCAACGCTAAAAACTTGTCCAAGTTATATGCTGAAAACAATAAAATCGCAGCGTTACCAGACAGTTTTGCAACGCTCAACAAGTTGAAAGAAAGTGATTTCTCGCACAATCGACTGACTGCCGTACCGACGCAGCTTTTGGTCAACCTGTCTAAGTTGGCGCAGACGCACAAGTATACGGTTATGGTAGATTTTTCAGATAACTACATTAACCAACTTGACTTAGATGCCATTTTAGCAGTACAAGACAAGGGGAACGGTTTCCGCAAGTTTAGCTTTGAACTCAATAACTTGTGGGCCGATTTAAGCGATGCAAACAAGGAAAAATTGTCTAAACTAGGCGTTGACTTCGTCGGTTATAGCTATAAATTTGCACCGCAAAAGAGCAACTCTGAATTACAAGCTGAAGGCGTTGCCGGCAAAGTGACGTTGACGCAGACCTTTGACTTGACAGAGTTATACTTGTGGAATGACGTCAGCTATAATGGCGATTATCTCGACAGCGCAGCTTTTAGACAATATTTAGAAAATCAGTATAAGATTACTAAAAAAGCAACGCGCGAAGAAAATCTTAAAGCGGTATTAGAAGGCAATGGCATCAACTGGAAAGTTCAGACCATTATCGCAAAAGATGGCGCAGAGTTATACAATGAAATTGCAGCTGCCAATACAGTGGAACCATTGACGCAGACGATTGCACTCGCCATGCAAGATGGCGAACACTATGTCGTCACTAAGGTATTACACGTCAAGTCTATATTTGGTGAATGGCAGCCGAAGATTTCTAACAGAACGCGTTTCGTGGCACGCGAAAACACCGAAATACAAGACGGCGAAGTACAAGAAATTGGCGTTAAGGCCTTGAAGACGGGCCAAGACGAGCCGTCGATGATGGGTGCATCGATTAATCCGATTGCCAAATTGAAACTTGAAAATGGCAAGTACACCTATACGATTCAGACGGATCTGCAAATTGCCAATCTAAAATTGTCGCACAATGGTCAGCCGCTCGTTCTCACGAGTGCGCAAGTGACAGGCGACTACCCGATGGCATACAGCTTTACCGTCGATCAAAAAATAACAGACCGCGTCAAGGCCGACTTTAAAGTCATCATCATGAATAAAAATCAGTCTTGCGATTTGGTCTTCGATTATGACAAGGCACCGGTCGACCCCAATGCAGCAGTGACTAGAGCAGTCGATGCCTATGTATTAAAAGCGGATAAGAGCGGTCTTTCAATGGCCGATCAGTCGCTCGATCAACATAAAGTTACATTAATTAGTAAAGCCGATGGTACGCATACATTAAAAGTTAAGTTTAATGAAATGACCATGCAGGGCAAAACGGCAGGCGTCGACAAGCTCTACGTTAAAGTTGGCAATGCTTACATCGCAGCAGATAAAGTAGCCACTGGCCTGTTCTCGTTCCCGATTCCGGCGAGCTTGATTCGCCCGGCTACAGAGACCAGCGATGCCGAGTTGATGATTAAGTTTGAAATGTATCCGATAGTACCGGGGCATACGGCAGCTGTACCGGCAGTCTTATTACTCGACTGGAACGGCGACTTTGATAGCAGCCAGTTGACGCCGGACGACGGTTCTGGTTCAGGCGACGACGACGGTTCGGGCTCAGGTACAGACGATGGTTCTGGTTCAGGCACTGACGATGGCTCGGGCACGGGCGAAGGCCAAGACGGCGAAGTAAAAGAAATTGGCGTTAAGGCCTTAAAGACAGGTCAAGACGAGCTGTCGATGATGGGAACAGCCATCAATCCGGTTGCGCAATACAAACTGGAAAACGGCAAGTACACTTATACAATTCAAACGACTATGCAAATTGCCAATTTCAAGTTGTGGTATAAAGGTCAGCCGCTTGCCCTTACGAGTGCGCAAGTGACGGGCGCTTTCCCGATGGCATACAGTTTTACCGTCGATCAAAAAATAACAGGTCGCGTCAAGGCGGACTTCAAAGTTATCGTCATGAACGCTAATCAGTCTTGTGACTTGTTGTTCGACTACAATATGGCGCCGGTTAATCCGAATCAGCCGGTAATTAGAATGATCAATGCCTATGTATTAAAAGCGGACAAGAGCGGTCTTTCGATGGCCGATCAATCGCTCAATCAACATAAAGTTGCATTGATTAGTAAAGCCGATGGTACACACACATTAAAAGTTAAGTTTAATGAAATGACCATGCAGGGCAAAACGGCAGGCGTTGACAAGCTCTATGTTAAAGTTGGCAATGCTTACATCGCTGCGGACAAAGTGGCCAAGGGTGTGTTTACGTTCCCAATTCCGGCGAGCTTGATTCGCCAGGCTACAGTAGCCGACGACGCCGAATTGATGATTAAATTTGAAATGTACCCGATAGTACCGGGGCACACGGCAGCCGTACCGGCAGTATTGTTACTCGACTGGAATGGCGACTTTGACAGTAGCCAGTTGACGCCGGGCGACGGTTCGGGCTCGGGTACAGACGACGGTTCGGGCTCGGGTACAGACGACGGTTCGGGCTCGGGTACAGACGACGGTTCAGGCTCGGGTGCAGACAATGGTTCGGGCTCAGGCACTGACGATGGTTCAGGCTCGGGCGATAACCAAAATGGCGAAGTAAAAGAAATTGGCGTTAAGGCCTTAAAGACGGGCGAAGATGTGCTGTCGATGATGAGTACTGCTATTAATCCGGTTGCACAGTACAAACTGGAAAACGGCAAGTACACCTATACAATTAAGACGACTATGCAAATTGCCAATCTCAAGTTGTGGTATAATGGTCAGCCACTTGCCCTTACGAGTGCGCAAGTGACCGGCGCTTACCCGATGGCATACAGCTTTACCGTCGATCAAAAAATTACAAATCGCATCGTGGCAGAGTTTAAAGTTCTACTCATGAACTCACGTCAGTCTTGTGACTTGTTATTCAGCTACGGAAACGCACCGATCAATCCGAATCAACCGGATAATGGTTCGGGAGATGGTTCAAACGACAATGACGGCAATAATGGCGGCAATAATGGCGGCTCAGAGCAACCGGCTATTCCGGATATGTCAACGGCGCAGAAAGTAAAAGCTTATATCCTAAAGACGGATAAGCAAGGCTTGTCGATGGCAAATAGCTCACTCGATCAAAATCAAGTGCTGTTCGTCAAAAAAGATCAAGTTGCCTATATGCTAATTAAGTTCAATCCGATGACGATTGGTGAAGTAACCGGCGGCGTAACTGAGTTCTACGTCAAAGTGGCAGATCAGTTTGTCAAGGCCAAGGCAGTTGGCGACGGTCGCTTTACAGCCGAAGTTCCGGTGGCTATGGTCAAGGCAGAAACTGAGCAGGCTGACGGATTTATCGAAGTTAAGTTTGAAATGAAACCGGTCGTGCCTGGTCACGAGGAACCGGTTAAGGCATTCTTGTTACTCGACTGGAATGGCGATTACCAACCGGCCGGTAGCGACCAAGAGCCGGGTGACGGCAATCAAAATCCGGACGACGGCGATCAAAATCCGGACGACGGCAATCAAGACCCGGGTAAACCGGAAGATGAAGACGACAAGCAACCGACTCAAGATGTCTACGGATTCAAAGTTGGCGAAACGTACAAAGCTATGATTACATTGTTAAATGCTGATGGTAGCGGCGCACCGTCAATGGGCGACTTCGTATTCAACAATCATCGTTATGCTTACGTTACCAGAAACGACGATGACTACACAGTTGTATTTACGTCTGGATTAGGTCAATTTGGAGCAATTACAGGTGGTATCGGCAATGTCGCATCGCGCGATGGCGGCATGTATGGCATTGAACAAACGATGACCACTGAAGGCGAATTTACTTATGTATCGCAATTGAGCTTTACAACTGACGAATTAAAAGAACGCTATCTAGTAGCACTGGATATATTGGGTATGCCGGGCGGTACGGATGTCGCAGCTTACCTCGGTTTTGACTTTGCGAATGCCGAAAAGGTTTCACAGACAGCTGAACCCGATTCAGATGGCGATGGCGAAGAAAATGTTTCAAATAAAAATAACGATTCGACAGAAGGGTCAACTGAAAAGCCGAAACAAACACTTAAATTGAAGACGATTGTTCATCATTCAGGTGACAAGGCAACTGTTACAGTCGATGCCAAGAAACTGGCGGCAAAAGTAAAAGAATTGAAACAAGCAGCGCAAGATGCCAGAGAAATTGTGATTGAGGCTCAAGTTCTAGATGGTGTTAATGAAGTTGAAACTGAGTTGCAACAGGCAGACATCGCCGCAATGGCCGCAACCGAAAACGCAAGACTGGTCATTGAAAGCAATGGCATGAGCATTGCTTTAGAGCAAAAGGGCTTGGTTGCAATTGCTAATGCAAAAGGCAAAAAACTTCAAGTCAAGAGTAAAAAAGGCAAAACTGGTGAAATGACCTTCGAACTCACAGTAGATGGAAAACCAGTTGACGACTTGGCCGGCGGCATGACAGTTGCAATGCAGTGTACAAATTGTAAGAGCGGACAAGTATTGGCAGTGGTCAATCCGGATGGTACGCACACTGTCATCAAGAAATCAGTTGTCGGCAACGGTTTGGCAATGGCACAACTGGCAGCTGGCGCAACGCTTAAAGTTATTGACAACGGCAAAGTTTTCGACGACGTTGCCAACGATTCGCAATACGATTCTGCAATTAGATTTGCGACATCTCACGAATTGTTTAACGGTACTTCAGCCAATACATTCTCGCCGCAGGCGAAGATGACGCGCGCGATGTTAGTTACGGTATTACACCGTTTAGAGGGGTCGCCGCGCGCCGCAGCAGTACAATTTGCCGACGTTGCAGCTGATCAGTATTATACAAAGGCTGTCACTTGGGCGACAAAGCACAATATTGTCAAGGGCTCAAATGGCAATTTTGACCCACATGCGGATATTACTACAGAACAGTTTATTACTGTATTGTACCGCTACATGGGTAAGCGATATATGGCGGGCAACAAGCCGGCTGCGCTCAATGCCTTTGGCGACGGTTCTGCCGTTTCCGGTTGGGCGAGAGATGCAATGCAGTGGGCAGTGGGCAATGGACTCATCAGTGCAGATGGCACTTTACTGAATCCACAAGTACCCGTTACACGTGCTCAAGTTGCGTACTTTATGCAAAAAATTGTTGAAATGCAGTTGAGTAAATAAAAGTGATTAGCTTACGCAGGGCGGTTTTCCGCTCTGCGTTAAGCTGGTTTATTAGGAGGAAACAATGAATAACAGGTTAGCAAAGATGCTGTTAGCTCTCGTCTTGACTTTTTCTTTAGTCGTGTCGCAGAGTACGGTTTTTGCGTTTAATACTGGACAGCCTGCGAGCAATCGAGATAATCAATCCGATTTACCGGCTGCATTGCGAAGTTTGTTGCGACAAGTCGACGAGGATTATAGCGACGACGCTGAAATTAAGATTATTGTGCAAATCAATGACGTCACAATGCAAAGCGTCTACGATTTAAGCGTGCCGAATATAGCCGATGTCAGAACAGCTGACGGCTTGGCAGAGCAGATTGCCTACGCTAAATTATCGCAGGGCTTTTTACGCAATGCCCTAGACGCCTTGGCGCTTAATTACGAAGTGACTGAAACTTACGATACAGTTTTAAACGGATTGGCCATCAAGACTAGCTTTGGTAGCGCAAAGTTAATTGCGCAATTGCCAGAGATTTCACTATTGGAAGTCAATAGAGTATTACCTGCACCCAAGGTTGCCGACGCTACGAATTATCGTGCACTTAAGAGTTCGTTTAGCAACGGTATGGTGCACGCCGAAGAGGCCTGGTCGAGCGCGTATAGTGGTAAGGGGCAACTCGTTGCCATTATCGACTCCGGAGCAGATCCTGCGCATGACGTTTTTTCAGATTTACTCGACGGCGCGAAGTATGCGAATCAGGCAAGTGTACAATCGTTAATCGACAACCCCGACTACAATCTGAGTAAAGGTAAGTGGTTTAGCAAAAAAATTCCATTTGGTTATAACTACGCCTCGCGCAATACCAATATTAAAGAAGATAGAGAAGTTTCGCACGGCATGCACGTCGCCGGCATCGTCGCCGCTAATGGCGGTGAGCGAAAAGGCGTAGCGCCCGATGCACAGCTCGCCATCATGCGCGTATTTGGCGGTATGTTTGGCGGTACAACGCCAGAGATTTACAATAAGGCCATTGACGACGCCGTCAAGCTGGGCGCTGATAGTATCAACATGAGCTTGGGTGCGACTGGTACGACTGATGGCAGGGTAGAAGAGACGACAGTAGCGGCCTTGAAACGCGCCCAGCAAGCTGGCATTGTCGTGGCAATTGCCGCCGGCAATGACGGATTCATGGGCTTTGGCGCCTTAAAGGGTCCCGACGCTAAAAATCCAAACTACGGTTTAATAAATTCTCCGGCTGTCATCGACACGTCTATGTGCGTCGCATCAGTCGACAACGAAAACATAAGAGAGCGCGCCATTTTGGTCGTAGGCGCTGAGCAAAATAAGAAGATATTATACGCCCCTTCGGCAAATTACGACGACGACGAAGAAATTTCCAGCATGTTAAAATCTGAAAATGGCTTTGTGGACGTCGGCTATGGTTATGAAGAGAATTACGTTGGGAAAAACTTAGTGGGCAAGTTCGCCCTGATTAAGCGCGGTGAAGACCCCGCTAAAAACGAGGACTTTTTCTTTTCCGACAAAGTACAAATTGCGCAGCAGAACGGTGCAATAGCGGCGATTGTTTACAACAACATAGCACTCGAACCAATTTTTGCGATGTCGATGAAAGATGAACAACTCAACATACCGTCTTTCTTTATCAGTAGAGAAGATGGCGAGTACTTGCTTGCGAACTCAGCGCTTAAAATTAAATTTTTAGACGGTTTACAGATTGTCAAAAATACGCTGACGCCCTACGGACTTTCTAATTTTTCCAGCTGGGGTGTAACTGAAGAAGGCAACTTTAAACCCGATATCTCGGCGCCGGGTGGCAAGATATATTCCAGTATCAACAACAATAAATATCAAGTAATGAGTGGTACGTCAATGGCGACGCCACACGTCGCCGGCGGCATTGCCCTAGTAATGGAGAGGGTTGAAAAAGATTTTCCGGCTATTAGCGGCGTTGCCAAACACGCTTTGGTCAAAAATTTGTTGATGAGCACGGCTGTACCACATAGGTTTAAATTGGACGAAGAGCGCTATGGTTCGCCGCGCGGTCAGGGCGCTGGCTTAATGACGCTCGACAGAGCAGTGAAGTCCAATGTCGTCGCAATCGGTACCAACGGCATCTCAAGCATTAACCTAGGCAATTTATCTGGCAATAGCATAACAGTTGAGGGTAAATTAAAGAACTACGGCTCTAGTGATAAAGCTTTTGATTACTATGGTGTGATGACCAGTGATACCGTTGAGGCCGGTTTGGTAACATTACAGCCGCAGCTATTATCGATTACCAGTGGTGCGGCGATTTCTGCACCGATGAACACGTCTGGTCCGGCGATAGTCGTAAATGGCGGCTCTGAGCAAGACTTTAGAGTCGAATTCGAATTGACAGATGATCAGTTGAATGACTTGCAAAGCAATATGCCAAATGGCTTTTTCTTGGAGGGTTACGTCTTATTCAAAGGTCGCGAGGGCGCTACAGACATCAGCATTCCGTTTGTCGGCTTTAAGGGCGTGACGATAAACGGCGAAGTACAAACGTGGGCTAATCTACCGGTAATTGAGCGACCAATCTACGATTACAGCGATGATTATCAGCCGATGTACTATCGTTTTTCCAATCTAATCGACACGCCGTTTACCTTTATTGGTTCATATGTATTGGACACGGTAAAAGTACTCGGTGAGATGATTGACAGCACTTACGAAAATCCAAACTTTGATGCGGATAAAATCGCCTTTTCACCAAATGGCGACGCGATGGCGGATACCGCGCACTTTGTCGGTACCTTCCTGCGCAATTACAGAGATTTTGAAATCAACGTTTACCATGCCGCTGACACGACTAAGAAAATGCCGGTATTCACAGTTGACAAAGATGAAGACTTTGGCATGCGGAACTTCTATTCGCCGAATCCATTTATGCAAGACGGCAACATGGTCAGTACTAAAAACCACTGGGGCTGGGACGGTAAGTCGGCTGGCGGCGAAGTTGCCGATGATGGACGCTATGTCTTAGAAGTTGGTGTGCGCCCAGATATGGCAGCGGGTAAAATGCAGACGATGGACTTTCCGTTGATTCTGGATACAGTTTTCCCGGTCATCAAAAAGAGCAGCTATGATCGCGCTAACGGCATCTTTAAATTGGAACAGGTTATTGAAAATGGTTCAGGCGTAAGAGAACGCGTTATCGTGGCAGATCCGGGCGACGAAAATTCAACCGTTTTCGAATGTGACGCCGCGGGAACATTTACCGGTTTAGATAGCATCGATCCCGATACTGCAGTATTGAGGTTGTCGGACTACGCGTACAACACAATTGAAATTCCGCTCAGTAAAGCGGAGCGCGACGGCACGCAGCACATGCTCAAAGTGGTTCCGCAAGTCAATTTGGGAACGGTTGTGCCGAACGACAAGTTCAGCTATAGAGTAGTCGATGCGGCCGGCAATGAAGTTGAAGACATTTACAATTTAGCAGTTGGTGAATACACCATCGAGATAACCTATGTAGACGATAAGTACGAATTGATTGCCAGTGAAGGCAGCGTAGCGGGCGACAACAGTAAAATTAGATTTTCTGTTAAATCTACAGACGAAGATTTAATACAGGTCGTCGTCAAATTCCGCTATAAGGACTTGTCCTTGTGCTCAATTAAGGTAATTAATGACAGCAATGCTAAAATGAAACTATTTGCCGTCGACACCAAGGATGGCAGTGTCGGTCAAGGAAAAGACTATCAGTTGATGCCCTATTTTGGCGGCAGTGGTTTTTACGAAGCCTGGGTACCGCCGTCGACGTATAAGTTGGTTGTGACAGATTTAGATACCGACGACTACACGGCAGATGTGAAAGACATAAATAATGATCCGCTCGAAGTCATAGTAGTCGCTCCGAATGACGCGATTGGCAGTGCGCACTTTGGTACGACGGTCGAAATTAAAGAGAAGAGCTATAAAATTAATAAACCGTTAATCGTCAAGCTCGCGCGCAATGGTTATCAAGGTGCGGTCGACGTAGATTTAATCGCGCGCGATTTCTTTAAGACCAGAGCTAGTGCGACGATTGCAGCCGGTCAAAATCAAGTTGAAATAGCGGCGCCATTCAAATTGACATATGATGTCTACGGCAAGTGTGGCGAAGGCTATGGTATTAAGTCACAAGAAATTAATTATAGCTACACCGGCGAAACATACAGAACGGTTACATTGACATTGCAAGCGGGTGCAACATCGGATGCGATTCCGATTGACAAAACACTTTTAGAAGCCTTTATGAATAGGGCGAAGAACAGCGATCCTAAAGCATACGAAGATGACAGCTGGAACGCAGTTGAAATTGCTTACTATAACGCCCGTAAAGTATACGAGGACGCCACGGCCACGCAACAACAAATAGATGAAGTGACGAAACAGTTAAAAACGGCACTTGAGAATTTGGTGGAACGCGTCGACGGTGCCTCTAAGGCGGAACTGAAGAAAAAGATAGAAGAGGCCACTGAGATTTACAGCAACCTCGACGATTCTTATACAGAGCGCTCAAAAGAATTCTTGATGATTTCGATTGAGAGCGCCAAGATGTCCTATAATTCCGATGAACCGGAATTCCAGAATCCCAAACATATTGCAGCGATGATCGATTTACTGGATAGGGCGATTAAGAATTTGACTAAAAAAGACGGCAAGCCCGATAAGAGTGAGCTGAAATTAAAGCTAGAGCAGCTAGATGAAATCAGGGCACATCGCGAAGACTACGACTTGGGCGGCGAGGACATCGATGCGGCATACGCTTATGCCAAAGATTTTTACGATGATCCGGATGCTACCAAGGAAGACGTCAACAGGGCGGTTGATTTGATCAAAGAAACCTTGTCGTTTATCAAATCTAAGGTCAGCAAAGCCGACTTAGTGGCGGAAATTGCCGCCGCTGAAGCGCTCGATTTGCTCGACTACGAACTCTACAAACGCGACGAGTTTAAGCAGGCTCTGCGCGCGGCAAAAGAAGTCAACCAGGACAACCTGGCGACGAAAGACGCTATCGACATGGCGATTCAGAACTTGCGCGCTGCCAAAGATCAGTTGGTGTTGTTTGGAGAACCGATTGAACCGGATCAGCCTGAGCTAAGAACAGTCGATGCGTATGTATTAAAGGCCGATAAAAGTGGTCTTTCAATGGCCGACCAGACGCTCGATCAACACGCAGTGACGTTGATTAGCAAAGTTGACGGTACGCATGAATTAAGAGTTAAATTTAACGAAATGACGATGCAGGGCAACACGGCTGGCGTTTCTAAGTTGTACGTTAAAGTGGGCGATCAATACGTCGCGGCGACTGCAGCTGAACAGGGCGTCTTTACAATGCCGCTGGCCGCAGATATGGTACGTGCGGCAACAGATATTAACGACACCGAGTTAATGATTAAATTTGAAATGTATCCAATAGTGCCTGGGCACAGCGCAGCGGTACCGGCTGTGTTGCTGTTAGACTGGAACGGCGACTTTGACAGCAGTCAGTTTACGCCGGACGATGGCTCGAATGACAACAGTGGCGACAACGGTGGCGACAACAGCGGTGGCAACACTGGCGACAACAGCGGTGATAACACTGGCGACAATACCGGTGATGGATCAGAAACGCCGACTATTCCAGATATGTCAACTGCACGTACTGTAAAAGCCTATATCTTAAAGACGGATATGAAAGATTTGTCGATGGCAAACAGCTCGCTCGATCAAAATCAAGTGTCACTTGTTAAAAAAGACGACGCGACATATACGATGTTGATCAAGTTCAACCCGATGACAATTGGCGAAGTAACTGGTGGCGTTACCGAGTTCTACGTCAGAGTGGCGGATCAGTTTATCAAGGCTACGGCGGTTGGCGACGGTCGCTTTATCGTCGACATTCCAGCGACTATGGTCAAAGCTGAAACGGAGCAGACTGATCAATTTATCGCTGCTAAATTTGCGATGGAACCGGTCGTGCCAGGGCACGAAGATGCCGTTAAGGCGTTCTTGTTGCTCGATTGGAATGGCGATTATCAACCAGGTGGCAGTGATCAGGAACCCGGCGATGGCGACAAAGAGCCAGGTGACGACGATCAAAGCAATGGCGACGGCGATCAAAATGTTGGCGATGAAGATCAAAGCGGTGACAACGATCAAAGTGGCGACGACAATCAAGAGTCGGACGATGCCGATGATGATTCATCGGATAAGAAATCTAGTGGCAAAGGCATTGTAATCAGTGCCAGCCAGTTGAATGCAAATGGTCAGACGACAGCTCCGCCGGCTGATGATCAGACTAAAGTAGATGCAGAGCAGTCAGTTGTCGGCACGGCTGACAATCATTTGACTTATAATGGTCAGCCATTGGTCGATACCGAGGCAAACGCGTGGTATGCGGGTGCTGTAAAGTACGCCCTAGAAAAGAAACTCATGGTAGGCGTAGGCAAACGCAGTTTCAAGCCTAACGAGGCCACTACCAGGGCGATGATGGTACAAATTTTACATCGCCTGTCAGGTGACGACAATATGGTTAAGTCTACAAATTACAGTGACGTACCGGCTGGTAAATGGTTTACGCAGGCCGTAAACTGGGCGACCAATAAAAATATCGTCGCTGGCATTGGCGGCGGCAAGTTTGCGCCGAACCAAAAACTGACGCGCGAACAATTGGTTATGATGCTCTATCGTTACGCAAGATTGATGCAGTACGATACGCTTTTCACGAAAAACTTGAGTGCATTTAAGGATGCCAATAGCGTTGCGCCATATGCTGAAAATGCTATGAAGTGGGCAGTGTCTAAAGGTTTGGTAAACGGCAAAGGCGGTCAAATGCTGGCGCCGAAAGCCGGTGCAACAAGAGCTGAAATGGCCAGCATCTTACAGCGTTTTATTGAAAAAATTGTAAAATAGTTGTGATTTAACAAATCCACCTAGGCATTGAATGAGATGCTTAGGTGGATTGTTTTTTGGATATTAACAAACAAAAAAGTAATTATATTCCATCTTGAATTACACTATATATAGTGATAAAATGAAACGAGATTACAATATCTTGTAAGTGGATATGTCTAGAAAATGAGTAGCATGTAACGGTTTCGTCGTGCTGTGTTGCAGTGTGTTATCTCGGTTTCACAAGAAGTGACAGATTTCGATTAAACAGTTAAAGTAGAAGAAATGCGTAGAGAAAAAGTAAAGGGAATAGTGTATGTTATTTATCAAAAAGCGTAATGGCGAACTCGAAAAATTTACGACCTTCAAGATTTATTCGGCGATTGAGAAGGCCTATAAGTCCGTCAATAAACAGCCGATTAAGTCGAAGGTTCAGGCGATTGGCGACGGAATTAAGAAGAGCGTAGAAGAGTATAACGAGAGCGGTCGGCACCTCGGCGTCGAAGAAATACAGGATATGGTGGAGGTCGGTTTAATCGACTTAGGCGAACACGAAGTCTTAAAAAGTTTTATTTTATACCGCAATAAGCACGCCCACCTGCGCCATATGTTGGATGAATTTAAGGCAATTATTGAAGACTTTGAGATTATTGATCTATTAAAGGAAATTCAGGACGATTATCCGGCTGACGTCTATTCGATTCAGCGCCTTTACTATCGAGTTAAGTCGTTTTACAAGCCCAATATGACCAGTCATGAGATTTTGACGACGCTCATTAATGCGGCGGTTGAATTGACTGCCAAGGAGGCGCCGGATTGGGAATACATCGCCGCCCGTTTTTTATCTTTGCGCTTAAAATACGAAATAGAAGAGAATCGCGCCGATCAACACGGCCGTTCACTACACGAACGGATCGCCTATTATGCCGGCCAGCATTTATACGGTGATTTTATGTGTGATTACAGCCGCGAAGAGGTCGACGAGCTGGAGGCCTATATTGACAATTCGCGCGATGCATTACTTACATATAGTTCACTTAATTTGTTGATAAAGCGATACTTGATAATTAATTACGAAGGTCAAGTGATTGAAACACCGCAGGAAATGTTTATGGGCATTGCGATGCACTTGTCGATAGAAGAAAAGAATCGCGTATATTGGGCAAAGCGCGTATATGACGTCATTTCCAAGTTAAAGGC